>WNFK01148123.1_pt1 | contig 13029 bp, 12 predicted proteins | sample 5400281 | NCBI WGS metagenome assembly WNFK01 (sample SAMN13153350, study PRJNA577476) | soil metagenome | isolation source: 20 cm soil on Douglas fir-dominated hillslope | place: USA:California | collected 2013-09-17
CGGCGGTTCGACAAGATCCAGGAGCAGCTCTCGACCATCAGCGCGGTGACGCACGAGGCGCTGGCCGGCGTGCGCGTCGTGCGCGCGTACCGGCAGGAGCACTTCGAGATTCAGCGCTTCAAGGACGCGAACGACGAGTACGTGCGGCGCAACCGGAAGCTGATTCGCGTCCAGGGCGCCTTCTTCCCGATCATGGGCCTGCTGATGGGCGTCGGCGCGTTGCTCGTCCTGTGGCTGGGCGCCCAGGACGTCATCGCCGGACGGATGACCGTGGGCGAGCTGGTCGCCTTCAACTCGTACCTGATGATGCTCGCCTGGCCGATGATTGCCTTCGGCTGGGTGACGAACCTGCTGCAGCGCGGCACCGCGTCGTGGAAGCGGATGCTCGAGGTGCTCGCCACCGAACCCGGCATCACGGACGCCGGCGCCAGCGCGCAGATCGTGTCACGCGACCAGATTCGCGGCGACGTCGAGTTCCGGAACATGACGTTCCGGTATGGCGACGTCGCCGTCCTCCACAACATTTCGGCGACGCTGCCTGCCGGCACGACAACGGCGATCGTCGGCGCGACCGGGTCGGGCAAGTCCACGCTGCTGAACCTGCTGCCGCGCCTCAACGATCCGCCGCCGGGCACCGTGTTCGTCGATGGCGTCGACGTCCGCGACCTGCCGCTCGACGCCCTTCGCCGGGCGATTGGCTTCGTCCCGCAGGAGCCGTTTCTCTTCAGCGCGACCATCGCCGACAACATCGCGTTCGGCGTCGGCAACGTGCCGCGCGAGCAGGTGGAACACGCCGCGCATGTGTCGCGGCTCGACAAGGACCTCGCGGATTTTCCGAAGGGCTACGACACCGTCGTGGGGGAGCGCGGCATCACGCTCTCGGGCGGACAGAAGCAGCGAACCGCAATCGCGCGCGCCGTGATGACGGATCCGAAGATCCTCGTGCTCGACGACGCGCTGTCGGCCGTGGATACGTACACGGAGGAAGAGATCCTGACGCGTCTCGCCGGCGTGATGCGGTCGCGCACGACGATCATCGTCTCGCATCGCGTGTCCACCGTTCGCACGGCGGATCAAATCCTCGGTTTGTACGCGGAGTTGTACAGGAAGCAGTTGCTGGAGGAAGAACTGGCGGCATCGTAGGCCGACCTGAAGGTCGGCCTCTACGTTCGGTGTTGACGTAGGGGCGGACCTTCAGGTCCGCCCGAACATATGTCTATTCACGACGAAGACGTTCTCGGTAAAGCGTACGACGCACGGCTGATGCGTCGGCTCATCACGTACCTGCGGCCCTACAAGCTGCACGTCGTGTTGGCGACTGCGGCCATCATCGCGCACTCCGCGCTCGAGCTGGCACCGCCGTATCTCGTCAAGCTGGTCATCGATCGCTACATCCCGGCGCGCGACCTCAACGGCCTCACGTTGATTGCCATGCTGTACCTGGCGACCATCGCCGGATCGTTCGTGCTCGACTACGCGCAGACGTGGCTCTTGCAGCTGACCGGCCAGCGCATCATGTTCGACCTGCGCATGCAGATTTACGAGCACCTGCAGCGCCTCGACCTGCGGTTCTACGACCGGAATCCCGTCGGCCGTCTGATGACCCGCGTCACGACCGACGTGGACGTGCTCAACGACCTCTTCACGTCCGGCGTCGTCTCGGTGTTCGGCGACCTGTTCACGCTCGTCGGCATCATGGTGATGATGATCTGGATCGACTGGCGGCTGGCGATTGTCGCCTTCTCGGTCCTGCCCCTCATCTGGGTCGTCACGCAGTGGTTCCGGAAGAATGTCCGAGAGTCGTACCGCACGGTGCGGACCTGGATCGCGCGCATCAATGCCTACCTGCAGGAACGCATCACCGGCATGGCGACGGTGCAGCTCTTCCGCCGGGAGGCGCGCGACTTCGAGGAGTTCGACCGCATCGATCGCACGTATCGCGACGCCAACGTGCAGTCGATCGTCTACTACGCGGTGTTTTACCCGGCGATCGAGTTGATCAGCGCGCTCGCCGCCGCGCTCATCATCTGGGTCGGCGGCGGGTGGGTGATGGCGGGTGCGCTCACCCTCGGCTCGCTCGTCGCGTCGCTGCAGTACTCGTCGCGCTTCTTCCGTCCCATCAGCGACATGTCCGAGAAGTTCAACATCCTGCAGGGCGCGATGGCCTCGTCCGAGCGGATTTTCGCGTTGCTCGACACGAAGGTCGCGATCACCTCCGGATCCCGGATCCCGGATCCCGGATCCCGGAACAAGCTCGGTCGCATCGCCTTCGAAAACGTCACCTTCTCCTATGTCGAAGGCGAGCCGGTCCTTCGTCACGTGTCCTTCGAGGTCGAGCCAGGCCAGCGCGTCGCGCTCGTCGGCGCCACGGGCTCGGGCAAGACGACCATCGTCAGCCTGTTGCTGCGCTTCTACGACGTGCAGGAGGGACGCATCACGATTGGCGGTACCGACATCCGCGAGATGGATCTGCAAGAGCTCCGTTCGATCTTCGGTCTCGTCCTGCAGGACGTCCACCTGTTTTCGGGAACGATTGCCGGCAACGTGCGTCTCGGCAACGAGACCATAGACGCGGCCGCGGTGCGGCGAGCGGTGGACGCCGTGCACGCGGGCGCCTTCATCGATCGGTTGCCCGCCGGTCTCGAGACACCGGTAGCGGAGCGCGGCGCCACATTGTCGGTAGGACAGAAGCAGCTTCTGTCCTTCGCGCGCGCGCTCGCGTTCGATCCGCCCGTGCTGGTGCTCGACGAAGCGACCTCGAGCGTGGATACGGAAACCGAGCTCTTGATTCGCGATGCGTTGACCGTCGTCATGCGCGGGCGCACGACGATCGCCATCGCGCACCGGCTCTCGACGATCCAGGACATGGATCGCATTCTGGTGCTACACAAAGGCGAGCTGCGCGAGTCCGGCACGCACCAGGAGCTGCTGGCGCACCGCGGCATTTATCATCGCCTCTACCAGTTGCAGTTCAAGGACAAGGAGCTCGTCAACTCGCGGTAGACCTGGCACGCCGAAGCGCCTCGCGAAGGCGGCAGAATTGCAATTCTGTGATGCGTCCATGAACGATCGTGACGCATTCGACGCCGTCCGCCACGCCGCGATGTGGTTCACGCCCAGCGAAGACGGCCTCGCCCCGATCCTCGACCTCATCGGAGACGCGCGCCTCGTGCTCATCGGCGAGGCGTCGCACGGCACCGAAGAGTTCTACCGTATCCGCGCGAACCTGACGAGCGCGCTCATCCGGACGAAACAATTCAACGTGGTGGCGGTCGAGGCCGACTGGCCCGACGCCTATCGCGTGAACCGCTGGGTCCGCCACGAGAGTCACGAACGAAACGCGGCGGCGGCACTCGACGACTTCGTCCGCTTTCCGCGGTGGATGTGGAGAAATACCGTCCTCATCGATTTCCTGGAATGGCTGTGGCGGTTCAACGCGAAGCGGATGACCACGGATCGCGTCGGTTTCTACGGTCTCGATCTCTATAGTCTTCATGCGTCCATGGACGCGGTCTTGAGGTACCTCACCACAGTCGATCCCGAAGCCGCCGCGCGCGCCAGGCGGCGCTACGCCTGCTTCGAGCAGTTCGGCACCGACGAGGCGCAGAGCTACGGCTATGCGGCCACGCTCGGCCTCTCACGTTCCTGTGAGGACGATGTCGTCGCGCAACTGATGGAGATGCAGACGTTGATGGCAGGCTCCGCCTCCCGCGACGCGCACGTCTCAGATGAGGAAACGTTCTTCGCGGTCCAGAACGCGCGCCTCGTTCGAAACGCCGAGCGATACTATCGCCTGATGTTTGGCGGGCAGGTCGAGTCCTGGAACCTCCGCGACACGCACATGATGGAAACGCTCGAGGCGCTTCTGACGTGGACGTCGGATCGCTCGGGCTATACGCGCGCCGTGGTGTGGGCGCACAATTCGCACCTGGGAGACGCCCGCGCGACGCAGATGGGCGACTGGGGCGAGTTGAACCTCGGCCAGCTCGCGCGCGAACGCTATGGCAACAAGGTGTTCCTGGTGGGCTTCACGACGCACACAGGCACGGTGACCGCCGCGCGCGAATGGGACGCGCCGGCGGAACGGCGGCCCGTGACGCCGTCACTGCAGGGCAGTTACGAACGCCTCTTTCACGACACAGGATTCGAGCGCTTTGTGCTTCGCACGGCGGATGCACGGGAGGCGCTCGCCGGGTCGAGACTCGAGCGCGCGATTGGCGTCGTCTACAAGTCCGAGACGGAGCGCGCGAGCCATTACTTCCGCGCGCGGCTCGCCGACCAGTTCGACGCGGTCATTCACGTGGACACGACGAGCGCGCTGACGCCGCTCGAGCGCCGGTCGCGCGAAACCTCGGACCTCCCGGAGACGTATCCGACAGGAGTGTGACATGCAGAGCGGGATGGTTGTAGACGCGGTGCGCATTCACGAGGGTGCCGATGTCCTCGACGCCGACCTGCATATTCCCGAAGGGGCGCGAGGGCTGATCATCTTCGCCCACGGCAGCGGCAGCAGCCGGTTCAGCAGTCGCAATCGGCAGGTCGCCGAGTCGCTGAACAAAGGCCGGTTCGCGACGCTGCTCCTCGACCTCCTGACGCCCTCGGAGGAAAAGATCGATGTTCGCACCCGCGAATATCGGTTCGACATTCCGTTGCTCGGACGCCGGGTCGTCGCGGCGACGGACTGGGCGAGCGACCAGCCGGGCGTCAGCGATCTGCCGCTCGGCTACTTTGGCGCGAGCACTGGCGCGGCGGCTGCATTGATCGCGGCGGCTGAACGGCCGAACTCGGCTGCCGTGGTCTCGCGCGGCGGGCGTCCGGACCTCGCTGGTGACGCCCTGCCGATCGTCCGCGCGCCGACGCTGCTCATCGTGGGTGGCGACGATGTGCCGGTGATCGATCTGAACGAGGCCGCGATGCGGCGCATGCGCGCACCGGTGGAGCTCGCTATCGTGCCGCAGGCGACGCATCTGTTCGAGGAACCGGGCACGCTCGAAGAGGTACAGCGCCTGGCGCTCGACTGGTTCACGCGGCACAGTTGACAGGTGTCAGGAGTCAGGTGTCAGCATGGATGATCGACAGCCGTTCAGGGACAGGCGCGAGGCTGGCCGCGTGCTCGCCTCGCTCTTGAAGTCGTACGCCGGCAAGGACGATGTCGTGGTGCTGGCGCTTCCGCGCGGCGGCGTGCCCGTCGCCTACGAAGTGGCCTCCGCCCTTGGTGCGCCGCTCGACGTATTTCTGGTCCGCAAGTTGGGAACCCCTGGCCACCGCGAGCTCGCCATGGGCGCGATCGCCTCGGGTGGTGTCCGCGTGCTGAATGACGATGTGGTGCGGTGGTACGGCATACCCGAGAGCGCCATCCAAAGCGTCGCGCGCGAGGAAGCCGCGGAGCTCGGACGGCGCGAGCGCGCGTACCGTGACGGCAGACCCGCGCCCGACCTCACCAACCGCAGCGTCATTCTCGTCGACGACGGCCTCGCGACCGGTTCGACGATGCGGGCGGCCGCGCAGGCCGTGCGACTGCATCGTCCCGCGCGCGTGGTCGTCGCGGTGCCGGTTGGCTCGCGGCAAACATGCAGCGAGATCGCCGCGGTTGCCGACGAGGTGATCTGCGCTTGGATGCCTGAGCCGTTCTCGGCCGTCGGCCAGTGGTACCTCAACTTCGATCAGACTGACGACGACGAGGTTCGCGAGCTCCTGCAGAAGAGCACACCAACAACTCATGCGTAAAGATCGACAACGTTGCTGGTCGGCCCCTACGTTGTCGGCCCCGACGTTGCTTCGCCTCCGTGTACCTGCGCGTCTGTCTAACGATGCAGGGGGAGGAAGAGCCAATGTCAGCAGTGATTCGGATTGTCGCGCTCGTGAGCGTGATTGGCAGCGTGGCCTGCGGAGCGACCACGAGCGGAAGCTCCGGCAGCACCAGTGCGCCCGTGTACGTGCCGCCGACGTCCAATACGCCGACGACGACCGCAAACACGACACCGACCGAGGTCAACAACAGCCAGTACGGCGTGGTTCCCGCGGGACAGGAGCTCGACGTTCGGTTGGGCACGACGCTGAGCTCGAAGACCGCCAAGGTGGAGCAGCGTTTCGAAGCCACGACCGTTGCGGACATGATGCAGAACGGCAATGTGCTCATTCCAGCGGGCTCCACCGTTCGCGGCGTCGTATCCGCGGCGGATCCGGCGGATCGCATCCATCGCGCCGGCAGCCTGACGCTGTCGTTCGATGAAGTCAACGTACGCGGCCGGACGTATCCGACCCGCGCGATGGCGACCAACGTGTTCGAGAGCGGCGGCATTCGCGAGGAAAAGGGAACCGCGGGCATCGGCGCCGGCGCCGGCGCGGTCGTCGGCGGCCTGCTCGGCGGCCTGAAGGGCGCGATTCTCGGCGCGGTGATCGGCGCGGGCGGTGCGATTGCGGCGACGGAAGGCAAGGACATCGAACTGCCGGCGGGTTCGATTATCCGCATCCGCCTCGACCAGCCGCTCACGGTCAGATAGGAGGGCGGATCAAGGAACGGGCGCCTGTGAAGCCGAAGGATCAGCAGAAAGGGTAGACGACTCGTTCAGGACCGGTGATGACGGGGGCTCGACTCCCGCGTCACCGGATGTCTCTTCGACCGGCGGTTCGACCGCTACCGGTGGCGGCGCCGCCGGCGGCGGGACCTCCACGCGGGCGCGCTCGCGCCGGCGGAACAGGCGATCGATCAGGCCGGGCGTGCTCGCCTGCGGATTCCATCCAAGACGAAGAACGGTGACCTGGATCGGCTTGCGGCCGAACGCCAGCGCCTCGTGGCAGCTCCACATGTAGAGATCGAGGAGCCGGCCCTGCACGCGCGGACCCGTGTCCATGATCGTGTAGACGCCGTTGTAGCGGGCGTTGTCCGTGGCGACGTTGACGACGCTGCCGACCGGGAGGATCGAATCGTCGGCCGCCGCAATGCCCGTGCGCACCTGCGCGCCCGACGCGGTCGTGGTGCCCTTGCAGTACGCGGTGGCGGAGAAGTCGAGGCGCGCGCCCGGAACGGGAGCGCTTGGATCGACCACCCGGGACATGCCGCCCCATGGCAGCAGATCGAAAGTGGTCGCTTCGTACGTCAGCAGCAGTGCGCCGATGACGCCGAGCATCACAACCAGCCGGACCGAGTTCGATCTGGAGAGGACGCGCTTCATCCGTTGTCGGGTCCGCCTTCAGGCGGACCTTCCCGGAAATGTTCGAAGCCTCCGGGAAGATCCCGAGTGCCCGACGGTGTCCGAAGGACGAGCTGAAGTTCCCTGGTCACGATACCTATACGTGTTATCGGCAGATCCCCGGCCTGCCTCTTCACCGCCCTCAGGCGCCCACGGGACGAGGGACGAACTGTGAACAGCAGCTCATAGTCGTCACTGTGAAATTCCGGTACTCCGTCAGCCATGGGAATCAACGCCTCGTCCACGATGATGCCGACGCGCGAGGCCGCGGCGATCTGGCGCAGCCCGTCGGCGAGGCCGTCGCTCAGATCGATGCACGCGGTCGCGGCGCGGTTGCGTCCGAGCAGCAGCCCCATGCGCACGCGCGGCTCGGGGCGAAGGTACCGTTGTTCATTCAGGCCGACCTGAAGGTCGGCCGCTACGTTCGCTCGTAGAGGTGGACCTTCAGATCCGCCTGTCTGTGTCCGGAGCGACCGCAATCCCGCCGCGGCGCTCCCGATGGTTCCCGTCACGAACACCTCGTCGCCGGGACGCGCGCCGCCGCGCGTCAGGACGCGTCGTGTCTTCACGGATCCGATCGCGGTCACGTCAATCATCAGTGGACCCGGCGTCTGCCCCGGGCCCAGCCGAGGGGAGCGCGTGATGTTGCCGCCGACGAGCGCCACGTGATGCCGCGCGGCGAGCGCAATCAGCCCATCCACGATTCCGTCGACGGTCTCGACCTCGAGCTCGCCGGGCAGCACGAAGGACAGCAGCGCCGCGCGCGGCATGGCCCCCATGGCAGCGAGATCGCTGAGGTTCACCGCCAGCGCGCGATGCCCGATGGCATCCGGCGGGACAAACCGGCGATCGAAGTGAACCCCTTCAACCAGTGCGTCGGTCGTCAGCACCTCGAGGGCGCCGCGCTCCGGCTGAATCACCGCCGCGTCGTCACCCGGTCCAAGGACGACCCACGGGGGCATGGCGAGTCGCGCGGTGATGCGGGCAATGAGCGCGTGCTCGCCGATATCTGAAACGGTGCGATGACTCACGATGTCTCGCACCCGTACGGTGGGAGCGTAGAGTGCCCGCTTTGCCGTGTGGGGAGGTCGAGTGAACCTGCAAAAGCAGGTGGAGCCACTGTTATCAGCCGCGCTTCAGGCTTCCTCGGATCAGAGGCATGCACAACGCGCGACCTCGCGGCTCGCTTGGGTTTTACGTTGGCTCAGACGAGCCTCCGAAAGATGCGCTAACTGCTTGCTTTACGGGCATTTGCGCTAGAACGTCATCCACCAGCTGCTCCAGCCGGAGCGCCCGCTCGTTCAATTCGCCGCTGTTGCTCGACTGCTGCTGCTTTGCCCGGAACACATCGTCGGCAATGTTGAGGGCGACCAGGATGGCGAGCCCGAGCATATCGCTTTCAGGCGCGGCATTGACGGCCGCGCGCATCTTCAGATCGACGTACGCGGCGAGCTCCGCGATGTAGCGCTCGTCGAGATCGCTTCGGATCGGATACCGCTGTCCGGCGATTTCGACGGTCACCACGCTCATCCCTCCACGCCTCGCGCGTCCCTCGACGTTGCTCTGGACGACCCCGACCCTGTCGAAGGGTCGGGGTGACCCTGAGGCTCTCGAAGGGTCACAGATTCAAGTGCTCCAGTTGGTCGAGCATGTCGCTGACGCGCGTGCGAATCAGCTCGCGCTCGTCGCGCAGCGTCGTGATCTCGGTGGTGACGCCTTCCGAATCGGCGAGGCGGGCGCGCAGCACGTCGATCTCCTGCGTGAGCCGCGCGTTCTCGTCGGCGGCGTTCGCCTGCTCCGAGCGAAGGCGAGTGATCATCGCCACGAGCAATTTGATCTTCTCCTCGAGGCGATCGATTGGTTCGAGATCAAGTGCACGCAGCGCCGCCTGTTTTGCCATCCGCTCCTCGCGTCGAAAGTAGTCGGGAGAGATGGTAGCACTAACGCTGTACGGCCGCGTGCCGCTCTTTCAGCGCAGCCAGGATCGCATCCATGGCCGTTTGAGTCTCGACGTCCGTGAGGGTTCTGTCAGATGCCCGGAACGTGAGACGCAGCGACAGGCTCACTTTACCTTCCGGCACACCCTTGCCCTGATAGCGATCGAATTCGCGGATCTGCACGAGGGTCGCTGGCGCCGCTTCGCGAATCGTCGTCCGCACCGAGTCGGCGGCGAGCGTTTCATCGACCAGGATCGAAATATCTCGCGTCACCGACGGATACCGCGGCAGCGGCTCGACGCGTGCCTCGTCCTTCGGTGCGGCCGCTTCGGCGGCATCGAGGTCTATTTCGGCGACGTACACGGCGTCGTTCGACGGGAGGCCGTGCGCTTCGGCAATCGCGGGCGCCAGCTGTCCCATCACGCCGACGCGTGCGCCCCCTGCCACGACGGCCGCGGAGCGGCCGGCAACCAGCCACGGCTCGCGATGCGCCTCGGTCATCACCTCGAGGCGCAGCGCGTTGCCAATCCGCTCGACGACCCCTTTCATGTCGAAGAAATCGACGTCGCGGGCGCCGCCGCTCCAATGTTCGTCCTGCGCCGCGCCGGTCCACGCGCAGGCGAGCGATCGGCGCTCGCCGGCCGTCCGCGAGAAACGCGCGCCGACCTCGAACAAGCGGACGTCGCGCTGCTCGCGCCGGCGGTTGTGCGCGACGGCATCGACCAGGCTCGGCAACGCCGACGGCCGCAGCACCGCGAAGTTCTCGGAGAGCGGGTTCGCAATCGGCACCAGGTCGCCTTCGGGCGCAAACGGCGCCGCCGCCGCTGACGCGACGAAGCCGAACGTCATCGCCTCCGAGAAGCCGGCCGCCGTCATCACGCTCCGCAGGTGCCGTGCGCGGCCGATGCGTGGATCGATCGGCGGCGGTGCCTCGGTGAGCGCCGGGAACGTGGACGGCAGCCTGTCGAAGCCGTAATGCCGCGCGACCTCTTCGATGAGGTCCACTTCGCGCGTGACGTCCACGCGTCGCGTCGGCACGTTCACGTCCCACGCCGCGCTTGCCACGGGCGAGGCTGAGGCTCCCGGCTGCGTCGAGGGGTTTGCCCCGAGCGAGGCTGTGGCTGGCTGAGTCGAGGGGTCGCGGAGGGTGAAACCAAGACTCTCGAGAATGCGCTTCACGTCGGCGTCCGGCACCGCTCCGCCCAGCAGGCCGTTGATCTTCTCGCGCCGCAGCCGCAGCGACCGCAGCTCGACGCGCACGGGATAGCGATCGACGACGGTACCGCGCGCGCGACCGGCGCCTATCGTCTCGAGCAGCGCGCAGGCACGCTCCATGGCCGTGACCGGCAGACGTGGATCGGAGCCGCGCTCGAACCGGGTGCTGGCCTCGGTCTTGAGTCCCAGCTTCCTGCTGGTGCGGCGCACGGACAGCGGATTGAAATACGCGCTCTCGAACACGATGACGGTGGTGCCATCCGCCACCTCGGAATCGGCGCCGCCCATGACGCCGGCAATCGCCACGGGGCGCTCGGCATCCGCGATCACCAGCATGTCCTCGGCGAGCTCGCGCGTCTGGCCGTCGAGCGTCTTGATCGACTCGCCGGCGCGTGCCGTGCGCACGCGAATCTGCGCGCCACCGAGCTTGCTGAGGTCGAAGGCGTGCATCGGCTGCCCCATCTCGAGCAGCACGTAGTTGGTGACGTCCACGATGTTGCTGATGGGGCGGACGCCGGCGGCCTGCAGCCGCGCCTGCATCCAGGCGGGCGAGGGACCGACCGTGACGTCCGCGACGGCGCCGGCGTACCGCGGGCAGAGGTCCGCGTTCTCGATGACGACGTCGATATCCGACTTGTCCGCGGCCTTCAGCGACACCAGGCGCAGCGACGATCCGTCCTCCTCGTCGCCCGATTTGCCGCGCGCCACCGGACGGCGCATCGGCAGGCTGAACGCCGCCGCGATCTCGCGCGCCATCCCCATGACGCACATGCAATCGGGCCGGTTGCCAGTGACCTCGAAGTCAATCACCGCATCCGCCTTCGCGATCCGCCCTTCCGACGAATTCCAGTCGATGTGCTCGAGCCCTTCGACCGCGAAGCCGCGCACCGACATCGTCTTCGCAATCTCCTCGGGGGACGCGGTGACGTCAACGAAGTCACGAAGCCACGAGACCAGGATCTTCACGGCTCGAGTGTCCTGAACGGGCTCATATCGGGAACTGCTCGAGGAAGCGGAGGTCGTTTTCGTAGAACAGGCGGATGTCGTCCACGCCGTAGCGCAGCATCGAGACGCGCTCCATGCCCATGCCGAACGCGAATCCGGTCACCTTGTCGGGGTCGTAGCCGACGGCTTCGAACACGGCGGGATGGACCATGCCGCTGCCGAGGATCTCGAGCCATCCCGTCTGCTTGCACGTGCCGCACCCGGAGCCGCCGCAGGCGCGGCAGCTCACGTCCACTTCCGCGCTCGGCTCGGTGTAGGGGAAAAAGCTTGGCCGCAGCCGCACCTTCACGTCGCCGAACAGCGCGCGCAGCATGGCTTCGAGCGTCCCCTTCAGATCCGCGAGCGTCATCTTCTCGCCGACGACGAGCCCTTCGAACTGCTGGAACATCGGCGTGTGACTCAGGTCGAGGTTGTCGCGGCGATACACGCGGCCGGGCACGATGATGCGGACCGGAGGCGGGAAGGTCTTCATGTAGCGGATCTGCATCGCCGACGTGTGCGTGCGCAGCAGCGTCGCCGCGCGAACCTGCGACTCGGGGACCTGCTCGCGATGTGCGCCCCACGTGCCGCCGACGATCGGCGCGTCGAGGTACAGCGTGTCCTGCATGTCTCTGGCGGGATGGTCCGGCGGCATGTTGAGCGCCTCGAAGTTGTGGAAGTCGTCCTCGACCTCCGGGCCTTCGAGAATCTCGTAGCCCATGTGCGCGAAGATGTCCTCGACGTCGCCGGCCGGGCAGCGTGACGTCAACGGCGCCGGCGGGCTGGCGTGTCGATTCGAGCGCCGCGCGCGTCTCGTCGAGCGCGGACTCGATCTCGGCCTTCAAGGTGTTCACGAGCTGGCCGAACTCGCGGCGCGCCTCCGGCGGGAGCGAGCCGAGCGTCTTCATCAGCCCCGTAATCGACCCGGACTTGCGGCTCAGGAATTCGTCGTGAAGGATCTTGAGCTCGGCGTCGGTGGATGCGCGTGCGAGCTGCGCGCGGAACCGATCGCGCAGCTGATCGATCGAGGCGGAGTCGGTGGACATCGCAATGCTCAATGCCGAATGCTCAACGCCCAATGCTCAACGACATTGAGCATTGAGCGTTGGGCGTTGAGCATTGTGCATTGATTTACGCGCGGGCCTCAGCGGGGAGCGCCGCCTTCGCCTGCGCCGCCACTTTGGCAAATGCGGCGGATTGCGTCACGGCCATGTCCGCAAGCATCTTGCGGTCGAGGGTGACGCCGGCCGCCTTGAGGCCGCGCATCATCTGCGAGTAGGTGAGGCCGTTCTCGCGCGCCGCGGCGTTGATGCGGACGATCCAGAGCCGGCGGTACTCGCGCTTCTTGTTCTTCCGTCCGACGAAGGCGTACTTGGCCGCCGTGTCGACCGCTTCCTTCGCTGCGCGATACAGCTTGCTCTTGGTCTGGAAAAAGCCCTTCGCGCGCGCGAGCAGCTTCTTCCGCTTCGCCCGGCGAACTGTCCCACGTTTGACTCTTGGCATCTGTTCATCTGGCAGGTCCGAAAGGACCCGCCCTCCACTATCGATTACTGCCTAATACTTGTACGGCAACATCTTTTCGAGCTTCGGCAGATCACCGTCCGACACCTGCACGGTGCCGCGCATGTGACGCTTCGACTTGGTCGTCTTGCTCGTCAGAATGTGGCGCTTGAACGCCTTGGCCCGGACGATCTTGCCGG
>WNFK01005219.1_pt1 | contig 13028 bp, 7 predicted proteins | sample 5400281 | NCBI WGS metagenome assembly WNFK01 (sample SAMN13153350, study PRJNA577476) | soil metagenome | isolation source: 20 cm soil on Douglas fir-dominated hillslope | place: USA:California | collected 2013-09-17
CAAACGCATACCGCAGAATTCGATCTACCCCGCGTCGGGTGAAGATGCTCTCCTGCACGACCGTTTCAAATTCGCTGTTCTCAAATATGCGGCCCCCTATGGATGAATACTCGCCTTCGGTATTTTCTCTTACGACAATAAGGTCGATATCACCCGGTTCCCGCCCGCGGAGTGGAGATTGGATTCCGCGCATGAGCCGCACAGGTCGAATATTGGCGTACTGCTCAAATCCGCGACGGATTGGAATCAACAAGCCCCACAAAGAGATGTGATCTGGAACGTTGGGGAAACCAACAGCGCCGAGGTAGATAGCGTCGTGGTGTCTGATCTGGGCGAGGCCGTCGGCAGGCATCATCTGTCCGGTCCTCGCGTAATATTCACAGCTCCAGGGGAACTCATCCCATTGAAACTGAACACCGAACTTGGCTGCTGCTGCTTCCAATACCCTGATGCCCTCCGGCACCACTTCTTTCCCAATTCCGTCTCCGGCGATGGTCGCTATTTTGTATTGGCTCATGGGTTATTAACTTATTCTAGAACGCATTGCGTGAACTCACCATGAACCTCATCCCATTCCGGTTGTCAACCTACCATAGGCGAGGTTCATCGGACGTTCATACGTCACAATATATAATGCCTTCGCATCAAAGCGTGCCACAGGCTGGAACAGTCACACCCAGCCCTACTTGCATATTATCCACACCTATTGGAGGTCCTAAATGATGAAGACAACGGTGCTCTCTATCCTTTTGTTGATACTGCTAATTGCCCCGGTGGGAAGGTCACTGACTCAGGATGACTCTCCCTTGAGGGCAGTGACGACGATACCTATGCCAAAGAATATCGGACATTTCGACCACTTTGGTGTGGACATCAAGGGTAAACGTCTGTTTATTTCCGATGAGGACAGCAACACTGTGGAGGCAGTCAGTCTTGACTCGGGTGACCACATCTACACCATAAAGGGATTGACTCGCCCACACAATATCCTGTATTTGCCCGAACGGAATGAGCTGGTAATTACTGACGGCGGTGGGAACGTTCGGTTCTTGCAAGGAAGCGATTACAAAGTCATACGGACGATCAAGGTGGCGCTGAATGCTGATTTCATGTTCTATGATCCCCGCACAAAGTATGTCTATGTGACAAATGGGGGACACGTCGCAAAGCTCGATCATGGATTCCTGAGTATCATCAATACAGTAACGGGAAAGCATCTTGGGAACATCGTGATCCCCGGCGCACACATTGAAGCCGTAGCAGGTGAACTTAACGGTCCGAGGATTTTTGTAAACATGACGGACCGCAACGCGGTCGCGGTTGTTGATCGAAATAAGAAGCGAGTTATCGCGGAATGGAAGATTCCGGAGGCTGGCGAGAACATTCCGATTGAGTTAGATGAGAAGAACAAAAGACTGTTTGTAACCTGCCGCGAACCCGCTCAGCTGGTAGTCTTTGATACGGACTCAGGCACGGTAATTTCCCGCCTGGCTATAGTTGGAACTTCGGATGACATGTCGTTCGACTCAGCACGCAAAAGGATCTATGTGTCAGGTGAGGGTTCTGTAAGCGTGATTCAGCAAGCCGATCCAAATAATTACAGTAAGATTGCGGAGATTCCAACTGGACCAGGGGGTCACACATCGATTTTCGTGCCCCACCTGAGTCGTTTCTATGTGGCTTCTCGACCAAGCGAAGGCAGCACTCCAAAGTTGCAGGTTTTCGAAGCTCGCCCATAAGGTGGCGACGCAATCTTGGTGACCGTTTTCGTAAGCGACACGGCGAAGGATCCATCCGGTCAAGCTTGCGATTCCAGGACCCAAAATGAGAAAGGCCGGATCGACAGATCCGGCCTTCTCGTTTACGCCTAGCCCCCCGCGTACTTCTTACTTATTGCCCGTGATGGCCATTGATGACGATCCGGTCCTGGCCGTTCCGACCCAAAGTTTCACCAGTAAGTCCCGCGTCTTTATGACACCAGCTGCCGGATCACCATTACCCTGAAATTCAATCGAAATAGCCGCCCCATAACCGCTGCGCTGCAAAGGCGTCAAAGCCTTGCGATAGTCAATTGTGCTCTCGTCGCCATACCTGTCGAAGCCGTACGCCTTGGCGTGAATGTCATAGGCGAAAGGAGCAAGCTTTGCGACCTCGTCGTATAAGTTGCTCTCCGTCTTTTCAAAATCGACCGTCACGCCAACCAGCGCCGGATCTGTTTCTTTGATGATGTGAAGAAGGCCCTCCACAGTTTCCGCGGGACTTCTATCATCTTCGATGGCCATTTTGATCCCCAACTCTTTTGCTACAGGGAGCATCTCCTTAAGGGCGGCGATAAACCTTTCGGTGCCCACAGTCTGACCAGCAACACCTCCTGCTGTACGGAGTTTGATTCGAACTAATGGTGCTCCGAGATAACTTGCGGCTCGCAAAAGCCGCTTGTTCTCTTCGATCTGACTGCGGTTCACCGCTTGATCATCGGAGATAAGGTTTCCGTCGATAATTAAGGAGCTGAGAACACGTTGTTCATCTGCTAAGGCCTTCTTGATTCGAGCGAGGGAGCTGTTATCCAACGATTTGATGTAGCTGCTATTTATCGATACGCCGCGCAAACCCAGAGCGTGGTAAAACGATGGCACCGACTCGATGGTAAGTTCCCCCTTCGCGAACTTATCGTGAAAAGTCGAAGTGTCAGCACTCAGGGTGCCCCCGCCTCTCAGATAATAGTCGGTGGTTGGAGGTCGTCTGGCGGCGTTTCTCCACCCATCATCATTGGGACCTCCCATACCTTGCGGCACGTTGACGACGATTAATCGTTTGGGAGCGAGTCCGGCTGGTATTCGGGCCACTTCGCGAATCGCTGACGTATCTACAACAGAAATATCATTTGAGCCAGGGTTCTGCTTGTGAGAAGGTTCAGAGAAAACTTCGACTTCATTTCCGAAGGAGTTGGTAATCCAGAACTGCGTGTTGTCGGGACGAAGATCAAGGCCGTGCGTTGGAGTATAGCCGTAGGTGGAAACATCCTTTATGTCGGACGGCGGCAGTTCGACTTTGTCGATTACTTTTCGCTGGGCGATGTCAGCTACAACAAAGCCATGCAGCCCTGTGATTGCGACGTATATTAGCTTGTTGTCTTTAGTGATAGCAGCAGGGCGGGGCTCGCCCGGCATCGGAATCTCGCCAACCGGCATTTGTGTGGCCGCGTCAATGATAGTAACTTTTTCATCGCCCATAGAAGTTACAAATATCAACTTGCCATCCGGCGACCGGTAGGCATTGTGAGGAGCCTTCCCCACGGGAATGGATTTAACGCGCTGTTTGGTCGTGGTATCGATGACATCTGCGTGAGTGCTGCTGCGAATCGGCACGTAGACGTATCTTCCGTCCGCTGAAATCGTGATCTCGTTGGGACGATCGCCAACCTGCGTCCTCCACAGAACCCGCGAGGTAGCGGTATCTATCGCTATCAGGTCATCGTCAGTTTCACCGCTAACGTAAACACGCGAACCGTCCGGAGATGCCACCAATCCGTGAGGTGTCGGGCCGGTTTGTATGCTTCCGATCACCCGGTTGGTTGCGATATCGATTACCGTGATGTCATCTCCGCCACTATTTGCGACGTAGAGAATAGCTCTGGAGGCGTCCCGCAGTTTTGCCGAACTGAAAGCCTCACTCGGATGCGCCGTCCAGTGGGCGGCGATTATTGCCAAACAGACAATACCCAAACAATATTTGACCATGCAGCTCTCTCCCTTCAATTACTAATGAGGTCTTTTAATCCTGAGCCGTGCGCGGTGCGACCGTGTTGAGTGTAAGCAGTTGGGAACCTCTAATCAGTTCACGTCATAAACCCGCAGCTCCGCGGGCTTTCCTTCATGTTCTGAGACCGCGACATAGAATCTTCCGAGTTCCGGGACGTAGATAGAATTCTTTCCACGGTAACCGGTTGGAATTTTAGCGATGGATTCGTATTCGTTAGCGTTTCTCTTTGCTATGACGGAAATAAACCCTTCAGACCCCGTGACGTAGAACCGATTGTGCTTGGCGTCATAGTTCATTTCATCTGCCCCATCGACGCATTGCACAGTGGTGATCACCTTTCCGGTTTCCGCGTCAAGCACGACGAATGTTCCCGGTTTGCGACCGACGGTGTAAAGACGGTTCTCTGCCTCGTTGAATCGAATAGGCGTATTGCCCCCAACCGGCAGTCGCCAGCGAGCCACCAGTTGATTTGAAGTTAGATCGACAACCCCCACTTCACCGCTATCTCGAATGTTGACGAACAGTCGCGGCTTACTATGTCCGATTGCCAGTCCTTCGATATTCCCCGAATCTATCCTGATGTCAGCTATCTTCTCGTTCTCGGCGGTAGATATGACGCTGATCAGGGAATGGTCCATCTCCGCCTCTTTGCCGCCGGAGGTAACATAGATTCGCTTTCCAGGCGCGTCATAGAGCATGGAGTCTGCTTCCTTCGTCAACTTAATGGTCTTTGTGACCACGTAGGTATCAGCGCGAAGAACCTTACAAGTGCCATCTCCTCCATCTATGACATGCAGCGTATTAGTTTCCGGGAGGTAGAGAACTGAATGCGGCGTGTCAAATCCGCCGATGCTCTTCAGATGCTTACCCGTGGTGGCCTGAAACACCTCGAGACTGTGGTGCTCCTCGCCTGTCAGGAAAATGCGGTCTCCCTTTACATCAACCGCGAGATGATCAAAGTCTCCTAGCACGCCTGGCAGAGAAGTAACCTGCGCCAGTTTAAGAGGTTCATTCGCTGAAGCGGCTGATTCGCCGGTCGAAAACAGTTGCTGCGTCGATTGGATCTGCTTCGAGATTTCATCGCGAATCTGTGTAGCCCGCTGCAGAGCCACGTCGGGATCCTGCGTGAAACTGAATTTCACCTCCATCACAACGGTACCGATCAGGGTCTTGGACGCGTCGTATAGAGGAAGCCCACCGTCAATGATCTTCCGGTCATTCTTAACCTCAATGACGGGTTTGAGAGTCTTCATCACGTCAAGGTCGTCGGGATCAGATTTTTTCCCAACCTTGCTCCTGTTGCTGCAAGCAATAATGATGTTGTCCGAACTATTCGGAGGCGTTACGTGAAGGCCCAGGACATTGAGTTCCGGATGACTCGCCGCGATCCGGTCGACTAACCGCTGTGCATAGATGTCATTCGACTGGGCCTGCGTAGTTAGCCAAAGCGCTACACAAGCAGAAATAAGAAAGATTGTGAATGTAGTCTTTTTCATTGTTCCTTTGTCCTTGTCCACTGGTTACCAGATCAACTTCAGGGCAAATTGCAATTGCCGTCCCGGCACCTGCACAGAGTCGACGCGGCCGGCGCCGTCCACCCTGGTTCCATCGGCCTGAAAGATGATGTTGTTATTGAGGGGTGCCGCAAAGTTTGTGTGATTCAGAGCGTTGAATGCTTCGAAACGGAATTGAACGTTGAAGTTCTCTGAAATCCGTTTAATGTAATTGTTCTTGGTGAGCATGATGTCGAGGTTTGACAAGCCCGGTCCGATCAAAGTGTTTCTTCCCAGGTTGCCGCGCCGGGTACTGGGGCTGGGAAAAGCAAGGCACTGAGTCTTAATGTAATTAATCGGGTTGCCGGGGTTCACCAATGATTTGCATGAGGGACTATTGATTGCGTCGGGAACATCAGCACTGCCCGTAGTGTCGGTGCTCAACTGGCCCAATGGATCGCCGCCTATGATGACACTGAATGGAGTGCCTGAGGTGGCCTGATAAATTCCACCCATCGACCAGCCGCTAAGTGGCCACGCACTCGGCCCGGACCAACGGGGCTTCGGCAAGGTCCATGTAGAGCTGACAGTCAGACTGTGAGCCGTATTGAAGTCGGATAGGCCTCGAATCAGTTTGGTGTCGTACCAGGGTAGGCTGGATTCGGAGTTATTGAACGTATCACCCGCGATAGTGGCCGAGCCGGTATCAATACTCTTACTCCAGGTATAGTTAGCCTGTATTTGCAGAGTTCGGGAGAGCCGTTTTGCTATCTCCAATTGCATTCCCTGGTAATAGGAGTCCCCACCCCAGAACAATCCGTTTAGGGTCGCGATACTCGGATTCAACTTAGTTCCACTGCCGGCGGGCGTGGGCCAGACATATCCCTGCGGCGTAAGTGTTGGTAAGACGATGTTGATGTCATCCACCCGAACAGGTTGATGAACACCTCGCGAACCGGCGTAAATAGCCGTTCCAACAAAGCCGGCACCTAATTCATGCTGAACATTTAAGTTCCACTGCATGACATAACTGCGAGGAGGCTTCGGTTCGATATAGGCGTATCGGAGCGTGGAACTGCCTACGGCCACTAACGGAAACGCTCCGGTCGGAAATGTTGCTGCCGGTAAATTAGCGCGAGCTGCCTGTTGGAAAAACGGAGCCGAGAAGAGGGTCATCAACTCAACCAGATAAGGCAGAGGAAGGTTGTCGTAAACACCGAACCCCGCTCGAATGGCGGTCCGGCCGGAACCAAATGGGTCCCATGAAATTCCCACGCGCGGAGAGAAGTTGCGCAGCGTTGGGTTGGAAAAATAAGGAGACCCCAAGTGCTCCTGGGCTGGCGTATCTGTTACGTTCCGGAGCACGCCTATCTTTCCTTGTGCTTCATTAGGCACTGTTGTCGGCTCGTATCGCAATCCAACATTGATAGTCAGATTTGGCTTGAGCCTGATGTCATCCTGGATATATGTGCCCAGAACCGTCTGTCGTACATCTCGCGGCGAAATGGTTCCAGGGATTGCGGTGCTAAACAGGCGAGGACGATTAGTCAGGAAGTTGAGAAGCGAGCTGATCTGGAAGATCCCGTTCGTCGTGTTACTCGCAAACATGTTGTTTCGGATCCGCTCTATTCCGAAACCAAACTTGATCGAGTGGATACCCCTTGTAAGGAACGCATCGTCATAAGCCTGTATCGAGTTCCAGTAGAATTGATAGAAAGAACCTGTACCGAGTCCGCCGCTGAACCTCGTCAGTCCGGTAACCTGAATTGCGCCTACCGGACGCCCGGGAACAAAGCCAAGCGCCACCTCACCTGCCAGTGGGTTAATTGTTTTAGGGGTTTGGCCAACAAATGCCACATCGCGATGAAAGCCGACCCGAAAGGCATTTGACATTTGGGGACTGAAGACGTGGTTGTATTCCGCTGCGGCGAAGTTGCGGCGGGTAGTGAATCCGACGAACTTGTTATTCAATTCGTCGGGCTGCGTCGTTTCTGAGCGTTCAAAGGTATAGCTGCCAAAGAGTGTGTCTGAAGCTGAAATGTTGTGGTCGATGCGACCATTTAGAAAATCGACATTAGACACCTGTTGGCCGGCAAACGAATAGATGCCTACGTCTCCGGCGCCAAGTAGCGCCCCGTTTGGCAATGGGAAGAAGGCAAGGAATGGTTTTACCTGGGGGTCCACGGTAATGTCGCCGGTGGAGAGATGACCGGCACGTGCGTTGGCCGATGGCACACGATCGACGCTGGTGATACCAAGCGATTGGCGAAGACCTTCGTAGTTTGCGAAGAAGAACGTCTTGTCCCTCAGGATGCGACCAGACTCCGAAGCTCCGAACTGGTTTCGGCGAAAAGGTGGCGTCTTCACATCGAAGAAGCTGCGGGCATCAAGGCTACTGTTGCGTAAGAACTCGTACACGTTTCCATGGTAGCTGTTTGCCCCGGAGCGCGTGATGGCATTGATTACGCCGCCGGAAGACCGACCGTATTCAGCAGGATAATTACTCGTAAGGACGGAGAATTCCGCAACGGTTTCGACGCCAAACGAGAAGCCCAGAGCAGTGCCGGGAGATCCGTTCGCATAGTCGTTAATGCTTATGCCATCAACGCGGTAATTGTTTTGCTGTGGACGCGCGCCGCCGACCGTCATCTGAGTCCCAAACCCACGTTGCCCGCGACCGCCAGTCGGATTAGGTTGAGTTCGAATAATAGTGACACCGGGTTGTAACGCCGCTAACTGGGTCCAGTCCCGGCCGTTAAGCGGCATCTGGCGTATAGTGGTCGAATCAACAACCTCCATTAATGACGATGTCGTAAGTTGGACATCAGAGTTTTGCCGCACCTCAACCTGGGACTCGGTACCGCTGACACTCAAGCTCAAGTTTAGTTGGATCTCGGTGCCGACAGTCACATTCACGTCTGATACAACCTTGTTGGCAAATCCTGAGGCGGAGACGGTAATCTGATATATTCCGGGCAGGAGATTTGTGAGGACGTAGAACCCATCCTCTTTAGTGTTTACCGAACGCTCTATATTTGTGCCTCGGTTTCTGGCAGCGACTGTCGCATTGGGCACGACCGCACCCGCAGGGTCGGATATCGAACCGGATAAGCTCCCGCCAGTAACTTGGGCCGAGACCTGCGGCGCCAGGGTCACGACAACAAAGAACATGGCCAGCACGAATCTTATGATTATCTTCATATCGCTAAACCTCCGTGGGCTTGCAACTTCAAGAAAGGTGGTTGTGGCAGCATAACCAGCAACTCAGTTAGACTTACCGACTCAAATCCGACACCTTGTGCAAATTAACGTTTGGTTTCCGACTGTTCGAATTTCTAGAGTGAAAATAGCCGCTTTCAATTGGTATCAAGTCTGGTCCAGTATCCAGTAACACAATCCGACTTCTGACGTAGTTAAGTTGTTGTGCGTGCCAAGTGGCTCACGGAACTGCCAACAGTCCTGTCTTAATCGTCTCTTGAGATCGTTTTGTTGGATTAAGCAACTAAAGGTTCGATGCACTCCTGGTCAGATAACCGTGCCCTTCCGTTGCGACCGGGTGGGTGAAGACTCTTGCTCACATTAGACGAGGTTCGATCTTGCGAACCCCAACTAGATCGGGTTGCTGCTGGCGCAGACCGCTCAAGTCATCACCTATGAAGACACTGTAGCAAATGGATTGTGAACACAGTATGAACGCCCGGAATCAGGCCGATCGAGTAGGCGCCGCGACCACGTCGGGGAAGAGATTATCCATGTTGTTGAGGAGAAGCGTGATAGATATTGTTCTGTTCGCCGCGACCGTTCGACTTGTGGAAAAGTGGTAATAGAACAGTAAATTTTGTACCACGACCGAGACCGCTTTCGAGATTAACCGTGCCCTCGTGGGCTTCCACAGCGAGCTTAGCAATCGACAACCCTAACCCACTCCCACCGTCGCTTCGCGACCGGGCTTTATTCACCCGGTAAAATCGATCGAAAACTCGCCCAACATTTTCAGGCGGTATGCCAATTCCCGTATCAGACACTGTCAAGCAGGCATTATCACCTTCCTGTGAAAGCATGACACGAATTGACCCGCCAGTTGGCGTATACGTCACTGCGTTGTGAAGAAGATTTAGCACCAGACGTTTCAACAGTTCCTCATCACCATGGAACGGAAGGTCCTCGCTGATTTCACAATCCAGATTGACACCTTTCAAGCTGGCGAGACGGTCGACACTGCTACAACACTCGTTGACGACGTCATCAAGATATAGTTCTTCAATCGTCAGATATCTCTCACCTGAATCAGCCCTGGCGAGAGCAAGCATGTCGTTAACAATGTTAACTATCCGCTTTAGTTGCTTATCAACAGTCTGCAGCGACCCTGCATACTCATCCAGGGATCTCTCACGTGAGAGAGCAACGTCAATCTCGGCACGACCTATACTGAGTGGTGTTCTCAGTTCATGAGAAGCATCAGCAATGAATCGGCGCATTATTTGGAATGACTCATCGAGCCGTGATAACAGGCCGTTCAAAACATTCGCCAGCAATCCCAATTCATCATCTGGGTGCGGCGTCTCGAGGCGGAGATCCAAGTTTCGAGCGCTGATTTGTTCTGCTTGTTTTGACAAGGCGACGACGGGCGCCAGGCTTCGTCTCGCAAGGAGATAGCCGCTGATGGCAGCGAGGCAGAGTGCGGTAAGTATACTCAGTATCAGGATGGCGAATACATTTCTTAGTTGCTGATTCAGCAGGATCAGTGGTTGAGCAAGGATCACAACGTATTCCTTGGTGCCATCCGGTTCTGACAGTGCAACCAATCTAGACTCGCCGACAGTTGCAAATGCGGCGCCGTGACTATTGTTGACTGAATCCAGAAGTCCGCTTTGTATTGCGAGTGATGTAACCTTGACATCGCTCGAGCCAAGGCATTGGTGACCGCTATAGATAGCCACAGCGGCGCCGGTCAGGACCAGTTCACGCGCTGTGTCCTCGGCACTTGCCTTTACATCGCGCTCTTCTGCGATTTCGTGAAAATAAGTTGCGGTTGCCTGTGCGGCCCTGAGAAGCGAGGAATCAAACTGTGCCCGCAGAGTGCTGGACAGTAAGCTATAAGCATATAGACTAAAGGCTATCAGCAACCCTCCGAACACGGTCACATACCACAGAGTCAACCGTGCTCTGATCGTCTTAAACATATCTTTCCGCGGAACCCGGCGAAAGTATGTATCCTTCGCAGCGACGCGTATGAATCAATGGTTGCGCGAAGCCATAATCGATCTTTCTTCGCAAACGCTTGATATATGCGTCGATGATATTTGAGAATGGATCAAAGTTTTCGTCCCATACGTGCTCGGCAATCGTGGTCCGATTAAGCACCTCGTCCACTCTCATCATCAAGAACTCGAGCAGGGCGTACTCCTTGGCGGTTAACCGGATTCTTCTTCCTCCGCGAATTGCACTGTGATTAAGTGTGTCGAGTTCGAGATCGGCGACCCTGAGCGCCTGTGAGCGTACTTCACCGACACGCCTCGTTAAAGCGCGCATTCGCGCCAATAACTCGATGAAGTTGAACGGCTTCACAAGATAATCGTCAGCGCCGCAATTGAGTCCCTGCACGCGATCCTCTACCGCGTCTCGAGCAGACAGGATCAGTACGGGCAGCCATTGCCGCTGCCGTCGAAGTTCTTTGCAGACGGTGAAGCCATCCGTAACCGGCAACATCACGTCGACGATTGCGATGTCATACATATTCTCGCTCGCGTGGTACAGCGCAATTTCTCCGTCGTTTGCGATATCCACAGCGTAGCTTGCTTCGCGTAGGCCCTTGGAGATGGCCTCCGCCAGCTCAACTTCATCTTCAACAAGCAGTACTCTCATGAGCTTATCTCCAAACTGGCTCGCCTGATCGAGCGCGGCTTTAGTTCAAGATGGACCTCATTATTGTAGTCACCAAAGACTCTATCGGCAAAGCATCGTGAGTTGGTGAACCTCTTTCAGATCTTCCAGCCTCCGAACCCGCGCTATGATCTCCGAAGTCTTTTGTGAGGGCCATTTCGCAAACAGTGCGCAGTCCCTCATCTTGTCCGCAACCTGGTCAAAACTCATCGGGTTAACAGGGCTTCCTTTCCCGAAATCAGCGCGGCCAGAGATTGTCTTCCCGTCTTTGAGTCTTATATCGATAATAGTCGTCATCTTGTTGTAACCTGCTTGTTCGGCCTCGGGATGAACGCCAAAGCGAATGCGCTCGATCATCGACAGTACCTCCGGACGTTTGACTACTTCATCAGTGAATTCGTTCAAACCTGCTTTCCTGTAAAGCAGAAGAGAGGCCATGACGAATTCCATGCTGAATTTAGCCTGCAAGCCATCCTTGGGGTGATGGTGAATAAGTGCGTTCGGCATATTACGATTTGTTCCAACGTCGACACGTTCAACGCTGTCAGGTTGTATGTTGTTGACTTCGATAAGCCGTAGCATCTCGGTCATACCCGGGTGTGTGAGCGACCCTGACGGAAACGGTTTGATTGAAACGCCGGGCGAGGCAAACGTCCAGGGATTACCCAGCTTATTCAGAATTGCGTCAGGATCAAAACCGCCGCCAGAGGCCTTGAAAAAACCTCGGGGTGCTTCCAGAATCTCCTCCGACGCCGTCCAGCCAAGGGAAGCCAGGTCTGCTGCCAGGAGTCCACCTTCCGCGGCATGACCGGCCTGGAAAGGCTTGGTCATTGTGCCGAAATTCTCGCGCAAACCTGATGACTGGCTTGCCGCAGTCCCCAAACAGCGGGTGACCTGCACAACGTCGAAGCCCTTCATCTTCGCCACTGCCGCGGCTGAACCAAAAACTCCGCACGTTCCAGTAGAATGAAAACCATCTTGATAATGCCGGGGGAAAATGGCTTCGGCTATCTTACATTCGACTTCTACACCAACGTGATACGCGAGAATCAAATCGCGTCCGGATCGTTTTTCAGTTTCGGCTATTGCGAGGATCGGTGGTAGTACAGGCGTAGTCGGATGGGTAAGCAAACCGTAGACGCGGTCCTTTGCGACAGCTAGTTGAGTATCGTCATAGTCGTCGGCGTGCATGGCGACTCCATTCGCGAACGAGGCAAACCTCGGTGGAACGCGAAGAGGCGTTCCGATTACCGTGGCACCATCACCCGAGAAATTCAACGAGTTCAGATAGCGCTGCGTGAGTTTACCTGTATCTGCAACGGAACCTGACAGCGCTAATCCGAGACCGTCGAGTATCGACTTCCTTCCCAATTCGACAACATCGGTCGGAATCGAGTCGAAGTTAGTCTTAACAAGCCACTCGGCAACGTACTTCGTGACATCACTTGCCTTCTGGAACTCTGTCCGTCTTGCCTCACGAGTATCGGAGAACGTAACTGGATGGGCGTTTCTTGAAGGCATCCCAAAGTACCCACTGAGAGCCACTGAGCCGAAGAGCATCTGCTGAATCATTTGGCGTCTGGTTTGCCTGCCCCTCATTCAAAGCCTCCGTAATGGTAGAAAGAAGATTGATTAGTATATCGGACCTAGATGAACGCATCATGAACTATAAAAGCAAAAAGCTGACGATATAAGGCCACGTGGCGGACTGCGGTCACTACTTTTACGGCCGACTTGCAAATTAAGAGGCGCTGGAAAACAGACAGAATACCGCTTGGCCGTAAGAACCCGCTTTGGCATACCAGGTGCTCTCAGACAATCGTGTTGAGATCGTAAGAACGGTCAAGACTTGGATAGCCGAATTGCAACTACGACAGCGTGCTGAGAGGC
>WNFK01162040.1_pt2 | contig 13019 bp, 19 predicted proteins | sample 5400281 | NCBI WGS metagenome assembly WNFK01 (sample SAMN13153350, study PRJNA577476) | soil metagenome | isolation source: 20 cm soil on Douglas fir-dominated hillslope | place: USA:California | collected 2013-09-17
GCGCCCGGTGAATAGGAGGCGCCGATGCCCGACGCAACCACTGGCACGGCTCCGAATTGGAGATCCTACTCCCTCCTGCTGTGCGCCGTCCTAGCCGCGGAAGCTCTCTTCATAGCGGCGGAGAAACAGATAGCGGCGCAATGGGGGTTCTCGCTGGATGATTCCTGGATCCACGCGACCATCGCCAGGAACCTCGCTTCGGGATACGGCTACTCCTTCAATCGCGGAGAACTGGTAGGGGGCTCAACGGCCCCGCTCTATACACTGCTATTGGCTCTTGCCTACCGCGCCATCGGGGACATCGTTTGGAGCGCAAAGGCTCTCGGCATTGTCTTTCAGTGCGTCGCTACCGTTGTAGTTTTCAAGACGATGAGCATCTTGGAGCCTGCGAAGACGTACGCCCAGCTGACAGCCGCCCTGATTGTCGGGATCTCTCCGCCCCTGCTGTGGGCATCGCTTTCAGGAATGGAAATCTCATTCTATCTGTGCATCGTATCCGTTGGTTTTTACTTCTATGTGAGCCGCCGTCTGCTTGCGGCGACCCTCGTCTGGGGTCTGGGCATCTGGGTGCGACCCGAGGGAATACTCCTAGCATTCGCTGGAGTAGCATCAAGTCGAGAGGGGGCCTTTCGGAGGCTCCTCCTGCTGGCATCGATCGTCGTCGCGTACGCCGCATTCAATTATGGGGTGGGGCACGCGATTCTTCCCGGTAGCGTAGCCGCCAAGGCGTCCTTGACGGCTGCCTTGATTCCTCGGTTGACGCGAATCCTGGGGGAATGGGCTGCCCTTTGGGGCGTTCCCAGCACCTCCATTCCCCTAATAGCAGGCTCGGCTCTCCCGATCGTTCTGATGGTAGTTGGAGGAGCGGTCACCCTCCGTAGGTTTCCACTACTGCCCCTGTACCCGTTTGGCCTTCCCATCGTGTGGACCCTAGTCGCGGGGTCAGCCGGTGCCGGATCGCGCTACATCCTGTACGTCATCGGTCCAGGGACCATACTCATCGGAATCGGCATGGTGACCTTGGTGGACAGAACCCCGCGGAATTTGCGCCGTCTAGCACTCACCTGCCTGGTGGGGACTATCCTCATCCCCGAAGGCATCGGGGCACTCCGGCGGGCCGAGGACCACGCATGGAATGTTCAGAACATCAACAGCATGCAGAGAAGGATCGGCGAGATCGCCAGAAGCATCACCCGACCTGGTGATGCACTTGCGGTCAACGACATCGGTGCGATCGGGTATTTTAGTGATCGGTACATCGTCGATCTCATGGGCCTCATCTCACCCCTAAGACCGTTACCTGAGAATCTGACTCTATACAAGCCGCGCCTGCTCATCATCTTTCCAAACTGGTTCCGCAGGTATGCCGCCTATGGGTCGCCCGGAGACGAAACGTTCTGCTATTACGACGCTGATTCAACGTACAAGTACTCCCCACTCTTTCTGGTTCAATTGGCGCACAACACGGTTTCTGCCCGGGACAAGATGTGCGTTTTTGTCCGACAGAGTCGATCGGATCCGCCGCCGAAAAGCCCACGGAAGTACGTATATTAGGTGCGCTGCGCGCGCCATTGATCGGCGGCCCGAGGCCGGGTAGAGTGCCGCGAATGCCCGAGACCCTGTACATGGTGGTCGAGTGCTTCAAGAACAAGGACCCGAAACCAATATATCGTCGCTTTCGGGATCAGGGCCGGATGACTCCGGAGGGGCTCGACTATGTTGCAAGCTGGATCGACGACAAGCTCGAGCGGTGTTTTCAGCTGATGCGGACCACAGATCGAGCGCTGCTGGACACGTGGATCGCCCGCTGGAGTGACCTGGTGGATTTCGAGGTGTATCCCGTCATCACCTCGCCAGAGGCCGTCGAGCGGGTCGGGCCGTCGCTCTAGCACTGGAGATCCGAATGAGGCGGTTCGTCCTTACGATTGCCGGACTTCTCGTCGTTGCCATGGCGCTCTTCCCCCCGTGGGAGCGCGTCGCCACGCCGTCTCCGGGGGTCGTCGTCGTCCGCCCGGCGGGTTACCAATGGATCTTCACGCCGCCCGAGCCTGCGCCTCCCGAGCCTGCTCGCTCCGAGATACGCTGGTTCGACTACGAATCCGCCCGGGATGAGGGCCACACCGACGACGAAATCGCGCGATTTCTCTCCCAGGCTCAGCAAGAACGCAAAGGGGTCTACATTTCGAAAGAAGATTATGCCGAGTACTCGGTGAAGCCGAACGACCCGACCTCCAATCCCGCCGTCATCGCGCCTTTTGTAAAGCCGCGCCCGCTCGAGGAAAACGTCGCCGCGTCCTCGATCCGCAAGAACGGGGATCTTCTTGGTCCCAAGGGAGTGCGCCTCGATGTCGTTCGCCTGCTGGTCCAGCTGCTCGGAGCGGCGGGCGTCGCGTTCTTGGGCTTCGCGTTGCCGGCCGGTGGCAGGCCGGGGTTCGAAGAGGACGCGAGCGGCCGGCGACGCCTCTAGCTCGCTTTATCGACGCGCTCCCGCGTCACCCCCCTCCGACTACAGAGTTCTCAGAAACGCGATCACCGCGTCTCGCTCTTTCGGCGTGAGCGCTTTGAAGCGGTCCCTCGCGCCCGATCCTTCGCCTACATGCAGCTCGATCGCCTGGTCGAGCGTGGCCGCGCGGCCATCGTGGAGGAAATGGTGCGCGAGACGCACGCCGACGAGAGGCTCGGTCCGGAACTCGGACGGTGTCGCGAGGCCGAGGCAAATGTCCGCCAGGTCCGGGCCCATGTCGTGGACGAGTAGATCGGTATAGGCGAAGAATTGCTTTCGATCGAGCGCCCGTATGGAGTTTTTCCCCGTGCGGAGCGTCGGAAAATGGCACGAAGCGCACCCGATTTGATCGAATAGATGACGGCCCTTTCCGGCCGCCCCAGTCTGTCGCAAGGGCGAGGGCGGGGCCAGGAAGCGCACGAAGTCGGTCGTGAGATCAAGCGCCTCTTGGTTGATCTCAGGGTCGGGGGCGGGATCGACCCCCGCGGGAATTGGCCCTCCACCAATCGATTCCTCGGTCGGGACGGCCGGATTCGTGATGCCCTGCTCGATGACGAATGCGCCCGCGTTGAATTCGCTCAACGTCGGTACGAATGCCTTGCGCCCGAACCGACCGATGCGTCCATCCACAAAGCGATTTACTCGCCCGGAAATGCCGTCATGGTTCCTGTCGTCGGGATCAGCATAGGAGACGATGTCCGAGTCGGGCACGGCATCGAGCAGACCACGACCGAAAATCGCCAGCGACGTTCGGAGGCCGCGCCCGGTGGCGTCCTTGGGGAGGGGTTCCTTGTCGAGACCCAAGGCAGCCTTGAGGGCGGGTGTTGCGTCCTGTTGGATGACGGGGCCGCCTTCGCCGGCGAGCGGATCGCAATTCCCGTCGGCGTGGAATGCGGTGGCGTGTACCTCCACCTCATCGCCGCTTCCCCCCGACACGGGATCCTCGTGGCACTCTCCGCAGGCGGCGGAGTTGAAGAGCGGGCCAAGCCCCGTTTCGGGCGTGAAGACACTGTCGAAGACCGCCCGGCCGCGCCGGAACCGGTCGCGTTGTTCGGCGGTCAGACCCGAGATCGGATCGCCTGGGTGCACGGGCTTCGCGCAACCGCTCGCGACGAGGGCGACGAGAAGGAGGACCGATGCGGCCGGCGCCGGCCTCATCGCGGGCCAACCTTCTCGATACGGTCGGCTATGAGCTGTTTGCCGGACCAATGGCATTGCACACGCACGATGTCGCCCCGCTTCAGCGCGCTCAACGGAACCGCTGCTTCTCCGGCCGGTGGGGCCGCGAGGTGCACGATCCGAAGGGACATGCCGACACCGGTGACCACGTCGAAGGATCCGGTCTTCGGCTGTATGGCGTGGACGGTGCCTTGAATCGAGGTATAGGCAGGTTGTTGCTGCGCGGAGACGGCAACGAGAGTGGATGCCAGAACGAGAAGGAGCGCTGCGCTCGCGATCCGCTTCATGTGAGGCCTCCCTTCAGGGACCCCCGTACCAATCCTACCCCCATATGCGAGTTGGGGATCCGCGAATATATCACCAAGCCGGCGGCGTGGTTTGGATAGACCACGCCGGCCGCGTCGTAAGGGTTTCCCCTACCCCTTTTGAAGAATCCCCCCGATGGCGCGCTCCGCTTGCCTCAACGACCTTCCCCAGCAAGTGGCAGGCACCGCTAGCATCTCGGTAAGCGCTCGCTGGCGACCTAAACCTAGACAGATCCCCCAATTCCCTCGGGTCCACTACGAGCGGCAACCGGAGGGCTGGCACCTGCCACTTGCTCTTCTTTTGCGTTCCCGCCGCTGTTGGTATCCTCCAAGCATGGCCCGCCTAGTCCTCTCGGTATACCTCGCGCTCGTGGCGGTGGCGGGCGTCGCAGCCGCAATCCGGCTGAGCAACTCAGGAGAGATGCCTGGGCTTGACGCGATTGAGCTCGTGCTCCTCGCGATGCCGTGGAGCCTCGCGCTTGGCCTGGACCCGATGTCTCGTCTGGGTTGGGCAGGCATGGCCGGTATCGTGATCGGCGGCATCGCCATCAATGCGCTGCTGATCCGGTCGCTGGCCGCCTGGGCGCAGCGACGCTGGGAGCGCCGTTGACCTCCGCAGACGCCGGAATCGCGGCAGACCGTAGCGGCGGACGGCGTCTTCAATGATTGCTACGTGGAAGCCAATCCTTTGGCAGCAGTTCGGGGCCGCCATCGACATGCTGGAGAACGCGCTGCTCGCTTGCCCCGAGGATCTCTGGAACGACCGCTCGCGGCGCCCGGAGTACTGGTATATCGTTTTTCACACGCTCTTCTTTCTCGACTTCTATTTGTCGGACTCGTCCGAGGGTTTCACTCCGCCGGCTCCCTTCACGCTCGACGAGTTGGACCCAGCGGGGCTGCTTCCCGAACGGGTGTATACGAAGGGCGAGCTCCGAGCCTACCTCGCGCACGGGCGGAGAAAGTGCCGAGCGAGGATCGAAGCTCTGACAGAGGAAAGCGTAGGCCAACGCTGCGGGTTCGAACGGCCGGATGTTACGGTGTCGGAGTTACTCCTGTACAATATGCGCCACGTTCAGCATCACGCCGCACAGTTGAATCTCATGCTCCGCCAGACCATTGACTGTGCCCCCACCTGGGTCTCCAAGACGAAGATCAAGCTCGGCGGCGACTAGCCGCCTGGGCGGCTGCACATGCTCCATGGTTTCAAGGGAAGCGAGGCGCTTGACATGCCGGTCACGTATGCGCTGGTAGGGCCTCTCCTCAAGTTGGATCTTGAGGGCCGTTACCGCCCCAAAGACATCGTCGCGCAGTTTCTTGCGGGGCTGGCGGATCCGAGTTGCCCCGACAGGGTCGCTCTCTTGCTGGACGTGACGCGTTCGGAATCGCTGGAGACGCGGGCACCGCATGAGATCCGGCGCATCGCTCAGTTCTTGGGCCCGTATCACGCGCGAATCGGTGGCCGCTGTGCCGTGGTGGCTAGAACCGATGTGCACTTCGGTCTGAGCAAGATGGGGAGCGTGTACAGCGAGGCTGTCGGAGTAAGGGCTGCGGTTTTTCGCGACTCCAAGTCAGCCCTCGATTGGCTAGGGGTCCAATCCGAGGTATGAGCGGCTCCCAACGCGAGGACAGCCTCCTTCGCCAGATCAGGGCCATCGCCGCAATGCTGGCCCGCATTGCCGGTTTGCGAATGGCCGGCCAGATGGAAGAAGCCAAGGCGGAGCTGGAACGGTCGTACACCATGCTGCTCGGGTCGCAGACCGACCTTGTCCGACGGGTCGACTCATCCACGGCCGCCAAGCTCCTCGGCTCTTCGGATAGGATTCAAGCGCTCGCCCAGCTGCTCGACGAGGAAGCTGCGCTGGAAGGAGACGCGACCCGGGCGGCGCGTTTGAGGGTGCGCGCGGCAGAGCTCAACGCCGAAGGGGCGCGCCGCGCGTGATGGGTACATCTCATGCTACAATTATCGTCGTGTGGCTGAGTCGGGTAGCCGCTTCCTTGCCCGGCATCTTGCTCTCGGTGTTTTGAAGGGGAGGTGGCGGTGACCGGGGCGGTGCTCCTTGTTCATGTCGCTTTCGCCCAGCTGGCGGAATCATGATTCGCGTCCTCATCGCTGATGATCATGCCGTCCTCCGCCGTGGCCTGGCTGACGTGCTGAGCGAGGAGCGCGACATGGTCGTTCGAGGCGAAGCGGGGAGTTGCAGGGAGGTCTTGTCGAAGCTCCGGCAAGGCGAGTGGGATGTGGTGGTGCTCGATCTCAACTTTCCCGACGGGAACGGCCTCGACTTGCTCCGCGAAATCAAGCGCGAGCGCCCAAAACTCCCGATCCTCATCCTGACCATCGCCTCCGAGGATCACTACGCGGTCCGCGCGCTCCGGTCTGGAGCCTCCGGATACCTCACCAAAGAGAGCGCGCCGGAGGAGCTGGTCCAAGCGGTCCGGAAGGTCGTGGCGGGGGGGCGCTACGTGAGTCCCAAGCTGGCGGAACGGCTCGCCGTCATGATCGACCGCGACGCCGAACAGCCACCGCACGATCAGCTTTCCGAGCGGGAATTCCAGGTATTCCGGCTTCTCGCATCCGGCCGCGCCGTCTCGCAGGTTGCTGAAGACCTGCACATCAGCGTGAAAACTGTCAGCACCTATCGCGCGCGCGTCCTCGAGAAGATGAATCTCCGCACGAACGCCGAGCTGACCGTATACGCGGTCCGAAACCACCTCGTCGAATAGCTGACCGGCTCGGCCCTTTTCACTCCCGCACCATCCCCTGTCCGATTCCGTCTGACACGAAACCAGGTACCAATCCGACACGAAATTCAGCGGAACGCCGATTTTCGCGATGCGCACGTTTTCGTATCCTTCCGCCTGGATATCGAAATGGGGGATCTGCCCAGCTACGGTGCCGTTGCATCGACATAGACCCTCCCCCAAGGGACCGTACTGGGTGGTTGGGGACCCGGCACTTTTCAGTGCCGGGTCCCACATACAACGCGTGCCTCGTCCAGCCCCGGCTTGGGCGAAGGTCGAGGCGGGCGACGCTAACGAGGAGCGGGGGGACGGCGCGCTCTGGGTGCTCCGACTCGGTCACTACGCCTGGTCGGGCACGTTCTCCTTGGCTGACATCGCGCGCGATCTCTTCGATCCGGCTCGATCCCGCTCCTCGTTCCATTATCAGCCTGCACCCCCGAAATCCTCTGTTACGCTGCACTGGTGCCAACCAAGTCTGTCCTCGTTAATCGTTCTCCCGTCTTGACGCTCTGGGCGAGCATTGTTGCCGAGCGGCTTGGTTACGCTCGGCCGACCGCGTTGACCCTCGGTAAAGCGGTGGCCGGGCTCAACGCCCAGTCCAAGGGCCGCAGGCTGGGGATCTACGAAGAGGGTCCACCGACGGCGCCCGGGCGGACGCGCAAGAAGTCTTCGAAGGCGGTCTCCGGAACGGTCCTGCTTCTCGGACGCGCCGTACCCGTGGTCAAGGCCCCGGAGGGTCTGCTGGCCGCCGCGAACAACCGAGTAGAGAGCCCGGACGGTGTGCGGCTGTACCTGGAGCAGAAGTTCGGCGCGGCCCTGGCGGAAGTCGAGGCCGCGATGCGCGCGCTCGCCAAGGCCTATCCTCCGCAGCGCCTGGAGTCGATCGGCTTTTCTCTCTACGAGGAGTTCCGCCCCGAGGTGCCTCGAGGGGTAAAAGGATGGGGCGCAAAAGGACGCCTGGATTTGAACCGGCTCCGAGAGCTCGCCCGTTCGGCGCGGGACCACAAACCATGAACAAGGTGGTTGAGATCCGTTCCTATAACCTGAAGCCCGGGAGCCGCGGCGAGTTTCATCGCCTGGTGGTAGAAGCGTCTTTACCCATGCTGAAGCGCTGGGGTGTTGATGTGGTCGCCTTTGGTCCCTCCCCTCACGACGAGAGCTCCTACTTTCTCATGCGAGCTTATGACAGCCTCGAGCATCGTCAATCGAGCCAGGATGCTTTCTACGGAAGCCCCGAATGGCGGCAGGGCCCGCGTGAGAAAATCGTTTCCCTAATCGACAGCCATACCTCCATTGTCATCGAGCTGGATCCGTCGGCAGTAGATTCTCTTCGCAAGAGTGCTCCGCCCATTGAGGATCGAGCGTGAAGGATCTAACCATCGCGCTGGAGAATCGCCCCGGCGCGTTGGCCGAGATGGGTGAGGCTCTGGGCCGCGCCGGTGTGAGCGTCGAGGGCGGGGGCGCGTTCGTCGTCAACGGCGTCGGCGTCGCCCATTTCCTCTTCGCGGACGGAGCCGCGGCCCGCAAGGCTCTCGAGGCGGCCGGGATCCGCGTCCTCGCCGAGCGGGACGTCTTGGTGCAACGGCTGCGGCAGGGAGAGCCTGGCCAGCTCGGCAAGATCTCGCGACGGATGGCCGACGCCGGCGTCAATATCGAGGTCCAATACAGCGATCATGACCACCAGCTCATCCTCGTGGTGGACGACCTTGAGAGGGGACGGGCGGTTTCGGAGACATGGGAGCGGGAGCGTCGAACATGACGCCAACCGGGATCAACCGCCTCCCATGAAAGCGGCAGCCAGCGTACTCCTCAGCCTTCTATTCATGTGCGGTTTGGCAGCATCCGCTCCTGCGCCGGGTACTGAGTTGGAGGCTCTCAATCGCGAGATCATGTCCCTCTACCGCATCGGCGACTACGGCCGCGCGGTGATCGTCGCCAAGAAGGCGCTGGACGTCGCGGAGAAGAGTGGTCCCGATCACCCCACGGTCGCCGCGAGCTTGAGCGAGCTGGCGTCGCTTTACAGAATCCAGGGTCAGTATGCGCAGGCCGAGCCGCTCTATAAACGGGCGCTGGCGATCCGCGAGAAAGCGCTTGGCCCCGGCCACCCCGATGTGGCTGTGAGCCTGAATAACCTCGCGTTGGTTTACAACCGCCAAGGGCAGTACACGCAGGCAGAGTCGCTCTACAAGCGCGCGCTCGCAATCCGGGAAAAAGCGTTTGGCCCCGACCATCTCGATGTAGCCACGAGCCTGAACAACCTCGCGGGTCTCTACCACGCAGAGGGCCGGTACGCGGAGGCCGAGCCGCTCCACAAACGCTCGCTCGCGATCCGCGAGAAAGCGCTTGGTCCCAATGATCCCAGTGTGGCCGCGAGCCTGAACAATTTGGGCGGGCTCTACTACGCCCAAGGCCGGTACGCTCAGGCCGAGCCGCTCTACAAGCGCGCGCTGGCAATCCGCGAGAAGACGCTCGGCCCCGACCATCCCGAAGTGGCCTCGACCCTGATGAATCTCGCGGGGCTCTATCAAATCCAAGGTCGGTACCCGCAGGCCGAGCCGCTGTACAAGCGCGCATTGGCAATCCAAGAGAAATCCTTCGGCCCCGACCATCCCGAAGTGGCCACCAACCTGAACAACCTGGCGTCGCTTTATAGTTACCAAGCCCGGTATACGGAGGCAGAGTCGCTCTACGTGCGCTCACTGGCGATCCGGGAGAAATCGCTCGGTCCCGACCATCCCGATGTGGCGATGAGCCTGAACAACCTGGCAGAGCTTTATAGAATGCAGGGCCTGTACGCGCGTGCTGAGCCGCTCTACAAGAGGTCGCTGGCGATCCGGGAGAAATCGCTTGGTCCCGACCATCCCGACGTGGCGATGAGCCTGAACAATCTGGGGGGGCTATACCACAGCCAGGGCCAGTACGCGCAGGCCGAGTCGCTCTACAAGAGGTCGCTGGCGATCAAGGAGAAAGCCCTGGGTCCTGACCATCCCGATGTAGCCACGAGCCTGAACAACCTCGCGGAGCTTTATAGAGACCAAGGACAGTACGCGCAGGCCGAGCCGCTGTATGTGCGCTCTTTGGCGATCATGGAGAAGGCCCTTGGCCCCGACCATCCCGATGTGGCCACAAGCCTAGAGAACATGGCAACGCTCTACCGAGCGACGAATCGCGCTGCAGAGGCCGAAGTGCTCATGAAGCAGGCGGCACGCATTCGTGGCATCAAGCGATGAGAAAACCGGCGCGAGGCGTCCTCTAATCGTGCGCTGGAAGAGCACATTTGAAGCGAATGAAGCGGCAATGGAGGCCAACACTCCGGGTCATCAGTCATGACCTTGGTCAACATCCAGACAGGCGACACCGATCCGGGATGGAGCTTCTCACGCGAATCTTCGCGATTGGTGAGCTCCTCCTCGATTTGGGACGGGTACACCACCCAGACATTGGCGCCAGTGGCGACGACCCCCTCGATGGGCGAAGAAGTCGTGCCCGACTTCGCCGGCGTTGGCCTCCTCTCTGACATAACGTACAGGCGGCGACGCGAAAAGTTGGAGACGGAGTTAGGCGGACCCCTCTTCGACGAGCTCTTGCAGCCGGCGTAGAGCGGCGTCCCAGCGTTTCGAGATCAGATCGAGGTACCGGTGAGCCACGATCAGCTGTTGGGGCTCCAACTCCCACCGGCTCTCGCGGCCCAGCCGCCTTCCGCGCACCAAGCCGGCGTCGGCGAGGACGCGCAGATGTTTCGTGATTCCCTGGCGGGTGAGCGGGGTGCCCCGGGTCAATCGCGCGATGGACTGGGGCCCGCTCTGGCAGAGGCGGGCCACCAGTTTGAGACGCGTCGCGTCCCCCAACGCCGCGAAGATCGGGGCTGAGCTCTCGAGCCGCGCGGGTGCATGGTCAGGCGTCACGGGTTCCGGCGCAGGTAGGCCTCAATGGCGACCATCTGCTCGGCCCAGCCCCCCTCGTTCGCCTTCAACGCGTCAGCTCGGCGGGCTAGGGGAATCCCGTCGAAGCCCGACTCCACGAGTTTGAGGAGTGTGCCCCCTTCTACCTCTTCGAGCGTGAACTCAACGAGCGTCGTGGGCTCCTTCGAGTAATCCAGGCTCGGATCCACGGCGTTGGGGTGCCACCGGAAGGAGAATAGCCGCTCCGGCTCTATTTTCTCGATGACGAGGTCGAATCTCAGGTGCTCGTAGCCGGGATAGGTGATCCGCCCCTTGAGCCGGGCGCCCGGCCGAAACGGCTCCGTAAAAACCGACTGGAACCAGGTGCCGAATTCCTTCGAGTCGGTGAGGGCGCGCCACACCCGGCTCCGTGGCGCTTTGAGCAAGATCTCCTTCGTAATGCGATCCGTGGTTGTCGTGCTCATCGTCGGTTCTCCCAGTTGGGTCACGCACCATTCAATGGGCAATCCGAACCGGCCGCGTCGCGGGAAAGAGTCCACTCGCTCCTCCCGCGACGCGCAATAGAGGTCTTCCCCACGAGGCGGGCTCGGCGCCCGTTTCGCAGGAGACTCCCTACTTGATATCGACCTGTCCCTGGTTCAACGGAAACTGCTGAAACGGGGTCTGAGCGGAGCAGTCCGGCGCACCACCGTTCGGGAAGATGGTCGTGAAGCTGATCGTATCGCCGCCACCGTTCGGCAGCCCGCCATCCACAACCGATGTGCGAGCCTGAACACCGATGAAAGCCGGGTTCGCCGCTTGCGTGATTACGCCGCCTACCCACGCTTGGTTACCGACCACGGTCAGGCAAGTGACGTTGATGTGAAATCCCTGATTCAGCGTGAATGCATCCTGCCATTGCCCAGATACGTTACCGGCGGCATCACTCTGGGCGGTCAGCGAAAAATTCCCATCGGTCCCTGGACCCAAAAAGTCGGGGCTGCCCACGTGGACCTTGGCGGCCTTCCCAGCATAGGCGGTAGTGCTCGAGAGAAGGAGAGCGCACGCGACGATAGCCATGAATGCAACAGCATTCCTCAAATTGAGGGTCCTCATCTTGCAAGCAAGCAGGGACAACCGTCTCGTGAGTCAGGTCATCGGGCCCCCTTTCCTGCAGCGAGTCGATTGCGACCCAGAGGTGATACAGCACGAGGAATCTCGATGCGCCCCTGCAGTCGAACGTGTGCTACTGGAATAGGATTGGAAAGCGGCTCTGGAGGTAGTTCAGGGGACCTCAGAAGGGCGCGGCAGAACCACGTGCACCAACTGAGTCATGAGATCAAAATTGACTGGATTTGGGCAGGTACAAGAAGGATCTAGTGCTCGACCTAGGCGGAAGGACCGGACCGGTCTGTGGAAACCCTAGACCCCCTTCGGTCGCTCAGGATCCCTAGCACGTCTACCGATGATCTGAATCCCCGGCCTCCTCGCTTCGGTACCGCTTCACCGCCTCGCCCCTTTGGTGCACGCCAAACTTGCGCAGGATGTTGTGCACGTGATTCTTGACCGTGGATTCTTCGACTCCCAGCTTTTGGGCTATCTCCTTGTTTGTGAGACCTCGTTCCAGCAGAGGGAGTACCTGCGCCTCTTTGGGCGAGACTTTGGTGCCGCCCCTGCGCGCTCCTCTTCGCTCTCCCACCTCGTTGAGCCTCCGGACAAGGGCCGCGGTGATCCGGGGCGGGCAGTGAAGCTCCCCGACGAGCGCGTCTCGAATCGCTAGGCGAATGTCTTCGACGGAAGACGATTGATGCAGATACCCCGTGACGCCGGTCTCGAACAGGAAGACAGCGGCGCGCTCATCGCCCCCCTGATTCAGGGCGATCATCCGGATGGTTGGAGCTCTGCGGCATGTCTCTCGGATCAACGCGATCCCTTCACTCGAGGGGAGGTCGACGAGTGCGACATCCGGCCTCAGGTGCAGGAGTCGCTCGAGGATGCTCTCCACAGAGTCGTCGCCGAGGTCTGTGACAATGAGATTCGAGGACTTGAGTGCAAGGGCAAGAGCTTCGCGGTAATGGCGGGAAAGAATCGCGAGCCCTACGGTGGGTGGCTTCGACGCAGGTGGCCCGACAGATCTAGGGATTCTCGTTCGGGACATTCTACCCCCACGATTCAAAGTCCGAACGACGATGAGCCGTGGTTGGGCTCCGCGGGCGGCCAGATGCTTTGGGGGGAGGGGGGAAACGCCTGGGGAGCCTTGCTAGGTTAGGTGCCGCGGTTGCCAAGCGCAAGCGCAGAGTTACGAAAACCTGGTGCGGAAGGGGGGACTTGAACCCCCACGAGATTGCTCCCACTGGACCCTGAACCCAGCGCGTCTGCCAATTCCGCCACTTCCGCACCGAAAGTGTT
>WNFK01206500.1_pt1 | contig 13015 bp, 12 predicted proteins | sample 5400281 | NCBI WGS metagenome assembly WNFK01 (sample SAMN13153350, study PRJNA577476) | soil metagenome | isolation source: 20 cm soil on Douglas fir-dominated hillslope | place: USA:California | collected 2013-09-17
AGGGCCACGTCCTTCGGGCAGTTGACGATGATCTCCTCCCACACCGTCCCCCGCCCCTCGTCGCCCATGTAGTGGCACTCGTCGAGCACCACCGTGTCGAGGCCCTCGAGACCGCCCGAGTAGAACATGTTGCGCAGGATCTCGGTGGTCATCACCACCACCGGCGCGCGCGCGTTCACCTTGACGTCGCCGGTGAGGATGCCGACCTGCTCGGCGCCCCACTGGCGGACGAAGTCGGCGTACTTCTGGTTGGAGAGCGCCTTGAGCGGGGTGGTGTAGGCGATGCGGCGGCCGCGGTGGAGCGCCGAGTGGATGGCGAACTCGGCCACCAGGGTCTTGCCCGAGCCGGTGGGCGCGGACACGATCACCGATTTGCCGCCGAGGATCGCCGCGACGGCCCGAAGCTGGAAATCGTCGAGCGGAAACTGGTAGCGGGCCCTGAACGACTCGAGGAGCTGCTCTGCCACGGCCACGGCACCTCCTTGCCCGCGCCCTCACGTTACCACGGCCTTGCGCGGCCGCGAAGCCCCGAGTAGGCTCGGGGCCATGAAGGTCACCGGCCCATGAAGCTGACCGGGAAGATCGCCCTCATCACCAACGTGAGCGCCTTCATGGGCCCCGCCATCACCGAGGAGTTCTGCCGCGAGGGCGCCTCGGTGGCGCTCCACGATCGCGACGAGGCGGCGATCAAGCCCTACGCGCTCATCGCGGAGCGGCTCGACCGCGACGTGCTGCCGCTCACCGGCGATCTGAGCCGGTCGGGGGAAGCGGAGCGCGCGGTGGAGGCGGTGCTCGCGCGCTTCGGCCGGCTCGACATCCTCGTGAACAACAACGCGCACCCGCCCTCCGGCAGCCCGGTGGAGGACATCACCGACGCGGCGTGGCGCGAGATGATGGCCCGCCTGCTCGACGAGCCGTTCTTCTGCCTGCGCGCCGCGCTCCGGGTGATGCGGCCGGCCGGGCGCGGCAAGATCATCAACATGTCCTCGGCCGCTGCGTTCCCCGGCCTCCCGAACTACGCGGCCTACACCGCGGCCCGGGCCGGTGTGAACGGCCTCACCAAGGCGGTCGGCCGCGAGGTGGCGGGCGCGGGCATCCAGGTCAACGCGATCGCCCAGAACTACGTCGAGAACCCGACCTACTTCCCGCCCGCCCTCACCGGCGATCCGGTGCGGCTCGCCCGCATGGTCAAGAACATCCCGGCGGGCCGGCTCGCGCGCAGCGAGGAGTCGGCCCGGCTCGCGGTCTACCTCGCCTCGGAGGACGCCGACTTCTTCATCGGCCAGGTCATCCCGTTCGCGGGCGGCTGGGTGACGCCGTGATCGTCTACCACGTCGCGGTGCAGACCGGGGACGACTACCTGCAGAAGCGCGAGCCCCACCGCAAGGCGCATCTCGAGCGGCTCATGGGCCTCCGGTCGCAGGGGCTGGTCATCGGCGGGGGGCCCTCGCCGGACGGCCGCGGCGCCGACGTCTTCTATCGCGTCCAGCAGCCCGACGACGTGCGCCGCCTGGTGGAGGAGGACCCCTACGTCACCGGCGGGGTGTGGGCGAACTACACGCCGAGGAGCTTCGCCCAGTTCCTGGAGCCGTGGGAGCTGGCTCCGCTGGTGACCGACGGCTCGCGCCGGGTCACGCTCGTGGAAGGCGTGGCGCCGGACGTGGAGATGGCGTCCTTCGCGCTGATCGAAGCCCGGGGCGGCGGGCGCATGGCGTTCGGCGGGTTCTTCCCGGGGGGCGAGACGCTCGCGGTCATGCGCGGCGACGACGCGGCCAAGACCCTCGACGAGCTGCGCGCGACCGGCTTCTGGGACGAGGCGTCGCTCCGCGCCCGTCCCCTGCTCCACGTCCTCTAGCGCGCCCGCTCCTCGCCCAGCACGGTGCGGATGTCGTTGAGCACCAGCTCGGGGACCAGGAAGCCCGCGCTGTAGACGTTGCGGATGAACCCGGCGCGGTCCACCAGGAAGACCTTGAGCACGTGCCGGATCCGCCCGGTGGGCCGGCCGTGGTCGTCGCGCTCGGGCGTCCGGTCCTGCCCGTAGCTCGCCAGCACCGCGTCCAGCACGCGGCCGGACGGCGCGGTCAGGAAGCGCCAGAGCGCGGGATCGGCGTCGTAGACCTGCGCGTACTTCGCGAGCTCGGCGGGGTGGTCGCGCTCGGGATCGAAGCTGATCGAGACGAGCGCGGTCTGCCGCGCGAGGCCGGTCTCGCGGAGCCGGTCCTGCAGATCCCGCAGGGTCTGGCTCGCGAGCGGGCACCCCATGCGGTCCGGGCACGCGGTGTAGATGAAGCTCACCACCGCGATCTTGCCCGCCATCACCGACCGGGTGTCCACCACCCGCCCCGCGGGGTCGCGCAGCGTGAACGCGCCCACCCGCTTGATCGCGGGCAGCTCGTAGCTCCCGGGCGGGGGCGGGGTGAACGCGGGAGTGAACGCGCCCTGGATGAACTCGTCCGGGAGCGCGGGCCCGGTCGAGTGGGCCGACACCGCGGCCGGCCCCAGCGCGCCCGCGGCCACGAGGGCGGCGAGCGCGATGGGACCCAGCGCGACGCGCACGGGCGCTACCGGGACTTGCTCCCGAAGTTCATGATGTGGGCGCGCCCGACCCCGTTGAAGTCGGTGGTGAACTTGGCCACCAGCTTGCCGTCCTCCCAGGCCATGCCCTTGAGCCACTGATCGCCGGGCTTGTCCCACTGCGAGAGCAGCGAGCTGGTCGAGTACACCCGCCGGCCGTCCCACGAGGTCGACACCATGTTGGCCTGCTCCCCGAGCTTCACCTGGTGGATCAGCTTGGCCTCGTGCGGATTGGTCACGTCGTAAACGCGCAGGGTGCCGTCCCCGTAGGAGTTGACGTAGATCTTGCTGTCGTCGGGGGCGATGCTGATGTCCACCGGGATGGTGGCGCCGATCTCCGCGATGTTCTTGTGCGCCCACGTACCGTCCGGCTGCTGGTGGATCAGGACGAGCTGCCCGGTGAGCGCGGTGGCGGTGAAGGCGTACGCGTGATTCGGGAGCAGCGCCCACCGGAGCTCGAGCGGCGCCCCCGGAATCGTGAGCACCTGCAGCGGCTTGCGCGCGTGGAAGTCCCAGACGATGACGGAGGAGCCGAACTGCTTCATGGCCTCGCCGTCCTTGAGGAGCTCCCCGATCGGCCGCATGTAGTTCTTCTTGCCCGCGAAGGACGATGTGAGCATGCGGTTCAGGTTGGCGTTGACCCGCACATCGTAGCCGTAGACCGCCTCCTTGGGCATCCAGATCGTCCGGATGAACTTGCCGTCGTTGGTGTACTCGGCGAGCCCAGTCCGGCCGCCCCCGTCCTGGGCGTTGGAGAGCGCGGTGATCAGCATCCGCCCCGGCAGCGCGTAGAACGTGTGGGGCCCCACCAGACCACCGGTATCCTTCACGAAGGTCTTGATCGTCTTCACCAGCTTCGGCTGGGCCGGGTTCGAGGCCACGTCGAAGATGAAGATCTGGCTGGTGTCGAGGCCGCCCGCCCACAGGAACCGCCGGTCGTCGGTGAAGCCCGCGTGGTGCGCCTCGTGCTGGCCGGGCACCGGGGCCCGGTGGACGATCTTGCCGTAGCTGCCGGAGGCCGGGTTCACGTCCACCGTGACCATGCTGTCGTTGCCGTCCGCGACCCCCTTCACCCCGAGGGTCCACACGTAGAGGTAGTCTTCCTGGCCGGTCACCTTGGGCAGGAAGGGGGACTGGCAGGTCTCGTCGGCCAGGGCCGGGGCGGCGGGCGCCAAGGCTAGGGCGAGCATGAGGGCGAATCTCCGGAGCCAGCTCGCGGTCTCTCGCATGCGCATCGTGACGCCTCCCAGGGGCAGCGGGTGATTGGATCGCCCGCGATGGTAATCCGGCTGGCCGGACCGGGCAATCCGGCCGGGAAAATTCTTCGTTGACAGCCCGGGTATGCTTAGGTATACCTAACCATTGTCATAGCAGGACCCTAAGAGCGAAGGGAAAGGTACCCGAATGATCCTCTGCCTCTGCCGCGGCGTCTCGGACCGCACCGTCGAGGCGGTCATCGCGGACGGCGCGTGCTCCATCGCCCAGATCGAGCGCGCGTGCGGCGCCGGGGGCGACTGCGGCGCGTGCGGCGACCTCCTGGACGCGCTGGTAGAGCGGGCCCGCGAGAGGCACTATAGTGGGCGCCAACAGTCCACTAACGTCCTCACGGGGGGCATCTATGAAGGGGCACGACCAGGTGGTGAGCCTGCTCAACGACATCCTCACGGCGGAGCTGACCGCCATCAACCAGTACTTCATCCACGCGCGGATGTGCGAGAACTGGGGCTACAAGCGCCTGTGGAAGAAGCTGCGCGAAGAATCGATCGGTGAGATGCGCCACGCCGACCGCCTCATCGAGCGGATCCTCTATCTCGAAGGCGTGCCCAACGTGCAGCGGCTCGGCAAGGTGAACGTCGGGCAGACGGTGCCCGAGCAGCTCCGGCTGGATCTCGACCTGGAGCGCGCCGCGGTGGCCGCGCTGAACGCGGGGGTGGAGCTGTGCCGCGGGCTGGGCGACAACGGCACCCGCGATCTCGTGGAAGAGATCCTGACCGCCGAAGAGGGGCACATCGATTGGATCGAGGAGCAGATGGAGCTGATCCGGCAGGTGGGAGAGCCGCACTATCTCTCCCAGCAGATCAAGGAGGAGGATACGTGATCGACGACCCCGGCGAGGCTCCCATCGCGCGCGAGGTCACGGGCACGCGCGCGAGCGCGCGGATCGCGAGCACGGAGCTGTTCCGGGGACGTCGTGAGATCGTCATCGTGCACCGGGGGCAGGAGTACCGGTTGCACATCACCAAGGCCGACAAGCTGATCCTGACCAAGTAACCCGTTCACCCCAGCCAGCCAACCCGAGGGGCATTCCCGCCCGGGCAGCGAGCCACCAGAGCCGGCCCTCAGCCGGCAGCGAGGGACCCGTCGTGTTTCACATCGGCTCTCTGATCCAGACGCTCGCCAAGGGCGGGCCCGTGATGATCCCGCTGGTGATCTGCTCCGTGGTGGCCCTGGCCGTGGTGGTCGAGCGCCTCGGCTTCTGGTGGCGGCAGGGCGACGTCGGCCCCGCCGAGCACGCGCTCGAGCTCGCCGAGCGCGGCAAGCTGGACGAGGCGCTCGAGGTCGTGCGCCGCTCTCACACCGCGACCGCGCGCGTGATCGCGGCGGGCCTGGCCGAGCGGCAGGCTCCGCCCCCGGCCGCCATGGAAGCGGCCGCCCAGACCGAGATGAGCCGACTGCGCACCTACCTGCCGGTGCTCGACACGATCATCACGCTCTCGCCGCTCCTCGGGCTGCTCGGCACCGTCACCGGCATGATCGCCGCTTTCGGCATCCTGTCCACCAGCGGGATGAACCAGCCGAACGCCATCACCGGCGGGGTGGCGGAGGCCCTGATCGCCACCGCGGCCGGCCTCGCCATCGCGATCGCGACCCTGGTGCCCTACAACTACTTCCTGGCCCGGGCCGAGCAGGCCCTGGACGCGATCGAGCGCCTGGCGAGCCGTCTCGACCTCGCGCTGCGGGAGCAGCAGGTCCCGTGAAGCTGCGCCGGCGGCCGCCCCGGAAGGCCCGGATCGAGATCATCCCGATGATCGACACCGTCTTCTTCCTGCTCGTGTTCTTCATGATGGCGAGCCTCGCCATGACCGTGCACGGGGGTATCCCGGTCAACCTGCCCAAGGCCGCGCGCGCGGAAGCGGCGCGCGCGCCGGTCTCGATCTCGATCTCGCGCGAGGGCGTCATCCACCTCGAGCGGGAGCAGGTGGACCCGGGCCAGCTCTCGGCGCGGCTTCAAGCCCGCGCGCGCACCGAGCCGGAGCTGGCGGTGGTGATCGAGGCCGACACCGACGTGCGGCACGGCCGCGTGGGGGACGTCATGGACGCGGCCCGCCTCGCCGGGGTCGGCAAGCTCGCGATCGCGGTCACGCCCAAGGAGAGCAGACGCTGACGCGTGGTCTCACCCGCGTTCTCGGACCGCTGATCCTCGCGGTCGGCCTCGCCTCCGGCGCGGGAAGCGCCGCCGAGCCGGATCCGTTCACGCCCATCCTGCACGCGCTCGACTACCTGGCCGTGGACTACCCGGGGGCGGTGCAGAACGGCAAGGTGCTCGACCAGGGCGAATACGACGAGCAGATCGAGTTCGCGACCGGCGTCCGCACCATGATCGCGGGCCTGCCCGCCCGCCCCGAGCGGGCCGCGCTCGAGGCCACCGCGGCCGGGCTCCTCGCGGCCATCCGGGACAAGAGCCCCGGGGAAGAGGTCGCGGCCATCTCCGCCGATCTCCGCCGTCGCATCATCGATCTCTACGAGGTCCGCGTCACCCCCCGCCAGGTGCCCGACCTGGCTCCGGCCGCCGCCGACTTCACGACCCACTGCGCGGTCTGCCACGGTGCGACCGGCCACGGTGACGGCCCGGGCGCCAAGGGCCTGACCCCGCCGCCCGCCGACCTCACCGACGCGAGGCGCATGGGCGAGCACAGCCTGTTCGGGCTCTACAACACGATCACCCTCGGCATCAAGGGCACCGCCATGACCGGCTTCGCGCCGCTCAGCGAGGCCCAGCGCTGGGTGCTCGCCTTCTACGTGAGCACGCTCGCCACCCCGCCGGCCGACCGGGAGCGGGGCGCGGCGCTGTGGAAGGGCGGCATCGGCAAGAGCGAGCTGCGTGATCTGCGAGCGCTGGTGATGGCCACTCCCAAGGAGGTCGCCGCGCGCTCCGGACCGGACGGCGCCGCGGTGCTCGCCTACCTGCGCGGGGAGCCGGCCGCCCTCGCCTCCGGGCGCGAGTCGCCGATCGACTTCAGCGCGCGCGTGCTCGCCGACAGCGTGACGGCCTACCGGCGCGGCGACGTCGCGCAGGCGCACCAGCTCGCGGTCACCGCGTACCTGGAGGGCTTCGAGCTGGTCGAGGCGCCGCTCAGCGCGGTCGACAACGGCCTCAAGACGCGCGTCGAAGCCGAGATGCTCCGGTACCGGACCCTGATCCAGTCGCGGGCGCCCCGTGAGACCGTGGAGGCGCAGGCGCGCACGATCGCCGCGCTGCTCGATTCGGCGCGCGAGCGTCTCGACGCTGCCCGGCTCTCCCCGCTCACCACCTTCACCAGCGCCCTCGTCATCCTGCTCCGCGAGGGCCTCGAGGCGATCCTGGTGCTGGCCGCCCTCGTGGCGATGCTGATCAAGTCGGGGCGCCGGGAGGGGCTCCCCTACGTGCACGCGGGGTGGATCGCGGCCCTCGCGCTCGGCGGCGTGACGTGGGTGGTCGCCTCGTACGTGGTGACGGTGAGCGGGGCCAGCCGCGAGGTCACCGAGGGCGTCACCGCGCTGGTGGCCGCCGCGATGCTGCTCTACGTGGGCTTCTGGATGCACCGCCACTCCCACGCCGCGCGCTGGAAGGCCTTCATCGAGACCCGCGTGCGGGCGGCCCTGTCGGGTCGCACGCTCTGGGCGCTGGCCTCGATCTCGTTCCTCGCGGTCTATCGCGAGGCGTTCGAGACCGTGCTGTTCTACCAGGCTCTCTGGGTCGAGACCGGACCCGGCGGCCACCTGGCGGTCGGCCTCGGCTGCGTCGCCGGCTTCGTCGGCCTCGGCCTGCTCGCCTGGCTGATCCTCCGGCTCGGGCTCCGCCTCCCGGTTGGCTGGTTCTTCGGGGTGGGGTCAGCCCTGATGGCGGTGCTGGCGGTGGTGCTGGCGGGCAAGGGCATCGCGGCGCTGCAGCACGCGGGCAGGCTGCCGGTGGGGACGCTCGATCTGCCCGCGATCCCCTCGCTGGGCGTCTACCCGACGTGGCAGGGCGTGATCACCCAGCTCGTGCTGGTCGTGGTGATCCTGGGCGCGTTCACCTACTCGCGCCGCGGGCACGCCTAGCTCCTCAGAGCGCCTCCGCGATCGCCTTCACGCCGCCCGGATTGTCGAGCGAGGAGAGATCGCCCGGGTCCTTGCCGAGGTAGGTCGCGCGCACCACCCGGCGCATGATCTTGGCGCTGCGGGTCTTGGGCAGCTCGCGCGCGAAGAGCACCCGCTCCGGCCGGATCGCCTTCCCCATCGAGCGCACCACTTCTTCTATGAGCTCGGCGCGGAGCGCCTCGGAGGCCTGCTGGTCGGGGCGCAGCACCGCGAAGCACACCACGCTCTCGCCCTTGATCGCGTGCGGCACCCCGATGGCGGCCGCCTCGGCCACCGCCGGGTGTCCCACCAGCACCGACTCCACCTCGGCCGGCCCCACCCGCTTGCCCGCGATCTTGAGCGTGTCGTCCGAGCGTCCCTGGATGAACCAGAAGCCGTCGGGGTCGATGTACGCCCAGTCGCCGTGCACCCACACGTCGGGCCAGCGCGACCAGTAGGTCTCGAGGTAGCGCTCCCGGTCCTTCCAGAACCCCGCGGTCATCCCCGGCCACGGCCGCGTGACGACCAGCTCGCCCACCTGCCCGCGCACCGGCCGCCCGTCGTCGTCGTAGACGTCGGCGGCCATGCCGGGGATCGGCCCCGCGAACGAGCACGGCTTGATCGGCGCGATCGGGAAGCACGAGAGGATACCGCCCGAGATCTCGGTGCCGCCCGTGTAGTTGATGATCGGCAGCTTGCCCTTCCCCGCGGTCTCGAACAGCCAGCGGTAGGGCTCGGGGTTCCACGGCTCGCCCGTCGAGGCCATCAGCTTGAGCGAGGAGAGGTCGTGGCGCGTGACCCACTCGGGGCCGTGGGGCATCAGCGCGCGCACCGCGGTGGGCGAGATGCCGAGCACGGTGACCCGGTGCCGCTCCAGCACGGACCAGAGCCGGTCCGGCTTCGGGTAGTCGGGCGTGCCCTCGAAGAGCACCGCGGTCCCGCCGGTGAGGAGGGCGCCGCCGATCAGCATCGGCCCCATGAGCCAGCCCAGATCGGTCACCCAGAAGAGCCGGTCGGACTCGCCGAGGTCGAAGAGGTACGCGAAGTCGTGCGCGTTCTTGATCGAGAAGCCGCCGTGGGTGAGCACGGTGCCCTTGGGCCGTCCGGTGGTGCCCGACGTGTAGATGATCAGGCACGGATGATCGGCCGCGACCGGGAGCGCCGGACAGTCCGCGGACTCCTTCGCCACCAGTTCGTGCCACCAGAGATCGCGCCCGTCCTTCCACGGCACCTCCCCGTCGCCCCGGCGGTACACGATCACGTGCTCCACGCCGGGCGAGGCGCTCACCGCCTCGTCCGCGGTGCGCTTGAGCGGGATCGCCTGGCCGCGTCGCGCGAACGCATCCGCGGTGATGAGCACGCGCGCGCCGCAGCCGTCGAGCCGCGAGGCCACCGCCTGCGCGCCGTAGCCGGAGAAGCACGGCGTATACACCGCGCCGATGCGCGCCACCGCGAGAGTGGCGATCACCGCCTCCGCGCACATCGGCAGGAAGATCCCGACCGTGTCGCCCGGGCGAATCCCGAGCCGCTTGAGCGCGTTGGCCAGTCGGTTGATCTCCCCGGCCAGCTCCACGTAGGTGAGCGTGCGCACCGTGCCGTCTTCCGCCTCCGCGATCACCGCGGGCTTGCCGCCCCGCCCCGCCGCGATGTGCCGGTCCACGCAGTTGTCGGCCAGGTTGAGCCGGCCGCCCTCGAACCAGCGGGGCCAGGGGATGCCGTTCGACTCGTCGAGGACACGCCGGTACGGGGTGAACCAGTGGAAGTCCAGGTCGCGGGAGACCGCGTCCCAGTACCACTCGGGCTCCGCGATCGAGCGCCGTTGCCAGTCGGCCAGGGTGGCCAGGCCGTGCTGCTTCATGAAACGGCCCATGCGGGTGCGGGCGGCCGCCTCGGGGTCCGGCCGCCAGATGATCTCGGTGACGTCCATGGGTCCTCTAGTCCACGTCGGCCAGCGCGGCGGCGTCGATGGGACGCCACGCCGCGAGGGGATCGAGCCATTCGATCTGGCGCGCGCCGAACGGCGGGATCGCGGGGCCGCGCGGCTCGAGCCAGCGCTTGAGATAGAGACCGGCCGCGAGCAGCTTCCGGTAGCCGCGCCCCTGCTCGCGCAGGAGCTGCCCCTCGGCCAGCAGCAGCGAGCCCGCGAGCACGTGATAGAGCGTGTCCGCCACCGGCCGGGCGGCGAGCTCCCGCTCCGCCGCGGACTGCGCGGCCCATCCGGCGGCCTGACGGGTGACCGCCTCGAGATTGCCCTTCACCAGGTCCACCCACGGCTTCGCGGCCGGCTCGGTGACGCGGGCGAGCCGCTCGGCCATGAAACCGGCCAGCGCCTCGAGCCCGCGATCCTTGGCGATCGCGCGCTGCACGTCGAGCGCCACCACGTTGGCCGAGCCCTCCCAGATCGCGCCCAGGTAGGCGTCGCGCAGGAGGCGCGGGTTCACCCACTCCTCCACGTAGCCGTTGCCGCCGCGGACGTTCATGGCCTCCGCGGTCACGTCGCGCGCCCGCAGGGTGATCCAGTACTTGGCGAGGGGCGTCCACACCCGCGCGAGCGCGCGCGCGTCCGCCGCCCCCGCGTCGCGCCGGTCGAGGAGCGCGGCGCCATTGACGATCACCGAGGCCGCCGCCTCCGCGTCGAGCAGCATGCCGAGCAGGTTGCTGCGCAGCAACGGCAGCTCGATCAGCGGCCGGCCGAAGGCCACGCGGCGGCGCGCGTGTACCAGCGATTCGAGCAGGGCGCGCCGCATGATGCCGGCCGCCCGCATCGCGTTGGAGAGCCGCGAGCCGTTGACCATCTCCATCATCTGCTTGAAGCCCGCGTCGAGCTCGCCCACCACGTAGCCGACCGCGCCCGCGTAGGTCACCTCGCCGGTCGCCATCGAGCGTGAGCCGAGCTTGTCCTTCAGCCGATTGATGGTCCAGGCGTTCTTGGTGCCGTCGGGCAGGCGCTTGGGCACCAGGAACATCGCGAGCCCGCGCGTGCCGTCGGGCGCGCCGTCGGGCCGGGCCAGCGTCAGCGCGAGCTCCGCGTTGGCCACCGAGGTGAACCACTTGTCGCCCCACACCCGCCACTGCCCGTCCTCGCCGCGCCGGGCCACCGTGGTCGAGGCGCCCACATCGGAGCCGCCGGTGCGCTCGGTCATCCACTGGGTGCCCTGCCAGAGCGCATCGGGATCGGTGGAGGTCAGACGCGGGAGGTAGCGCGCCTTCAGCTCCTCGCTGCCGAACGCGCCGAGCATGCGCGCGCACGAGTCCGTCATGTTGACCGGGCACAGCAGCCCGAACTCGCTCTGGGCGAAGAGATACGAGAGCGCGTACTTGAGCACCTGCGGGGCGCGGCCGGGCCAGCCGAGGACTCCGGGCCGGTGGGCCATGGCGGCCAGCCCGAAGCGCGAGAAGGCGATCTCCTCCATGCGGCGATACGCGGGGTGCCGCACCACCTCGTCCACGCGGCGGCCCTGCTCGTCGAAGGCCCGGAGCACGGGGGGATTGCGATCGGCGACGGCGGCGAGCGCGTCGAGCTCGTCCCCCGCGATCGCCCCGAGGTCGGCCAGGTGCGGTCGGGCCCGCTCATAGACGGAGGATCCCATCACCGACTCACAGAGGAACTGGAAGTTCTGATCTTCCAGGAAGTAGTTCATGCCCTTGGTCGTCGGCATGGCGTCCTGGGCGGGGGCGTCGTGCGGAGACGGCGTCGTCATCGTGCAGCCGAGTCTATCGCGAACGGCACGTATGTGGTAGGAGAGACGCGTCGCTCACCACGAACGCGAGGAGGCGGAGATGGCGCGCAAGGCAGCGGCCCCGGCCACGAAGGCCACGGCTCGGAAGACCGACGGGGTGGACCCGAAGCACCGCTGGGACCGGCCGATCCAGGCGCCCGGCCATACCCAGGTGGATTTCGAGGAGCGGGTGGACTTCCACCGCCTGCACGCGTACCGCCTGGGGCGCACCCGCCGGGCCCTCGCCAAGTCGGGGCTGGGCGCCCTGCTCCTCTTCGATCAGTACAACATCCGCTACATCTCGGGCACCGTGATCGGCGAGTGGGCGCGCGACAAGCTCACCCGCTGGAGCCTGCTGACCGGCAACGGCCAGCCCTGGGTGTGGGATTTCGGCTCGGCGGCGCGGCATCACCGCCTCTCCACCCCGCAGCTCCCCCCGAATCAGTGCCTGGCCGGCATGGTGGGCATGCGCGGCGCGGTCTCCCCGAAGGCCGGGCTCTTCGAGGCGGCCGCCCGCGAGATCAAGGCCATCCTGACCCGCGAGGGGGTCGCGGGCATGCCGCTCGGCATCGACGTCGTCGAGCCGCCCTTCCTCTTCGCCCTGCAGAAGCTGGGCATCCAGGTCCGCGACGGCCAGCAGGTGATGCTCGAGGCGCGCGTGATCAAGAACGTCGACGAGCTCACCCTGCTCAACATGGCGGCCGCGATGGGCGACGGCGTCTACCAGGACATCTTCGAGGCGCTGAAGCCGGGCGTGCGCGAGAACGACATCGTGGCCCTGGCCAACAAGCGGCTCTACGAGATGGGGTCGGACTGCGTGGAGGCGATCAACGCGATCTCCGGCGAGCGCTGCTCCCCGCACCCGCACAATTTCACCGACCGGATCATTCGCCCGGGCGACCAAGCCTTCTTCGACATCATCCAGTCCTATGTGGGCTACCGCACGTGCTACTACCGCACCTTCAGCGTGGGACGGGCGACCGCGCCGCAGCTCACCGCCTACAAGCGCGCGCGGGAGTGGATGGACTCGGCGATCGCGCTCATCAAGCCGGGGGTGGGCACCGACCGCATCGCGCGCGCCTTCCCGCGGGCCCAGGACATCGGCTTCGAGAGCGAGATGGCGGCCTTCGGCCTCAACTTCTGCCACGGGCTCGGGCTCGGCCTGCACGAGCGGCCGATCATCTCGCGGCTCAACTCCTTCGACGACCCGATGGAGCTCGAGGTGGGCATGGTCTTCGCGGTCGAGACCTACTGCCCGGCCACCGACGGCACCTCCGCCGCGCGTATCGAGGAAGAGGTGATCGTGACGCCGAGGGGCGCCCAGATCATCACGCTCTTCCCGGCCAACGAGCTGCCGATCGCGAACCGCTACTAGGAGCCGGCGTGAGCGAACGGAATCCGCG
>WNFK01252790.1_pt1 | contig 13015 bp, 13 predicted proteins | sample 5400281 | NCBI WGS metagenome assembly WNFK01 (sample SAMN13153350, study PRJNA577476) | soil metagenome | isolation source: 20 cm soil on Douglas fir-dominated hillslope | place: USA:California | collected 2013-09-17
CGTACTTCGCCGGCGCGCTGACCGAGTTCACCGTCGCGCTCGCGCCCTCCGGCACGCCGTTCCAGCAGCGCGTATGGACGGCGCTGCGCGGCATCGCGTTCGGCGACACGGTGAGCTATTCGGAGATCGCCCGCCGCATCGGGGTTCCCGACGCCGTGCGGGCCGTCGGCGCGGCGAATGGCCGCAATCCGTTGTCGATCGTCGTCCCCTGTCATCGCGTGATCGGCGCCGACGGCGCCCTCACCGGCTTCGGCGGCGGCGTCGAGCGGAAGCGCTGGCTGCTGCAGCACGAGGGCGCCCTGCTGCTGTGATCAGTTCTCCCGCCCATTCACCATTCACCCAGCCTTCTCATGACCATTTCCGAGCTCCTCCTTCCCGAATACGACAGTGAGATCGCCATCACACGCCGCGTCCTCGAGCGCGTGCCGGACGATCGGGGCGAATGGAAGCCGCATCCGAAGGCCTTTCCGATGGCGCACCTGGCGCAGCTGGTGTCGATGCTGCCGGGTTGGGTGGTGAGCACCCTGGAGCAGACCGAGCTCGACATCGCGCCCAGCCGCGGTACATGATCCTGCGGCAACAGGTCCTCAACCACCTCGTGCACCACCGCGCCCAGCTCGGGATCTACCTGCGCCTCAGCGATCAGAAGGTGCCGCAGATGTATGGGCCCACGGCGGACGAGCGGTGGCCGACTTAGACCTCTAGAGCCGCAGGGTCGCCATCGCGCCGAGCGACGCGACCACAGCGCCACGGCGCCGATGATCACGAGCAGCTTCTCGCGCGTCAGCGCGAAGGTGAGCGCGACGACCGCGGTGACGACCACGCGCTGCCACCGATTGAGCGCGTCCATCCCCCGCGCGCCGTCGAGCTGCCAGACAGGGATCAGGTTGAACAGGTTGAGGTACGCCCCGAGGTGCGCGATGGCGCCCCACACCTCCACCCCGGTCGCGAGGTACGCGGCCCACGCCGCCAGCGCCGCCCCGAGCCCCCACAGCGGCCCGGCCAGGCCGACCATCGCGTTCACGCTGGCGTCCTTGATGTGCTGGCGTAGCCGCACCATGGCGCCGATGCCGGGGATGAACAGTGGGGCCGAGGCGGGCACGCCGGCGCGGTGCAGCGCCGCCACGTGCCCCATCTCGTGGATGTAGATCGAGACCACGAAGCCGGCCGCGAGCGGCCAGCCGAAGGACTTCCAGTAGACGCCGAAGAAGGCGAGCATCGAGAACAACGTGCTCGCCTTGGACAGGCCGAGCAGGAGGAACTTGAGCTTCCCCAGCGCGAGCAGCAGCACGGCGGCGGCGGTCGCGAGCCAGCGACGCGCGGAGGACCCGTGCGCCGCTGCGCCCTTTGCCGGAGAAGCCGCTACCTGCGCCTTCACGCGGGCCTCGAGGTCGGCGACCCGCGCCTCGATGTCCGAGTGCTGCTGCGTGCGCGGAGGCAGCAGCGCGAGCGCCGATTGCCAGCGCAGCATCGCCTCGGCCAGCTCGCCGCGGTCCGTCAACTGGACCGCTTCGGCCGCCAACTTCTGCAACAGGTCGCGGTGGACGAGGGCGTGACAGGCCGGACAGCTCAGGAGGGCCGGCGCGAGCTCGGTGCCGCAGCCCGAACAGCGCGCCGCGATGGCGGACGACGCCTCCATCAGGCCGCCGCCTGGCCCCCGATCGCGTGCGGCCCCGTGACTGTGGAGTTCGACGCCACCGAGACCGTCCACGCCTGCCGGAGCCCGAACCCGATGATCAGGATGCTGAGGATACCGCTCGGCATGGAGCCGACGGCCGCCATGATCGGGCGCCGTGACCTCGTCGTCCGTCGTACCGGTCGCCGGTGGGCTCACCGGCGTGGCCGCCGTGGCTGGAGCGGCAGCGGCGGGGGCGGGAGGCGCACCGGTCGGCGCTGCCGCCGTCGCGGTGGAATCGGAGGCGACGGCCGCGGACTTGTTGCTGTTCCTCCACTCCTTGATCGCAAACGGCGCGTACGCCATCGCGACCGAGAAGTAGGTGAGCCCCATCGCCATCACCTGGTGGCGGCGTGCGCTGCGTCCGCTCGTCGCTCGGGCGACGGCCCGGCCCACGAGCCAGCCGATGGCGATGGCCACGATGCCGATCTCCAGCTCGAGGTACTCCATCACGCCCCAGTAGACCAGGGCGCCCACGATGGCGGCGCCGACGCCGAAGACGGCGGCGCGGACCAGGGTGCCGGCGGCGCGGTCAGGCGCTGCGGTCAGCTGCCGGACGGTTCCGCACGCCGCGCACAGGGTCGTGTTGCCGTCGTGATAGTACGCGTCGGCGATCGGCTTCTCGCAGCGCGCGCACGCCAGCTCCGGGGCGGCTGAGGGGTCGGCATGCACGGCGCGGGCGCAATGCTGCGGAGAAGGGCCATGAGCAAGACGACGAGGTCCCCTGGCGCGCCACGGCGTCAGTCCCGGCGCAGCCCGGTGCCGCACCGCCGGTCCCTCTACTCGTCCAGCACGGCTCGCACGAACGCCACCGTCGAGTACTCCCCGCGGCTGACGTAGCCCACGCCGGCCTCGCGGCCGAGCACCCGCCGGGCGATCGCGCGAGGCTGCTCGCCGAGCGCGGCGCGTTCGGCGATCTGCTGGATGGTCTCGTCCAGCCACGCGATCTTCGCGTTCAGTCGCGACACCGCGTCCCTGAGCGGGCCGCGATGGGCATCGAGCATCAGCCGCGGCTCCAGCGCCGCGGCAGTGCGCAGGCTCTGGAGCAGGCGCCGCGGCTGCTCGCTCCGGTGCGCGATGCGCACTTTCACGCCGAGGAACAGGTCGCCAGAGACGAGGATCCTCCGTTCGGCGTCCCACACGACGACGTGGTCGGGGGAGTGTCCGGGGAGCGCGATCAGCTCGAGCGGCGCGGGATCGAGCTCGCGCAGCGGAGCGACGAGGCGCGGCGTCTGCCCCCATACGAGATGCCGGTAGAGGCGGATGCGCGGCCGCACGCGCAGCGTGGCTTCGCAGGCCGGGTCCATCCGCAGCGGGAGGCCGCGCGCGGCGAGCATCGGCACGTTGCCGGCGTGGTCCTCGTGCCAGTGCGTCACGATCGCCCCGCGTGGTCGCACGGCGTCGAGCGCGGCACCGAGCTCGGGTCCCACGCGCGGGAAGCCGGTGTCGACGAGCAGGCCGCGCAGGACGTAGGCGCTCACCTCGTATCCCACCAACCGCCCCTGCCACGAGCTGAGCCGCAGGCGAGTCACGCCGGGCTCGACCTCCTCGACGGAGACGCTCATGCGCCGGCCCGAATTGCCCTGGCGGTTCGGCCGCGGTAGAATGAAAGGACGTGGCGCCCGGCTCTCGGCTCGGCGCCCCCTTTTTTTACAGTCTCGCGGTCCAGCATTCCGATGATCGAAGCGCTCAAGACAAAGCTCGGGGAAGAGGTCGAGAAGCTCCAGTTCGAGCTGAACGTTACCCTCCCGAGCGAGATCCGGAGGGCGGTCGAGATGGGCGACCTCCGGGAGAACAGTGAATACAAGGCCGCCCTCGAGCGGCAGCAGTTCGTGCGCGCGCGCCTCAGCCAGCTGCGCGAGCGGCTCAGCAAGCTGTCGTCCATCGACCTCACTCAGATCCCGCACGACTCCGTCGGTCTGGGTTCGAAGGTCGTCGTGGCCGACCAGAAGTCGGGCCTGAAGGAGACGTACAACCTCGTCTTCGGCGACGCGCTGGAGTTCGAGGAGGGGCAGGTCACGATGTCCTCGCCCATCGGCCGCTCGCTGCTCGGCAAGAAGGTCGGTGAGATCGCCTATCTCAAGCTGCCGACAGTCGTGCGGCAGCTGAAGGTGACGGAGCTGCAGACGATCCACGACCAGCCGGCCGACAACGTCTGACTTTTCAAGGGGTCAGTTTTTCAACGACTCTGACCCCTTGAAACGCCTTGAAGCGGAGCTGGGCCGTGACTCTCCACCCGGAACATCCGCTCCGTCTCGGCATCGTACTCGGCGATCGCGGCGCGCATCTCCATCGGACTCCAGCCCAGCCACCGCGCGACGTGTGATGCCACTCGCCGCGCCGTGGCGCGCCCATGATCGCGCGTCTCGAACGCGAGCGCGGTGCGCCGGATCAGCAGGTCGCCAAGCGTGATCGCCAGCTCGTCGCGCACGGCGTAGAGCAGTTCGGCCAGCACGTAGGGCCGCGTCGGCTCGATCCGCTCGCCGAGTGCCGCGTCCTCCGCCGTCAGCGCCCACACCGCGCGCCATTCGCTGCCGTGCGCATGCACCAGCCGCGTCCCCACCGCCAGGTCGCGCGTGAGCGCCGCCGCGGCGACGATCTCTCCCGCCACGTCATCGATCGCGCCGCCGGCCAGCGGCTCGCGCGCCGTGCGCGACCTGGTGGGTCGTCCACCGAGCGAGCGCTGCGCCGCATCGACCACCTGCCGCGCCATGGCGCGGTACGTCGTCAGCTTGCCACCGGTCACGCTCACCAGGCCGGGAACGTGCTCACTGATGGTGTGCTCGCGCGACGCGGCACTCGGGTCGTCGCTCGCGCCATTGTTCGCCCTGAGCGGCCGCAGCCCCGCCCACGCCGACACGACGTCGCCGCGCTCGAGCCGCGCGCCAGGGAAGAAGTGGTTGGCCGCCGCGAGCAGGTACGACACGTCCGCCTCCGACGCGCGCACCTGATCCGGCTGCACGCTCTCGTAGGTGTCGGTCGTGCCGATGATCGTGAAGTCGCCCGCGGGGAGCACGAACATCACGCGGCCGTCGCTCGGCGCGAGGAGGGTGAGCGCCCCGACGTTGTCGATGCGCCCGCGCGCGACGCTCACGTGCACCCCCTTGCTCCCGCGCACCGCCGGCCGCGCCGCACCATCGGCCATGCGCTCCACGCCGTCGCTCCACGGCCCGGTCGCATTCAGCACGACGCGCGCGGTGACGTCCACGCCGGCACCCGTCACGGCATCGATGACGTGCGCGCCGCGTACGCGGCCGTCCGACATCGTCAGCGACGCGACCCGCACGTGATTCGCCACGACGGCGCCCGCGGCGCGAGCGGACAGGACGGTGGCCAGGGTGAGGCGCGCGTCGTCCGTGGCGGCGTCCCAGTACCGCGCCCCACCCACGAGCGCCTCGCGGCGAAGCCGCGGCTCGCGCGCCAGCACACCGGCGGTGCTCAGGCGCTCGTGTCGCCCCACGTTGCGGAAGAGCGCGAGGGCGTCGTACAGGGTGAGTCCCGCGGCGAGCTTCCAGCGCGGCACGCGTGCTCCGGCGTACACCGGCCAGACGAAGGCCAATGGTCTCACGAGGTGCGGAGCCAGGCGCAGCAGCGTCCGTCGCTCGGCGCTCGACTCGAACACGAGGGCGAGCTGGCCATGCTCCAGGTAGCGCACGCCGCCGTGCACCAGCCGCGAGGAGCGGCTCGACGTGCCGCTGGCGAAGTCGTCCTGCTCCACCAGCGCCGTCCGCAGTCCACGCAGCGCGGCATCGCGCGCCACGCCGGCGCCCGTGATCCCGCCACCGACCACGAGCACGTCGAACGTGTCGCGCGCCAGGGCGTCGAGTGAGAGTCCGCGAGCGGCCAGGGGCTGCGTGGGAGTCGATGGCACTCCCCAGAAGCTAATTCACGGATAGCTTCCAGCCATGCCTACCTTCGGCTCACCCGGTCGCCGCGTCGCCATCGTCGCTGGACTCCGTACGCCGTTCGCCCGCGCCGGCACCACCCTCAAGTCGCTCTCGGCCATCGAGCTGGGGAAGCGTGTCGTCGCCGAGCTGATTCAACGGAGCGAGATCGACGGAACGCTCGTCGACGCGATCGTGTACGGCACCGTCGTGCCATCGGTGCTCGCGCCGAACATCGCGCGCGAGGTATCGCTGCTCCCGATGCTGCCCAAGGGAGTGCAGTCGTTCACCGTGAGCCGAGCCTGCGCGTCGGCCAACCAGGCGATCACCGACGCCGCCGATCAGATCGCACTCGGCCACGCCGACGTCATCATCGCCGGCGGGTCCGAGTCGCTGTCGAACGTGCCGATTCTCCACTCCCGCGGCATGAGCGACGCGCTCGTCGCCGCCTCGCGGGCCAAGAGCTTCGGCGGCCGCGTGCGCGCGCTGGCCGGGGTGCGTCCGCGCGACCTCGTGCCCATCACGCCCGCCATCGCCGAGCCCTCCACCGGTGAATCGATGGGCGAGTCGGCGGAGAAGATGGCGAAGATCAACGCCATCCCGCGCGCCGACCAGGATCACTTCGCGCTCCGCTCGCACCGCCTCGCCGCGGCGGGCACCGAGGACGGCCGGCTCACCGCCGAGATCGCGCCCGTGTTCGTCCCGCCCTCGTTCGCGCCGATGACGTCGGACAACGGCATTCGTCCCGACTCCACGATGGAACAGCTGCGGGCCCTCAAGCCGGTGTTCGATCGGACGTACGGCACGGTGACCGCGGGCAACTCGTCGCCGCTCACCGACGGCGCGAGCGCAATCCTGCTCATGAGCGAGGAGCGCGCGAAGGCGCTCGGCTATACGCCGATGGCCTACATCCGGAGCTACAGCTACGCCGCGCTCGATCCGGGGGAGCAGCTCCTGATGGGACCAGTGCTCGCCGCGCCGGTGGCGCTCGACCGCGCGGGTCTCGACCTCAAGGACATCGACCTCATCGAGATGCACGAGGCGTTCGCCGCCCAGGTGCTCTCCAACCTGCACGGCTTCGAGTCGAAGGAATGGGCCGAGCGCGCCGGCTACAGCCGTCCGGTGGGTGAGGTGGACCGCTCCAGGCTCAACGTGATGGGAGGCTCCATCGCGATCGGTCACCCGTTCGGCGCGACGGGCGGCCGTATATTGACGACGCTCTGCAACGAGCTCGCACGTCGCGACGGCCAGTTCGGGCTCATGACCGTCTGTGCCGCCGGCGGCATGGGCCACGCCATGGTGATCGAGAGAGTATGATGTCTGCCCTCACCCTGGAGCACGTCGACGGAATCGCCGTCGTATCGATCGACGTGCCTGGCGAGCCGGTGAACCTGGTCACCGCCGACCTGCGCGCCGAGTTCGCCGCGATCTTCGATCAGCTCGTCGCCGACAGCTCGATCCGCGGTGTCGTCCTCGCCTCGGCCAAGCCGGACACCTGGATCGCCGGCGCCGACATCGACGAGTTCCTCATGATGAAGGGTTCCGCCGCCGCCGAGGCGCTGAGCCGCGGCGGGCAGGAGCTGCTCGCGCGGTTGGAGTCGCTCGACGTCCCCGTCGTCGCAGCCATCCACGGCGCGTGCCTCGGCGGCGGGCTCGAGACCGCGCTCGCCTGTCGCTATCGCATCGCGACGGACCATCCGAAGACGGTGCTCGCGCTGCCCGAAGTGCAGCTCGGGCTCATCCCCGGCGCGGGAGGCACCCAGCGGCTGCCTCGGCTGATCGGTCTCCAGCGCGCCCTCGACCTGATCCTCACCGGCCGCACCGTGCGCGCGCGCAAGGCGTATCAGATGGGGCTCGTCGACGAGCGGGTGCACCCGGCGATCCTCGCCGACGTCGCCGTCGACCGCGCACGCAAGCTTGCGGACAAGGCGATCGGCGCGCGCCGCTCGCCGAAGGATCGCGGCGCCGCGAGCGTCCTGCTCGAGGCCAATCCGATCGGCCGCGCCGTCGTGTTCCGGAAGGCACGGGAAACCCTGCTCGCGAAGACGCATGGCCACTATCCGGCGCCATTGGCGGCGCTGCGGGCCGTGCAGGTTGGTTACGAGAAGGGGCGGGAGGCCGGCTATCGCGAGGAGGCGCGTGCCTTCGGGGAGATGGCGGCAACCGACGTGTCGAAGGAGTTGATCTTCCTCTTCTTCGCCACCACCGCACTGAAGAAGGATACGGGAGTCGACGAGCCCGCGCCCGCGCCCCGCGACGTCGGGACGCTGGGCGTGATCGGAGCCGGGTTCATGGGGGCGGGAATCGCCAGCGTCGCGGCGCAACAGGCCACGGCGGTGCGGCTCAAGGACACCGACCTGACGCGCCTCGCGCGCGGCATCGCGGCGGTGAGCGAGGTCCTGCGCGGCCGCCTGAAGAAGAAGCAGATCACGCGGCTCCAGTACGAGGATCAGCTCAGTCTCGTCGGAGGGACCACCGACTATTCGGGATTCGGCCGCGCCGGGCTCGTGATCGAGGCCGTGTTCGAGGACCTCGCGCTCAAGCATCGCGTGCTGCGCGAAGCGGAGCCGGTGATCGGGCCGTCGGCGGTGTACGCGTCGAACACCAGCACCATCCCGATCTCGGAGATCGCCGAGGCGGCCGAGCGGCCGGAGCGGGTGCTGGGGATGCACTTCTTCTCTCCCGTCGACAAGATGCCGCTGCTGGAAGTCATTGTCACGCCGCGCACCGAGAAGGAGGCGACGGTAACGGCGGTGGCGTACGGCAAGCGGCTTGGCAAGACGGTGATCGTCGTGAACGACGCGCCGGGCTTCTACACGACGCGCACCCTGTCGGCGTACATGAACGAGGCCGGTCGTCTGCTGGATGAAGGGGCCGCGATCGACGCTGTCGATCGCGCGCTCATCGACTTCGGGTTTCCCGTCGGGCCGATCACCCTGCTCGACGAGGTGGGAATCGACGTCGGCGGCAAGGTGGGTCAGGTGCTGTTCGACGCCTTCGGCACGCGGATGGCGCCCAGCGAGTCGCTGCGGCGGGTGGTCGAGTCGGGGCGAACCGGGCGCAAGGGGAGGAAGGGCTTCTATCGGTACGACGAGGCGGGTACGAAAGGCGCTGTAGACGAATCGGTGTATGAGCTGCTGCCGAACGGGGCGGCGCGAGTGGAGATGGACCCGGTGGAGATGCAGCAGCGGTGCGTGCTGGCGATGGTCAACGAGGCGGCGCGGTGCCTGGAGGAGGGTGTGCTCCGGACGCCCCGCGATGGCGATGTCGGCGCGGTGTTCGGGATCGGCTTTCCTCCCTTCCGCGGCGGACCCTTCCGGTACGTGGACGCCGTGGGAGCAGGTCGGATCGTGGACGAGCTCCAGGCGCTCGACGATCGGTTTCCGGGCCGTTTCGAGCCGGCGGCGGTGCTGGTAGAGCATGCCAGGGCTCATCGGCGCTTCTATCCGGCGCAGGGTAGCCCCCTCCCGTAGATTCCCCGAAGTGTGGCGAATTCGCGCATGTACGTGGAGTATTCGTAGGATAGGGCTTCCACTGTGACGGTGTGAATTGAGAGAAGGTCCAGACGGTATGGAAAGCACGGATGCCGCGCTCGTTACCCGAGTGCTGCACGGTGATGTGAACGCGTACGGGGCGCTCGTCTCGAGGTATCGAGACCGGTATGCCCGCTACGCGGTGCACATGCTGGGCAATCGGGAAGACGCGGAGGAGGCGCTCCAGGACGCCTTCACGCGCGCCTATCGGTCGCTGGCGCGCTGCGAGGAGCCGGAGCGGTTCGGCGCCTGGCTCTTCCGGATCCTGGTCAACCGGTGCCGCACGAGCGGGGCACGGCGTGTGCGTCGAGGGCAGACGTTCGTGCACGACGAGGGCGCCCTGATGAAGGCCTCGCAGGAACATCCTGCGGAGCAGACCATGTGGCGCGAGGAGATCGAGCGCGCACTAGGCGAGCTGAGCGCCGACCAGCGGGAAGCGTTCCTGCTGAAGTATGTAGAGGAGTTGGGATACGATGAGATGGCGGAGATCACCGGCGTCGGTGTCTCTGCTCTAAAGATGCGAGTCATGCGCGCCTGCGATCGGCTGCGCACCCTGTTGCGGGAGGTTCACAGTGGCTGAGTGGGGACGGACGACACTCGAGCTGATCGTCGAAGAATTGCAGCAGCCCGTGCGTCTCGATGAGACGTTCGAGCGGCGGGTGATGGTGCGCGTGCGCCGTCTGTTCGCCCAACGCCGGCGTCACCGCCGCGGCTGGGTCGGCGTCGCGGCTCGCGTCACGCATCATCCGGCGTGGGCGGCCGCCGTCGCCGCCAGCGTCGTCGCCATCGTGACGCTCGGCGTCATGCGCACGAGGCCGCAGGCCCTGCCGCTCGCGGCGGCGGTGGTCGAGCCGGTTCAGTTCGTGCTCGTCGCCCCCACAGCCCACAGCGTCGCGGTCGTCGGCGATTTCAACGACTGGGGGCTCAACGATTCCGCGCTGGTGGCGACCAACCATCAGGGTGTGTGGAGTGTCACAGCGCCGGTCCCGGCGGGGGTGCATCGTTATGCCTTCGTCGTGAACGGGAAGGAATGGGTGGCCGATCCGAGCGCGCCGCGTTCCGCGGGTGACGACTTCGGCATGCCCAGCAGCGCACTCGTCGTCGAGGACAGCACCAAATGATCAGCCGGCCGATTCGCGGATTCATCACCGTCGCACTCTCGTGCGCGGCGCTCGCTCAGGTGGGTGCGCAGGATCCTCGCATCGGCAACAAGCTGGACGCGCCGTCCCGTGCCGCGCTCCGCGCGCTCGTGGACTCGGCCCGCGCCCAGGGACTCCCGACCGAGCCGTTGTACGAGAAGATGGACGAGGGGCAGGCCAAGGGCGCCGACGGCCCGCGCATCGTGGCCGCGGTCCGCTCGCTCACCCTCGAGATGGCCAGCGCCCACCGCGCGCTCGGCACCGTCGCCACCGTCGACGAGATCAAGGCGGCCGCCTCGGCGATGCACGCCGGGGTGCCCGCGGTCGAGCTGGGCAAGATCAAGAAACAGAGTGGCCTGCGTCGCTCCCTCACGCTGCCGTTCACCGTGCTTGCCGACATCGTGTCGCGCGGGGTGCCGGTGGAGGCCGGGGTGAATGCGATCCGCTCGCTCGTGGGCGCCGGCGCCAAGGACGCGGACCTCAGCAAGTTCCAGCGCAACGTCAGTGTCGACATCGAGCAGGGTGCGCCTCCCGCCGCCGCGGCGGAGACCCGCGCCAAGGGCGCGACGCCGGCGGCGAAGCCCGAGGAACAGTACTGACGGTCGGACGGTCGGACAGTCGGACAGTCGGACGGGATGACGGGATGACGGATCGCGCTTGTCCTGGCCTCCTGTCCTCCTGTCCTCCTGCCCTCCTGTCCTAAGCGTTCTTCACCTCGCTCACCAGCTTCGTCAGCGAGCTCTTCGCGTCGCCGAACAGCATACTGGTGGCTGGCGCGTGGAACAGCGCATTCTCGATCCCGGCGAAGCCGGCGGCCATCCCGCGCTTGAGGACGATCACGCTCTTCGCGTGGTCGACGTCGAGGATCGGCATGCCGTAGATCGGCGACGACTTGTCCTCGCGCGCCGCGGGGTTCACCACGTCGTTCGCACCGATCACGAGCGCGACGTCGGTCTGCGGGAACTCGCTGTTGATCTCGTCCATGTCGTACAGCTTGTCGTACGGCACGTTCGCCTCGGCCAGCAGCACGTTCATGTGACCCGGCATCCGGCCGGCCACCGGATGGATGGCGTACTTCACCTCGCCCCCGCGCTTCTCGATCAGCTCCGCGAGCTCGCGCACCGCATGCTGCGCCTGCGCCACCGCCATCCCGTACCCCGGCACGATGATCACGCGCTGCGCGTACGCGAGCTGGATCGCTGCGTCCTCGGCCGACACCGACCGCACCGGGAGGGCCGAACCGCCGCCGACAGCGGCGGCGGCGGTGTCCCCACCAAATGCGCCGAACAGCACGTTGGCGAACGACCGGTTCATCGCCCTCGACATCAGGATCGCCAGCAGGAACCCCGAGGCGCCGTCGAGCGCGCCGCAGATGATCAGGATGCTGTTGCCCAACGCGAAGCCGGTGGCCGCCGCCGCGAGCCCGCAGTACGAGTTGAGCAGCGCGACGACGACGGGCATGTCCGCGCCGCCGATCGGCAGCACCATCAGCACGCCGAGCAGGGCGGCGAGGCCGATCATCCCGTAGAACGCGGTCGCCTGCGCCGGGTTCACGACGACCATGCCGAACAGCACGAGCGCCACGGCAAACAGCGCGAAGTTGACGAGGTTCTGTCCGCGATACGTCATCGGCTGCGAGGGAATCCATTCCTGCAGCTTGCCGGCGGCGATCAGGGCGCCGGTCACGGTGAGGGAGCCCAGCAGCACCTCGAACCCCAGTGCGGCCATCTTCGCCGCGCCGATGTGGCCCTCCCCGCCGTGAAAGGCCGAGTAGTACTCCGCCACGCCCACCAGGGTGGCCGCGAGCGCGCCGAAGCTGAGCGACATCGCGATGCGCTGCGGCAGTGCCGTCGTCGGCACCCACATGCCCAGCGGATAGCCGATGATCGTGCCGAGGACGAGCCCGCCGGCGATCCAGCGGTAATCCACGATCTGGTGGTTCATCAGCGTGCCGCACAGCGCCAGCAGCATGCCCACCGCGGCCTGCTGCATGCCGCGCCGTGCCTTGTCGGGGCGCGTCAGGCTGCGCAGCCCGAGGATGAAGAGGATCGACGCCGCGAGGTAGGTGAGCTGGGTGATGGTCTCGCGCATCCGCTACCGCTCCGTCTTCTTGACGGAGGTGGCGCCGCCTTCGTGCGGATCGCGCCGGAACATCTTCAGCATGCGATCGGTGATCAGGAATCCGCCCACGACGTTGGTGGTCGCGCACACCACGGCGATGAAGCCGAGCGCCGTCGCCACGCCACCGCGGTTCGCCCCCGCGGCCACCATCGAGCCGACGAGCGAGATGCCGGAGATCGCGTTGGTGGCCGACATGAGCGGCGTGTGGAGCAGGGGCGGCACGCGCGTGATCACCATGAAGCCGACGAAGGCGGCGAGGACGAAGACGTAGAGCTCGAGGATCAGCATCGGTTCCGCTTCACTTGGGGGGAGGCACGACGACCTGTCCGTCGCGCACGACGGTCATGGCCGCGATGATCTCGTCGTTCCGGTCGAGGTGCAACGCGCCTTCGTGCGACATGTGCGTCACGAGGGCGAGAATGTTCTTGCCGAACATCTGGCTGGCGTGGTATGGCACCGTGGCCGGCAGGTCCACCGGCCCGAGGATCGTCACGTTGCCCGAGCGCACCGTCTCGCCGGCGATGGTGAGCTCGCAGTTGCCCCCCGACTCGGCCGCGAGATCGATGATCACGGCGCCGGGCCGCATGTGTGTCACCATCTCGGCCGTCACGAGCCGGGGTGCGGGGCGACCCGGAATCTGTGCCGTCGTGATGACGAGATCGA
>WNFK01080725.1_pt2 | contig 13008 bp, 12 predicted proteins | sample 5400281 | NCBI WGS metagenome assembly WNFK01 (sample SAMN13153350, study PRJNA577476) | soil metagenome | isolation source: 20 cm soil on Douglas fir-dominated hillslope | place: USA:California | collected 2013-09-17
GCGGTCTCGCTCTCACGCTCGATATCGAGCGCCTGCCGTTCGGCTTCGAGATTGCGGGTGCGGATCCTGATCATCGAATCCTGTTCGATGTCGTTGCGCAGTTTGCGCTTGGCCTCGATGTTCTCCATCAACTGGGTCAGGCCCTCCGCATCGAAGCGGTTCGACGGGTTGAAGAATTCGAGGTCGGTCTGATCGAGGTCGGTGATCGCGACGGATTCCAGCTCGAGGCCGTTCTGGGCGAGGGCCTCGGCGGCGGCGGCCTTGACGCGGGCGACGTAGTCGCCACGCTTCTCGTGCATCTGCTCCATGGTCATTTCCGAGGCGACGGAGCGCATCGCGGAAACGAACTTGCCGGAGAGCAGCGCATGCAGCCGTTCGGGTTCGAGCGTTCGCCGACCGAGAGTCGCCGCGGCGATCGAGACCGCTTCGCGCGTCGGCTGCACCCGGACGTAAAAATCGGCTTCGATGTCGATGCGCATGCGATCCCGGGTGATGACGGCGTCCTGCTTCGACCGCGTGATCGGCATCGACAGCACATTCATGTTGACCGGCGTGAAGTCATGAATGAAAGGCAGCACGAAGGCGCCGCCGTTGATCACCACCTGTTCGCCGAGGAAGCCCGTGCGCACAAACGACACTTCCTTGGAGGAGCGGTGATAGAGCCAGTTCACGATGTAGACCGCCACGACGATCACGATCAACGCGACGATCAGCCATAGGATCAATTCGCCAACAGCAATGCCTGACATGGTGCCAACCTCCCGTAACCGGCGCTCAACGCCCGCCGATCGCCTTGAACTTTCGAACCTGCTCCGTCAGCGCCCGCTCCACCGGAAGCCGCTCCATCGAGGATGCTCCGTAGAAGCCGTGACATTTGCGCGTGTGTTTCATGATGAACGCGGCGTCGGCCGGCTCGGCCACCGGCCCGCCATGCGCCAGCACCAGAATCTCGGGATTGACGCCTAACGCTGCCGCCGCCCAGGCGTCGATGCGGGCGGGACAATCCTCCAGTTTCAGCGCGGTCTGCGCGCCGATCGCGCCGCCGGTCGTCAGTCCGAGATGGCAGACGACGATGTCTGCGCCCGCTGTGGCCATCGCCTTGGCGTCGGCGGCATTGAACACGTAGGGCGTGGTCAGCATGTCCTTGGCGCGCGCCTTGGCGATCATCTCGACCTCCAGCGCGTAGGACATGCCGGTCTCTTCGAGATTTGCGCGGAAGATCCCGTCGATCAGCCCGACCGTCGGAAAATTCTGCACCCCGGCAAAACCGAGCGCCTTCAGCTGATCGAGGAAAACGTCCATGTCGCGGAAGGGGTCGGTGCCGTTGACGCCCGCAAGCACCGGCGTGTTCTTGACGACGGGCAGCACTTCGCCCGCCATTTCGACGACGATCGCATTGGCATCGCCATACGGCATCAGTCCTGCGAGCGAGCCGCGCCCGGCCATCCGGTAACGGCCCGAATTATAGATCACGATCAGATCGATGCCGCCGGCTTCCTCGCATTTGGCGGAGAGACCGGTGCCGGCGCCGCCGCCGACGATCGGCTCGCCGCGCGCGACCATGGCGCGGAATTTCCTCAGGAGGTCGGCGCGTTCAAATCGGGGCATCGATCACCTCACCACCCGCCGGCGCGTGCTCGTGCGTCCGATCAACGAGCGGAACGCGGTGACGGTCGCCGCCGCGAATTCGGCTTCGTTGATGTTGCACCTCAGTCGGATGAGCTGCCGATTGCTGGTCTGGCGTACCGTCCGATCGAGCGCGCGGAACAGCGCGGCGTCGGCTTCGGGATCCCAGAAGGGTTGCCCCGGCGCGTCGAGCGCGGAGACGCCGCCTTCAGGCAGAAAGAACCGCACCGGCCCGTCCATCGCGTTGAGGCGCTCGCCGATCCAGCGGCCGATGCGTTCGTTCTCTTCGGCGGTGGTGCGCATTAGCGTGACCTGCGGATTGTGAACGTGCAGCTTGCGGCCACGGTAGCGCTCGGGGATGGTGTCGGGCGATCCGAAATTGACCATGTCGAGCGCGCCGACCGCGCCGATGTAAGGGACGCGGGTGCGAATGATGGCGCCGAAACGATCCTCGGTCGCCGGGAACACGCCGCCCATCAGCAGATCGCCGACTTCCGTGGTCGTGATGTCGATCACCCCCGCCAGGAGACCGGAATCGACCAGCTTCTCCATCGAGCGGCCGCCGACGCCGGTGGCATGGAAGACGAGGCACTCGTAATCGCCGCGCAGCGCTGCCGCGATCTGCTGCACGGCGGGAGTAGTGACGCCGAACATCGTCAGGCCGATCGCCGGCAGATGGGGGCTCAACTCGCGCGCATTCGCCGCGCGCGCGTCGAGTCGTGCCTTCACCATGCCGACGAGTGCGTTGGCGCCGTTGGCAAGCACCTGGCGCGAGATCGAGTTCAGCCCCTGCACATCGGTGACTGAGTACATCATGGTGATGTCGGCGTGTCCGACATAGGGCGCGACGTCGCCCGAGGCGACCGAGGAGATGATGAGCTTGGGCACGCCGATCGGCAGCGCGCGCATGCCCGGCGCCACCAGCGAAGCGCCGCCCGACCCGCCGGCGGAGATCACGCCGACGATGTCGGCCTGGCGACGCAGCCAGTTGGCGAAGGCCTCGGCCATCGCAGTTACCGAGGTGCCGCGATCCGGGCCGAACACGGCGCCGCCCCCGCGCGCGTGGTTGAGGGCTATTTCCTGGGCGGAGACGTCGCAGGACGAGGGCTTGCCACTGGTCGAGACGTCGACGAGGCGCGCACGTAACCCGCTGCCGCCGACGATGTCGCGGATGAATCTGAGTTCCTCGCCCTTGGTATCCAGCGTGCCGACAACGAGCACGGTCGGCGGTCCGGCGCTTCGCGCCGCTTCCGCGTCGCGCCGCGGCCGCGCGGCCTCCTGCAGCCGCAACACGCCGCTCGAGAGTGTCCGCGCGCTGGACTCGATGCGCGCGATTGGCGCGGGCTGCGACCACCTGGTCGGCAGCGTCGGATTGGAAATATAGACGCGCCTCGGCGCCAAGCTCAGCGGGCGCGGGGAGGCCAAGCCCGCCGCGACAGCGTCGTTCGCCTCGGCATCGATCTCGAGCTCGGCTTGCGAATGACGTCCGACGCCAAGCAGGCGCTGTTGCAGGTCGCGATCGGCGGCAAGGCGCGAGGATTCGATGAGGCGATTGACGCGGCCATTGACCATGATTGCGACGGTCTTCGAGACCGCCGTCGCCACCCCGATATTCTGCTCGATGACGAGTACCGAAATATCACCGTCCTCGCCCAGGCCCGCCAGCATCTCCTCGACCTGAGCAACGATGACGGGCGCGAGCCCTTCGGTCGGCTCGTCCATGATCAGGAGACGTGGATTGGTCACCAGCGCGCGCGCGATCGCCAGCATCTGCTGCTCGCCGCCGGAGAGCTGGGCGCCGCCGTTGTTCTTGCGCTCGGCCAACCGCGGGAATGTGTCATAGATGCGCTCGACGGTCCAGGCGCCGCGCCGCATGCCCGCGGTCATGCGCAGGTGCTCGTCGACGGTGAGCGAGCGCCACAGGCGCCGCCCTTGCGGCACGTAACCAACGCCAAGCCGGGCGACCTGCGCCGGTTGCAACGACAACAACTCCTCGCCGCGCATGCGCACGGAACCTCCGGTCGCGCGCACGAGCCCCATGATCGTCTTGCAGAGCGTCGTCTTGCCCATGCCATTACGGCCGACGACGGCAAGCACACCGGAGTCGAGCGTCAGGTCGACGCCCTGCAGCGCGTGGGAGCGACCGTAATAGACGTCGAGGCCCCTGACCTCGAGGATCGGTGCGGTGCGGCGGGGGTCAGCCATATCTTGCTCCAAGATCATGGCCGCCTCCGAGATAAAGCTGCTGAACCTCGGGATCGGATTCGATTTCCTGCGGCGGCCCCTCCTTGAAGATGCGGCCATTGTGCATCATCGTCACGCTCTCGACGACGCGCAGCGCGACGTCCATGTCGTGCTCGATGATGATATAGCCGATATGGCCGGGCAGAGCCGCCAGGATTTCCACCAGTTCGCCGCGCTCGGTCGGTGACAGACCGGCGGCCGGTTCGTCGAACAGGACGAGGCGCGGCGCCCCGGCGAGCGCGAGCGCGATTTCCAGCTGGCGCTGCTGACCGTAGGCGAGTTCGGCTACGCGCCGCTCCTTCACCGCCGTCAGATGTACTGCCTGGACGAGATCGTCGGCCGATTGCATCAGCGCGTCGTTGATGCGCGGCCGGATCGGCGAGAAGCGGCTGCGCGAAACGCCACAGCAGGCAAGGTAGACGTTGTCGTGAACGCTGAGCCCCGGGAACAGCGCGGAAATCTGATAGGTACGCCGAAGGCCGCGGCGGATGCGCTCGAAGGGCGGAAAGTTGGTCACGTCCTCGCCGAAAAAACGGATCGTGCCGGAGGTCGGTGGAAAATCGCCGGTAATGCAGTTGAACAGCGTGGTTTTCCCGGCGCCGTTGGAGCCGAGTACCGCGCGCCGCTCGCCGGGGCGCACCGTCAGCGTGACGTCGGTCAGCGCCGCGAGCGCACCGAAAAGCCGCGTCACGCCGCGCAATTCGAGCGCGGCTCCGGCGCCGACTGTTGAAAGGCGATGCGCGACGCTATCCATGGCCTTGGTCTCCGCCCGGCTGCGACTGTCCTGACCCGGCTCGGCGGCGCCAGCGCTCCCAAAGCCCGACAATGCCGTCCGGGGAAAACAGCACGATGACGAGGAAGCCGAGACCAATGAGCAGGCGGAAGCGATTGCCGTCGAGCCCGATCGCAACCAGAAAATCCAGCGTGAAGGTGCGCAGCAGGACAAAAACCAGGGCGCCGATGAACGGACCGATCGGACGGGTGACGCCGCCGACGACGGCGATGATGAGAATGTCGATCGCCCGCTCGACGCCGATCGAACCCGGCGAGATCTGCCGGTAGTTCCAAACCTGCAAAACGCCGCCGAGCGCAGCCACGAAGGAGGCGAACGCATAGGCCGCGATGCGGTGCGCGTTGACGTTGAACCCAAGCGCCGCCATGCGGCGCGGATTGTCGCGCACGCCTTGCAAAGCCAGCCCGAACGGCGCGCGCACGAGATAGCTGACCGCGCCGAAGCAGAGCACCGCGACCACGAGTATTACATAATAGAACGGGACATCCGCGCGCCAGTCGACGCCCCAGAAATGCGGAGTGACGATGCTGTTGATGCCGGTGTGGCCGTTGAAAATGACCCAATTCTGGTTGGTGAAGTAGTAGAAGGCCGATGCGATCGCCAGCGTGATCATGATCGTGTAGATGCCCTCGGTGCGTACCGCGAGCGCGCCGCCGACGGTGCCGAACAGCGTCGCCAGGGCGAGCGCCATCGGCGTCGCAAGCCACCAGGGCCATCCGAGGCTGATGTTCGCGTTGCCGCTGGCGCCGAGGACCGCCGTCATGTAGCCGGCAAGGCCCGCGATCGTCAGCTGCATCAGGCTGACCATGCCGCCATAGCCGGCCAGGAACATCAGGCTCAGCGCAACGATGCCGAGAATCAGGGTCGTTCCGAAAATCTCGATCAGGAAAAAGCCGTTGGCGATGAGCGGCATCGCGATCAGGAAGAAGGCGACAATCCAGGCGGCGGGATGACCGAAATCCGCTTGAGCGAGACCGGTCAAGGACGTCGCCGCGGCGGGTTCGGGCTGCAGTCGCGCGTCTTGCGTGATCGACATGGCTAGCGGCCCGCCAGCAGGCCCTGCGGCCGAACGGCCAGCACGAGCACCATGATCAGAAACGTCACTACGATCGCATAGGTCGGAATGTAGACCGAGCCGAGCTGCTCGGCGAGGCCAACAATAAGAGCGCCGAGCGCCGCGCCGGGGATCGATCCCATGCCACCGATGATGACGACGACGAGCGAGGCGAGCAGGAATCGGGTGTCTTCGCCGGGCGAGATCGACTGAAATGTGCCGCCGACGACGCCGGCCATGCCGGCGAGACCGGCGCCGAGGGCGAACACGAGGACGAACACCAGCTGAATGCGGACGCCCATCGCCGCCAGAATGTCGCGATCATCGACACCGGCGCGCACGATCATGCCGATGCGCGTGCGATTGAGCCCAAGCCACATGGCGACGCCGATGACGACGGACGCTACGAAGATGACGAGGCGCACCATCGGGTATTGCAGGTAGACCGCCTCGCCCGAAGACTTTACCGCGGTGACGAACGGCAACGCGATCGGGCCAACCAGCGCGCTCGGCGTCTGGATCTGATAGAAGTCGCCGCCGAACGCCCAGAGCATCAGGTCTGCAAACACGATCGACAGTCCGATCGTCACCATGGTCTGGCGCAGGTCCTGGCCCTCAATGCGGCGGAAGACCAGGATTTGCATGGCGGCGCCGACCAGCGCAACGACGATGAACGCGACGACGAAACTCAGCATCCAGGACCCGGTCGCGATGCTGATCGCGTAACCGACGTAGCCGCCGAACAGATAAAGCGAGCCATGCGCGAGATTGACGTTGCGCATCAGGCCGAAGATGAGGGTGAAGCCGCTCGCCACGAGGAAATACAGGCCGCCGAGCGTGATGCCGTTAAAAACCGCGCTGAGGAACACCTTCTTCCGGCCGAAGGCGTCCTCCAGACCTTGCGGCCAGGTCGCGAAAATCAGCCACAGCGCCGCCGCGACTGCGATCAGGATGACGAACGCCCATAGCGGATTGCGTTCGACGAACTTTGTCATGAGCGCCGCCCATGCTCTGTCAGGGCGCCGGCGCAGGTGAGGGCCCGGCCTACGCCAGCCGATGCGCGACGAAGGGCTGAAACGTTCGACGCCATGTCGGCCCTGGTCCTCCCCAAGCGCGACGGTCGTTCTCCGTCCGCATCCGTCGCCATCCTATCGGCTCGCGCGGCCCGGACTTGATCGCCAGTATGCTTTCGCGCGCCGGCTTCGCCGGTCAGGCCCTCAGAACTTTGGCGGCGCGCCGATAGTCCGTTGGGGCCATGCCGACATTGGCCGCGAAGAAGTGGGCAAATCCGCTCTGGGACGAGAAGCCGAGATCGAAACCAATGTCGGCGATAGACGCTTCGGTAGTCACCAGCGAGTCCAGCGCTTTTTCCATCAGCAGTGTGTTGACATAGAGGTGCGGCGTGACGCCGGTCTGGGTGCGGAAAAGCTTGTAGAAATGCGGTCGCGACAGGCCTGCCTCGCGCGCAATCGCATCGAGCTCGATCTCGGCGCCCACACTTTCCGCCAGCAGCTTGATCGACTTGCGTACGCGAAAGTCGGTTATTGCGGCGCAAGCGCGACCTTCCGGCGAGGCCTCCGCCTGACGCCAGCTTTCTTCGTGGCAAGCGTCGATCAGACCCCGCAGTTCCCCGTCGAGACCTTTGAGCGATGGAGCGCCGCAAATCATTGCCGCCGCGTGCCGGATGGTCTGGTCCAGGGTCGAGGTGCGTTTGAATTTGGTGCAGCCGAAACGCAGGCCACGAACGTCCGCGAACCACTCGGCGTTTACATAGAGGACGAGGAAGAGCGCCCCGTTTGCCAAATCGTTCGGCAGGAAATTGTGCGGTTCCCAGGGATTGATCGCGACGACGGTATCTTCGCAGAGCAGGTTGGGCTGCTCGAGCACTTCCACGCAGCCCGGCGTGCCGCCAATATGGAAAATCAGGTGCCCTTCGCGATGCGCGTGTACATTGAAGGGACGATTGAGCTGATAGACCGTCGCGCGGCCGAAATGGCCGTGAAAGACGGCAAGAGCCCGGCTCATGCATTCCTCCCGCGAATTGTGTCTTATTGTTTTTTGTAACGTTGATCATTCGCGAGGAGAATGCAAGGGCGCGTTCGAGAGCGGCTCGAACGTCGGGATTTTGAGAATGGACGGCCAACGCCGAGGGCGCCAGCCGCCCGGTCTGTTTCAGTATTTCTTGCACTCAGGAACCGTACGGCCCGGCAGGCCTATCTTGGCGAATACCGCCGGATCGTAGCCGAGCGTCTGGTTCACGTTCGGTATGACCTTCACGACCTTGCTGAACAAGGCGCCCTTGCCATCATCGACGACTTCGGTGACGAAATTGGTGCCGATCGCCTGCCGGTTGGCGTCGAGCTTGATTTTCCCGTTGGGCGCATCGATTTCAAGTGAAGCCAGCGTAGCCTTCAGCTTGGACTGATTGTCGCCGAGGTCACCGTTCACCTTCGTGAGCGCCATAATTAACGCCATCGTCGAGTTATAATAATTGGTTGCAAGCAGGGACGGGCTCGGGAAGCGCTTCTCCGGCGGGAAAGCGGCCTGATAATCCTTCACGAAGGCCTGCCAGCTCGGATTTTCCCAGGTGTCGGCCTGGCCGCTGGCGGCGAGCGTGCCGATCAGCGCGTTCTTGGCGTTGCCCTTGGCCGAAAGGATGGTCTGGTCGACCATGATCGAGCCGCCGAGCAGATGCGCCTTGCCGCCAGCCTGCTGGTATTGATTGAGGAAGTTGACGGCGTCGGCACCGCCGAGCCCGAGATAGATCGCGTCGACGTCGTCGGGCAGCGCGGCGATGACCGAGGCGAAATCCTTGGTTCCGAGCGGGACCCATTGCCGATTGGTGACCTTACCGCCGGCGCCGCAGAATTCGAGCACCAGCCCGAAGACCTGCGTGTAAATGAAAGAGTAGTCCTCGCCGACCGTCGCGATCTTCCGATAGCCTTTGGTTTCGTAGGCATATTTGCCCAGGCCGACCTGCCATTGCGCGCCGTCCATATTGTAACGGAAGAAGTTTGGCGCCGGATCGACATAGGTGGTTTCCTGCGCGCCTGACGCGGCGTTGACGAACGTCAATTCCGGGTGGGTCTTGGCGAAATTCTTGACCGCAATGCCTTCATCGCCCGACAGCGGCGAAAGCAAAATCTGTACCTTATCCTGCTCGATTAGTTTGCGAACCGCGCGCACCGCGGAGTCGGGCGTCGCGTCGGTGGAGGCGATGACAAAATCGAGTTGCTTGTCGCCTACCTTTGTGCCGAATTTTTTCAGCGCGGTCTGAAAGCCGCGGATGCCGTCCTCGCCCAGCACTGTGTATGTGCCTTCCAAGGTCGCCGTAACGCCAACCTTGATTTTCTCCTGAGCGAAAGCAGCGCTCGACATAAACAGGCTTGCCAGCGCGGCAAGACACAAACTGCCCTTCAACATGAACTCCTCCCATTCGCGTTTCGTCGATGTTCTTTTGCGCGGAGACTGCGGCGCATTGAACGTGATCGATTCTGTTCCGCCCTTCCGCGGAAAGCGGATAGTGCGCATCGCGCGGCCGCGAGGATGCAGGGTGACTTGACCGCTAGTCTCATTTTGTTTGCTGCGGCGCAGCGAGAAAAATCGCTCGCGCGGCATTTCCAAAGGATTGCTCCAGCCGGAGCGCAGACGATCAGATGGCAGATCAGCCCGGGGAAGGGGTTCAGAGGCCGCGCACCGGTGCGATTCGCAATCGCGAGCGCGTTTGAGGCATGCCCGCTATCAGGGGAGGGTCAATCGGACTTGGTGGGCATCGCTTCTGGTCAGCTGTGACTCTTTAAGGGCGCGAACCAATGGAGGCTGCACGTGCGCGGTCTTCGCTCGCCCTCCAATTCGTTGAAACGATCTTCGAAGATCTGGGATACAATCTGAGACACAAACCGGGGTACATCGATTCGGTGAAGTCAAAAAAACTAAATGAAATCAAATCTATGACGGGAAGCTGACGGCGCTCCGAGCGCGCCAAGAAAATCTTGCAGAGTAGCTTGCCGGCCAAGGGCCGCGACGTCAGGCGTGCTGATGGTGAGGCGAATGCCGGCAGGTCGAACCGGTCAACGCCGCTCATCCGTTGCCTTGCTGTAACAACGTAGGCATACATCGACAAAGGCGGTGGCGGGATACTGACCTGCCGTGGGCGTCCCTCGGATCGCGTCCGACCTAAACTACAGGCTGATCATCGATCGGAGCAGATGCATGAAATTCCTCGGTTACGCCTACCGGTTTCTCTCCAATTTCGTCTTTCTGGCGCTGGTTTATTACAGTCTGAACTTCATGGAGAGATATCAGCAACGGGCGGTGGTCGCGATTCTTGTGCTGGTCTATGCCTTGATGCGCGCGGCGACCGCGCTGCGCTCATTTTATTTCTTCCAGCGCATTGAGCGGCTTGAGCTTGAGGCGCGCCGCCTCTCGGGCCTGACAGGGGAGGGCCCTGCGGCAGCAGCCTCGCGCAAGTATATCGTCAATGATGTTGGGGTTCTCCGCCGGGACGGCGAAGTCAAATCGTATATCGATCTGTTGTTTCTCGCTTTGGTCGTGGTGCTGTGCGTTTCAAAGATCGTGACGGATTGAGCCGTCGCGAGCTTCCTGGCACGGATGCAATAGCTCAGCGCGTCCCGATCGGCGCGCGCAGCAGGCCGGGTTTCACGACCGGCAGGCTTCCGGGAATCGCGCGCCAGGAGTCATCGGCGTCGGCCGAGATCAGCCTTTCCAGGCCGTTCGCTTCAGGTCCGGCTGGGACCGTTTGTTCCGCATGATGCGAGGATGGAGCGACGGCTGGCAGAGCCGCGCGCGGCTTTTCCTGGAATTCGAAAATGCTCTGCGCCGGTACCGGCAGGACAATCGCAGCACTCCCCAGCTTGTTCGGCGACGGCCGGGGCCATGGCGCTTGCCGCGGCAACGGAATTCCGCGCGCACGCCGTCTGGTGCGATCGAACGGCTCCGCAAGCCGTAGCAGCTGTCCGTCATGCCACCCCGAATCCTGCAACGAGGGAGCGGGGAGCGTGCCGGCATCGGCAAAGACGAATTTGGGGATTCTTGGCCAGTGCGAAATCGCCACCGTCTCCGATGGCGGATGCAATTGCCATTGCGGTGGTTCGGTCGGCGTGTTCGGTTGCTGCGGCGTTGCAGGCACGACATGGACGATGCGATAGCCCCGGGCCTTCATCTCATGCAGAATCCTCGGCAACGCGGCGACCGTTCGCGCCTGGATGTCGTGCAGCAGCAAAATGCCTCTTCGCTTGGCTTCGAGTCGTTTCATCGCGAGTTCATAGACACGCGACGGGGAAACATGCCGCCAGTCGTCAGCCGGAAAATCGGCGCTCCAGATCTGAATACCCTTCGATGCCAAATAGTCCTCAACCGCCGGGGAGCGCCGCAAGCCAGGCGGCCGGAAGAACGGGGTGAGCCCGCCACCATCTCCGAGCGCTGCCGTCACCGACGCGATTCCGTCGTCGATTTCCTGCCGGGCCCGCTCGATAGAGAACTTGTCGAAGCCCGTCGGATGATTCTGGGTGTGGGTGCCGACGCTATGCCCGGCGTCGCGGACCTTGCGGACGCCTTCGGGAAAGTTTTGGGCCATGCGGCCGACGGTAAAGAAGGTCGCCTTCACGCATTGCGAGGCGAGAATTTCCAGGATCTGATCGCTGTTGTGCGGCAGCGGGCCGTCATCGAACGTCAGCACCACCTCGTGATCTCTCAGCGGCAGCGTCTCGGTATAATTCATCATTCCGATGCGGGGATGCGCCTTCGGATCAATCACCAGCGTTCGCGAGGTGCCGAGCGCATCGGGATGGCCGGGGCAATCAGCCGCCGATGCAATCGGCGCGGTGATGCAGGTCAGCAACCCCAGTAATAAGGCGGCCGACAACCGCATCCGGACGCCCACCAACACATTACCGACCATGAAACACCGTCATGCATCCTATTTGATCTGACAATTACACGCGGCGCCATGAATGCGACCTCAATTTCGCGTAATCTTTACAGTATCACTTGGCAAACCATGGCTTTGGGCCCAATCCAAGGCTGGAATACGGTCCGTTGCGCCATTTTTTCATGATGGCCGCGGCTGCGAGCGAGCCAGAGTTATTGAAGGTGCTTCGCCAAATTGGGCGGCGTACAGGGCCGCGAACTCGCCCAAATGCCAAAAGCCATTGGAAAGGGCGCATGCTTTGATCTGCAGCGTCTTGTCGCCAGCGAGCAGCTGCGTTCTGACGGCCCATAGCCGCCTCAAGCGGAGATATCGATGAAGGCTCATGCCGCGAATCTTCAACATCGCGGTGTGCATGGTCCGAACCGAGATCCGAAGCTCACTCGCCAATTCGTCGCTGTAGATTGCGGCTGCCAGATTTGCCGACAGCCTGGCTTCGATTTTTTCGACAATGTGAAGGCTCTCTTGAAAGGAACGTGCGCGTTCCAGGTCGAGCGAACTTGTGTCGAGAAAAGCCCTGTCGAGACCCGCAAGGACAGTTTCCTGCGCCGCTTGCCGTGCTGGATCCGCCAACACGCAGAAAGCGTGCATTGAATGTCTGGGGATTCAACGCCTGCCGTGCACCCGGGAACAAACACTGTGGGAAAAATACGGGCGAGCTCCATCCTGACCAAATCAAAATCAAAGGAGCCGTTGACCGGAATGATCGAATTGCGAACCGATGGCGGGCCTGTCGAGCTTGCAATCGACGAAGATGCGGCTCTCGCGCTCTGCACTGACCTTGAGCGCTTTCTCACCCAGTGAGCGGTGTTCCCAAGGGGGCTCCTGTCGTTACACGGACTCAGGGGACGTGGTCGGTGTCGGGGCCGGACGCAGCCGGCACCACATGGACCACGCGATATTGATTGTCCCGCAGATAGCGTAAAAAATGCGGCAGCATGGCTGCGGTTTGCGCTTTGGGGTCGTGCAACAGGATAATTCCCTTTCGGGCCCGGTTGAGCCGATCGATCAGCACCTTCAATTCCTGCTTCGGCGTCATGGGTTTCCAATCACCCGCCCACAAATCGGCACCGAACACGGCGATGCCGCGCGATTGCAGCAGCTCAAGCGTGGCCGGTGTGGATTCGAAGCCGGGAAACCGGAAGAATGGCGTGGTCGGTGTGCTGCTCGCGACACCGTGGAGCGCCATCTCAACCGCGGCAATACCGTGGTCGATTTCCTCTGTTGTCTCGTCTGGCGGGATTCGCATCAGGCTGCGGTGCAGCCAGGTATGATGCCCGACGGTGTGGCCCTCGGCCGCGATCCTTCGCACCAGGCCTGGATGCTCGGAAGCCGGCTTGCCGA
>WNFK01097823.1_pt1 | contig 12999 bp, 16 predicted proteins | sample 5400281 | NCBI WGS metagenome assembly WNFK01 (sample SAMN13153350, study PRJNA577476) | soil metagenome | isolation source: 20 cm soil on Douglas fir-dominated hillslope | place: USA:California | collected 2013-09-17
GGATGAGCTCGACCGGAAACGTGCCGGCGCGATGATGGTCCGTGATGAGCGGCAGGAACTCGGCCTCGACCCAGTCGCGGACCGCGTCGCGGATCATCCGGTCTTCTTCCGACAGCAAGCCTTCGATCGCGTAGTAGTCGACGCCCCGAAACTTCTCCATCCCGCTTCTCCCTCTCCTCCCTCGACCGCTTCCCTCAGCCTCTCCGACGCAGCGGCGCCAGGGGCACCGAGAGCAGCGCGCCCAGCGCCACCGCCAAGGTTACTGCGTGCGCGTAGTGAATCGGCACGTTCCAGTCGACGAATCGACGGGCCACGTCCCGGGCCACCGGCGCCCTGCTCTGGAGCACGCGTCCCTCGAGCGCCCCGAATCCCGACGCGTAGTGGACCGCGATCCAGAGCGCTCCCGCGACACCCGCCACCAGCGCCGCGCTCCGATGACGCCGGGCCACGAGCGACACGAGCAGGAACGCACTGGTCCCGATCACCTGGAGCCCGGCCACCGCGTAGTAGGCCGTGAGCCCCGACCGCCCGGCTGACCCGCGAAAGGTCGGATACGCCTGGCTCAGCGCCGGCGATCCCGAGAGCAGCAGCCAGTCCAGGAACCGCGCCGTGATGAGCGCGTGGCCGAGCATGAAGCCGGCGACGATCCCGGTCAGGAAGGTCGCAAAAACCCAGCTCGGCCAGTACAGGCGGTCGGTCACGCCGGGGGTCGCCCGGTCTCGACGGCGATCATACGTCAGACGTTGGTGGAAATGGAGGGCGGTTCCTCGCTCAGCGCGCGCCGCAGCGCCCGCGCCAGCTCGAGGTCGTGCTCGTGGGACATCGCGAAGATGCGGCACTGCGCGACCTTGCCCGGCAAGTATTTCAAGATCTCGGTCAGCGGCTCCTCCGAGACACGCTTCGAGGAGTCGTACACGTAGATCTGGCGGTCGCCCATCTTGAGCGGATTCAGCGGCCGTGGATCCTGCAGCGCCATGTCGATCTCGAACGGCATATCGCGCAGCGCGGAGGGCAGGTACATGCGCACGCGCTTCTTCACGGTGTCGACATCCAGGAAGCCCTGGCCCTTGCGCGCCTCGAACTGATCGAGCACCTCTTCGCTCGACATCCGCCACTTGAGCTTGCGGTCGAGGATGTAGCGCCACTCGGCGCCGAGGCGCCGCTTGTCCGGATCCCCGTCGTCGTGCCACCGCGCCACATCCTCGAGCAAAGTCCACTCGGTCAGATGCAGATACGGATGCAGCTCTTTCCGGAGGTCGAACGGGAACGCGATCCGCATCGTGTCGCGGAAGATCTCCTTGAGGTGCAGGTCGATCCCGCGCGTGGTGCGATGGTAGTAGACGTTCGTGTACATGTAGAAGCGGGCGTTCAGGAACATCGTGAAGGCCTGCAGGCCGGCGCGATCGAGCGTGAGGCCCTTCTCCGAGAAGAACGAGTAATAGATGATGCGGTCGATGTCGATGGGCCCGATCGCGACCCCGCACATGTAGGCGTCACGCAGCACGTAGTCCATGTTGTCCGCGGTGAAGACACCCGAGAGCAGCGGCTTCAGGTGCGGGAGCCACTTCGGGTGCGACGCGAGCGGCTGCGTGTAGCTCTTCCCCATCAGGTAGCAGATCCACTCCGGATCGATGACCTCGCCGGCGTCGAACGCGCCGCTCGGGCTGCGGCGCAGACCGCGGAGCAAGTCCGCGAGCTCCTCGCGGATGATGCGCTGGCCGACCAGCTCGTGGGTCAGGTCGTAGTCGACCAGGAAGTTGTCATCGAAGAAGTGGCCGAACGGGCCGTGGCCGATGTCGTGGAGCAGGCCCGCGGCGCGCAGAAGCTCCTCGATCAGCGGCGCCGACGGCGCGTCGGGGAACACCGAGCGCAGCGACGGGTAGAGCTGCTGGGCCAGCCGCCCAGCCAGATGCATCGCGCCGAGAGAGTGCTGGAAGCGGCTATGCTCGGCCGCCGGGTATACCCAGCGCGCCGATTGCAGCTGCGGCACACGACGCAGCCGCTGCATCCACGAGGTGTCGATCAGATCCTGCTCGGTCGCCTCGCCGGGGATGCCGCCGGGACGCGTATAGAGGATGTACTGATGGATGGGGTCGGCGATGAGACCTCGCCCCTGATAGGGTCCCTCGGCGTCCTTCATCGAACAGAGTCTACCCCGACGGAGCGGGGCTAACGGGCCTGAAAGAGCCCGTGCCGGTCGACCGAGGGCACCGAGATGGTCCGAACCTGATTGTCGCGCTGGACGCTGAGCTCGATGAGGTCGCCGGCGCGCCGGGACCAGAGCTGCTCGTAGAACTCTTCCTGGGAGGCGACGGCGACGCCGTTGATCTTCAAGATGCGGTCGCCCTGCCGGAACCCGGCGCGCGACGCCGGGCCCACGGGAGACAGCTCGCTGATGAAGAGGCCCGAGGGCAGGGCCACGGTGTAGAGGCCCAGCCACGGCCGCGGCGGCCGGCTCGCGATGCGACCCGACTCGATCAGCTCGTCCTTCACCGCCACGAACTTCTCGATGGGGATCGCGAGGTTCACGTGCGGCGGCTCCCCGAGCCGGAGCGATGCGATCCCGATCAGCTCCCCCCGGTCGTTGACGACGGCGCTGCCGCCCCACTGTGGGCTCGCCGGCGCCACGATGATCGCGCGGTCGAGCATGTATTCCCAGTAGGCCGAGAACCGTTTGACCGCGCTCACGGCGCCCGTCACCTGGATGAGGTCATTGTCCTCGTCGACGCCGACGGTGCCCGTGCGGGCGCCGGCGACGACCGCGCGCGAATCGCCGAGCGTCGCGATCGGCCACGGGCCGTCCCCCTCGAGCTTGACGACGCCGAGCCCGGTGTCGAGATCGACGCCGACCACCTGCGCCGGCACGGTCGAAGATCACGGCGCTGCCGAAGCGGCGGCTGCCGAGCCGCGCCGACGATGCGGCGTTCTCGGCGTTGCGCACGCGGAGCCCGACGATCGCCGGCTCGACGCGCCGCACGAACGAGGGGAACGCCGAGATCTCATCGGGGTTGAGACGTCGATCCGGGGCCGAGGTCGGCGCGCCGGGCGCGATGGAAGGAACGACCAGAAGAGTCGCCAGGACCAGGGTCAGGACTCGCTTCATGAAACTTCTCCAGTAATTGCCAATTACCGGCGCGCCTCGGCCGGCGGGGCCCCAGCCCCGCGACGGCCTGCAGCGCGCACAACCGCAATCAGCGGCGGCCGTACTGTCGCTCGTAGTACGCGCGAAACTCGCCGGACTTGAGCGGGCGCCACCAGGATTCGTGCTCACGATACCACTCGACGGTCGCCCGCAGGGCGTCGCCGAACCGGTGCCGCGGCGCCCAGCCGAGCTGGTGGACCTTTTTCGAGTCGACCGAGTAGCGCCGGTCATGACCCGGGCGATCCTTCACGGGCTGGATCAAGGTCTCGGGCTTGCCGGTGAGCTGCAAGATCTGACGCGTGAGGACGATGTTCTCGACCTCGTGGCCGCCGCCGATGTTGTAGACCTCACCGTCGGCACCGCGGCGCAGCACCAGGTCGATGCCCGCGCAATTGTCGAGGACGTAGAGCCAGTCGCGCACGTTCCGTCCGTCGCCGTAGAGCGGCAGCGCCTGGTCGTCGAGCGCGTTCGTCACGAACAGCGGGATGACCTTCTCCGGGTACTGGTTGGGCCCGAAGTTGTTGGACGACCGCGTGATCACGACGGGCACGCGATGGGTGTGCCAGTAGGCCAGCGCGAGCAGGTCGCCGCCCGCCTTGGAGGCCGAGTACGGATTGGACGGCCGCACCGGATCGCTCTCGCGCGAGGAGCCGCGCTCGACCGAGCCGTACACCTCGTCGGTGCTGACGTGCAGGAAGCGCGGAATCTTGAGCTCGCGCACCGCCTCGAGCAGGGTGAAGACGCCGAACACGTCGGTCTTGAGGAACGCGTCGGGCTCGATCAGCGAGCGGTCGACGTGCGACTCCGCGGCGAAATTGACGACGGCGTCGACCCCGCGGCAGGCGTCGCGCACGATCTTGCCGTCACACACGTCGCCCTGGAGAAACGCGTAGCGCGGGTCGTGCTCGAGATCGGCCAGGTTGGCGGGATTCCCCGCGTAGGTCAGCTTGTCGAGATTGACGACGCGGTCGTCCGGGTGCGTCGTGAGCACGTGCCGGATGAAGTTGGAGCCGATGAAGCCGCTTCCGCCGGTGACCAGCAGCTTCACCGCCCTATCCTCGCGTCACGTCCCAGATCTCTGCGCCGGCATAGTCCCACGGCAACCGGCCCTCGTCGCACATCGCGGGCTCGGGCGAGAAATGGACGTCGGTGAAGTAGATGATGCGGCCCGGCGCGGACGAGAGATTGCACACGCCGTGCGCGACGCCGGGCGGGATGCGCACCATGCGAGAGCCCCCCGCGCCCAGAGTGAGACGCATGCGCGTCCCCTCGGTCTTCGAGCCCACCCGCACGTCGACCAGCACGACGAGCATCCGGTCGGACGGGGGCACGTACCAGATATCGGTCTGGCGCTGGTGCAGATGAAACGCCTTGATCGCGCCGGGCTCGACCTCGCTGTAGTTGATCTGGCGAATGGAGAAGCCGTCGAACGCCTGGGGATGTCCGTCGGTCAGACGCGCCAGCTCGGTCATGCTCCCGCCGTCGTCCGAGAAGCGCTTGAGCTCGACGATCTGGACGCCTTCGATCGTCGGAGCGGGGCCGTACGACTGGATCTGGTAGGCGCGCTTGGCGGCGGGCGTGAGATCCATGGAAGTCCCGATCTTACGGCTCGGACTCGAAGAGGCGCAACAGATACTGCCCGTACGAGTTGCCCTTCATCGAGCGCCCGATGCGGAGCACGTCGTCGCTCGTGATGTAACCCATGCGGAACGCGATCTCCTCCACGCACGCGACCATCAGCCCCTGCCGCTCCTCGATCGTGCGGATGAAGGTCGACGCGTCCAGGAGTGCCTCATGGGTCCCGGTGTCGAGCCAGGCGATCCCTCGGCCGAGCTTCTCGACCTGGAGCTGCCCGCGCCGCAGATAGGCGGCGTTCACGTCGGTGATCTCGAGCTCGCCCCGCGCCGACGGCTTGAGACCCGCCGCGATGTCGAGCACCTGGTTGTCGTAGAAATAGAGCCCGGTGACGGCGTACGAGGACCGCGGCTTGACCGGCTTTTCCTCGAGCCCGACCGCACGGCCGTCGGGGCCGAACTCGACCACCCCGTAGCGCTCGGGATCGCGGACCCAGTAGGCGAACACCGTCGCGCCGGCCGGCCGGTCGGCAGCGTGCTTGAGATATTCCGGCAAGCCGTGGCCGTAGAAGACGTTGTCGCCCAGGGCCAGGGCCACTCGGTCATTCCCCACGAAGGCCCGTCCGATGATGAACGCCTGGGCCAGGCCCTCGGGCTTGGGCTGCGCGGCGTACTCGATGCTGAGCCCCAGGTGGTTTCCGTCGCCGAGCAGCCTCCGGAAGGCGTCCTGATCTTGCGGGGTCGTGATCACGAGAACCTTCGAGATGCCCGCGAGCATCAAGGTGGAGAGGGGGTAGTAGATCATCGGCTTGTTGTAGATCGGGACCAGCTGCTTGCTCACGGCATGGGTCAGGGGGTAGAGTCGCGTTCCCGATCCACCCGCGAGGATGATTCCCTTGATGGAATTCGTCATGGAATTCTGTGAGTATAGCAGCCGCGTTCGGCCGGAACGAAGGTCCTGGATAGTGGATCACCCTCGAGCCGACCGGGAATGACGGTAATGGTAAAATCGACGCCATGAAGACCCTGAAGGACATGCTCGGTGAGGCACGGCAGGTCGTCCCCGAGGAGGGGCCGGCCGAGGTCGCCCGCCGTCTCGCCGCGGGCGAAAAGATCGTGGTCATCGACGTACGGGATCCCGACGAGTTCCGCGACGGCCATCTCGAGGCGGCAACCAACATCAGCCGCGGATTCCTCGAGTTCCGGGTCGGGACCGCCGTGAGCGACCCCTCCACCCCGGTCGTGCTCTACTGCCAGACCGGGCTCCGGTCCATGCTCGCCGCGAAGGCGCTGAAAGATCTGGGCTACTCGACGGTCATCAACCTTCAGGGCGGGTATCAGAAGTGGGTGCAGTCGGGCATGCCGACCGTCCGCGACGTCCCGATGACTCAGGACCAGATCCAGCGCTACAGCCGTCACTTCCTGCTGCCTCAGGTCGGGGACAAGGGGCAGCGCAAGCTCCTGCGCTCCAAGGTCCTCCTGATCGGCGCCGGCGGTCTGGGCTCGCCGACGGCCTTCTATCTGGCGGCGGCCGGCGTGGGGACGCTCGGGCTGATGGACGGCGACACCGTCGACATCACGAATCTTCAGCGCCAGATCCTTCACACGACCGCCGACGTCGGCAAGCCGAAGGTCGAGTCCGCGACGCGCACCCTGAAGGCCCTCAACCCGGACGTCAACATCGTCGCGCTGCCGACGCGCATCACCGTCGACAACGTGATGGACATCATCAAGGACTACGACCTGATCGTCGACGGCTCGGACAACTTCGAGACGCGCTATCTGGTGAACGACGCCTGCTACCTGGCCGGCAAGACCAACGTCCACGGCTCGATCTTCCAGTTCGAGGGCATGGCGACGGTGTTCGCGCCGAATCAGGGGCCCTGCTATCGGTGCCTCTATCCGACGCCGCCGCCGCCGGGTCTCGTCCCCTCCTGAAGCGAGGCTGGCGTCCTGGGCGTGCTCCCAGGAGTGGTTGGAACGATTCAGGCGACGGAAGCCGTGAAGCTCCTGCTCGGCATCGGCGAGCCGCTGATCGGCCGGCTCCTCACCTACGACGCGCTCGGTATGCGCTTCCGCGAGGTCAGGCTGCGCCGCGATCCGAAGTGCCCGCTCTGCGGGACCGCGCCCACGATCACCGATCTTGCGGTCCACCGAAACGGCGCGGGCGCCGCCTGCGACGTGTCGACGACCGACGGTCACCGCGAGGGCGTGGCGGCGGGGGTCGCTCCCAAAGCGGGCGGCTGATCGCGGATCTCACGCTCGTCGCGTGCCGCCCGGCGCGCGATCTGGTCCAGCTGCTCGAGGCTGAGCTCTTCCGCGGCGCTCGGCGGATCCTCGCGCTCGTCGACGACGCGATCGGGAACGAGTCGAAGACCGAGTCGGCGGCTCATCGTTCGCGAGAGAGCACGATGAGCGTGTCGTGGCCGCGCAGCGCGCCGAGCATGCGATCGCCGTCGACCCGGAACACCGCCGAGAGGTGGTTGCCTCCCGATTCGTGCTTCATGATGACGCGCGTCTGAAACACGTCGAACACGACCGGTACACCCAGCGCTCCGCGATAGGTCACGACCGCCGGCACGTCGGCCGCGAGGGTGTCGGAGAGCACGATCGTGCCCCAGCCCCATCGACCCGCCTGGGTGAACTCGGCTTGCGCCATGCTCACGCGCCGGTTCATCACGCCCAACCCGCTCCACATACCGGTCCAGCGTCCGGCAATGTCGGGCACCGCGGGCTCGTCGGGCAACAGCCGGTCCTTGTCGACCGCGGGCTCGCTGGATTCCAGCGGCAAGGACAGGGAGACCCGCGTCGTCATCGCCGTCCGGTGGCGCTCGGCCGAAACGTACCCGGCCGAACGCGGCGACAGGCCGGGGGCTTCACCGCCCGTGGAGCAGGCCGCCGTCGCGAGGAGGGCACTGGCGAGGAGCAGGAGCCGGAGATTCGCGGAGCCCATCGGGTCGTTTTCCCCTTCACCGTTCGCTTGGGTGCAAGGCGAACACCACGTTGAGGATTCGCATCGAATTGCGAACTTGACCGCGCGCGCCGGCGCAGATTGACAAGCCCTTGTCAGTGCCATGACACTTCCAGAAACTACGAGCCATGACTCGATCGCTCGGACGATCCCTTTCGCAGCCCCTCGTCGAACGTTTCGCTCAGCGAGATCTCGCCCGCCGGCTCGGGGCCGCGCTGCCGTTCGTCACGATCGATGCGGACGGGCGGCCGCACCCCATGCTGCTCTCGTATCTCGAGATCCGCGCCTACGACACGAGAACGGTCGGCCTCGTGATCGGCGCGCGCACGCGCAGCGCGAGCAATCTGGCCGAGCGCGGCGCGGCAACCTTGCTGGTGATCGAGCCGGACGTGACCGTGTACGTGAAGCTGCGCGCAGTCGACGGGCCCTTGCCGGTCGCTGACGCCGGCGAGTACGGGCTGGGCTATTTCCTGCTAGAGGTCGACGAGGTGCTCGAGGACGCCGCGGCGGATTGGGAAGGCGGCATGCGGGTCACGAGCGGTCTGCGCTACGCACCGGCGCCGACGCTCAACGAGCCCTGGGTACGCGCCACCCTGGCCGCGCTCGCAGAGCCGCGCGCGCGGGCCTGACTACTTCGGATCTTCTTTCGGCGGTGTGTCCTTGGGGGGTTCGGTCGGGCGCGGCCCTCGCCGCGGGGCATCGACCGGGACGGCCTCGCGCTCCTGGTACAGGCCGATCGTGACCTCGAGCTCGGTCTCCTGGCCTTCGCGCAGCAGGACGACTCGGACCTTCTTGCCAACCGGCGTGGACGAGACCACCCGCTGCAGGTCGCGCGGGTTCTCCAGCCGCGTTCCGTCGATTCCGACTATCACGTCGTCGGCGCGCACGCCGCCCTTGTCCGCCGGCTCGCCCGGCATCACGCTGCGGACCAGCACGCCGCGGGGCTCGCGCAGCTTGAGTCGGCCGATGTCGTCTTCCGTCACCTCGGCGATGGCGACACCGAGCCAGCCCCAGTCGACGCGGCCCTTCGAGGCGAGCTGCGGCAGGAGCAGCTTGACGAGGTTCGAGGGGATCGCGAAGCCGATCGACATGTTCCGCGCCACCATGCTGTTGACGCCGATGACCTGGCCCGACATGTTCACGAGCGGCCCGCCCGAGTTGCCTGGATTGATCGCCGCGTCGGTCTGGATGAAGTCGAACCCCGGTGCGGCCACCGTCAGCGGAGCGCCCTTGCGGCTCACGATCCCCATCGAGACGCTCTGCTCGAGCCCGAATGGGTTACCGAGCGCCAGCACGAGCTCGCCGACGCGCAGGCGGTTCGAGTCGCCGAGCGGGAGCACCGTCAGCTTGGTGGCGCCGTCGATCTTGAGCAGGGCCAGATCGACGCGGTTGTCGCGACCGATGACGGTCGCCGGGAATCGCCGCCCGTCTTCCAGACGCACCTGAATCTGTCCCGCGCTTTCGATCACGTGGGCGTTGGTGACGATCAGTCCGTTCGGGTCGATGATGAACCCGGACCCGGTGGCCCGGCGCGGCTCGCCCGGCTCTTCACGGGTGGGCGGCTCGTCCTTCGGCGCCGTCGTCGCGCGCTGGACGCGAACGTAGACGAGCCCGGGCCTCAGGCGCTCCGCGAGATCCGCGAGCAGGTCGTTGACCCGGCTGAGCTCCGGCGCGGCGGTGTCCGGGCTCTCTCGCCAGGGCTTGGGCCCGGCCGCGGTCGACGGACCGGCGCATCCACTTGCCACGATGACGAGAGCCACCAGAACGACCAGCGCGCGGACGGGCGACGCGGACATCGAAATCCTCCCCGAGCAGTATACGCCGCCGCGAGGGCGGCGGACCGGCGGTCAACCGACTAGCGGCTGACCTCGCGGATCAGGTGAGAAAGCTCCGGAATGACGAGCTTCTCGAGGGCGAGTCGGCACGCGTTCGGCGAGCCGGGCATCGAGACGACGATGCGGCCGGCGTGCACGCCGAGCTGGGCGCGTGACATCATCGCCGCGGCCCCGATCTCCTGGTACGAGAGCATCCGGAACAGCTCGCCGAATCCGGGAAGCCGCTTGTCGAGCAGGGCCTCGATCGCTTCGTACGTCGAATCGCGCGACGTGACTCCAGTGCCGCCGGTCACGAGCACGGCACGCACCTCGTCGTTCGCGGACGCCTCGCGGATTACCCGCTGGACGTCCTTCGGCTCGTCGCGAACGATGGATGAGCCGACCACGCGATGGCCGGCGTCCCCCAGGAGCTTTCGGATGAGCTGACCGCTCGTATCCGTCTCCGGCGTTTTCGTGTCGGAGACGGTCAGCACCCAGCAGCCGATCGAGCGCGGCGCGGTGGCTTTGTGCTCGAGCGGCGTACTGTCGGGCCGGCTCATCGCTCGCCTCCCGGACCCCCGTAGGCGCGATCGAGAATCTCGACGAGATGCATGACCCGAACGCGGGCATCGTGCGCGCCGAGCCCGGCCTGGATCTGCAGAATGCAGCCCGGATTCGCCGTCACGACCGCCTCGGCGCCCGTCGCGAGCACGTGGCTGACCTTTCGGTGAAGCAGACGTGTGGCCATCTCGGGCTCGGTGAGGTTGTAGATGCCCGCGGAGCCGCAACACCAGTCCGACTCGGTGAGCTCCACGACCCGCAGCCCCGGAATCTGCGCCAGGAGCTTGCGGGGCTCGCTCTTGATCTTCTGGCCGTGCACCACGTGACACGGATCGTGATACGTGCACGTCAGCGGAACCGGCGAGAGCGGGCCCCGCAGCGGCTCCTGCGCGAGGAACTCGGCGAGATCGCGGACCGAGGCGGCGAATCGCCTGGCGCGCTCGGCGTACGCGCGATCGTCGGCGAGCAGGTGGCCGTACGCCTTCATGTGGGCGCCGCAGCCCGACGTGTTCACGACGACCGCGTCGGCGCGCGCGGCCTCGAACGCATCGATCGTCTGGCGCGCCATCGTCAGGGCCCGCTCGTGATCTCCGCCGTGCGCATTCAGCGCCCCGCAGCATCCCTGTGCGGTGGGCACGACCACCTCGCATCCGTTCTTCGCGAGCACGCGCGCGGTCGCGCGGTTGTGCGCCGCGAAGATGACGGACTGGACGCATCCGGTCAGCAGCGCGACGCGCGCGCGGCGGGTTCCCTCGGCGCGCGTCACGGCCGGCGGCGCCGTCCGTTCAGACTTGCGGACCAGACGCTGCAGCCCGCTCGCCTGATAGAAGCGCGCGCCGGAGGCGGCGAGGCCGAGCAGGCGCGGATGTCCGAGCAAGAGCCCGAAGTTGAGCCAGCGAAAGAGCCGGCGCCCGAGCGCACCCGGCCGGGCGCGCTCGATCTCGGCCTTGGCCGCTTCGATCAGGCGCCCGTACGGCACGCCGGCGGGACAGACGGTCTCGCAGGCGCGGCAGTCGAGGCACAGCGACAGATGACGCACCGTCGAGTCGCTCAGGCTCATCCGGCCTTCGGCGAGCGACTTGATGATGAAGATCCGTCCGCGGGGCGAGTCCATCTCGGTCCCGAGCTCCGAGAACGTCGGACAGTACGCGAGACAGAGCCCGCAATGCACGCACTGGTTGACGCCGTCCACCGACAGCCCATGCAGGGCCAGCGGCCCGGTGGAGGCGGGTGGTGATGTGTGAGTCGTCGTGTCCATGCGCTAGCCGTCGACCTCCGAAGCGATCATGCGCTCAGATCCCGGCGACGAAGCGGCCGGGGTTCAGGATGTTCCGCGGATCGAGCTGCGCCTTGATGCGCTCCATGATCCGGCCGGCCGCTCCCGGATCGTCCCACACCGGGATCTGCGATTTGATCGCGAGCGGCGCCCATTCGAGATTGGCGTAACCGCCGCCGGCGCGAGCCATCTCGCGCCACTCGGCGAGGACGGCGGCGAGCGCCGCGGGGTCCTTCGGCGCCGGCTCCGACGCGAGCGCGCCGCGCACGACGCCGACTCCCGCGTGGGCCGCCCACGCGCTCTGGAGCCCGCGCCCGCGCGCGATGCCCGCGCCCTGCTCCATGATCTCCGCGACCTGGCTCGGCAACACCGCGAGGGTCATCACGGCCGCCGTCGTCGAGAATGCCGCACGCGCGGCCGTCGGCAGCCGGGTCCATGCGGCCGCGTCGAGGAGCCTCGGGTCGCGCCCTCCGAGCGGTCCGGTCAGGCGCGCGAGCTCGGCGCGCTGCCAGTCGACCTGCTCGCGGACCCCGTCGAATCCGACCACCAAGACACCGCCCGGCGTCGGAGAGCCCGCCGCGAGCCCGGCGCCGCTCGCGCCGGCGCCGTCGAGGAGCTCGACCGCGTTCGGGATCAGGTCGCTGGCCGCGACGGCTTTCACCGCCGAGCCCGCGTCCTTCAAACGATCGAAGCGGACGGACACGAGCTCTTCCTGCTCGGGCAGCGGTCGAAGCTTGACGGTCGCCTCGACGATCACGCCCAGGGTGCCGTACGAACCGATGAAGAGCTTCGGCAGATCGTAGCCGGCGACGTTCTTCACGACCTTGCCGCCGCCCTTCACGATGGAGCCATCGGCCGTCACGACGGTCACGCCGATCAGCACGTCCCGCGCCGTGCCGTAGAGGTGGCGCCGCGGCCCGCCGGCGTTCGTCGCGAGCACGCCGCCGACCGTCGCGCGTTCGGCGTCGGCGGGATCGAGCGACAGCCACTGGCCGCGGCTCCCNNNCCGTCGCGGTCAGGTCGCCGGGCTCATGATCGAGAAGCCGGGCGAGCCGGCGCAGTCCGATGACGAGCCCGGTGCGACCGGCCGGCATCCCCACGCTGGCGGCGGTCCCGCCACCCCACGGCGTGACGGGCGTGCCGACTTCGGAGGCCAGCGCCATCACGGCGGCGACCTCCTCGATCGAGCCGGGAAAGACCGCCGCCTCGGGCGTGCGGCCCTCGACGACGTAGGGCGAGAGCTCGACGCCGGTGAGGACGTTGGCGGCGCCGACGGTCGTGCGGAGCTTTTGGAGCAGCGCGTCGGGCACGGATGCGGCGACGGCCCGCGCTAGAAGCGCTGGGCGAGGCCCTTTTCTTCGATCGCGTGCGGCCGATACGCGACGGGCCCGACTTCGCCGCAGGACTTCTTCGTCGGAAAGATCTTGCCCGGGTTGCACAGTCCGGACGGATTGAACGCGCTCTTCAGCCGATGCATGAGGGCAAGATCCGCGGCGGAAAAAATGAACGGCATGAAGTCGGCTTTTTCGAGGCCGATGCCGTGCTCGCCGGAGATCGAGCCGCCAACCTCGGCGCACACCTTCATGATCTCGGCGCCGGCCGCCACGACGCGCGCTTCCTCGCCCGGCTTGCGCGGATCGTAGAGGATGTTGGGATGCAGG
>WNFK01096934.1_pt3 | contig 12997 bp, 9 predicted proteins | sample 5400281 | NCBI WGS metagenome assembly WNFK01 (sample SAMN13153350, study PRJNA577476) | soil metagenome | isolation source: 20 cm soil on Douglas fir-dominated hillslope | place: USA:California | collected 2013-09-17
TATGTCGACGCGCACCTTGACGAGAGCATCAGCCTCGCCGACCTGGCGCAAGTGGCCGGCCTGTCGCGAATGCACTTCGCGGCGCAGTTCCGCGCGGCGACGGGATACCGTCCGCACGACTATCTGCTCTACCAGCGAATTGAGAGTGCGAAGGCGATGCTGTCCAGCACCGACATGCCGCTCGCCGAGATCGCGCTTAACGTGGGCTTCCAGGCTCAGGCACACTTCTCGACTGTGTTCAAACGCCTGACCGGAGAAACCCCGGCGCGCTGGCGGTTTTCTGTCATCCGCGACCGCCATTCCCCCGAAATGCCCCGCCGACCCGCAGCAGTGAACGGCAATCACACTGCGGCGTCGCTATGATCTTGCGTTACTCGTTACACGTGAATTTGCGAGGCGACGAATGAGAAGCGACAAGATACGCGACATCCCCATGAACTTCGACAGCATTGCCGCGACATCGCTTGATGTTTCCTATGGCGATTCCGGCACGTCGGCGAGCGATCCAATGGAAATCGCCGATCGCCTGGCCAGGCTGGAAGGGCTACCCCTAACGCAGATCGAAGTTCGCGAAACGGTGCTGCAGGTGGGGCCGCTGGAGCTCGACCTCATTGAACGTACGGCCAAGCGGGCCGGACGCACGATTGATTTGATGCCTAAAGAATTTCGTTTGCTCAGGTACATGATGCAGCACAGTGATCTCTTGCTGACACGGCGCACGCTACTTGAAGAGGTGTGGCATTACAGATTCATTCCGAAGACGAATCTCGTCGATGTGCACATGGGCCGGCTGCGCCACAAGGTGAATGGACCGAATGAAACACCGATGATCCACAGTATCCGCGGCGCCGGATTTATCCTGCGGACACCTTGCTGAGCAATCCGCAAGTCCGCGCGAAACAAATCCTAGCGAGGCTTCGCCTCAGACCGACGAGGCGTGTGGATTTTGTGGCTCCGATCGCCTGTTCATGACGAGCTCTGGTAAGACCAGTCTCAAGGACCGATGAACGGTCTAAACGCCTGCGGGCCGACGCGGCTCTGGCTTCCAACTAAAATATCGAAAACAACCCCATGCAAAGTAGCATGGCCGTCGCTGGCATGGATGTTTTGAGCTATCCCTGCGAAAACATTTGACACGTCGGGCAAATCAGTGGCACTTTTGCATCATCGCGCCATTTGCAAAACGCCCATAGCCCTGCCCGACAACGGGCTCCTCTAGCGCGATTGCAGGCAAAAAATCCTTACCCGCAATTGAAGTTGCACCGGCTCGAAGTTGCATCGGCTCGCCGAAGTAGCATGGGCTCGCCACAGCGAAGGGTCGCCTCTCGCGTATCCGCCGTGAACTGGGTTTTGCGGACTGGGAAAAAAAGCGGGGACCGTCCGTCAGGTGGGACAGGGGTAGGACGGCCCCAGGGCTCGGCTACCGGGGAAAGCGCGCGAGCCCAAATCTTCGGGTGCCCGGCCTAGCCCTGCCGTGTACATTCGAACAGGAACCAGGTGCGCCTCTCGGTCTCGTCGATCCAGTTTTCCAGCAGGCTTGCCGTGGCAACGTCGCCTGCCTCATCGCACAGCAAGTGTGTCTGACGCATGCTGCGCGAAAGCTGCGCGTTATCGTCCCGAAGCTCGGCGAGCATATCGGGCGGGCTCACATACTCGGCATCGTTGTCCAGGATGCGCTGGACCCGAGTGACGTGCCCGGCAGAACGAAGGGTCGTGCCGCCGATCTTTCGCACGCGTTCGGCCAGCGGATCGGTCATGGCGAAGATCTGATCGCCCTGATCGTCCAGCAGCAGATGATAGTCGCGGAAATGCGGACCAGACATGTGCCAATGGAAGTTCTTGGTTTTCATGTAAAGGGCGAACACGTCCGCAAGGAGCGCGGTCAGCGCAGCTGAAATATCGCGAACGGCGTCCGCGGAAAGCGCGGTAGGCGTCGAAAGCGGAGCGGTGCGCAGCATGTGCGCCAATTCCTTGTTCATCGCTGAATTCCTTTCGGGGGACGGCCGGATGCCAAAGCATGGTATCCGGTTATCTGGATTCATCGCCGCACCATGCAAGGAATGGACGCCCGCATCTTCCGGGAACAGAGACATTTTTTCTTGAACGCACGGCTTTCAGCCATCAAGCATTCGTGTGCAAAGACGCGAGCATACATGCCCGCGACACCAATACGCGTCGATGTCCTCGATCAGGCGCCGGTTCGTATTCGCAACTCGTCCAGCAACTGCCTGGCCGTCTTCAGGCCGGGACTATCGAAACCTTCGGTGAACCGGTCATATGCCGGCGCCAGCACGTCCCGCGCCTCGCCGAAACGGCCCTGCGTCACCCACAACCGCGCCAGACTTGTCGCGGTTCGCAATTCCCATGCGAGCGCCGCCTGCTGCCTCGCCATCTCGAGCGACTGAATCAGGAGACCCTCAGCCCGGACTGGATCCGGCGGTTGCGCCGAAACCAGAATATCCGCCTTGATACGCAGCAGTTCGGGCATGCCGAACAAATCCTCATTGTGCTCAACCAATGCGATGGCTTCGTCGATGGTATCGAGGGCTTCGTCTCCCCGTCCCGTCATCGAGAGACCTTCCGCCAGCGCAGTGCTGAAAGCCGTCTGCAAGCCGTATCGATGAGCGCGCAATGCTTCCAAAGAACGGCGTAGCAGGACGATGCCCGCTTCCACGTCACCGCGCCTGACCAGGAGCTCGCCCTTGGCGCCCAGGCCGATCGTCTGGTATGGCGCCAGCGCGTGTTTTTCAGCCTGCGCGGTGAATCTGTCGGTGTATTCCTCGGCGCTTTCCAGATCCTCGTTCCACAGAAAAACCGACATCGCCCAGAGCAGCGCCATGCACAATTTGATCGGATGATTGAGGCGGATGGCTTCCTCAACGGACTGTCGCGCGAACGTCACCGCCTGATCCGGGCAGCCCCGAATCCAAAGGACTCGGGCGAGCGTAATGCGAGCGCGATTGCGATAGTCGAAGCCGAGATGCAGAGAGTTGATCTGTGGCGAAAGCGGCAGCTGCGCCAAAGCGGATTCCAGATAGCCGAGAGCGGCGATGCTATTGCCTTCCAGATGGTGGGAAATCCCAAGCGCCACCTGAATCTGCCCGAGCAGAACCGGGTCGCCGATCTCTGTCGCAACACCTTCGCCACGTTGGGCAAATGCCAGCGCTTCCCGGAAATTCCCAATTCTGACATGGAAGAGGTGAAGTCGTTCAAGCAGACGAAGCTGACTATGCAAGTCGCCCAATCGCTCCGCAAGCTCGAGACCTCGGAGCAGCGAGTTGCCGACCTGCTCGCTGTTGCCTCTGGTAAACATGAGCGACAGGCCAAGAGCCGCGTGAAGGTCCATCTCACGTCGAGTACCTCGATTGCCGTCATCGAGCGCCGCGACCGCCCGCTCCGTCCAGCGATGACATTCGGTCAATAGCGACATTTCAAGAAACAGCGGGGCCGAGGCCGCGGCGAGAGCAACGCCCAGCACGCCATTGCCGCGTTCCGAGAAACACCATTCCAGCGCGGTGCGGACATTTCCGAGCTGATCTGCAAATATCGCAAAACTCTTCGCCTGCAGGGGCGTAAACGAATTGCCGTCGACCCGCTCAAATAACTCAAGGAAGTAGCTTGCGTGACGTCGCTTCACGTCGCCCGCTTCACCGCTTTCGGACAGCTTTGCGGAAGCGTAGGCCCGCGTGGTGTCAAGCAGGCGGTATCGCGTCGCCGGCACACTGGTGTCCGCGGATATCAGGGATTTCGCAACCAGACCGACCAGGACCGTGACGACGTGAGTTTCGTCGACGTCATCGCCCATCGCGACCGCGCGGGCTCCTTCGAGAGTGACGACGCCGACGAACACCGAAAGCCTGCAGAGGATCGAACGTTCAAGTTTCGACAACAGATCATAACTCCAGTCCAGCGTCGCGCTCAGTGTCTGATGCCGCGGCAACGCCGTGCGCCGGCCATCCCAAAGCAGCTTGAAGCGGTCGTTCAGCAACGCCATGGTTTCCTGCACGCCGTAGACATCGATTCGGCCGGCTGCGAGTTCGATCGCAAGGGCCATCCCGTCGAGCCGGCGGCAGATCTCACCAACGACGGGCGCGTCGGCGTCGTTCAATACAAAGCGTCGCCCTTTGGCGATCGCGCGCTCGACGAACAGTTGCACCGCCGGGAAATCGAGCGCCCGTGCCGCCGTGAGACTGGCGTCATCGGGCGGGCTGGCCAGCGGCGACAGCCGATAAACATGCTCGCCTTCGACACGCAGCGATTCCCGGCTGGTCGCCAGAATATGCGCCTGCGGCGCGCCCTCGAAAATCCGCTCCGCCAGCGCCGCCGCCGTCTCGATCACATGCTCGCAGCTATCGAGGATCAACAGCATCCGCTTGTCTCGGAGGAAGGCGATCAGGCCGGGGATTGGATCTGCCGACTGAACCAGGAGTCCAAGTGTCGAGGCGACCGCGCCTGGCACCAGAACAGGATCGTTGAGCGGGCCGAGATCGAAAAAGTGAGCGGCGCCGGCAAACTCCGCCAGCAGTTGATGGCCCACAGAGACGGCGACAGTGGTCTTGCCGATGCCACCCGGTCCGGCGATGGTGACGAAGCGCTCGGTCTTCAGTTGCTCCGAGATTTCCTGAACGGTTTGGTCACGCCCCACCATTCGTGTCGGTCGGGTCGGCAGATTGTGAGTCTGGCCAGACTTCGAGTTCGCCGTCATCGGAAGCGCCGGCTCGCTCGAACGCGAGACCGGCGCCACAAAGCAATAACCCTGTCCGGTGAGCGTGGTGACATATCTGGCGCCCGCCTCGCCGTCGCCCAGCGCCTTGCGAAGTGCGGCGACATGGACGCGCAGGCTACTCTCGTCGACCGTGGCGTCCGGCCAGACCCGCGCCATCAGTTCATTCTTGCTGACAACCCTGCTCGCTTGCTCGACCAGAGCGATCAGGATATCGAGCGCCCGGCCGCTGAGATGAAGCGGGGCACCCTTCCTTTCGATCAGTCGCTGCGCCGCGTGCAGCCGGAACGGACCAAATGAGATGACTTCGTCCGTCGTCGCGCCGGCATCTATTCCATTTTCGCGCTGAGTGCGTTTACCGGGCACGCCCGACATTGTTTGGGCCCTCGAAGATAAGTCCAACTCTGTGATCGACCACGCCGACAGGCGATATCGGACGCTCAATTTAAGCGTGTAGATCGGCGATCTCAAGTTTATCCGAGGCGGCCTGGGGTGACGATCTCCCTGGAAGCGGCGGATTGTCGCCCGGTTTACCTATAATGTGTTCAACAGGATACCAGGGAGACGACGGGGTCCCGAACAGGCCAACGGATTTGACCTGCGACACGGCCTGCCCTTGGTCACAAAATGATCGCCAGCCTGTCCAGCAACGCTTTCGCTGCTTTCAGATCGGAACTCTCGAAGCCTTCCGTGTACCGATCAAATACCGGCGCCAGCAGGTCCCGCGCCTCCTGATGACGGCCCTGCATCGACCGCAACTGCGCGAAACTCGTCGCGGTTCGCAGCTCCCAGGCCAGCGCGTGCTGCCTGCCGGCCAATTCGAGGGATCCCTGCAAAAGCTCTTCTGCCCGGGGCAGATCCGCCTGTGGTGCGGACATCAGGATCGTCGCCTTGATACGCAGCAGCTCCGCCAAGCCGACAGCCTGCCCGTTGGACTCGACCCGGGTAATCGCGTCATCGACGGCAATCATGGCCGCATCTCGCTGGCCGGTCTTCGCGAGGCCTTCCGCCAAAATGCCGAGAAATGTCGGATTGTGCAGCTCGTAGCGATCAGCCCGCAACGTATCAATGGCGTGACGCAACAACTGAACGCCAGCTTCGGCTTCACCGTAATGGATCGCCAGTGCGCCCTTCAGGCCAAGGCCGACCCCATGATGGGGGCCCAGGGAATGCTTTTCGGTATGGGCAATCAAAAGCTCGATCAAGTCTTGTGCAACGGCAACATTCCCAATCCGTACAAACATGAACCCCGAGAAGATGAGGCAAGTGGTGAATGTGGCGGGATGCTCTACAGTTGCCTGCTCCTCGATCGTGTCTCGCGCCATCCGCGCTGCCTGGTCGGGGAAACCCCGAAACCATCGGATCGCCGCCAAGGCGCAACGAATTCGCATTTGGGTATGACTATCGAATCGGAAATATCTTGAGCTGGTACGGGGAACGCTGGGTTGGGTGAGCAACGCCTCGCAATTTGCTTCGGCGGCGAGCTGGTTTCCAACGAAGTAATTCGACAGCCCGAGCATCCAATTCGCCATCGCGATGGCGGATCGATCAGCGGTCTTGTTGGCAACGGCTTCGTTTCGCCGAGCCAGCACGATCGCTTTGCCGAAATCCCCGATTCCAACATGGAAATTGTGAAGACCACGCAGCAGCCGCATCTGAAAATAGGAATCGCCGAGCGCTTCGGCGATTTCCAGTGCTCTGGTCAGCGCGAAGCGAGCTTCGTCGCGGTATCCCTCCGTAAGCATTAGCGATGATCCCAGCGAAGCTTGAAGCTCCATTTCTCGCCGCGTGCCACGGTCAGCGTCGCCGAGTGCCGTGAGCGCCCTGCCGGTCAGGCGATGGCATTCGGTCAGCAGCGACAGCTCGGATAAGAATGGCGCGGCGACGGCTGCAAGCGATGTGCCGATGCCGACATCGTCCCGCGACGAGAAGCTCCATTCCAGTGCGACGCGGGCGTTGCCGAGCAGCTCCGAGCGCAAATTGGGATCGTTGGTCGATACCAAAAGATCGGTTTCGGTTCGCTCGAACAGTTCACGATAGTAAACCGCGTGGCGTCGCTTGATCGCGTCCGCTTCGCCGCTTTCGACCAGCTTGTCCGCGGCGTAGGCGCGGGTGGTGTCGAGCAGCCGATAGCGCGTGGTCGTATCGCCTGCACTCACCGCGATGAGAGATTTCGTAACCAGACTTACAACGGACGCTACAATTTGCGCACCGTCAACGTCATCGTCCGCGGCGACCGAGCGGGCCGCTTCGAGGGTGAAGATGCCGGTGAATACCGAGAGCCTGCGGAGAATTAGACGCTCATGCTCCGACAGCAGATCATAACTCCAGTCCAGCGTCGCGCGCAGCGTTTGGTGCCGCGGCAGCGCCGTGCGCCGGCCCTCCCAGAGCAGCTTGAAGCGGTCGTTCAACAGCACCAGGGTTTCCTGAATCCCGTAGGCATCGGCGCGGCCGGCGGCGAGTTCGATCGCAAGGGCTATTCCATCCAGCCGGCGGCAGATTTCAGCGACGACGGGCGCATCGGCATCGTTCAATTCAAAGCGGCGGCCGCTGGCGATCGCGCGCTCGACGAAGAGCTGCACCGCCGGAAAATCGAGCGCCTGCGCCGCGGTGAGACCGGCATCATCGGGCGGACTCCCCAGCGGGGACAGCCGATGAACATGTTCGCCTTCGACACGCAGCGATTCCCGGCTGGTTGCCAGAATGTGCACCTGCGGTGCCTCCTCGAAAATGCGTTCCGCCAGCGCCGCCGCGGTCTCGATCACGTGCTCGCAGCTATCGAGGATCAACAGCATCCGTTTGCCGCGGAGGAAACCTATCAGACCGCGGGTTGGATCCGCGGACTGAACCGGCAGCCCGAGCGCCGAGGCCACCGTGCCCGGAATGAGAAGAGGATCGTTGAGCGGTCCAAGATCAAGAAACTGAATGGCACCGGCAAACTCGGTAAGCAGCTCATAACCTACCGAGACCGCAACGGTGGTCTTGCCGATGCCACCCGGTCCCACGATGGTGACGAAGCGCTCGGTCTTCAGTTGCTTCGATATTTCCTGAACGGTCTAGTCGCGCCCTACCATTCGTGTCAGGCGGGTCGGAAGATTGTGGGCTTGCCCGGGCTTCGAGGCCACCGTCTCCAAGGGTCTTGGCGCACTCGAACGCGAGACCGGCGCCACGAAACAATAGCCCTGCCCCGTAAGCGTGGTCAGATACCTGGCTCCGGACTCTCCATCCCCCAGTGCCTTGCGAAGGGCGGCGACGTGGACCCGCAGGCTACCCTCGTCGACCGTGACCCCCGGCCAGACCCGCGCCATCAGATCGTTCTTGCTGACCACCTCGCCCGCATGCTCGACCAGAACAATGAGAATATCGAGCGCGCGGCCGCCAAGATGAAGCGGGACGCCCTCCCTTTCGATCAGCCTCTGCGCCGCGTACAGCCGGAACGGTCCGAACGAAATTACTGCAAGAGCGAGCCGGCTCAAGCCGGTGCCGACCACTGACCAGCATTGCAACGGCAGCGGGGCGCATCATGCGAACCGTTCGACTGCGCGCGGCGTCCGCACAGGACCAGCCGCGCTTCGATCACTGCGACGTCTGTTTCCTGAGCGCCGCCACGTCTTGTGCTGTCATGTGAGCCGGCTTGCTGCCGAAGCGCGCGGTGACATAGTTGGCCACGGCTGCAATCTCGACATCGGAATAGGCATTGCCGAACGCAGGCATCGAGACCGCACCCTCCGGCGTGTGTCGCTTGGTCCCGGAAATCACGATCTGGGCGACGTTGGTCGCACCGGGATCGTTGACCGCCCACGCACCGGTGAGCGTGGCGAAGGGCGAGATCGAGCTTTCGCCGCTCCAGCCGTGGCAACTGACGCAGGCGCCTTCGAACACCATCTTGCCGCGTGGATCCGGCGCGCCGCCGCCATCCCTGTGCGACGCAGGTGCTGATGGCGCCAGCGTCGCCGGCAGATCGGTCGAGGCGGTCGGCGGCACGCTGCGCAAATAGGCCACCACGGCGCGGATGTCTTCCGGCGCTAGCTTGCTCAAGCTGTGGTCGACCGCTTCACCCATCGGCCCCGAGGCGGTGCCGTGGCCATCCGCGTGTCCGATCGAAAGATAGGAGACCAGATCGTCGTCCCGCCAGGCGCCGACGCCGGTGGTCTTGTCCGAGCTGATGTTGAAGGCGCGCCAGCCAGCCGTCACCGCGCCGGCGAATTTCAAGCGGTTGTTGAGCGCGAACGCCAGGTTTCGCGGCGTATGGCATTCCGCGTATCCGGATTGAACAGCGCCGACCAGAAACCCATCGCCCAGCGCTGGTTGAATGGAAACATCAGCGTATTCTCGGACGCGGCCGCGCGCACCGGCGGCAGGCTGAACAGATAGGCCTTGATCGCCAGCGCGTCGGCGTCGCTTATATAGGTGTAGGACGTGAACGGCATCGCCGGATAAAGCCGTGCGCCATCCCTGCGGATGCCGCGGTGCATCGCGGCCAGAAAATCCTGGTCGCTGTAATTGCCGATGCCGGTCTCCTTGTCCGGTGTGATGTTGGTCGAATAAAGCGTGCCGAACGGCAGCTTGAATCCCAGACCGCCGGCATATTCTTTCCCGCCTGCCGTGGTGTGGCAGACCATGCAGTCCGCCGCCCGCGCCAAATAAGCGCCACGCTCCACGACGCTTGCCTGCGCCAGCGCCGCCGGCACGCCGGCGGGATTGGCGCCGCGATAGTCCGCAAGCGCCACTTTCGGACCATCCGCGAATGCCATCGGACCGGGGCCGCGGACAATCCAAAGTCCGATCGCCACCGCAACCACCACGATCGCGACAACGCTCAGGAGAATGCGACGCGCGGCCGGGCTCATGCTTTTTTCCCCGCTGATATAAGTGCCCGGTCGATCGGCAGCCGCCGCAAGGCCACACCGGTCGCGGCATAGATGGCGTTGCGCAATGCCGGCGGCCCGGCGTTGACGCCGGTCTCGCCGATGCCGCCGGGCGGTTCGCCGCTCTTGACGACATGAACCTCGATCTTCGGCGTCTGGTCGATGCGGAGCATCCGGTAGTCATGGAAGTTGGACTGCTGGACCCGTCCCTTGTCGATGGTGATTTCGCCATAGAGTGCTGCAGTGAGGCCGAAGATCAGCCCGCCCTCGAGCTGCGCCTTGATGGTATCGGGATTGACGGCGATGCCGGTATCCACCACCGAGGTGACGCGACGGAGCTGCACCTCGCCGTGCTCGTCGACTTCGGCTTCGACCACCGTCGCGATGAAGGTTTCGAACGACGGCTGCACGCACACGCCACGCCCGACGCGCGCCGGCAGCGGCTGACCCCAGTTGGATTTTTCCGCCGCGAGATTGAGGGCTGCCAGCAGACGCGGCTTTTTCCCGAGCATCGAGCGGCGGAACTCCACCGGGTCCTTGCCCGCCTTGCGGGCAAGCTCGTCCATGAAACATTCGACGGCGAACACGTTGTTGTTGGGACCGACCCCGCGCCAGAATCCGGTCGGCACCGCAGGCGGTTCGGCGCGCACATATTCGACATGAAAATTGGGAATGTCGTAGGGCATGTCGGCGCCGGCATCGATGGCGTCGATGTCGATGCCTTTCTGGAAGGCCGGCGGCAGCCAGCGCGCCAGGATCGCCGAACCGGTGACCCGATATTTCCAGCCGACGATCTTGCCGTCGGACAGCGTCGCGGCAATCGTGTCGCGGTACACCGGGCGATAGACATCGTGCTGGATGTCCTCTTCGCGAGTCCACACCACCTTGACCGGTCCGTCGACCTGCTTGGCGACTCGGACCGCCGCAACCACCATGTCCGGCTCGAGCTTGCGGCCGAAGCCGCCGCCGAGCAGATGATTGTTGACGATCACTTTCTCGACCGGGAGTCCGGCCGCTTTCGCCGCCTCCGCCTGCACCCGGCTTACGATCTGCGTGCCGGTCCAGATTTCACAGGAGTCGGGCTTGAAATGAACCGTGGCATTCAACGGCTCCATCGTCGCATGGGCGAGAAACGGAAGCTCGAATGCGGCTTCGAGTTTTTCGCCGGTAGCTAACCCCTTGGCGATGTCGCCAATGGATTTGGCGACCGCGCCGTCCTTCTCGCTGGCCGCGCGCAGATCCTGCCAGATGTCCTTTGAGCTGATGCGCGCGTTCGGACCTTCATCCCAGGTCACCTTGAGGGCATCGAGCCCTTTCTTGGCCGCCCACATGTGATCGCCGACCACGGCGACCATATCGTCGAGCACCACAATTTGCTGCACGCCCGGGATTTTCCTGGCGGCGCTGTCATCGACCTTGCCAACTTTGCCGCCGAATACCGGGCAGGCCGCGACAGTCGCGAACTTCATGCCGGGAAGCATCGCGTCGATGCCGTAGACAACTTTGCCGTTGACCTTGTCCGGCGTGTCGAAGCGCTTCAGCGGCGTGCCGATCAGCGTGAAATTCTTGGGATCCTTGAGCGGGACATCCTTTGGCGGCGTCTGGCCGCTGGCGGCAGCCGCCAGTGCGCCATAGGAAAGCTTGCGCCCGCTCTCCTTGTGCGTTACCTCGCCGTTCGCGGTCGTGCAGCTTGCGGGCTCGACCTGCCATTGCTGGGCGGCGGCCTGCACCAGCATGGCGCGCGCGCCGGCACCCGCATTGCGCAGCGGCTTCCAGAACGCCCGGATCGAGTTGGAATTGCCGGTAACCTGAAGACCGAAAGTCGGATTGCCGTAAAGTTTGTCGTTCGGCGGCGCGTGCTGCAACGTGACCTGCTTAAGATCGGCGTCGAGTTCTTCGGCCAATATCATCGCAATCGACGTGTAGACGCCCTGTCCCATCTCGACCTGCGGCATCACCAGCGTGGTATGGCCTGTGACGTCGATGCGAATGAAGGCGTTGGGCGCGAACTTGCCGTCGGTCACATCGGGCGGCTGCACCGGCTCATTGACCGCCGCCCGAACCGGGAGATGGAATGCGAGCAGAAACCCGCCCGCCAAACCGGCCGTCAGCAGCGCGCGGCGCGAAACTCGATCGGCAATATTTTCTGCAACTGTCATGGCGCGCTCTCCTACGACTGGCGTCCGGACGCAGCCTGCTTGATCGCCGCGCGAATGCGCACGTAGGTGCCGCAGCGGCAGATATTTCCCGCCATCGCGGCGTCGATGTCCGAATCATCCGGATTGGGCGTCGCCGCGAGCAGGGCCGCGGCCGACATGATCTGGCCCGATTGGCAATAGCCGCACTGGATCACTTCAAGGTCGAGCCAGGCTTTTTGCACCTTGGCGCCGGCGGTCGAAGCGCCGATGCCTTCGATCGTGGTGACGGCGCGATCGCGCACCGCGCCCACGGGCAGCAGGCAGGAACGTACCGGCTTGCCGTCGACATGCACGGTGCAGGCGCCGCATTGGGCAATGCCGCAACCGAATTTCGTTCCGGTCATGCCGAGCACGTCACGCAGCACCCAGAGCAGCGGCATCTCGGCCGGCGCGTCAAACGATTTCGGTTCGCCATTGATTGTCAGGGTTGTCGCCACCAGAATTCTCCAATTTCGCAGCCGGCGAGACGAGGCTCGCTAACCAGCTAGTTCGTCCTCGCCCGACTGCCCCGGCTTCGATTGGTTGCGAGACGGCCACATCGATTCCAGACGACTATGGCCGCAGCCAGGTCGTCTGCGATGGCACAACGTAAGCTGGGGGCGAGACATGACATATCAACGTTGCAGACAACCGCGCTGGTGCCGTTCACTGCATCGTGACAATGATCAGCCGTCACATCTTTCAGAACGGCGGGGATTTTTCCAGAACGCACGTTTTCAGCATCGACGGGATGCCCGCGGTTGATCTCGATCGAGAACCGCCCGCTTCACCCGCCAGGGCGGTTCGAGAACACCCGGCTGGCCAGCACGTCCGACGCCTCCAGCGACATGATATCCTCGGCGGTCAGGACGCGATCGAGATCGGCGACCAGACGGTTGGCCTGGCGCAGCCGCATGCGGTCGAGGGCGTTGCGGATCGAGCGCGCGTTGGAAAACAGCGGCTGGGTCTTGCGCAAACCGATGTAACGGACGAAGGCCTGGCGCGCGTCGGCGCTGAATCTGTAATTCATCTCGCGCAACATCAATTCCGCGATCGCCAGCAACTCATCGTCGGAATAATCCGGAAAGTCGATGTGGTGGGCGATGCGGGAGCGGAATCCGGGATTGCTCGCGAAGAACTTGTCCATCCGGTCGCCGTAGCCGGCAAGAATCACCACCAGATCCTCGCGTTGCGATTCCATCACCTGCAGCAGGATCTCGATCGCTTCC
>WNFK01215747.1_pt2 | contig 12995 bp, 13 predicted proteins | sample 5400281 | NCBI WGS metagenome assembly WNFK01 (sample SAMN13153350, study PRJNA577476) | soil metagenome | isolation source: 20 cm soil on Douglas fir-dominated hillslope | place: USA:California | collected 2013-09-17
CCCCCCGCCGAGAAGATGGGGTCCACGAAGGCCACTGCGTCGCCCACGCAGAGGAATCGATCGCCGACGATGGGCTCCACCGCATAGGAGAAGTTGGCCGCGGTGTACATCGGCGTCACCTGGCGCGCGCCCTCGAGGTTCTCGCGCACGCGGTCGCACCGCTCGACCATGGCGCGGAAGAGGTCCTCCGGCGAGCCCTCCCGTTCTCGGACAGTGCGCGCATGGAGCACGCAGCCGACGCTGGTCTCGTCACGGGCGAGCGGGATATACCAGAACCAGCCCTCCGGGTAGATATAGATCCGGACATTGCCCTCTTCCCGGCCGGGCCAGCGCTTGGCGCCCTGGAAGTAGGCGAAGATGGCGACCTTGCCGAGGCCGGGCATGGGCTCGCGCCGGCCCTGGCGCGAGGCGAGGAAGGCGTCGCGCCCGCTCGCGTCCACCAGGAACCGGGCGCGCAGGGTGCGCTCGCCGTCACCGTCGCTGAGCCGCGCGGTCACGCCGTCGGCGTCGAAGACGAGCTTTTCCACGGTCGCGGGCTGGAGCACGCGGGCGCCCTCGCTGACCGCGTGGTCGAGGAGGACCTGGTCGAACTCCGCGCGATGCACGTCGAAGGTGAAGTGCGGCCAGGGCCGTCCCTCGCGGAAGGTGAAGGTGGCCTCGCGCTCGAGCTCCTGGTCATGGAAGGTGACGCCGAACTTGTCGAGGAACCCATGGGCCTTGATCTTGTCGAGCACGCCCAGCCGGGTGAGGATCGGCATGCAGTTGGGCACCAGCGACTCACCGACCTTGAAGCGCGGGAAGACCTCGCGCTCCACCACGGTGACGTCGAGACCGCCGCGGGCGAGGAAGGTCGCGGTGGTGGAGCCCCCGGGCCCGCCGCCCACGATAAGGACGTCGGTGTCGTAGGGGTCCACTCTACGGTTGTCGTGGGTCATCGATGCCCTTGATTTGATCTACGGTCGCCCCAAGGGGCGACCTTCATAGGGTGGCTTCGCATTTGGCATTTACCAGGAAAGCCTCGACTCCACCGGCTGGCCCAGCCAGCGGCGGCGCCAGGTATTGATGCGCACCAGCCAGAAGAAGAGGGCGAGCGACATCCGCATGCGCAACGGCATGTGCAGGAAGGCGCCGCCGGCGAGGAGGCCGGTCACGCTGTCGAGGATGCCGAAGTTCTCCTTCGGCAGGAGCAGGACCTCCAGGAAGGCCGGCTCGTAGTACCGGTTGATGAAGCGCGTGAAGGGCCGGATGCCCCGCTGGATGCGACGCACGTAGCCGCCGAAGCGGCGCGCGGCGAAGCGGTTGTCGCGGAAGGCACGCAGGATCTCCACCGAGGCCAGCTCCGCCGACTGCATCGCCACGAAGACGCCGGTGGAGAAGATGGGGTCGATGAAGACCACCGAGTCGCCCACACAGACGAAGCGGTCGCCCACCACCGGCGAGGTGCGGTACGAGAAGTTGGCCGCGGTGTGCACCGGGGTGATGCGCTCGGCGCCCCGCAGGGCCTCCGCGACGCCCCGACAGCGGGCGAGCATCTCCTCGTACAAGGCCTCCACCGAGTCCGCGCGCTCCCGCGCCGCGCGCGCGTGGAGGACACAGCCCACGCTGGTCACGTCGCCGCGGAAGGGGATCCACCAGAACCACCCATCCTCGAAGACGTAGAGCCGGATATTGCCCTCTTCCTTCCCGGGCCAGCGCCGGGCCCCGCGGAAGTGGGCGAAGAGCGAGATCTTGCCGAGACCGGGAATGGGCTCGCGCCGGCCCTGGCGGGAGGCCAGGAACCCGTCGCGCCCGCTGGCGTCCACCAGGAAGCGGGCGCGGAGCGTTCGGCTCCCCGCCCCGTCGCGGATCTCGGCGCTGACGCCGTCCCGGTCGAAGGCGACGTTCTCCACCCGGCCGGGCTGGCAGAGCGTCACCCCCGGCTGGGCGGCGGCGTGGTCGAGGAGGACGCCATCGAACTGCGCGCGCGGCACCTCGAAGGCCCACGGCGGCCAGGGCTTGCCGGGGCGAAAGGTGAACGTGTAGGAGAGATCGGATTCCTGGTCGTGGATATAGGCGCCGTACTTCGTGATGAACCCGGCCTCCTTCACCCGGTCCATGACGCCCAGCCGCTCGAGGAGCGGGATATTGGCGGGCAAGAGCGACTCCCCGATGTGGAAGCGCGGGAAGGCCTCGCGCTCCACCAGGGTCACGCGCAGCCCGCCGCGCGCGAGGCAGGTGGCGGCGGTGGAGCCGCCGGGCCCGCCGCCGATCACGAGGACGTCCGCGTCGGGGCTCATGAGCGCGCCGGAGGGCGCACGTGGCTGGCCCGGAGGGCGCGGGCGAGGCGGTCCTGAGCGTAGACGCGGCGAATGAAGGGCGTGAGCGGGCCGCGGCCGGCGCGGCCCAGCACGCCCTGCGCGAGGGCCAGGCCCAGCAGCACGGGCAGCGCCGCGGTGGCGAGCCCGGCCTCGCGGATCTGGATCGCGCGCGGATCCTGCCACCACCGTTGCCAGGTGTCGGCGGTGCGCGCCAGCGCGAAGGAGGCCACCGCCAGCATGAAGGCGCCGAAGTTGTCGCGCGTGCCGGTGGTGGCAGCCATCATCTCGCGGTGCCGGGCCTTGCGCCGCTCGCCGAGAAAGGGCCGGACCAGCGCGGACAGGACCATCACGAGGTCGCGCGCCCACCGCCCCGCGCCCTTCACGGTGAGAAAAGCCGTCACCGCGATGCCGTCCCGCAGCGGGCGGAATCGGCTCCGCCGGTTCGCGTGATGCACGGCGGTGATGGGCGTCTCCACGAGGGGCAGGCCGAGGGCGGCGGCGCGCAGGAGCATCTCGGTCTCGAAGACGAATCCGCCCCGCCGCCCGCGCGCCGCGGCGAGCAGCGGCAGCGGGTAGACGCGAAAGCCGGACTGCGTGTCGCGCAGGGCATAGCCGGTGAGCCAGTCGATGAAGAACCCGGCCACGCGCATGGCGTTGAGGCGCTCGAGCGGGATGACGCGGTAGCCGGGCTCATCGGGATTCCCGTCGGGCCCGTGGCCCAGCCGCCCGCCGATGACGAGGGCGTCGGGATGCTCGGCGGCGACCTCGAGCAGTCGAGGGATCTCGTCGGGATCGTGCTGGCCGTCGCCGTCCAGCGTGACCACGCGCTCGGCGCCGCGGGCCAGCGCGGCGTCGAAGCCGCGGCGCAGCGCCTCGCCCTTGCCGCGCTGACGCGGCAGCCGCACGAGCTCGGCGCCCGCGCGCGCGGCCACCACCGCGCTTTCGTCCGAGGAGCCGTCGTCCACCACCACCACCGTGCCGTGGGCGCGCGCGCGGGCCACCAGACTTTCGATGCTGGCCGCCTCGTTGAACACCGGGATGACGATCAGGTGGTCGCCCACGGGGGCCTCCGCTCAGGCGGGCCTGGAGAGCACGATCGCGGTGCGGCATCCGCCCCGGGCGAGGCCGTGGACGAGGGCCGGCCCGTCCCCGGCGGCGAGCGCGGCCGCGGCCACTCGCAAGGCGCCGAGCCCGCCGTGCTGGCCGAACCGCGGCGCCAGCGATCGCGGCGGCAGCAGGGCGGGGTTGGCGGCGAGATCGACCGCGAGCAGTGCCCCCTCCCAGTCATCGAGGGCGGGATCGCCGTTGCCGGCGGCCCACACGGAGCGGAGCGCGGCCGCCGTGATCCCGCTCGCCTCGAGGGCGCGCCGCAGCGGCGAGCGCGGATCAGGCCGCCAAACCGGCGCGGTGTGCGGCCCCACCGGGATATTGCCCCACTCCACCGACACCAGCTCCGCCAGGATCGACGCGCCGCGAGCACGCGCGACCTGATACTCCTCCAGCACGAGGAAGGTCGCGCCCTCGCCCAGCACCGGCCCGTTGTGGTCCGGCGCGAACGGCCGGCAACCCTCCACGCCGAGGCGGCGTGAGCCCCGCCGCATCGGCGAGATCACGCCCAGCTCGACGAGCCGCCGGTAGACGGGACCGCAGAGCTCGTCCACGCCGCCCGCCAGCACCACCTCCGCGTGCCCCCCCGCGACGAGCGCCGACGCGCGCGCCACCGCGAGATCGCCCGCGATCGTGGCCTGGTTCACCGTGATCGTGGGCCCTTTGGCGCCGATGGCGATGGAGGCGGCCGCGCCCATCGAGTTCATCCCCGTGCCCGGGAACAGCATGGGCGACAGCCCGCCGAGCCCGCGATTGAGGTAGCCCATGGCGAACTCGCCGCTGGACCGGAAGTCGCCGAATTCCGTCCCCACCACGAGCCCGAGCTGCGGGCCCGCCTCCACCCGCCCGTCCTCCATCGCGAGCCGGCACGCCGCCACCGCGAACCGGCAGATGCGCGAGACCCGGCGGGCCGCGTCGCGGTCGATCAGGGACTGGAGCAGGTCATCGTCGACCTCGGCACCCAGAATGGAGGGCAGCCCCGCGGTCTCGAAGCCGCGAATGGGGGCGATGCCGGCGGCGGGTTGCGCCAGCGCGGCGGCGACCGCGGCGGTGCCGCCCGCGCCGGCGACGCTCACCATGCCCATCCCGGTCACGACCACGCGGCGCGCGGGGCTCATCGGCCGAACACGAGGCTCACGTTCTGCCCGCCGAAGCCGAAGGAGTTGCTCAGCGCCACCTCCAGCGGGGCCGGCCGAGCGATGAGCGGCACGCAGTCGAAGGGGATGTCGGGATCCACGTCGACGAGATTCGCGGTGGGCGGGATGACCCCGTGCTGGAGGGCGAGCACCGTGGCCACCGCCTCGAGGCTCCCCGCCGCCGCCATGGTGTGGCCCACCAGCGACTTGGTCGAGCTCACCGGCACGCCGCCCGCTCCGAACACGCGCACCAGCGCGAGGGCCTCGGTGCGGTCGTTCTGCAGCGTCCCCGTCCCGTGGGCGTTGACATAGTGAACCGAGCGCGGATGGAGCGCCGCATCGGCCAGGGCCAGCTCCATGGCGCGCGCCATCCCCTCCCCCTCGGGTTGCGGCGAGGTCACGTGATAGGCGTCCGTGGTCATGCCCGCGCCGAGAAACTCGGCGTGGGCGTGCCCCCCACGCGCCCGGCAGGCCTCCGCGTCCTCCAGGACGAGGAAGGCGGCCGCTTCGCCAATGGACATGCCGTTCCGCTCGCGGTCGAAGGGCCGGCACGGCTCGGGCGCCAGGAGCTTGAGCGCGTTGAACCCCATGAAGCAGATGCGGGTGAGCGCATCCACGCCCCCCACCAGCGCGCGCGTCACTGTGGCCCGCCGGTCTCCTTCGGCCCGCCGATGCCCAGCCGCCAGCCCAGCGTCTCGGCATGGGTGTAGGGGAGAATGGAGCGCAGCGCCTTGATGCGCGGCGACGGCCGCCCCGTCCGCGTCTCCTCCCAGTACCACGTCTCGCCCTCGAGCATGCCGCCGCCCACCGCGCCGATGATGAGGGCGGCGTCCGCGCGCTCACCGCGGCCGAGCCCCGCGTCGGCCAGCGCCTCGCGCGCCGCGGCCAGCCCCAGGCGGTCCGCGCGGGCGCGGCGGGGCGAGACGCCGAGCGCCGCGATGACGTCGGACGGCACCTCGGCGGCGATGCGCGAGCGGAACCCCTCCGTCTCGATGAGGGTGATGGGCCGGATGGCGCAGGTGCCGGCGGCCAGCCCGCCCCAGAACGTCTTGGCGCCAGCGCCGTATGGGCTCACCACGCCAAGGCCGCTGACGACGACGCGGATCATCCGGAGGAGCGCTCCGTGTCCGCGGGGGGACATTCCGCGGGATGGCTCATGCCGGACCCATCTTGGTGAGGATGAACCGCGAGAGGCTGTCGAGGGAGTGGAACTCCTCCGCGAGATCCTGCCCTTCCTCGATGGTGATCCCGAACCGCTCTTCCATGGCCACCGAGAGCTCGATGAAGTCGAGCGAGTCCAGCCCGAGCGAGCCGTCCACGCCCTTGGGCAGGGTGGTCTCGAGCGTCATGTCGGCGGCCCGCCGCGGGTCGAAGCGCAGCCGCTCGACGACGATGGCCTTCAGCTCGTCCAGCACTTCCTTCTGCGTCATGCTCCACCTTTCGTGATGGTGAGATCGGCCGCCTCGCCCCGCCAGCGCCCGTGCAGCCGGAGGTCGCCCGCGCCTCCGTCTTGCCGCCACATCGCCAGCTCGGCGAGCGGCGCGCAGGCGAAGGTCTCGCCGAGCCGGGCCTCGATGCCCGTGCCGGCATCGCGTGGCGACCGCCGGACTTGCAGCTCGAGCCGTCCCTCGCCCGGCTCGAGCCAGGCGCAGCCGGCGGCTTCCACCAGGGGCGGCGCGCCGCGCCGCCGCGCGCGCGCATAGAGGTCCGCGCACTCCGCGAACGTCTCCACCGCCAGTACGAGCGCGCGGTCGCAGCTGCCGCCCGCGAGCAAGGTCGCCGCGTACCAGATCGCCCGCAGCGTGGCGGGCCGGCGCGGTATACGCGAAGTGCGTACCGCCGCCGCTCCGCTCGATGAAGGCGCGGTTCGACGCTCCGTACACGGCCGCCGTCACGAACAGCAGCGCCGTCCGCTCCCCGGCCAGCGCCGCCCGGTCAATCGCTCCATTTTCCAGCATGGCCTCTATGGCCGCAAGGCCCCAGAGGCATTCCCGGGTGGCCCGCCGAAACCGCTCGCCCTCCACGGCCGGCCGGCCGAGAGGCACCACGTCCCGGCCCCCCGCCGCCTCCCGCGCATCGGCGGGGATGGCACCCGGACCTTTGCCCCACCCGGACACGAACCCGACCGCCCGGATGGCGGGCGCCAGGATCCCCGTCCCGGTCCGTGCCGTGGCCACCGCCGTGGTCAAGCCGACTCCAGAATGAGGGCCCCGTTGCATCCGCCGAATCCCAGCGAGGTGCTCAGCGACAGGCGCGGGCGCAGGGCGCGGGCGACCCCCGGCACGTAGTCCAGGTCGCACTCGGGGTCCGGGACTTCGAGGTGGCGGGTGGGCGGGATCTGGCCATGCCGTCCCGCCAGCAGACACATGATGGCCTCGAGCGTGGCCGCCGCGCCCATGGTGTGCCCCATGGTGGCCTTGATCGAGTTCACCGGAATCGCATGCGCGTGCGCCTGGAGGACGCGCTTGAGCACCGCGGTCTCGATCCGGTCATTGAGCGGGGTGGCGGTGCCGTGCGCGCTCACGAAGTCCACGTCCCCCGGCACGGCGTCCGCTTCGGCCAGCGCCAGCCGCACCGCCCGCTCGAGGCCCCTACCGTCCGGGTCCGGAGCCGCGATGTGGGAGCCGTCACCCGTGCTCGCATGGCCGCGGAGCCAGCCGAGCGGGCGGCGTCCCGCGTCCGCCTCGCGGGCGAGGAGCACGAGGGCGCCCGCCTCGCCCAGGAGCAGGCCGCTGCGGCGCCGGTCGAAGGGACGCACTTCATCACGCGTCAGCGAACGCAAGGCGTCGAAGCCGCGCATCACGAAGCGGCAGAGGATGTCGTAGCCGCCCGCCACCACGAGGTCGGCCATGTCCTGGCGCAGGAGGTCGGCGCCGATCCCGAGCGCGGTGGCGCCCGACGCGCATGCGGTGGACACGGTGAGGACGTGCCCGCGGGCGCCGAGCCACCGGGCCAAGTTGTGTCCCGGCGCGTCGTAGAGGGCGCCGCGCAGCCGCCGCCGCGGGCCCTCCCCGGCGAGCGCGCGCTCGCCCTCCTCGACGCCGCCCAGCGCGGTGCCCACCACCACCGCCAGCCGCGTGGAATCCACGTCGGCCGGCCCCAGCGGCACCTGGCCCGTCAGCTCGTCGGCGGCGGACACCAGCAGGCGCGTGGCGCGGCAGTCGGGCACGCCGGTCCAGCGCCTGACGCGCGTGAGCTTCTTGATCTCGCCGCCGCGGCCCACCCGGAGGTCGGCCACCGGGAAGCGCTCGATGGTCGAGATCCCGCTGGCGCCGGTGAGCAGGGAGGACCAGAACGCGTCGAGATCCTGGCCGATGGGCGTGGCCACGCCGGCGGCGAGCACCGCCACGCGCTCACGCCGCGGCACGGGGCGCGCTCCACACGTCGAAGAAGTTGAACCACTGGGTCGGATGCGCGCGCACCGCGCGCTCCAGCGTGGCGACCATCGCCGCCAGCGCCGCGGGCTCCTCGCCGGACTTCACCCAGATGGGCGGCTCGACGGTGATCCGGTAGCGGCTGTCGGCGTCCATGACGCAATAGGCGGCCACCACGGGTGCGCCGGCGGCCCGCGCGAGGACGAAAGGGCCGATGGCGAACGGCGCCGGGGCCCCGAAGAACTCCACCAGCGTATCGCCGCGCTCGCCGGTGGGCCGGTCGCCCTGCATGGCCACCGCCTCGTTGCGCCGGAGCGCGGCGAGCAGTCCCAGGGTGGACGTCGCGTGCCGCCGGGTCACGAAGCGCAGCCGCTCTCCCTCCCGCCGAAGGTAACGCTCGAGGTTCGCGTCCTGTTCCCCCGCCAGCACGATGTGGGTGGGCCGGTCGAGCCGCGGGACGAGGAGCCGGCCGCCGAACTCCCAGTTGCCGAGATGCGCGGTGAGAAGAATCACGCCGCGCCCCGCCGCGCAGGCCGCGTCGAGATGCTCCTCCCCCTGCCGCGCCGCCACGTAGTCCCGCAGCCGCTCCGGCGCGCCGCGATTGATGGTGAGGAAGTCGCTGAAGCAGGCGGCGAAGTTGGCGAAGGTCTCGGCGGTGGCGCGCCCGAGGGCGGCCTCGGGAGCGCCGGCGAGCACGCGGGAGAGATTGGCCCGCACCCGCTGGCGCTCGGCCACGAGCCGCCGCGCGGCCAAGCGTCCGGCCAGCCGCGCGGCACCGAGCCGCGGCCGGCGCGGGAGCGTCCCTGCCGCCACGCCGGCGAGACGGTAGTAGGCGAGACGGTTCCATCCGTGTGAGTACCAGTGCGGGCGCGCGACGGAATCGGCGAGCATGAAGACTCTCAGAGGAGCGGGCCGTAGTACATCCGGAAGGCCCGGATGCCCCCCACCTCGGTGTCGAACAGTCGCGTGGCGACGAAGCGCCGGGCCGCGTGGTCGAAGGTGATGATGCCGGGGACGTAGGGATCGTTGGGGTCGTAGACCACGAAGTCCACGTCGCCCGCCGCCGCCACGCGATAGTCGTAGGCAAGCACGGTGTGGTTGAGCTCCCAGGTGGGGAAGTTCGTCACCAGCAGCTGCACCGGCCGTTGGGCCCGGATCTCCTCGACGACCAGGCTCGCCACGCCCTCCTGGTGCGCGCCGGTCATCGGGAACACCACGCGCCAGTTCGTCCAGTGCACGATGGTCCAGAACTTTCCGCCCAACCCCGCCTTCACCGCCGCCTCCTCCTCCCGCGACAGGTCGTGCAGCGAGGCGTAGCCCGGAATCACCACGCGCGCGTCGGCGGGCAGCGGCTCGTGCCAGGGCGGGTGGGCGACCACCTGCCGGACCCGCTCCGCATAGGCGGCGGTGTCCAGATGCGGCTGGGTGGGCTCGAAGCGCGCGAAGCGCTGGAACTGGGTCACCGCGCGCACCATCACGAAGCAGTAGTTCGCGTAGAGATCGGGCTTGCCGCGGTTCTTGGTCAAGCTCTCGTTGGGTGCGGGTCCCCGCGCCGCCGTGTCCAGACGTCCGGCCGAGACGCAGCCGGCGGTTGCGAGCACGAGGATGAGGACGAGGAGCCTTGCCGCCACCTTGTGGGCTACCAAGAACTTCATGGTACCGCAGTCATCCCTGGATCGAATAGCCCCCATCCACCGGAATGGCGGTCCCGGTCACGAAGTCCGACGCGGGGCTGGCGAGAAACACCGCCACGCCGGACATGTCATCCATCGCGCCCCAGCGCCCGGCGGGCGTGCGCTTCAGCACGGAATCGTGCAGGCCCGCGATCTGCTTTCGCGCCCCCTGGGTCAGCTCGGTGTCGATCCAGCCCGGAAGCACCGCGTTGACCTGGATATTGTCCACCGCCCACGCGGTGGCCATGACCTTGGTGAGCTGCACGATGCCGCCCTTGGAGGCGGCGTAGGCGGGCGAGAAGCGCACGCCGAATATGGACATCATGGAGCCGATATTGATCACCTTGCCCCCGCCCTGCCGCTTCATGTGGGGATAGGCGGCGCGGCTTACCAGGAAGGCACTGGTGAGGTTGGTGTCCATCACGTGGTGCCACTCCGCCAGCGCCAGCTCCTCCGGAGGCTTCCGTACGTTGGTGCCCGCGTTGTTCACCACGATGTCGATGCGCCCGAAGCCCTCGACCGTGCGCGCGATCAGCGTCTCCACCGATGGCTCGTCGGCCACGTCCACGGAGATGGCGGCGGCGCGCACTCCGAGGCCCTCCAGCTCCTTCACCGCGCGGCCGCTCTTGTCCGCGTTGCGCGCCGCCACCACGACATCACAGCCGGCGGCGGCGAGGCCGCGCGCCATGCCGAGCCCGATCCCGCCGTTGCCGCCCGTCACCACCGCCACCTTCCCCTTGAGGTCAAACAGTGTCACCTGACGTGCCTCCCCCCTGTCGTTTCGATCGTGGCGAGTCTTCGAAGGGTAATCCCGGGGCGCTGGGCGAGACAAGGGGCAAATCCGCGGATCGCCGCTCTCACGCTGTGATAGGCCTAGGACGTGGCGACGACCGCGCGCGAGCGGGGCGACCGTGGACGGTGGAGCCTCCTCGCCCTGGTGTCGATCGCGCATGCGCTGGGCGCGATCTCGGTGCTGGCCGTCGCGCCCCTGGCGCCGCTGCTGCTGGAGGACCTCCAGCTCACCCGGACCCAGGTCGGGCTCTTCCTGCCCGCCATCTATCTCGGCGGGGTGCTCATGTCGCTGCCCGCGGGCTGGCTCACCGACCGTCTGGGCGCGCGGCTCACGCTCGCCGCGGGGCAGTGCCTCACCGGGGCCATGATCGCGCTGGCGGCGCGCGCGCGGGGGCTGCCGCTCATGCTGGGCTTCCTGTTCCTCGCCGGGCTGGGCTGGGCGGTGGTGAACCCCACCACCGGCAAGGCCATCCTCGAGCGCTTCCCCGCGCGCGAGCGCGGCTTCGCCATGGGCGTCAAGCAGACCGGCCTCACCGTGGGCGGCATCGTGGCGTCACTGTCGCTGCCGTCCATCGCGCTGGCCGCCGGCTGGCGCCACGCGCTCACCGTGGCCGCGCTCGCGTCGCTCGCGGCCGCCGCGGCAGTGCTGGCGGGCATGCGGCGCGACGGCACCGGCACCATCACCGCAGGGGTGGGGCGTGCGCGCTTCAGCGAGCTGGGCCGCTTCTTCACCACTCGCTCGCTGCCGGTGCTTCTGGCCTCCGGTCTCGCGCTGGGCATGACACAGGCCTCGGTGCTGGCCTATCTCGCCCTCTACGCGCGCGAGACGCTGGGCTGGACGGTAGTGGCGGCGGGAGCCTTGCTCGCCATCATGCAGGCGGGCGGCACCGGCGGCCGGCTCGCCTGGGGCATCGTCAGCGACCGGCTCTTCGGCGGCCGGCGCCGGCCCTGCGTGATCATCAACGCCTTGATCGGCACGCTCACCTACCTCATCTTCGCCTCCGGCGTCTCCCTGCCCGCGCCGGTCGCGGGGCTCGTGGCCTTCGTCGCGGGCGCGGGCGCCTTCGGCTGGGTCGGGCTCTACCTCGCCCTCGCCGCCGAGGTGGGCGGCCACCGCTACGCGGGGCTCCTCACCGGAGTGGCGGTGTCGTGCGCGTGGTCCGGCGTGCTCCTGGGGCCGCCCTTTTTCGGCTTCCTCCGCGAGGCCACTGGCTCCTATCACGCGCCGTGGCTCGCGCTCGGCGGGCTGTCGCTCGGCGCGGCGGTGGCGCTGTACAGCATCCCGCCCCTGGTAAAACGCGAATAGCTCGACTATCCTCGTGGCAAGGCCGGCCTCGTGGCACGGCCGGCCTCGCGCCGACGCGAACGTCAACCCTCAGCCCCGGGAGAGCCATCCATGAAAGCCGCCGTCCTCTACAAGGCCAATGAGCCGCTCCAGATCATGGATCTCACCCAGGAAGGCCCCAAGGCCGGCGAGGCGCGCGTGAAGGTCAAGGCCGCCGGCATCTGCCACAGCGACTGGCACATCATGAACGGCGACTGGACCCCGCCCCTGCCCATGGTGCTGGGCCACGAGGCGGCGGGACAGATCGAGGAAGTCGGCCCCGGCGTCACCAACGTGAAGCCGGGCGACCATGTAATCTTCTCCTTCCGCCCGCATTGCGGCCGCTGTTTCTACTGCTCGATCGGCCGCACCATCCTCTGCGACGGCCACACATCAGCACGGTGGGCAATGCTGGATGGCACGCACCGCCTCCACCAGGACGGCGCCCCCATCAACCAGATGGCGCGCATCGGCACCTTCTCCGAGAAAGTGGTGTGCCCGGCGGAGATGCTGGTGCCGATCCGGCACGAGATGCCGTGGCCGCAGGCCGCGCTCATGGGCTGTTGCGTGCCCACCGGCGTGGGCGCGGTGACCCGGTGCGCGGAGGTGGAGGCAGGCGCCTCGGTCCTCGTGGTCGGCTGCGGCGGCGTCGGGCTCAACGTGGTGCAGGGGGCGCGGCTGGCCGGCGCGGGCATCATCGCCGCCGCCGATCTCCTCGACAGCAAGCTGACCTATGCCAAGGAGTTCGGCGCCACCCACACCTACAACGCGTCCCGCGAGAACGTGGTGGACAAGGTGCGCGAGCTCACCGGGGGACGCGGGGTGGACTATGCCTTCGACGCCATCGGCGGCGAGGCCACCACGCTCCAGATCGTGGACGCCATTCGCCCCGGCGGCACCGCCGTCATCGTGGGCATGGCCGCGCTCAATGTCCGCGCGCCCATCACGCCCTACATGATGGCGCTCCAGGAAAAGGTCATCAAGGGCACCATGTACGGCTCGGTGCGCCCGAACATCGACTTCCCCAAGTTCGTGGATCTCTACCTCGAGGGCCGGCTGAAGATCGACGAGCTCGTGAGCCGCACCTACAAGCTCGACCAGATCAACGAGGGCTTCGCGGCCCTGCGCGCGGGCCAGGTGGCCCGCGGCGTGATCGTGTTCGACTGAGCCGGCGAGTGACCTCCCGCACCACCTACGAGATGCCCCGCCCCGCCGGCCGCCCCGGCGAGGCGGTGGTCACGTCCACCTGCGCGCACAACTGCGGCGGGCGCTGCGTGGTCAACGCGCACGTG
>WNFK01243017.1_pt1 | contig 12989 bp, 10 predicted proteins | sample 5400281 | NCBI WGS metagenome assembly WNFK01 (sample SAMN13153350, study PRJNA577476) | soil metagenome | isolation source: 20 cm soil on Douglas fir-dominated hillslope | place: USA:California | collected 2013-09-17
CTAGAATTCGTAGGGATGAAATTCTGCGCCTCCGATGAGCCGGAGCGCAGCGCGGAGTTGCACGTTGCTTCGAACCCCGCTGTGGGCAGTTCACCTGGCACAATCAAAGCACATGTCACTGTGCGTGACAATCGAGACAATCTGGTAGTTGATTTCAGGCTTGATTAACAGTCGCGTTAAACCAGCAGGCAGGTTCGAAATAAATCGTCTCTATGCTCCTGCTCACAATTTTAATCTTTCGCATATCAATACGAAACGGTGGGGCGCACACCTGATTGAATGGGCCACAACATAATAATACTTCCGGATGTTTCGAAGAAAAACCGGGATGTTCTCAAAACGAGAAGAGACTCACTCTTCAACGAATACACAAAGCACCCGCACAAACTTGAGCTTGTTTTGCAAATTAAGAAACTCGACGACGAAATCACGAAGTGTGTCCTAAAAGAACAAGAAAGCTCTCAGACTTCCAAGGTCCGTCGTTAACAGAGTCGGCTTTGGTCCTTGCTCAGGCTCTTTTCCGCCCCAACTCTTCACCAGTCTCACGACAGCAATGCTGTGCCCAATGCTGTTCCAGTGCTAACCGGGCGGGGCTGCATTTCTCGTGCGCTCGTTCTACATCTTCCCTTTCTCTTCAAACAGACCATGCTGCCCTACAAGATTAGATAATGTGTCGGTGGCCTCGAAGTGCTCCATCGCGGCCTGAGCATAGTCTTCAAAGAGGGCTTGGGCGGCAGGGCATCCCATACGGCAGAATAGAAGCACCGGGAGTCTTTGTTCAAGCCTCGCCTGAGTGCTCTTTGACGTGACGCTCTTCCAATCTGCAACGACAAATTTCGATGTGATTACGCTCGCCGGTAAAGTTCTGCAGCCTTATTTTCGTCCTTTGCCACGCCACTGCCGTTCAAATAGAGGTCCGCGGAAAAACTGCAGGCTCCGGCATTACCTCCGTTGCAGGATCGCTCATATAGTTCGGCGGCATGTCGCGGGTCCCTCACTACTCCGGTGCCTTCCTCATAAAGGACGCCAAGATTCTTGCAAGCTCGCGCGTCGTTCGCCTCGCAAGCGTACTGGTAGAATTCCGCAGCGCGGCCTTCGTCCTTCGCGACGCCTCTCCCGTTCACATACAGATCGCCCGCGTAGCTGCAGCCGCCAGCGTCACGGTGCTTGCAGGCACGCTCGTAAAGCTCCGCGGCACGCGTCAAATCTTGCGGCACGCCGTTGCCGCGTTCGTACATTGCGCCGAGGTTTCTGCAGCCGCGTGCGATGCCGCCGTCGCACGCTCTCTGGTCCAGCTTGACGGCGAGCGCCTCATCCTTCGGCACACCAACGCCGTTTGTGTACATCGCGCCCAGGTTGGTGCATCCGAGCAGGCTGCCTTCGTCGCATCCCCGCTGATACAGCGTCATAGCGAGCTTGAGGTCTTTCGTCACGCCATTTCCACTCTCGTGCAGCACTCCGAGATTGGAACAGGCGTCAGCGTGCCCGCCATTGCATGCGCGCTCGTAAAGCTTCGCGGCGCGCGCTGTCTCCTTTGCGACTCCGTTGCCTTCCTCCAACATCACGCCCAGGGTGAAGCAGCTCCCATGCATTCCTTTTTCGCATTCTGCATCCAGACGCGCTATTCGCTGCGCAGGCTCTTCCCACGCGCCCATCGTGGGCTGAGCTAAAGCAAACAGGACAACAACATGCAGCAATGCACAAACGCCGACTATGGGCTTCATACGCCTCTTGCTAGGAACCCTACGTAACGTCATAGAATCAGCGGGAAAGCAACGGAAAGGTTGCAGGGCCAAATGGTGCGGGTCGGAACTTGGAATTCCGCGCTCGACGCTAGATTTGAAACATCAAACAACTCAACGTAAAGATACAGACCACGAATGATGACACGATCTGTATACATGGCGAACAAAAAGCAAATCCTGGTGCCGGGGGCCAGAATCGAACTGGCTACGCCCGCCTTTTCAGGGCGGCGCTCTACCAGTGAGCTACCCCGGCACGCTTGAGTCTGTTAATTTTAGGGGCGCGCGCAAATTGTGTCAAATAGCGAGCTCGCCTGGAATTCGGTGTGGCGTGACTGCCGTAAGAAAAATGACCGCGGCAACTGCCAAGAATAAACGCGCTCCTTCGGCCAAGGAAGACTCCGCACCGTCGCGTGGTGTCAACGTAGAACTCTCCGCAAAATTAACCGTGCTCACAATCGGGCATTCCACGCGCACGGTCGAGGAATTTCTCTCCATCCTCAAAGCCCATCGCGTGCAGCGCCTTGTCGATGTGCGCAGCATTCCAAAATCGCGTCGCGTTCCGCAATTCAATTCCGACGCTCTTGCCGCCTCGCTCCCCGAGCAGGGAATTGAGTACGTTCACTTGAAGAGTCTCGGTGGTCTCCGCCAAGCGAAGAAAGATTCCAGCAACACTGGTTGGCGCAATGCGTCATTTCGCGGTTATGCCGACTACATGGCCACCGACGAATTTCGCACCGGCGTCGAAGCTCTGATGCAACTCGCGACCGCGAAGCGCACCGCGATCATGTGCGCCGAGGCCGTACCGTGGCGCTGCCATCGCTCGCTAATCGGCGACGCGTTGCTCGTTCGTGGCGTAAACGTCCAGGACATAATGAGCCCTACTTCCGCCCGCTCGCACGAGATGACTCCATTTGCCGAGGTCAATGGCTTGGAGATTTCTTATCCCGCGGACAATCCGGCCTCGCATCAGGCGAACCTTCCACTATCTTAACTGCGTCGCTTGCCTGGGTTATTGCGCGGACTCGTCGTACTCTTTCATCCAGTTGCGGCCTTTTAGGACTTCGCGCGGTTTGGTTCCGTCTGGCGGGCCGACAATCCCATCTTTTTCCATCAGGTCGATCAGGCGCGCCGCGCGTCCGTAGCCGATGCGCAACCGCCGCTGCAAGGTAGAAGTGGAAGCCCGGCCCATTTCGCAAACCACGCGAACCGCGTCCTGGTAGAGGTCGTCGTCCACATCCTCGGCCGCTTCTCCCTCACCCACCGTCTCGTCACCCGTCACGCCGTTTTCATCCTTCGGGGCAGCCAGTAATTCTTCGTTGTACTTGGCCTGCGCTTGCTCGCGCCAGAAATCGCACACCGCGGTGATTTCATCTTCCGAAACCAGCGGCCCGTGAATGCGATGCAGCCGCGCCGAGCCCGCCGGCAGATACAGCATGTCGCCCTTGCCAAGCAGCGACTCCGAGCCGTTCGAATCGAGAATCGTCCGCGAATCAACTTTGCTGGCCACACGGAACGAAATGCGCGCAGGGAAGTTCGCTTTGATCAAGCCGGTAATCACGTCCACCGAAGGCCGCTGCGTCGCCAAAATCAAGTGAATGCCCACGGCGCGCGCCATCTGCGCCAGCCGCGTAATCGATTCTTCCACGTTATTGGTATCGACCATCATCAAGTCGGCCAATTCGTCGATCACGATAACCAAATACGGCAGCGGCTTGTGCTCGCTTTCCTCCGCATTGTCAAAGAGCGAAAGCGGCTGCGCTTTCTGGAAAGTGCGATTGTACTGGTCGATGTTGCGCACCCCGCGCTGCGCCAGCAGCTTCAGCCGATTCTCCATCTCCTTGGTCGCATTGCGCAGTACGTTCGACGCGATCTTGGGATCGGTCACAACCGGCGCGATCAGGTGCGGAATATTGTCGTAAAGATTCAGCTCCAGCCGCTTGGGATCGACAAGCACCATCTTTACGTCTTCCGGGCTCGCCTTATAAAGAATAGACATCATCAGCGAGTTGATGAACACGCTCTTGCCGGTTCCCGTCGAGCCCGCGATCAGTAAGTGCGGCATGGCCGCCAGATCCGTGATGCGTATACGCCCGTGCAGGTCGCGACCCATCGCCAGCGTGAGTTTGCTCGGCGAGTTGATGAATTCCGGCGCTTCGATAATTTCCCGCAGTGCAATCGTCTGCCGGTTGATGTTCGGCACTTCGATACCGATGGTGGACTTGCCCGGAATGCGCTCGATCAAAATCGATTCCGCTTGCAGCGCCAGGCAAAGATCTTCCGTCAAACCGATAATCCGGCTGTACTTGATGCCCGCTTCCGGCTTGAACTCAAACGTAGTGACCACCGGGCCGGGATTGATCTGCGTAACGCGCCCCTGAATATCGAATTCCAGGCACTTGTCTTCGATAGCCCGCGCCCGAATTTTCAATTCGTCTTCATCGAGCTTCTGGCTGCGCTCGCCCTCGCGCAACAGCGACACCGAGGGCAGCTTATAGTTCGCGTTACCCTTTGCGATCTTCGGATCAGCCGATTTTTTGGTGCTGGCCTTTTCCTTCTTCTCGTCATGCAAGAAAAGAATCGGAGGCTTGCGCGAATCGCGCGATTTTTCTTCTTTCTCTTCCGTTTCAAAAATGTCGCTCTCGTCCGCAAGCTGAATTGACGCTTGCGGTTCACTCGACGCGGCGTTGGCGCCAAGTTGGTTCACCGGTTTGCGCCCGGAGATACGCGTCTCTTCCAGACGCCGCCGCATGCGCTGTTGCTCGCGCCCGTCGCGCCAGTTCTGCCAGCGCGCCTGCGCTTTCTGCAGCAAGCCCAGCTTTTCCACCGCGCCCAGCGGGCCCTTTTTCGCCCAGGCGTGCGTCCCCGCAAAAGAAAAGCTCGTGGTCATAAAAAGTGATGTCAGGAAGAACGCGAAAGCGATCAGGCTGGCGCCCCAAAAATTAAATCCCGCTTGCAAGCTGCCGGAGACCAGCGACCCAAGCATCCCCCCTGGCGGCAGGCCGCGCACCTCCGGAAAATGCCAAAGCGAAAGCAGGGAAGGGAGCGAAAGCAGCAGCAGCACGTAGCCAAAAATGGTCGCCAGTTGCGAATTGATCGCCCGGCTTCGAAACCATTTCCAGCCAAGAATAAGGATAGCCACCGGCAGCAAAAACGCCGCGAAGCCGAATACCTGGAAGAGAAGATCGGCTCCGTAAGCGCCCACCGGCCCGATCCAGTTGTGCGAGAGCGGACCATCCGCGGGCGGCGCGGCCACGTTAAACGCCACGTCATGTGGGGAATACGAAATCAAGGACAGTGCCACCAGCACTGCCAGAATCATGAACAGGAAACCGATCAGCTCATTGAGCCGTTTGTTATCGGTCGGAGTCAGAAAGCGCACGAAATAATCCTCAGGTTTGGGGCCCCAGCTTTTGGGGAAGGCTGAGTACGAAAGAGCTCGCCGGCGCTAGAACGTGCCTTTCGGAGGAACCCAAACGCATTAAATATAACAGACAACGTTCCGCGTCCAACAAGGAGTTTCCAAGTCCGTGTATCTAAAGATGATCTTGTGCTTGTCTTAACCAGCCCGAGTCCTTCTCCAACAATGGCGCTACCTGGCTAACTGAAACAAATTAATGGCGCGCGAAGCCCAGGCGAGCACCAGCACGCCCACGACGATGCGATAGACGGCGAACGGCGCGAAACCATGTTTGCGCACCCAAGCCAGAAACCACGCAACCGCCGCATACGCCACGATAAACGAAACGATAAAACCGATGGCCAACACAATCCATCCGTGCGAATCGATATGCGAGACGCCGATCGTATTTTCGTCCTTACCCGTTACGTATTTCAGCAATTGGTAGCCCGTCGCCACCGCCATTGTGGGCATAGACAGAAAGAACGAAAATTCCAGCGCCGCGGCGCGGGACATTCCGGCAATTTGTCCCGCAGTGATGGTAGACATCGACCGCGAAGTGCCGGGAAAAACCGCCGAAAGGATTTGGCAAGCCCCGATCCAAATCGCCTGCGGCAAGCTCATCTCTTCCATGCGCCACGTGCGAATGCGGGTGCCAGGCGCGCCGGCGCCGGTTTTTTCCGCCTGTGCGTTCATGGCGTCGACGATCCACATCACAATCCCGCCGATCAGCAGGGAAGCGCCCATGATGTACAGGCTCTCGAGATGTTTGCCGATTACTTTGGTCAGCAGAAACGACGGAATCGCGGTCACCACGAACGCGATGATCGTGAGGCTCAGCGGATGCGTAAGTGCCGTGCGGTCACCGCGCTCGCCGCGAGGAAAGGTCGAAAGAAATTTCGCGATGCGCTCGCGAAAGTAGATGGGCAGCACAAGTATCGCGCCAAGCTGAATAACAATCGTGTACATCTTCCAGTAGCCGCTGCCGAGGTCAATGTGCAGCAGCGCTTCGCTAAGCCGCAGGTGCGCCGTCGAGCTAACCGGCAAAAACTCCGTCAATCCCTCCACAATGCCCAGCAGAACAGACACCAGGTAATCGCTCAACGTTTCTCCTTAGGAGGCGGGGGCTTCAGCCCCCGCGTCAAAGTGCGTAAACCTGAGGCTTTAGCCCCTGAAGAAAGTTACACAGCGCCGTTCCTGCAGCGCAGCTTTCTGCAGCGCGCTGTTTGCGTCCCGGCTGGTTTTACAGGACGGGTTCCGACTACGCCCCCGGGGCGCCAGCAGCCTTAGCTCGGAGCTACAGTTCTCGTTGGGGCCGGCAATATCTTGCGCATTTCATAAGCATCCAGCCGGCCCAAGTAGTAGCGCTGCAATGTCGCCGCAATACCATAGCCGTGGTGCTTCCAGAAGGCAACGCCAGCGTCATTGTCTGCTGCCGTTTCCAGCAGCACATGCCGCACTCCACGCAACCCCAAATTCCTCTCGCTCTCGGCAAGCAAAGCCGACGCAATTCCTCGCCGCCGGAATTTCTCACCAACGTCGAGAGTAATAATGTGCGCCAGCGGCGGATTTTCCTCAGTAAGAATAAATCCCGCAATGTGGGCGTCCTGCATGGCAACAACACAATCCGCCGAACGAAGCGACAGAAAGTAACGCAAAGTAGTCTTCGAGTAAGAAATCCCAGCAGGGAAGCAACTTTGATCAAGCCGGTAAAGCGCAGCAAAGTCCCCGGGATCGTAAGGACGAAGCGCTGGCGCCATAACCAAGATTCTACGCTGCAGCAGTTCCTGCTACTAAGACATACGACGCAGCGGTGGCCGTAGTGCCAATCCTTGGGAAGACAACAGTCTTCAGGTACTCGCAGATTTTGCTGGAGTCAGCCCGTTTCACTTTTGCCGGTCATTTAAAAAGAGCATTGTTCGGCTGCGAATTGCTGAAGCTAAGTCGCTACTCCGAATGACCAGTCTACCCATTTCCGAAATAGCAAAAACCATTGGATTTTCCGATCAGAGCCATTTCAACGAAGCAACGTTGGTCACGAGACTATGCGTGCGCCGCGATAGTTATGGGCAGCGTGAACTGAAACGTTGCGCCACGCGTGGAGTTAGCCGCAGCCCACAGGCGGCCGCCATGCGACTCAATGATCGACCGACTGATGGGCAGACCCATGCCGGTTCCATTATCCTTGGTCGTGAAGAATGCCTTGAAGATCTGGTCTGCCTGCTCCGCAGGGAATCCCGCACCGGTATCACTGATTGAAATCAGCAGTTGACCTTGGTCGGCTTCCGACTTGATGGTGAGCTCACTTCTGGTACCTATTTCCTTCATGGCATCGATGCCGTTGAGAATGAGGTTCATGAAAACTTGCTGTAGCTGGACGCGGTCAGCCCGGACATTGGGAATATGCTCAGCAAGCTCGGTGCGAATGGTGATCGAGTAGCGGTTCGCTTCGCTGCGCAGCAGGACAATCATTTCACGAATAAGCTCATTGACGTCAACGAACTCCCGCTGCGGACCGCCCTTCTTGAAGAGCGAACTGATTCTGCTGATGATGTCAGCGGCGCGTGTGACGTCGTTGATGATTCGTGACGCGGTTTCGCGCGCCTCTTGCACATCAGGTTCCTCGCGTCCGAGCCACCGTAGGCAAGTCTTTGCGTTGGTGAGTGCCGCAGTAATCGGTTGCCTGATCTCGTGGGCCAGCGATGCGGTCAACTCGCCCATGGTGGTCACACGATTCAGGTACGCGAGATCCGCCTGAGCCTGGCGCAACCGCTCGCGCTCTTCATCCGCCAGTTTGCGCTCGGTGACGTCCATGAGGATGCCCACGAATTCGCCGGGGGTGCCGGCCGGGTTGAAAACGGGATGACCTACTTCATGCACGTATCTCGTCGTACCGTCTGGAACAACGATGCGGAAATGCACCTCGAGATCTTTCCCCGCGCAGCTCGCTCTTTCGGCAGTCTCAATGACGCGAGTTCGATCTTCCGGATGCATACGCTGTACGATTTGTTCGAAGGAAGGCATTCCTTGGTCTGGATCGAAGCCATACAACCGGGAATGTTCCTCGGACGAGTGACGCATCTCTCGAGTGGCGATATTGCATGCCCAACTGCCTATGTGGGTCAGCCTCTGCGCGTCGGCTAAATAGCCCTCACTTCTACGCAGGGCCTCCTCGGCGCGCTTGCGCTCGGTGATGTCGCGAACGGCGCCGGAGACAAGGGTGCCCTCCTCCATTTCCAGGGGGCTGAGACTGATCTCCACGGGAAACTCCGTGCCGTCTTTCCGCCGTCCGTACAGCTCCAGACCCGCACCCATCGGCCGCACACGAGGCTGGGCGAAGTAGCCCGTGCGATGTTCGGGGTGGCGGCCACGAAGGCGATCCGGAACCAAAATTTCAATCTCCTGGCCCAAGAGTTCTTCGCGCTGATAGCCAAACAGCTTCTCTACCTGGGCATTGACCAACACGATCCGGCCCTTGGGGTTCATTACGATCATGGCATCCGGTGCTGATTCCAAAAGGCCACGGAATTTCTGCTCGGCTAGCGTGCGCTCGGTGATATCCAGCACGGAACCAACATATCCAAAATTACTCGATTCTGGCTTTTCTACGGCATGAGCGACGATCTCGATATGTTTGACCGAGCCGTTGGGCATCAACAGACGATGCTCAAGATGAAGATGGCTCCCGCCGTGTTTCGCTCGATTGCTGGCTTGTTTGACGAGGGCTCGGTCTTCGGGATGGGTTCGTTGAAGTATTAAATCTAGAGTGGGTTGGATATCCTGGGTGAATCCGAAGATCCGATAGGTTTCGTCGGACCAGTAAATTCCTGGTTTGGAGATAGTCCAGGCGAAACTGCCACAGTGGCTAAGCCTCTGCGCCTCTGCCAGATTGGTCTCGCTCCGCAGCAAATCGGCGGTCCGTTCCGCTACCTTGCTCTCGAGCTGGTCGCGGGCTTGGCGGAGCTCCGCCACGTTAGCGTCGAGAGCGTAGCGCAGGCGGGCGTTCTGAAAGGCTGTGGCGGCGTGATTCGCCGCCACAGACAAAAGCATCTGATCGATCTCACTGGGAAAATCGGTGCGAGTGCACGCCGCAGCAACCAGGCCACCCTCGCCATTGACGCCAACGGGAATGCCCACGCCACGGCATGGCTGCTCGCAGCCAACGTCCGTAATGATTTCTTTTCGCGAAAAGTGAGCGCCGGCGAGGCGAGTTTGCAGCCATTCGGGAAAAGCTTTCCATGCGTTGCCGCGCGTTGCTTCGATTGCGCCGTCCCCTTTAGGATCGCACAAGCGCACAAAAGCGAAATCCAGGTGCAGGGAGCCGACCAGCACATCGGCGAGTCCGGCAGCAATAATCGGGGGTTCTCTCCCCACCCACGCCGCCGGAATTGTCGAGAGTGCCACCAAATCCCGGAGCGCTCCCCGCAGCGTCGCACTATCCGCGTGCGATTCTGTGCGCATTTAGTTTGCCGTCGCTGCGCTCTTGCGGACCGACCGTTGCTCCCGCAACTCGAGGAGAAACTGATCGGGCGGAACGAAGAACGGGTTCTCCTGGAGGATGCCGCCGATAATTACAACCGGGTGCGTACGCATGATATCCATGGCCACGGTGGCGCCAAATTTCGACAAGTCGTACGTGCAGATCACCGGATCGTCATACTTGGGAAGGACATAATTGAGGCGGGTCTCATATTCCACCAAGTCGTCCACACCGGGCTTGTCCAGCAGCGCCCACTCCATGTGTGCCACTAGCCTCGTGAGCGCGTAGCCGGCCGGGGGACCCGACTGGAGTATCTGTTCGATTAAAGCCACCATGGCATCCTGATCGAAGCGATCTCCGCGGAGATAGGTTTCCCGCCACGGGCGCAACTCAAGCTGCCCGGTGTCCATCGCCCGCTGCACATCGATACCCGCTTCCGCGAGGCGCTTTAGGTGCTCGTCGCGATTATCAGGATCGACGATGTGCGTGGCCTTTTCGCCGCGGTCGAACCCGTCTTTGAAGAACGGGCGAAGCACTCTGTGTTCCTCGCCAATGCTGTTGAAGAAAGCACAAATATGACGCTGACGGCCGAGGGTGCCCCCGGCAAACTGCACGGAATGACTAGTAGCCATGTATCACCTCCCAAGCATATATACGAAGATGGGGATCCCTGTTCCGGGCCTATCGACATTTAGTTCGCCGCCGCTGCGCGCTTCCGAACGGACCGTTGCTCGCGCAATTCAAGGAGAAACTGATCCGGGGGAACGAAGAATGGGTTCTCCTGCAGAATGCCCCCGATAATGACGACCGGGTGCGTGCGCAGGGCGTCCATTACCACGCTCGCGCTAAATTTCGAGAGATCATACGCGCAGATCACGATGTCCTCGTACTTAGGAACAACGTAGTTGACTCGCGTCTCGAACTCGATCAGATCTTCGACGCCCGGTAAGTCGACGAGCGCCCACTCCATGTGAGCCAGGAATCTTGTCTGTGCGTAGCCTGTGGCTGGCCCAGACTGGAGCACTTTCTCGAAGGAGTCCAGCCAGGAGTCCTGGTCAAAGCGGCCACCGCGGAGAGGAGCGTCTTGCCAATGCCGGACCTCCAGTTGGCCGTTCTCCATCGCTTTTTGGACATTGATCCCTGACGCGACGAGTCGCTTGAGATGGTCTTCCCGCTGGTCGGGATTCACGAGATGGAATGCTTTATCTCCCTTGTCGAAGCCCTCTTTGATGAAGGAACCGAGGACCCTGTGTTCCTCATCGCTACTATTGAAGAAAGCGCAAATATGGCGTTGGCCGCCCAGGCTGCCGGCGGGAAAGTGTATAGGATGACTTTGGGTTGCCATTGATCACCTCCGAAATTTGGATGGAAAAACAATCGTGAATGTAAGTCCGGATGTGTTGCGGCGATGCGTGTCAGGAAAAGCGAGCGCCCAGCAGTTACACGCCGCGCGAGAAGCAGCGTGAAGCCGACGGTGATGCAGAGAGGTGCAGGACTGTAGCATGCAACGACGGCGAGAGGCATCGACTATGGAGGGCCCGTGATACAACATGGCTCGCCTCGTCGGATCGCATCAGAACTGGGTTGCGCAACCGGCTTACCAAACAAAAGCCATGATACCGCAGAAGCACGGAGTCGACCAGAGTCGACCAAAGTCGTGTCGCCCAAAGTCGGCTTCTGCCTTGCTATGGCCGGGCAGTGGCCCGTACAGTGGGTCGGTCCGGAATCAAGGACCGCAAGGGAGAAAAACGTGGAAGTGGTGGCCGGAGTAGATCTTGGCGGAACTGCCGTCAACTATACATTGGTGAATCGGGAAGAAGAGTTTCTGATCGAGGGTTTGTGCGAGCATCCCTCCTTTGCGAAGCAGGGACCAGAAATTTGCCTGCGGCAGATCGAAGACGGGCTCAAGATTGCGGCTGACAGGGCGAATGTTCTTTTTTCCGAAATCGTAGCCGTGGGGTTGGACACGCCTGGTCCAGCTAGTGCGGCAGGTTTGCTGAGCGCAAAGGGATCTACGAATTTTGTGCATTCCGGGTGGGCGGGATTCGATATCCGCGAGGGCCTGGCGCAGAGGCTGGGCAAGCCGGTGAGCTATTTGAATGATGGAAATGCGGGTGCGTTGTGGGGACACTTTACGATTTTCGGGGGTGCCGGTAAAGAAACTTCAGTCTCAGCGGTGATCGGGACGGGGCTAGGCGGCGGCGTCATCCTGGATGGGAACGTAGTCAAGGGCAGAAAAGGATTTGGCGGAGAATTGGGGCACGTGCTGATTCCGTACCAGAGCATCGCGGGAATTAGCGGACTGGCGCCGCTGTGCAATTGCGGGCGCACCGGAGACCTGGAGTCGCTTTGCTCGCTGACTGCCATCGAGACATCTCTTTTACCATTTTTCTTGGAGCGATATCCCCGGCACGATCTTGGAAAATTAGGGGACCTGCACCATGCGGCAAACCTCGTGCGCGGTCTGGCCGACAAAGGCGACGCCATGTGCCGGGACATTTTCCGGGTTCAGGCACATGCATTGGGACTTTTCTTCGATGAGATGGTGAATACCTTCGATCCGGATGCGCTGATCGTTGGCGGGGGTGCTCTGGAAACGAGCAGAGAGTTCCAGAACTGGTTTATAGAAGAGATCCAGGCGGGCATGCCTACGCAGCGCGAAGAGCAGGCGGATATTCCAATCTTTGTGATGCCGAACGGGGACACTGCCGGGGCACGAGGCGCGGCTATCGAAGCATTGAAGCTCGCTAGACAAGGTGGTCTCGCGTAAACGCTCCACTGGCTCGCTAATTCGGCAGCTGAAGCAACGTACTCTGCGCGCGACTAGCGTAACGAAAAGGCTCACCTGTCTGCGTGGATATGGTCTGCGGGAACCTCGACTTCGCTAACGCCACGGAAGGAGAATAAAAGCTTCACTAGATACTTCGCCGGCTGCTCCGAAGTCTGTTTCACGATGTGACCGACAGCGTCCGTAACCGCAGCCTGGAACATTACGCCCTCGGTCTGGAGACCAGCGAGGTTCACGCGCACGAGTTGGCCCGACTGGAACATCGATCGATCCTATACAAGAATCTTCGCGCCGCGAGAGGTGAAATGCAAGGCGCTTGCTACATATCAGCTCGGTCGCAGTTGTTGCGATGTGAGTTAGCGCAGTTTTTTCAAATCGAACGATGCCTTGATCGTTTTGGAGTCCGGACTACGAACCTCAATGTTGGCTTCTTCTGACGCTACGTTTTTGGAGTCGTATTCAAGGTGGACTGTCGCACCATCCAGAATGGGAGGCGCGTTCTTGGTCGACGTCGAATAGATTGGGTCGTTGCAGATGGAACGAGTGGGGATGACCTTCCCGCGCTGTTTGAGGCTGAAG
>WNFK01228522.1_pt1 | contig 12988 bp, 13 predicted proteins | sample 5400281 | NCBI WGS metagenome assembly WNFK01 (sample SAMN13153350, study PRJNA577476) | soil metagenome | isolation source: 20 cm soil on Douglas fir-dominated hillslope | place: USA:California | collected 2013-09-17
GTCGGCGGTCGCCGCGACGTGGGGCACCGCCTGGCGCATGGGCATTCCCACTTCCAGGCTCACCACCCGGGCCAGACGATCGGCATTGTCGCGGATCAGACGAGCCGTGCGAAACAGCGCCTGCTCCCTGAGCTTATAGTTGTAGATCCAGTTGCCGGCATTGCTGTCGAAAGCGGCCCTGGCCGCGTCAATAGCAGCGCGAGTGTCCTCCAGAGTGCCTTGCTCGGCGACGGTGGCAACCTGGCGGATATCTGCCGGATTCTCTCTGCTGAACTGTCTGCCGCTCGCGGCCTTGCCTTCTTCACCGTTGATGATCAGTGGGCAGTAGAGTGGCAACTGGAAGGCGTCATCGTCTTCGGCCATGGGTCACCCCTTGGGATTCTTTGTCGGTGCGCTCGTCGTCCGCGGGCTCAGCAGGCCCGTCGAGGATGCGCAAACATGGGGCGTGGCGCCGGCGGTTGTCAAGGGCCGCCCCGAGCGGGTAGTATCTCAGTTCGACATAGACAAGGAGAGCGACCATGGCCTTTGGCATCCACCACGTGCATCTGAAGACCCCGGATCCCAAGGAAACGATGCAGTTCTACGTAGACAATCTCGGCGCGACGCTGCTCCCTCACCGACACCCAGAGCCGCGAGCAGCATTACGGCGTGGAACACATCGCGGTCGACACCGACGATTATCCGGGGACGCTGGCCCGGTTCCGGGCCAATGGCGTGCGCGTCCTCGAGGAACTGCCGCCGGCCAACGGTCGGCGCGTCGGCTTCCTGGAGGCCCCCGATGGCGTGCAGATCGAAGTCATCGAGAAGGTGCAGTGACTGACGTCGTCAAGCAACAGGTCGCCGCCCACTGGGATCGGCGGGCGCCGCACTTCGACGAGGACTTCGGCCACAGCATCCGGACGCCCGCCCAGCGCGCCGCCTGGGATCGTATCCTCGATCTTATCCTCCCCGCCCGAGGCGGGCTCGACGCGCTCGACGCCGGCTGCGGCACAGGCTTCCTCACCTTCGAGCTCGCGGCCTGCGGTCATCACGTCATCGGCGTCGACTTCGCGCCCTCGATGATCGCCGAGGCGCGGCGCAAGGCGGCGGAGCTCGGTGTCTCCTCGCTCCGGTTCGAGGAGGCCGATGCCGAACAGCTCCCATTCACGCCTGCCAGCTTCGATCTCGTCATCAGCCGTCATCTGCTCTGGACCCTCTCGCACCCTGAGGCGGCGATCGACGAGTGGATCCGGGTCCTCCGACCGGGAGGGCGCCTTGTCGTCGTGGACGGGCAGTTCGACGGTGGCGCCGCGCCTGCGCCGGCTGGGAGTGCTCGCTCGAGCGCGGAGTATGCGGCGGTCGGCGACCAGCTTCCGTTCCTCGGTGGCCGATCGAAGGAGCAGATCGAAACGCTGTTCAAGACGCACGGTCTCGTGCACGTGGGTGGCGACCCGCTGCTCGACCTCGTGGCGGCCCAGGCGCAACGGATGGTCGAGGAAGGCCGGGAGCAGCGCGTGCACCGGCGCTACGTCGTCTGGGGCGACGTCGCGCGCTGAACGAAGACCGAATCCCGCTCACTTGAACGCGGGCATGACCTCGTGGGTGAGGATCCTGAGGCTCCGCATCTCCTGGTTCGGCGACAGCAGACCGCCGGGGTTCAGCTCGGCCGCGATCCCCGTCACCCCGAGCTCTTCCTTCAACTGGGTGAGACGGTCGATCAGGCCTGGCCCGGTTCCGAACCCCACCTTCGTGGTCAGGATCTCGTCGTACGAGAGGCTCGACAGTCGCTGGGCCTGAGCCACCCGTCGTTCGGCCGGTCCGGTTCCCGCCCGGCCGATCGGGGCCCGGGTGAGATCGGCCTGACGCTGGAAGTAGTACGTGATGGTCTCCCGCGGCTCGTTCACCGCCGCCTTCTCGGTGGGAGCGGCGTACACGGGGATGCGCAGGCACGCATCGCCGTCGCCGGCGTGCCCCGCCTCACGCCACGCCTCTCGGTACACGCGCAGATGCTCCGCCAGCTCGGGGATGCTCATCCCGCGGAGGCCGACGAAGATCGGCAGTCCCATCCGGGCGACGCGGGGAAATGTCTCGGGGGTCGTGGCCGCCATCCGGAGGGGCGGATGGGGGACCCGGTACGGCCGCGGCGCGACTGCGGCGTCGGCGAAGCGAAAGAACTTCCCCTCGTAGCTGAAGCGCTCGCCCTTCCAGGCCTCGAGCATGATCTCCAGCGCTTCGAAGAACCGCTCCTGGCTCTCGGCATACGGAACGCCGAGCGCGTCGTAGGCGCGCGGAGAGCCGCTGCGACCGATGCCAAAATCGAACCGCCCCTGGCTCAAATGGTCGAGGGTGGTCACCTCGCCTGCGACGCGGAGCGGGTGATTCAGAGGGAGGAGCTGCACCGCGGTGCCCACGCGGAGGCGCCTGGTGCGCGCAGCGATCCAGCTGGCCACCAGGAGAGGCGCTGACAGCACCGAACGGGTCGGATTGATGAGCATCTCCGCCAGCCAGAAAACGTCGAGCCCCCACGCTTCCGCCGCGTCGACGAGCGCGAACATCTCGCGGAACGCGTCATCCTGACTGGCGCCGCTCCGTGTCTGCTCCGCGAACAATCCGAACTCCATTCGCCCTCCCATCCTTCACGAGCTCGACAGCGACTAAAGAAAGATGCTGAGATTCTTGTCCAGGAGCACGTTGGCGTCGAGGAGGACGGTGCGCTTGGCGATCTTCCACGCGCCGTTCACCCGGCGTAGCACGTCCTCGCGGCTCCCGGCCAGGAGCTGGTGATCCGTTTCCAGGTGCGAGCGGTACACGAGGAAGGCCGTCTTGGCTTTCACCTCACCGCTGTCCAGCGGCTCCGCCACCAGGTTTCCGATCAGATGGCGCGTGCGTGACGGAGGATCCTCGCCCCACGCCATACCCGTGTCCAGGCGCGCCACCCGCATCTCCAGATAGCGCCGGTCGTCCTCGATCAGGGCGAGGTCTCCCAGCGGGGTCACTTCGCGGTGCGATTCGCGACGGAGCACGTTCTTTCGCCGAGGCATGAAATACAGCACGTCGTCCGTGAAGAGGTCCAGCCACTCCTTGAACTTCCGCTCGTCCAGGAGCCAGGCCTCGTGGATGTAGAACGGCATCAGCTCCAGCCACAGGGCCTGCCGCGGCGTCACCCTCACGGTCGCGGCCTCGCCGCTTGGGTGCTTCGCCTGGTGACGCGGCGCTTTATCCCCGGAGGGTCGCCGTGCCTTCGAAGCGCGCGGTGATCGGGGCGATGGGGATTTCCGCCCAGCTCTCGGCATTCATGAACTCCTCCCAGCGGAGATAGAACTGCCGCTGGTTGTTCTCTGAGATGTACCGCTCGGACACCAACCCCGGGTAGTCCGGGTGCGCACCGGCGTGACCAAGCCCCATCGACAGATCCTGGGCGTAGCGCCGGCCGAGGCGGCTGTTGCTGGCAGCCGTCACCTGGCGCCAGTTGTCGACGTCGTCCTGCTCGAACAGCCCCGCGGCCCCGTTGTTTGCCTGACTCCCGATCCGGATCGCGTGCTTGATCATCTCCGGGGCGTCCTTCTCGAGCAGCACGAAATGCCAGAACTCGGTCTGCAACGGACCCCGCGGGAGCGCGAGCCGGAACCCGAGCACCCCGTTCGGGAAAATGCTGTGGTTGCCGAGCTGGACGTGGCGCGCACGGAACGCGCCCAGCCTGCGCTCCACCTCGGGAAGGGTGGCCTCGTGGTACGCCTGGAAGAGGTGGAAGGTATCTTTCGACATGCCGTGCACGTAGCGTGGCGTATTGTCGGGCGCCTCCCGGAACGTCAGCGAATGTCCGTTGACGAAGACGTGCTTGTTCGGGCTCTCGAACTGATCCTTGTGAGAGAGCTGTGGGCGACCGAGATAGCGGGTCTGGACTCTGGCGCTCGACAGATGCGTGGTGGGCACGTGGTAGTTGTCGGAGCAGTTGTCCACCATGGTCTTCCAGTTGACGGGCTCCAGCCATTTCATCGGGCCGAGCGCCTGCATCCCACCGTCTCGCCGGTTGAAGACGGTGTCCAGGTACCAGCGGGCGTCGCCCAGGAAAGACTCGAGGCTCGGGGCATCCTCGGCCCACGTGGCGAACACGATCCCCGCATACGTCTCGACCCGGGCCTGGACGAGCCCCAGCGATGGTTTGTCCAGCGCGTCGTAGTAGGCCTCGGACGTCCCGGGCACGTGCTCCAGCCGGCCGTCGTTGCCGTACGCCCATCCGTGGTAGGTGCACATGAAGCGTGTGGCATTGCCGTCGTCGCAGCGGACCACGCGGTTGCCGCGGTGCCGGCACATGTTCAGGAGCGCGTGCAGCCTGCGCTGGCCGTCACGAGTCAGGATGACCGGATCCTCACCCATGTACGTGTGGAAGAAGTCGTTGACCTCGGGCACCAGGCTCTCATGCCCGATCATCAGCCAGGAGCGGCCGAAGATCTTCTCCATCTCTTCGTTGTAGACGGCCTGGTCACTGAAGATGCGCCGGTCGATCTTGCCCGTGGCCGGGTCGATGATGGAGTATTTCTGAGTGGCACCCATACCGCATTCCCCCTTGCGTCGCCCCGCGTGGCGGGCAGAGCAGCGCTCGGTAGGCATTATAGGGCCGTCGATCGGCTCCTCCAAGGGCCGGAGGCGAGTGATCGCGCGCGCGACCCCGTGATATGATCCGCGACGTCTACAAGAGCGGTGAGGCGTTCGCCCGCACGGTGATTTCCCCCTCACCCTACCCTCTCCCCCATTGGGGGAGAGGGATGAGAGAAGAGGAGTGATCATGACCCCACTGCCGGCCGTTTCGTTCAGCCACTTCGGGCTCTACGTGACCGACCTCGCCCGGATGGAAGATTTCTACACGCGCGTCCTCGGCCTTCTCGTGAGCGACCGTGGGAAGCTCCCGGGCGGATCCGATCTGGTCTTCCTGTCCCGCGATCCGGACGAGCACCATCAGCTCGTGCTGGCCGCGGGTCGGCCTCCCGGCCTCGAGTTCAACGTCGTCAACCAGATGTCGTTCAAAATGGCCGCGCTCGAGGATCTCAAGGTCATGCATGTGCGGGCACGCGACGAAGGCGTCAAGCAGTTCCGGGTCGTTACCCACGGCAACGCCTGGTCGATCTACTTCGCCGATCCGGAGGGCAACCGGATCGAGCTCTTCGTCGACACCCCGTGGCACACGCCGCAACCCGTGGCCGAGCCCTTCGACATCGAGGCGCCGGTGGAAACCATCTTCAAGGAGACCGAGGCTCTGTGTCGGAATCGCCCCGGCTTCGCGTCTCGCGCCGAGTGGCGGAAGAGCCAGGTGGCGAGGATGGGCGGGTAGCGCGCGCCGCGGTGAGCTTCAGCGTCATCGGCAAGGACACCCCGAAGCGCGACGGGCTCGAGAAGGTGACGGGACACACGCAGTTCCTCCACGATCTCACGCTGCCGCACCCAGTATCCCCACGCGCGGGTGCTCCGCATCGACACGAGCGCCGCCGAGGCGTTGCCCGGCGTGGTCGCCGTCATCACCGCCGACGGCGTGGAGCAGCATCCCGTCGGCTTCGCCAAGGATCATCTGGCCCTCAAGGGCGGCGCGGCCGACGGCGGCAAGGTGCGCTGCATCCGGGACGAGATCGCTGCCGTGGCCGCCCTGACCGAGGAGATCGCGCAGGAGGCTGTCCGGCTCATCCGCGTGGAGTACGAGGAGCTGCCGGCCGTCTTCGATCCGGACTTGGCGCTCCGTCCGGACGCGCCCCTGATCCACGACGGGCTCGGGAGCAATCTAGTCAATCTCCGCTACCAGTTTGCCCACGGCGACGTGGACTCGGCCTTCGCGCAGGCTGACGTCGCGGTGGAGGGGAGCTACCGGCTCAACTACGTGACCACCGCCTGCCTGGGCACCATGGTAGCCATCGCCTCGTGGAGTCCGCCAGCAAGTCCCGACGCCAGCCTGACGATGTGGAGCACGACGCAGGTGCCGTTCCTCTACCAGCGCGATCTGGCCGAGGCGCTCGGCATCACGGGTAACCGCGTGCGCGTGATCCAGCCACCGGTGGGCGGCAACTTCGGCCGTGGTCTCGACCTCTATCCCATCGACATCATCGCCGCGCTTCTGTCCCGGCGGGCCGGGCGGCCCGTGAAGATCGCCTTCGAGCGCATCGAGGAGTTCATCGCGAGCCCGACCCGAGAGCCGTGCGTGATCCACTTGCGGACCGCCGCGGATCGGGACGGCCGGCTGCTGGCCCGCGCCGCCCGCGTCGTTATCGACAATGGCGCCTACGTCTCCTGGGGATCCACCACCCCCTACGTGATGCTGGCCACGACGGCCGGGCTCTACCGCGTCCCCGCCGTGCGCTTCGACACCACCATCGTCTACACCAACAACCCCTACTCGGGCTCCATGCGGGGCTACGGCAATCTCGAGAGCACGTTCGCCATCGAGGCCCAGATGGATGACCTGGCCGAGCGCCTGGGCCTGGACAAAATGGAGATCCGCCGCCGCAACGCGACGCGGGCGGGCGACGTGAACCCGCAGGGCAGCGTCATCACCTCCTGCGGTCTGACCGAGTGCCTGGACGCCGTCGAGCGCGAGATGCGCACGCCGGTGGCCCGCCCGCCCCGGCCCGGCTGGAAGCGTGGCGTGGGCTTTGCTGCCATGTTCCACGTGGGCGGGGGCGCGCGCGTCTACCGTTCCGACGGTTGCGGGGCCATCCTCAAGCTGGACGATTTCGGACGAGTCTCGCTTCTCACCGGGGCCAGCGAGATCGGGCAGGGATCGGAGACGGTGCTGGCCATGATCGTCGCCGAGGAGCTCGGCGTGCCGCTGGGGCGGGTGGAGGTCATCAAGGGCGACACCGCCGTCACCCCCTGGGACGTGGGCGTTCACGCCAGCCGTACCACTTTCATTGCCGGCAATGCCGCCCTGCTGGCCGCGCGCGGGCTGAAGGAGAAACTCCTGGCCCTGGCGGCCTCGGTGATGGACGAGCGGCAGGAAGATCTCGAGCTCGGTGACGGCCGCGTGCGGGTGAAGGGCCATCCCGAGCGCAGCATGGAGTACGACCGCGTCGTCCGGGCCGGGCATTTCCGGGCAGGCGGCCGGACCCTGGTCACCGAGGCCTTCTACGATCCGCCGACCGAGATGCTGTCCAAGGACCTGCGCGGCAATGTCTCGGCCGCGTACGGCTTCGCCGCCCAGGCGGCGCTGGTGGAGGTGAGCGAGACCACGGGCCAGGTGCAGGTGCTCAAGGTCGCCTCGGCCCATGACGTGGGCCGGGCGCTCAACCCGCTGGCCGCCGAGGGGCAGATCCACGGGGGCATCCACATGGGGCTGGGCTATGCCTTGTCCGAGGAGCTTCTGATCCAGGAAGGGCGAGTGCTCAATCCGCAGTTCATGGAGTACGCACTGCTCGCGGCCTCCGACATGCCCGAGATCGTCGTGGAGCTCATCGAGACGGTGGACGAGGCCGGACCCTTCGGTGCCAAGGGGCTCGGCGAGGCGGGAATCATCCCGGTGGCCGCCGCGGTGGCCAATGCGGTGAAGGACGCCGTGGGTGTGCGGCTCACCGAGCTGCCGATGACGCCCGAGCGAGTGTTCCGCGCGCTCGCCTCCCGACCGGCGTCATGACCGCGTCCATGTGGGAGGCGCAGGCGGAGTCTCTGCCGCGGGAAGAGCTGGAGCGGCAGGCGCTCGAGGGCCTGCGCAGGACCCTGCGTCACGTCCTGGCCAACCCCGCCTGGCGGCGGCGCCTGGCCGGCGCGGAGCCGGGCGACATCCGCACGGCCGCCGACTGGTCCCGCCTGCCGTTCCTCACCAAGGACGAGCTGCGCGACGCCTATCCATTCGGGTTGGCGTGCGTCGAGCCCGAGCGTGTCGTACGCATCCACATGTCCTCGGGCACCACGGGAAACCCCGTGCTCAATCCCTACACGCGGGCCGACATCGACCAGTGGGCGAGCGTGATGGCCCGCTGCTACGTGGCGGCGGGGGTCGGCGCGCGCGACGTCATCCAGATCACCGCGTCCTTCGGCCTCTTCACCGGCGGGTTCGGGTTTCACTACGGCGCCGAGCGGATCGGAGCCATGGTCATCCCGGCGGGGGCCGGCCGGACCTCGCTCCAGCTCCAGGTGATGCGCGACCTGGGCGCCACCGTGCTCACGGGCATCTCGACCTATCCGCTGCGGATCCTCGAGGTGGCGCGGGAGGAGCAGTTCGAGCTTGACTCGCTCAAGCTTCGCGTGGCCATGCTGGGGGCGGAGATGTGGTCCGACGAATTGCGGCGGCTCATCGAGCGCGAGCTTCGCGTGACCACCTTCGACATCGTCGGCATGACGGAGACGGGTGGGCCGGGGCTCGGCATCGACTGCCAGGCTCGCGAGGGCATCCACGTCTGGGAGGACCACTATTTCTGCGAGGTGGTGAATCCGGAGACGGGCCGCCCGCGCCCCGACGGCGACGAGGGCGAGCTGGTGGTGAGCACGCTCACCCGCGAGGGGCTGCCGCTGATTCGCTACCGCACCCACGATCTCACGCGGGTGCGGAGTCGGGAGTGCTGTCCCTGCGGCCGCACCCACCTGCGCCTGGACCGGCTCCGCGGGCGGACCGACGACATGGTGATCTTCCGCGGGACCAACTTCTACCCGCAGCAAGTCGAATCGCTGATCCTCAAGCAGCCCGGCATCGGCCACGAGTACCAGATCGTCCTCGACCGGGCTCCCGGCGGCAGCGACCGGCTGGCGCTCCTCATCGAGGCCCGGGAGGGCTTCGTCGAGACCGCCCTGTCGCGGCTACGCAGTGACCTCAAACAATTTCTCAACTTGAGCCCGGAGCTCACCGTGCTCGACCGTCGCTAGATCCCTCCCCCTCTCCCCCATTGGGGAGAGGGCAGGGTGAGGGGGCCCGGAAACGACTACGGTTGGAGGCTCATGGCCGCTTGGCTGGACAAGTAGCACTCACGTATGTGACGCGACCGGCGATGTTCCGCGAGATGGACATGCAGTTCCGGCTGGACAGGGCCGAAGTGTTCCCACGCGTCAAACGGTGTCGGTCGAGGTGATGACGTTCGTGTAGCTTCTTCCACCTCCCGTTCTGGCACGCTGGACCGACCCGGCCGTGCGTCCATCGGAGTGCCGACCCAGTCAGAGCAAGTGCCTCGTAGACCCCCCGCCCATTCGGGCGATTCCATTCCCGGCCGTGGCCCTGCATGCTGACGATGGAGTTGATCTCACATTTCCGAGGAGGGCGCGATGGATGGATTGCTGACGCTTTCGAACGAGCTGGCTACCGCTGTGGAGCACGCGGGTCGAGCGGTGTTCGGGATCAACGCGAGGCCGAGGCTGGGATCGGCCGGCGTGCACTGGCGGCCCGGGCTGATCGTCACCGCCGACCATACGGTGCACGTCGACGAGGAAATTACCGTGACGCGCCCGGACGGTCGGGTGGTCACGGCCACGGTCGCCGGGCGCGACCCCGCGATCGACATCGCCATTCTGAAGGTTGACGCCCCCGACGTGCCGGTGGCTGCCATTGGTGACTCGGCAGCAGTCCGCGTCGGACACATCGTGCTCGCGGTGGGCCCGGGGCCCCGCGCGAGCTGGGGCGTCGTGAGCGCGATCGGCGCCGGACAGGGCGCCCGGAGTGCCGCCGGCGATCTCTTCAACCTGGACCTGACGCTCTATCCCGGGTTTTCCGGGGGGCCGCTCGTCGACGTGCAGGGGCGGGTCGTGGGCGTCAATACCTCCGGCAGCTCTCGACAGCTCCAGGTCGCCATCCCGGCCGCCGCCGTGAACCGCGTGCTCGACGGGCTGCTGCGCCGCGGGCGCATCCCCCGAGCCTATCTGGGGGTGGGCACGCAGCAGGTGCGCCTGCCCGAGGCACTTCGCCAGCGGCTGAACCTGGATCAGCAGACGGCGGTGATCGTCGTCGAGGTGCAGCCGAACAGCCCGGCGGCGAGGGCCGGTCTCCTGATGGGCGACATCATCGTGTCGCTCGGGGGCACCAGCATCGAGGAACCCGCGGATCTCAAGAGCGTGTTGCGACCCGACCAGGTGGGCGAGAGCACGATCGCATCGGTGATTCGCGGCGGAGAGCCGCGTGACCTGCAGCTGAAGGTCGGCGAGCGCCCGCCCCGGTCCTGACGCACCATGATGGATCTGACGAACCTTGCGGAGCATCTGCGCCGAGTCACCGTCGAGGTGACGGACGCCAATGAGTCTCTTGGATCCGGTGTGCTGTGGCCCCGGGGCTGCGTCGTCACCAATGCCCACGTGGCGCGGCGGGCCCGTGCGGCGGTGCGCCTGGTCGATGGCCGCCGCCTCCAGGGCGAGCTTGTGGCGCGGGACGCGGATGCGGATCTCGCCCTGCTCCGTGTTGCCGGGACGGGGATTCCGGCCGCCATGCTTGCCGATGCGGAGGCGCTCAGGGTCGGCTCGATCGTGGTCGCCATCGGCCATCCTCTCGGTGTCCGGGGCGCCCTGACGGCGGGCATCATCCACGCCATGGGTCCGCTCGTGCCTGGTGGTCGCTCCTGGATTCAGGCCGATGTCAGGCTGGCGCCCGGCAACTCCGGCGGCCCGCTCGCTGATGCATCGGGGCGTGTGGTGGGCCTCAACGCCATGATCGTCGGCGGCCTGGCCCTGGCGATCCCGATCAGCCGGGTGACAGAATTCGTGCGCGCGGCTGGAGCGAAGCTGGCGTGACCGGCATCCGACGATCGTCTCCGGCTCACGGTGACGGCCAGGGGCCTCGGAAGGCGGGCGAGGTGATGTCCGTGCTCGTGATCGCCGGCAGCGAAATGACGGCCGCGAGCATCGAGGGCATGCTGCGGGGCGATGCGCGGTGGCGGGTAGCGCTGGGAGCCCCGGCGGACCTCGCGGATCTCGTCGAGGAGCACGCTCCGGCGATCGTGATCCTGGCGATGCCATGGCGGCACGCAGCGCGTGTGCTCGAGACTTTCGGTGCCTCCGCGCGCAGCCCATCCGTGATTCTCCTCACCTCGGAGCCGCGGGAGGCCTGGTCGGCGCAGGCCCGGCGGGCCGGCGTCCGCGCTGTCCTGCGCAGCGATGCGCCCGCGGCGGAGCTAGGAGCGGCAATTGCCGCCACGGCGGCCGGCCTCGTCGTGCTGCACCCTGACGCGTTGACGGGTTCTCCGGCCCCGGTTTCAGGAGCACCGGACGTGGTCCGGGGGGCGGCTCTGACGCCGCGGGAGCTCGAGATCCTCGGGATGATGGCGGAGGGGCTGAGGAATCGGGCCATCGCGACTCACCTCGGGATCTCGGGCTACACGGTCAAGTTTCACGTGGCCTCGATCCTTGCCAAGCTCGGGGCGGCGAGCCGCACGGAGGCGGTCACGCTCGGAGTCCGGCATGGACTCATCTCACTGTGAGTCTCGCTAGAAACGCCTCTCATTGCACTCGACGCGGGACATGGTTGACTTCCTCCTGAAGGCAATTCAGCGCGGTCAGGTGCTCGAAGAGATTGAACTGCTGGAAGACCATACCGATGCGGGCGCGCCCGGTCGCGCTTTCGCGGCGTCGAGAACCTCGTAGGGTACAACACGGCCAGGGCCGGCGTGATCGAGCTCACCCGCACCATGGTGGTCGAGCTCGCCCAGCATTCCATCACGGTGAACGTGATCGCCCCCGCCCAGATCGACCCGCGGCTCACGCGGAGTCTCCCCGAGGCGGCGCGCCGCCGGCGCGTCGAGCGCATTCCCCTGGGACGCTTCGGCGAGCCTGAGGACGCGGCGCGGGCCGCGCTCTTTCTCGCCTCCGATGACGCGAGCTACATCACCGGTCACACCCTGGCCGTGGACGGCGGCTATCTGGCCGGGGGGCGCTGGTCCGGTGCGCCGGGAAGTCTACCGAAGGCGTAGCTACCGACGAAACGCCGGCATGACCTCGCGGGCGAAGCGCGTGAGCTGCTCGATCATGAGATCTCGCGGCGTGCCGATGGCCCAGCCGATCATGACGTGGTCGAGCCCCGGATACCGCTGCTCGATCTCCTTCAGGTAGGCGACGATATCTCCGGACGGCCCGCAGAGCCAGGCGCGGTTGCGCATACCGTTCTCCAGGGTGGCCGCGGTGGGCGATTGCGCCTGCCGGGCAACCACCGCCTTCACGTGCTCTTCGCCATAGCGCAGCATGCCCAGAGGCGCCATGACCTTCGCGTGCTCTTCGAAGTACGGCCGTGCCTTCTGAATCGCCCCATCCACGGTGTCATCGATGGACATGCGGAAGCCGAAGATCAGATCCTCTCCGAGTGCGAGCTCTCGCCCATGGCGGCGCGCTGCCTCCTGGTAGTCGCGGAACCAGCGCTGGACGAGCTCCTCGGCGGTGGCTGACACGATGCCCTTGATGCCGTGCCTGGCCATGAAGTCGAGGCCCCGCGCGCTGCCGCTCACGATGGGCTGCCAGATCTCGACGGGCTGACGCAGGGGACGAGGCACCAGCGTGATCTCTTTCAACGGGTAGCCGCGATAGGGCACTTCGGGGGGAATCGTGTAGTACTTGCCGTGGTGGGAGAAGGAATCCTGGCGAAAGGCCTTCAGGATGATCTCCACCTGTTCCTCGAAGAGCTCGCGGTTCGCCTCGGCATCCAGCATCGGATTGCCGAAGGTCTCCACCTCGCGGGTGTGGTACCCGCGGCCCACTCCGAACACGACCCGGCCCCTGGTCAGGATATCCGCGGTGGCATAGTCTTCAGCGAGCCGGAGAGGGTGCCACGTGGGCAAGACATTGAAGGCGCAGCCAATCTTGATGCGCTCGGTGCGATGGGCGAGATCCACGGCCAGCATCGGAATATTGGGGATGCACTCGTATCCCTCATGCTGGAAGTGATGCTCGGCCAGCCAGAGCGTCTCGTAGCCCAGCGTGTCGGCGGCGCGGGCCAGCGCTTCGGTGGTGGCGAACGCCTCGATCAGCCGGTCGTTGGAGTATCGCCGGTCATCGGCCGGCGTGCCCGACAGGCCGCAGGACTCCAGCTCGATGTGGCCCACGTAGAGCGTCGAGAATCGCGTGATCATCG
>WNFK01105484.1_pt1 | contig 12982 bp, 15 predicted proteins | sample 5400281 | NCBI WGS metagenome assembly WNFK01 (sample SAMN13153350, study PRJNA577476) | soil metagenome | isolation source: 20 cm soil on Douglas fir-dominated hillslope | place: USA:California | collected 2013-09-17
AAGCGTCTCTTCAATCGACGCTGCCTGCGTCCACGATCTTCGAATCATGGTTGCCCATGGATTCAGAAATCTTCGGAAAGGGCAACTGTAATGCTAAGAGAGTTCTATATTATGCGCGCCGGCAGGATATTGCCGGGGTCGCCGCCAAACGGCGTTGGACGCTCATCCGGGAAGCGGCCCTTCTTAATTGGCGCGTTTCCACCACAGGAGGGGCGGCACTTAGAGGCGGGTTAGACGAACTTCTCCACTTGCCGCCTGAGGAAGCGCACAACATTGCGCTCGCCTATACGGCATGCGAACCGTACCTACAGACTGCACTACGGGTGCGACTGGCGCATCTGAGCACATACGCCACGCATCGCCAGAAGCAGTTATTCCTGAAGCTCATTCCTAGAGTTGGCGAGCGTCTTCCGTCCGCGTTCGAGCCATTGCTGACGGAGCATCCAGAATTGCGTGCTTCGATAGAAAGTGCAAAATTACACGTGCTTCGGGAACCAAGCGAAGTCCTCGGGCACATCGACGGCCTAACGCATTCTGGCTCACAGCTATCCGCCGGGGGCCATGTGCTCTCGACTTTCGAAACGCTTGCGGATGCGGCGCTCTCTAAATGGCCTAAAGAAGACCTGAAGCGTTTTAACGATGCCATTGCGAAACTCGATCCAGACGAAGAGAGAAAGGCAGTTAAAGAAAATTACGGCGACTTGGGTTTCGATCTGTCAGGCCTGCGTTGGGCGAAATTCTTGCTGTTAGCCCAAACGCTTTGGAGAATTGCTGAAAGGCGCAACGGAGTTCGATGTTTTCGGATTCCGAGAAGCTTGTTTAACAGCACTGCTTGGAAGAATACGATCAAATCGGCTACATATGGGACGAGCCCGGTTGGCGGCAAAAGTCTTTTCCCAAGTGCGTGGAATCAGAGTGATATGTTGGAGGCAATCATAGCGGTTTTGGAGCACCCCGAGGCCCTTGTGCTGCGCCGCGTTTTCAAGGGAAGTGAACAACAGTTCTACTTGAGAGCGCATATAAAGGATGTCGATGTAGAAGTTGGAATTGCTGGGAACCGTGTTATCAGCGCATTCCGCTCTTGGCGGCAGGAGCGTTCGGATACGATCGGCGGAGCCTATGTGGAGTGGTACATGGAGTGGGCACGTCTGAGAGATCAACTCAGTTATCATGCCGGGAGTGAACCTCATTAACGAAAATTGCATTCCCGAACGGATGTGTCGAAGCCTATCTGGGAAGATGCCCAACCGGAATTTCTGCGACAGAGTGGGAGAAGCTAGCAGCGACCTATCGGGCCGCCGCCAAGTTCATCGAAAAGATGCACGACCTCTTTCCTGGAATGATCTACACCAACGTGTCATTCGTGGGCAGTACCGCGCTTGCAGATGAATTGATGCTGCTCGGACCGAGCTATGCCAGCGGCGTCTTCGTGACGCAAGTTGTGCCGGCGGTTTCCGGCTACTCGTCCATTGTTCTAGAATACAAGAATGCGCTCGCCAAATATTTTCCCGGCGAAGCACCAGATTACGTGTCGCTCGAGGGCTACGTTGCGGCCAACGTTCTGATCCAGGGGCTGAAAAGTACCGGACCGCAACTCGATACCGAGAAGCTCATCGACGTCCTGGAGAACACGCGCAATTTCGACCTGGGTCTTGGCGCCAATCTCGGTTTTGGCCGCGTGGAACACCAGGCTTCGCACAAGATTTGGGGGACAGCGCTTGATGATAACGGGAAGTACCAGGCGATCGAACTCGAATAAATGGCGGGACGCTTATTCGCACGCCGATGCAACTTGCGAGGAGCTGGCTGGGTCAACGCGAGCGCTCTACCTCCGAGCCCGCGCCTTGTGCAAACGCTGCTACAGCAAGGCTGGATCGAAACAACAAAATCTGGCCCGAAAAACGCGGTTCTCTATGGACTGACCGAAGTGGGTTTGAACGCAAAGAAGTTGCCCATCCCAATCCCACAGAGAAGGCAACCGTCCTCGAAGGGGAAGATTAGTGATTAGTCGCGACACGAAAGCTCGTGATTAACAATTGATACTGTCGGCGCAGTTGTCGACCTCGAGTGAGGGCAAAAAATGGTCGCCACAAGTCATGGGCGCCGATCGTGGAAAGATAATCCCAAAGCGAAGACGATTGCGGCGACGGTCTCGTTACTATTGATCACCGGCTTGATCGCGGTGCTCGCCTTCGCGCTTCTATCTATGCAGTGAAGCTCCCTTAGCGCGTGCTCGGGCCGCCGCCTGGTCGAGCTCGGGGCTGAAGGCAAAGGGGAAGCTGGCTCAGTCGCCGCAACCTTATGACCTTGTAACCCGGCCCTGCACGATTCACGCGGGTCGCTTTCGCTGGGACATCAGAGAGAACGGAACACCTGTTCAGTCTTTCCATGGAATCGTTCGCCACCGAGCAGGAAGCTCACGCGGACGGTCGCCATGAGCTCGAAAAATTAATCCGAATCTCGAGGTTGTGACTGCCTGGTTTGCTGAATTTTCAATGAGGCAATTCCCCTCTTGGGGGAAAGATTGCTAGCGTGCGCCTGCAGGTAGGCGGAACACTTCTGCCGCCTGGTCGAGTCGGGCGGAAGGTGAATAAAATGACCGAGCAGGAAGAGTTGATTCAGGAAATCAGGGAACGTCTAGGCGAGATGCCAAAGGGAGCACTGCCGTTTGATCTGCTGGCGTTTGCCACCACTATAGGAGAGCGCTACTCGATGACGCAGAACGAAATCATCCGGCTGGTTATGAATGAAGCCGAGGCCTTGGGCGTCAATTACCTCATCGGGTCGAGCGCGCGCTGAAGGCGAAGGAATGAGCGCTCCCGGGCCTGCGTGGACACCTGAAGATGAAGGGCTGCTACGATCGATGGCGGCGGCTGGCGAAAGCGCCGCCGCGATTTCAACTCTGCTCAAGCGCTCACCCCATGCAGTACGCAAGCGGGGTAAAGTACTTAAGATCAAGTTGGCCCGTTCGCAGCCGGGGCGGAAGCCGAAGGGGAAATACCATTCCCGACAACAAACTGCCTGATTCAACGTCCGATATTGTCAGCGCAGCCCCGCCCGCCGCGCGGGAGCTGCTAAAGTTATTACCCTGCCAAGACAGGGCGTTTCCCCCAAGACTGACCGCCTCCGGGCGGTCGTTGTTTGCCGAATTGCCAAGCCCTCACGGACAGCTTTCGCGCGCGACGCACTAGGTCACAGCTGGAAGCAGTCGTGATTCCTGCTGGGCCGTTTCTCTAGCTCGTTGAAGGCGGGACGACCGGTTGGTTCATCATGGTGCTGACGTGATCTGAATTTCTTTCGGCCGCGATCAGGAGACCTTGCTCAAGAAGGCTCAGCGTCTGGCGGGCAGCGACCAGAGCGGTATTCCCACGGATGGTTTCCCCTTCGTCGGTCCCAATCGTCTCCAGCGCCGCATGGAGACGATCGCCTACCTGATTATCTGAAAGCTTCATCAGCTCACGTCCAGTTGGACCGAAATCATTTCGATCGCTCCTTCGAACAACTTCGTGAACACCTAAGCGATTCTTGCACTCAAAAGGAGAACGTCTTCGGTGTTATGCTCGCCAAAACAGCCTTGGGTTTTTCGGTTCAATGAAGCGAGACCGTAGAATTACGGGTTTTCGTGTCCGCCGCGATCGGACAACTTAAACAAGCCTTAGGCGCCGATTGGTAACCTGCGAGAACAATTCATCTTGAGTGCAGAGCATGGCCACTTCCGAACGTCGCAAGGGTGTGAGAGTCGTTTTTGAAAAAGGCGTCGAAGTTTCGATCATGGCAATTGACGGGACTTGGCGACGCGACTGCATCATGCAAGATGTGTCCGAAACTGGTGCAAGGCTGAGCGTCCACGACTCGATCGAGGGCCTAAAGCTCAAAGAGTTCTTCCTCCTGTTGTCATCCACCGGCCTGACGTACAGTCGTTGCGAGCTCGCTTGGGTTAACGGCGAAGAAATTGGCGCGAAATTCGTAACAGCACAGACCGAAAAGAAAAAACGAACCGGGCGAAGCCACAATAATAATCTCGAGGTTTGAGTGAACGCCACGGATGCTCTGCACCGTGTGCGATCATCGCGGCGCCGACGTCAGATCGTCCTGGCGTTCCAGATTTAACTCGCAAGGCTGGTATTCAGCTTAACGAGCGTGTTTCGTTGCAGCCCCCAATCGAAATTCTATCGTCGATACAGTCGCGCGGTTTGGCCAACGCCGCATCTACCGGCCATGCGTACCGCGCGATCAGGGGTCGCTGCTGCATCATTGACGGCAGCGGCCCCGCCCATTCCCCAAGTCAATCCACCATCTTTGGCGCGGGAGCGGCGTAGGCTTCGCGCATGGACCTTGAGGCCTTGCTTATTTTGCTGGCTATTGTGTTTGTCGCCGGAGGGAGGTCGGCTACGGGATTAAATCAGTTGTATCCAAGACTCGGCGTGATCGGATGCGGAAATAAAGACAACTGATTTCGCGTTGGAGTCATTGATTCAACCAAAGCGAAGGGGAAGCAATTGGCGCGAAATCCGTAACAGCACAGACCGAAAAGAAAAACGCAACTGGGCGAAGCCACATTATTCCCGAGGTTTGAGTGATCGCCCCTCGCCGCTCTAGCGTGGCTGCGCGTGGTGGTGCCAGGTCTGGCCTATTGCAGTTCGCGGATCGCTTGCGCGCACTGGCATGCCAACTATAATGAGAACTTAAGGGCCAACTTCGCATGAAATAGGACGCTGGTCTTCCCGACCAAGGCTGTTCCATCGACCTCCGCTTCTCCTTCGGAATATGTCCCTGTGAACCCGCAGGCGACTTCCCGACCGCCAAAGACCAGGGTCACACCGAGAGCTTCCGCATGTTGATGAGAAATTAGTTCACCGCGCCATTTGCCGTTTTTGAAGGTGTAGAGCCTGTGTAATAGAAATGCGTGTCGCCCCCTAGGATCTGTCCGTCGAGCAGAATAATCACGCCCGTCGCGCGCCCGCGAGCGCCGTCTTTCATTTCTATTCGGATCGAATACAGACCGTTTTTGACAGTCATCGTGGACCCTGTGGGATAAAATAGATAGCGGCGTAACGTCGAGCCGCAGACTTGATCAGAACTCCTGGCTTATCGTGCTGACGGTGCCGGTCGCCATGACAGGTCGTCGGACCACAAATAGATCGCGATCGCTGCCAAACACAGAGCTATGCCGATCCAGAATATCGGCGAGTGATGGATCGGTCGTCGGTCGCCTGTGGCAGGCCTCATTCGATGACCTCGTCGGCGTTGATCAGCAGCGAATTCGGAACCGTAAGGCCAAGGGCTTTGCCAGTCTTCAAGTTGACCACCAGCTTGAAGCGTGTGGGCTGTTCGATGGGCAGATCGGCAGGTTTTGCGCCCTTAAGGATCTTGTCAGTGTACGCAACGGCTCGTCGAAAGAAGTCGGGAAAGTCTGGCCCATACGACAACAGCGGACCAAAAGGTACCATTTCCGCGACCACGACCTCCATCGGAATTTTTTGCTTTAAGGCGAACGCGCCAATGCGAGCTCTCTCGTTAAACATCATCGATCCCGGACCGATTATGATACCATTGATGCTATCCGCAGCTATTTTGGCGAGCGCCAGATCAATTTCCAAGGGCGACGAGACTTCGGCAGACCGCAGGTCAAGATCCAATGTTTTCGCGGCAGCAAAAAATGCCGAGACGATACGTTGAGAAGCTACTTCTTTCGGATCGATGATGAGTACGACGCGAGACAAATTTAGAACGGCTTCTTTCAACAATCCGAGACGCTTTCCGGACAAGTCGACTGCCATAAGTGAGAGGCCAGTGACGTTACCGCCAGGATGCGATAAACTCTCGATGAGACCGCTGCCGACGGGATCAGGCTCAATTACAACGACGATTGGAATAGTGCGTGATGCCTGTTTCGCTTCCCTTGCGCCGAGCCCGCTCACCGCGACGATTGCATCGACCTTGCTTTCGACGAGCTCCCGCGCCATCGAGCGAAATCGATCGGCCTGCTCTGCAGGGAAACGATGCTCTAAATGGATGGTCTTGCCTTCGACATAGCCTAGATCGCTGAACGCCTTCGTCAAGACACTCAGATATACGTCCTCTTCCTCTGCGCTCCCGGCGTGCCAAAGGACGCCAACCCGAGGGATCTTCTTGGGCTGCTGAGCATGCAAAGCGAGCGGCCATGTCGCCACCGCGCCGCCAATTAGCACGATCAATTCGCGCCGCTTCATGAGGAAACTCCGCCGACTCCAGGGAACGGATAGAGGAAGGTTAACATATCCTGGAAACTGCAGGTGTGACTAAAAGCCACCGCGACGGCCGACCTTACCGGTCATCGTCAGGATGCACCCAAACATAGGGCGTGATCTCGCGTTCCTGGGTGAGCTTCATCATATGGACCGGCGCTGCGTATCGCGCCCCTTGCATGACCTGCATTTCAGGGCTGCGATGTGAACCCGTTCATATTTGCTATCTGGCATCCGACCTATTATCGATGCGGTACGCACGATGTTGGCGTGCGGCGGGAAACGAGGAACGAGGAAAACGAAACCATTTTCCCTTGCCCGCGAAGTCGTGGGGGGGCGGCCGCATCAGCACCATCATCGCCGATCATCATCGTCGGGATGGACCCAAGCGTAGGGTGTGATCTCGGGCTCTTGCGTGAGTTTGATTGCGAGCACGGGCATCCCGCTGCACAATTCGGTTCAGCACCTCAACGAAATCGGTGGCGCTCGTTGGAATAAATCTGAAACCGACGACTTGCACCCCATGCACTAAAGTTTTCTCAAATAATTCCGGATCAGCGTCGCGAAGGTCTTCCGCTGTTTTGATCGCCGATGACGGGATTGCATCAACGCTGTTGCGTAGAGTTTCCAAATCTTGACGGCCCTGGCCTCATCGTCGGTGAGATCGACCATGGTATGTTCATCAGCAAGCTGTAGGATCCAGCTCGCATTTTTCGTGAAACCAAAGCACTGCGAAGTCGAAGCGCGCTCTTAGATCGCTCGCAATATCTGTCATCACGCACGCTCCATCACAACGCACTGAGGTCGTCGGGGCACCTTAGTCAGCGCTTAGGGAATATTGTCTTTCGATCCACCGCCAATTCCATGCGGCTTGTTCAAGAAGAACTCTCGGTTGCCGAGCGTCGCTTCGGCGTATTGATCGATAGACACGATGATTGTTTGAAGGTGATGGTAGCGCCAGCCTTCGCGCGGAGCTAAGCGCCAAACCTCCGCCAGAGCTTTGATCCACGGCGGGTTGTCAGCGTTGTCAGCGTACCATGTGACAGGCTCGCGCATCACCACCGATACTGTTTACAACGTGCTCAGATCATCCGGCACATCACCAAACTTTTTCAACACTGGGTGAACCCGAAGTGCCCAAGCCATCGAGTTATCCGTGGAAGCGGAAGCGAAGTCCAAGGGTCGAAGTAAAGCCGGTCCGCCGAATGTCTGTCGGAATGCCAGCTATCGCGTAGCGGTCGCTCCCTAGATCGAAGTACATTATTTCGCTTTTCACCGACACGTTCCGCGTCAGGCCGAACTCGGAACCCAATCCAGCCGTCCAGCCGACATTGGTCTTGGAATCGCTGCTGGAGGGGCACCCCACCACTGGCAAGATCGTGGATGGCGAATTAGGCGTACACGCTACCTCAGCGCGATATCGCGCGATCGCCGCTCCGCCCTTTAAGTAGGTCAAAAACCGGTCCCAATAGGCGTACCCGATCCGACCAGTCGCTGTGGACAGCCAGTTCGTGTTGATTTCGCAATTAGCGAAGAAACCGATCGGACAAGGCCGTGCGCCGTGAGCATTGGTCCAGGCTAGGTCGCCTTCGAGGCCGAACACCCATTTGCCTAACTGATAGTCATATCCCATTTCACCGCCGCCGAGGAAACCGGCAAAGCGAGGGTCAGTCGTCGCGCCGTCGTCAAGGAAGGTCAAATTGGCAGATCCCCCGCCGACTCCCAGATAAGCACCGATATAGAAACCGGCCCAATCGTAAGCCACCGGTACTGTGGGGGCCTTGTAAGCCGGCGCCTTGGAGACGAGAGAATTACTGGCGGGTGCGCGCAAGTAGCTTACCCAAGCCGCGTTTACCAACTGCGCCGCGATGCCCAGGCCGAATTGGCCATAGGTCCCGAGGCCGCTGGTGGCGACTGTCGAACTGAGAGTCGGAAGGGGTGCGAACGCTGCGCCCAGCGCCGAGAAATTGCTCGTCAAACTCGATGTGACCGTACCTCGAAATTCATGGAAGACGCCCGCGGAGCCGAATGGCTGCCAAATCATATTGCCGGACGTGACAGTTGTGCCAACCCGCACACCAAGACGACCAAGAACGCTTTCGGTGTCGTTGACCGTCAAGACCCAAGGAGGGACGAACCCAGGCCCGACCGGAGTTCCGAGGATGCCGGTCCCGGGAACATTCAGTGGATCGACGCGGGTTCTTGACCAGACGATCCCGGCAGACGGTTCGATGAACCATTGACTGCCGAGATTTTGATTGTAAGCGACATTCCCGGTTAGACTGACGCCGCGTGCGTTGAAAAGCTGACGTGATAGTCCGTTGTTGTCGTCGGAGGCTTTGTTCTGGAAGAAATCTCCGCGAATCTGGGCGTCGACGAGGAAACCTCCGTAACTGGCCGCTCCATAAAAACCGACGAACGGGATTTGCAGGCCGTCGCGAAAACTCGCAGGCGGATTAAGGCCGGGAGTGGCATCCTGCGTTCTTGATCCCAAGTACCCAACTGTCGAGCCCGCGTGCAAATTCCACCCGTTCACGTTCAGCCTGGCGAAGTCGGTGCCGATCTGAATGCCGGCGAAATCTTGCAGCGTGCGCGTGTTGCAAGCGATGCTGCCCTGTTGAGGCGTGCCAAAATTTATGTTTCCTGCCGTTGCGGTTGTGCCGGCACCGAGATGGCCGCCGACGCCGCGCGCCCAGACGCCGCCACCTAGCTGGTCGGGTTGAGGATTGGCCGGACTTCCGACAAACGCGCTTGACTGGGTCAGGAACGCGGTATTCACCGAGTTGATCGACGTGATAAGCGTGCCAACCGATGCCGACACGTTCGCAACGGCCATGCCCGTCGCCTGAGCTACTATGGGAGCCGCTGCATTCAAACCATTCAATCCGACCGATGTACACTGAGCCTGAGCAGCCGATCCAGAAAACAGCACGAGCACAAATGCACCGGCTCCCAGGACCGAGCTTCTGATCTTTATTGGATTGGCCAGTTTCGTCGGGCAAATGCCAGCCTGCTCAACACTCGCTACGCTGATCATCGCAATCCTCGGAGCACACTTACTCGGCACTAATGATGGCGGCGCAAGGCAGATCACGACGGAATGCGCGGATCGTCGCTGCGCTAATAAGGCATACGGTACAATGACCGGCTCATCTGCCGGAAGCGATTGATGGCAGACGCGCCGAATTGTGGCCGATGTTTCAGCGAGAATGCGCCTTTTTTACAACAGATTTTGCGGATTCCTTCGCGCAGAGCGTGTCAAATCTCAAACGTCTCTGCACAGATTGTGAAGTTGCCGCGTTTAACTGATCCCCAAGATCAACCGCAGGCTTGCCATTTTTTAGTCACGAGTACAGTTCGCTTCCGGTGCGCGTGATTGACAGGGAAATCGGGAAATCGCTAGTTTAAGTCGTCGGGAGTCATCTGGCGATGTCGGACAAGGCCCAGTCGGCTATCAACTGCAGCTTTATCGGGCTACGGTGCTTATCGCCAGCAGCCCCGATTGCGTAGTGGTGAGTTCATGACCGTCGGGACGGATTCGCAGAAATTGCCTGCGAAAACACTTTACGATCTGCTCCGTGTTCGTCGGGGTGACGGCGCTGAAGCGCTCCAAAGTGCATTCCGCAACGCCGCAAAGGCGAACCATCCTGACCTGAATCCCGGCGATCCGGATGCACCCAGGCGGTTCAGGCAAATTACTGCCGCGTATGCGATCCTTCGCGACGCGGAGCATCGGGAGGCTTACGACGGGCTGCTGGACCGGCAGGTGGCGCTCGAACGCGCCCAGCGTCGCGCGAAGCTAACGCGCACCATCGTCTCTGACACGGCCGCGATTGTCGCCTTCACCGTGGTTCTGGTTGGCGGCTACACGTTGTACGCGCACGTGTCGAAGACTTCCTTCGAGGGGGCCAAGGTGGTCGAAGTTGCGGCACGCAAGCCGGCTGTCATGTCAGCCGACCAACCGACGATAAGGGCTGAAACGGCTAACCGGGTCCAGCCATCCGAGAGGGCTGAGATCCATGTTGTCGCACCGTTGGGGGACATGGGTCACCGAGGTGAGCCGAGCAGCAAATCTGCGCGTGTGGAGCTTGCTGACGTACCGATCGTGCCGAGTGTCGTTACGCCAGGAGCAAAGGGCAACGAGCCTTTGATAATTACCAATGGCGGTCCGGATCCGTACCCGACCGTGTCGAATAGTGGGGTCGCCAAGGCGGTCGACGCTTTGGATGCCCGCGTCGATCGTGGCGACGCGAGGAACGGTGCCGACGATCACAAGAGAAATGAGGATTCTAATCCGATCGATCAAAATAAAGCGCTATCAGTCAAACCTCAGTTCTCGTCGTCGGAAAAGGACATTAGCCTTGTAAAACCAACCTCCCCTAACTTGGCGAAACATTATTTCAGGACGACCGGTAAGCTGCGAGTGCTCGCAAAACGACCGGCGATAGACCGCACGTCGTTTGTCAGACAAGCTGTTGTGGAAGGCAGAGATATGTCGCAGGTTGCGCTCGAGAGCAGAAACACATCGGCCTGCGCTGGTTCTTGCTCAAACCGCCCACCGCCTCTTTTTGGGGTTGGCTTTTAGTGCAAAGAGCTGCGGGTCGGCAGATGAGCACTACGATATCGATCTGCACCCCGTGAAAAACCCGGCAGCGCCCTCCGAGGTGAGCCGGAACGATTCGTTCTGTCGCCAATTTGAATCAACTGCGTTGCGTCGAGTTCTTGTTGTGACGCTCCAGGCGTAAAAACCCGATCGCGGAGTGAATCTAATCGCTTATTTGAACCCTTCTAAGCATAGCGATGTGGTCGACAGCCAAGGGTATGTGTTCGATCCAGAGGACGAGTGGTGGCCGGTGATGCCTGATACGGCCCCGGCTTGAGCTTCGATTTCCACGCACGCACGATGAACTCGTCGGCCAGCTCTAGCCCAGCTTGAGTCAGGACAGATGGACTATATGTGTCAAGTTTCAAGCAGCGAATTGGGCCTGATCGATCCATGCTTGGACCTGTGTGTTGATTTTGTCGAATGCGCGCTTGAGCGGGGCGTCGACGGCGCGGAGGTGTGGAAGTGCGGCGGCCAAGCCCGGGCGAAGGAGACGGTTGTAGAGGCGCGTGAAGAACAGGGCTGCCCGGAAGCCGAATTCGGTGACGCGATAGCGGAAGCTGTTGGGCAGGCGTTCGATCAGGCCGTGCAGGCGCAAGCGGCGCAGCTGATAAGTGATGGCGCCCTGCGAGATCGCGTCCGGATCGCGGCCCGACAGAGCCGCAAGATGATGGCGCAGGTCGGCTGCGCGAAAGCCTTCTGCGAGCTGCCGGAACAAGATGATGGCGTGCCACAACGCGTGGACGCGCGGATCGGCAAAACGCAGGCCCGAGGCGCGTTGGCGGCCCGCCGCCACCGGGCTGTTGATGGCTTGGAAGGTATCCTCGGCCAGTATGCAGTCATGGCTCAAACGTTCGACTTCGAGCAACCGGCGATTGGCCGCAAAGCCGATCTCGCGCAGCTTCGGCAAGTTGTGTAGGCGCTTGCCGATGCCGAAATCGTAGCTGTTGTTGATGGTCGTCTCGGTACGCAAGGCCCGATCTTCCTTGTGATACTGCTTGATCCGCGTGTTCTTGTAATAGACGTTCAAGGACGGGGTGACGTCCTGGGTGACGATGCGGGTGCGGAACTGTCCCGGTGTCCTGCGGGTGATGGTGCGGTTGAAGATCAGCCGCACCTCCTGGGGGCGACCCAGATCGAGGTTCTCGCGGATCACCTGTTCGAAGAACAGGCGACCGTGCACAGGCCGGTCGAGCACCTGGGTCAAAGAGAACTCGGCCTGCAAGATCGAGATGTCGTAGCGGTAGCCGGCCTTGCGATCCGCCCCGGTGAACGGATGCGGCAGTAGCCGCAGCCATTTGCGCAGAAAGCCGTCGATCTTCTCCGCGCTAAGGCCGTCGCAGATCCGCTGCAGACGCAAGGGGTCGGCGCAGCTCAAAATGCCATTGTCGAGCGCCTCGAAGGCGATGCCTTTCCGCGCGAGCTGCCGCTTGGCGTATTCGTGGCCGTTCAGGCAGAGCTTGGCGTTGAACGGAAAGTAGCTGCAGAACTTGAGGAAGAATGGCCCGAAGTCGCGATCGACGGCATAAATGTAATAGTTGTTCACCATCGCGCTGCGCCGCACGATCCATGGGTACGGCCGCCCGCTGGTCGGGCTGCGACGCCGCTCGGTGCGGAACACCGGAGTGTTCTCCTGCGCCTTGCCGACGAACACCACCCCTTCCTCATGCGCAAAGCGCCGCAGATGTTCGGCCATCACCGCGTCCTTGCGCTGACCCTTCTCAAACTGCACCAGCGGGATGTCATGCCCGGCCACAAAGTCTTCCAGCTTCGCCACAAAGCTTCGCGTCATCGGGCTCATCAGCGCCGCAGACGGTAGCGGCTGACCACGATGCGTGCGGAAGAACTGGACGATTCCCTGCTCGTACTGCAAGCCCGGCACGAACACGTTGAGGTACATCCGGTCGATCCCCTCGACCGTGAGCTTCACATGACGGCTGATGATCTCGGCAACGTTCTGTGCTATCATCCCCTTGGCTCCGGTCGTGCAGGTTTTGCCTCTCGCAGGCACCTAGGCCGATCATCGGTCCTTGAGACTGGTCTTACCAGAGCTCGTCATGAACCGGCGATCGGAGCCACAAAATCCACACGCCTCGTCGGTCTGAGGCGAAGCCTCGCTAGAGCATGATCCGGAAAAGTGGGTACCGGTTTT
>WNFK01207056.1_pt1 | contig 12981 bp, 21 predicted proteins | sample 5400281 | NCBI WGS metagenome assembly WNFK01 (sample SAMN13153350, study PRJNA577476) | soil metagenome | isolation source: 20 cm soil on Douglas fir-dominated hillslope | place: USA:California | collected 2013-09-17
GGACGCGTTTCCGACCGTCGAGCAGGATTTCTATGCGGTCTACGACGACGTGACGACATCCCCCGTCCCGGTGCCGATCGCGCGTCCGGATAGTGGGCGTGACACGGTCTGGTTCGATGGCAGGCGCCTCGTCGACGACACGCGCAGTCGCCTGCTCTATCGGCCACGCACCGCGGTGGCCCGTCTTCCACTTCTGCTGCACGAGTTGCGGGCCGGTGACCGCGTGCGCGCCGCCCGTGAAATCATGAGCGAGGGCTCTGGGAACCCGCCGGACCGTGCGCTGCGCGCCCTCATCAACTGTGCCGACCACGCGACCTCCGGCGCCATTTACCGGAGGACCCTCGATTCGGTCAATGCACTCGCGCGACCGCCATTCCGGCGCATCTTTGACCCGGAATGCGAGCAGTGGCTTCCACAATTGCGCGATGCATCGATGCCTGCGGCGGTGGGGAGCGGTATTCCGACGCTGATCCTGACTGGCGACTTCGACGACCGAACGCCGGCAGCGCTGGCTCGCCGCATCGCCGCCACGCTCAGCCACGCGTACCTCGTCGAGTTTCCTGACGAGGGTCACGACACGCGCCCCGCCGCGTGCCACGCGGGCATTGTCACGCAATTCCTCGAGGATCCGACGCGCCAGCCCGACACGTCGTGCGTCGCGACGATCGCCCCGATACCATTCGCGGTGGCATGGGAGTCGGCCAAGGGGCCTTGAGGTGCCACCGCGCCTGCCGCGTGTCTCGCGGCGCAGGCCACCGGGGCACCTGTTGCGGTTGTGCGACGAAACTTGGATTGGTGTCGAACCGTTCAGAGCCTCCAAGGTACAAATAATCCCGGAGGCATTATGAGAACTGCATGCGGTAACGGTTCGCGAATCGATGTGACGCCCGTCGATACGACGTCTGCGCGAGCTGGCTGACCCGAGCGAGCTTCAATACGATAATCCCGCCTCGATGAGAACCGCGTTCGCGGCTTTCCTTTTCTTTCTTCCAGCCTTGGTCGGCTGGGTTCTGCTATATCGACTGTCTGCCTATCGCCGGGATGGTGACGGCATGGCCGGTATGTTCCTCACTTCAAACATTCGCGTCCTCCGGCCCGATCTTTACACTGACGAAGGTCAGCCGTTATTGCGCTGGGTCTGGGTGGTGACGCTTCTGACGATCCCCTGGTGTGTGGCTGTTGCTTTCATCCTTGGCTGAGCACACTGCGCAGCTCAGCCGCCATCCGTTAGGTGGCTCGTAGCTGTGTCTGAGTCTCTTAAGGTCGTTGGTTGGGTTGTACTTTGGACGTCCGTGCCGGCGGCCTTGGCGAGTGCTGTCATCGGATGGATCCGGTCGCGCTACGGCTCTCGGGCGATGTGGACTTTGGTACTTGTCGGTACACCGCTCGTGGTCGCCCTCATCCTGTTCTCGCGCAGGTCAATCCCTGTTTTCAGCTCCATGGGGCTGCTCTTTATTGCGATCTATCTTGCCCCAGCGGTAATGCTGGCGGCACTCCTAGACTTAACTGCGGTTGGCGGTCATATCGGCTGGCAGAGAGTCGTTCTCTTCGCAGCGATTGTTTCCGCGATTGCCCCGCTTGCCGCGACGATTATTTGGGTCGCAGGCTGCTCGGCGGGTTGGGTCGAATGCCCATAATGCGCTGCCGCCTAACTCGCGCTTGAAGCTGACGGCGCGCGTAAATTGTGGAATGAATCTTTCTTCAGCGCGCCGCAGCGTAAGCGCGATCGGTTAGGCGCCGTCGTTTCCATGGGGCTCTTGGACAAGCAGACGTCCGATCTGTCGTCAGCCGAGTGGGCAGCCGTGTGGCTCCGCTATCATCGTGAGCAACGCGACGAGGACTTCTGGGCCGTCGATGCTGTCTTCCTTCTCCCACAGGAGGATCCGGAGCGCGCTTGGTCGTTGATACTGGCTCTTGTGGAGCAAGCGAGTTTCGAGGCACTCGGGCACATCGGCGCCGGTCCCCTGGAACACCTCGTTGAGGCCCATGCACCGTCGTTCATCGATCGAATCGAGCGTCAAGCGGCGACCGATCCCAAGTTCAAGGAGGCGCTCGCGTCGATCTGGCTGAATCGCTGGCACCAGGACCCCGGAGTCATTTCAAGGCTTGTCGCTGCTTCAGGGGACCAGATTGAGCCGTTCGAGCTAGACCATGACCAGGCGGAGCGGGACGAGTTGCAGGGAAAGGGCGGGTGACAGCGCGCGCACCCTCCTTACGGCCGAGTGGCGTTACCTGGCCATGCTCACCTTCGAAACCGAGGCGGCGCTCCTACGCCCATTCGTGCCCCGTGGGACGGAACTCGATACGCACGACGGTCGCGCACTCCTGAGCCTGGTTGGCTTTCGCTTCCTGCGCACGCGGGTCCTGGGTTGTCGCGTGCCGTTCCATCAAGACTTCGAAGAAGTGAATCTCCGGTTCTACGTTCGCAGAGAGGTGCATGGTGAGCTGCGGCGTGGGGTGACCTTCCTGCGCGAGATTGTTCCACGGCACCTCATTACGTTGGTCGCGCGCGCCGCCTACAACGAGCCGTACGTCACGCTGCGCATGCACAGCGACGTGCCGCCTGCGGCTGTGGCCGCGCCCGGTCGCATTCGGTACGCATGGAAGGGCGCGGCGGGATGGCAAGCGCTGGGCCTTACGGCGCTAGGCGCGCCGAGGCTGCCTGACCACGGGACGGAACATGCCTTCGTCAGCGAGCATCACTGGGGCTACACGCGCCAGCGACAGGGTGGTACGCTGGAGTATCGCGTCGAGCACGCGCCGTGGCGCGTGTGGGTCGGTGCTGATGCCGTGGTGCCTGGGGATACGACGGCATTGCACCGCAGCGTATTTGCCCGCTCGCTCAGCGCCGCGCCTACGTCGGTATTCCTGGCAGAGGGATCGTCGGTCAGGGTGAGTCGACCGCAGCAGCTGGGGTTGGCGTCGGACCTTTCGTCCGTGCCGGGTGCCGCCTAACAAGCCTTGAAGCTGGCGGCGCTATCAGTGACGCGGGATGTGGTACTCGTGGTATCTGGAGGTGAGATGAGGCACAGCACCCTGGTTTTTGCCGCCGCGATGTGCGTTGCCCTCGCCGCCTGCGCCGACGGGACAGGCCCCCGTACGGCGCTCGTCACACGGATTGACCGCGCCGTGCTCGACTCTGGCGCTCTCAGTGTTGCGTTCACGATTATGAACCGAGGTAAGCAACCTGAAGCCGTGCCCGCTTGTGGTGGGCAGCCCGGCCCTAGCATTCAGAAGCGGCAGGGCGGCCGGTGGGAAGAATTTGGTGGCGGCTTCTGTTTGGCCATTTATAGCACGGTGCCGGTGTCGCTCCAACCAGGGGCGAGCATCAATGGCACCACTGGTGCTTTTCGCGCTGGGCCCGGTGTTTATCGCCTCGTAATCTCCTACCAGGTCGACGGATCGCCACGCGCCGTATCAGAGCAATTCACGGTCAACTAGTTCCGGTCAGCGCCGCCTCACAAGCGCTCGAAGCTGACGACGCGCGTAAATTAAGGAATGAACTTTTTGTCAGCGCGCCGCGGCTTCAAAGCATTCGGAATAGCAGTAGGCTGCACGCTCATTCTCCTAGCCTCAGCTTTCTGGATCTCTGATTCCGACGTCGCCGCAGTTGTGGCGATAGCGGCAATATTTCTCGGTCTCCCGATTTCCATTCTCCTTTACAGGGATGGTCTGCGCGCGGCGCGCGACGATGGTGACGGAGCATCTGTTACGACGAGTGTGCTGGCGCTGCCGCTCCGCGTACTTGGCCTCATTGCCGTCGTCACGGGGGCCGGGACCTTGGCATGGGTCGCATACAACGTCTTGATCGAGCGCCAGCCCCAGTTCACCGGTGTCCAGAATGTCGAACAGTTGCTCTTACCGTTTACCCTGATCGGGTTCGGCTATCGCTGGATGCGCCGCCCGCTCAGTGATTCTCATGACGGAAGCGAAGCTGCCTAACATGCGCATGAAGCCGGCGGCGCGGTCGTGAAATGACTCCGATCACCTATGACGTGCAGCTGACGGCCGACGACTACTTAGCCGCCCTCCGCCTACATCGTCGTCGCGTGTACTGGTTTGGTCGGTTTCGATTTGTATTCTGGGGGACGTTCCTGTTCTTACTGGTCGGGATGGGCCTTATTGGCGCTGATCCCTTCGCGTGGACCACTCCCATGTTGCTTCTATTCTTTATAGGGGCACTGTGGTTCCTCACCGAGCGGATCCTTCTGCCGCGCCAAGCCAGGCGCATCTATCGCCAACAGCAATCACTGCAGCGCCCATATCGCTTCATGGTTGGCGACGATGGCACGCAGGCCGTTAGTGCCACCGTCACAGGAAGCCACCCGTGGTCCGATTATACTCGGTGGATCGAGGGCCCCGACCAATTCCTCCTGTACCTGTCTGATGTGCTTTTTGTCATCATTCCGAAGCGTTCCGTGCCCAGACCGGATGATCTGAGAAGTATTCTCGGGGAAAAGGTTCGCCGCGCTGCCCGCCGTTAGGGCATGTAGCCAACGATCTGAAATCCGGCTCCCTTGGCGAGATCAACAGCATGTACCACGTCTCGGTACGGACGCCTGGGCGCCGCGCGGACGAAAATGAGATTCCGCCCTTCCGCCAGCTCATGCAGCCGCGCCGGCAGCGCGGAGAGTTCCGTCGCAGACCCGTTGATGACATAGGACCCATCATCTTTCAGCTCCAACACGAGCTGCGGCGCAGCGCGTCCAGTGGAGCGTTCCGGTGGTGGTGGCACATTGACGGGCAGGATCGAGCGAAACTGCATCGAGATCATGAAGACCACGAGCAGAACCAGGAGCACGTCAATCATCGGCGTCACATTGATCTCAGCATTGACTGCCATCGTCGGCTCGCAGAAGGGGTTGCTCTGAAATACCGTGGCCGAGTGGCACGCTCCTGACGGGATGGTTTCGACTCGATGAAGGTGGTGTTGCGGTTGGCTTGCGAGGCGTGACCCCTTAGCTTAGGCCGACCTCGTCAGGTTGGGTCTGGGCACATGTCACTGTTAGCCGTTCGCGTCGGTGCGGGCGTCCTCGCTCTCCTCGCTCTTCTCACCCTGCGCGGCAAGCGCTGGGCCTACCCCGCATTCGTGGTCCTCGGGCTCCTGTACTTTCCGGCGCAAACCCACTTCCATGTGCACGTCCCGAAGTGCGAGCAGCTCCTTCCCACGATTCAGGTGCTCGTGCTCTCGCTGCAGAACTATGCGTACGTCGCGCTGTTCGCCGGTTTCTACTGGTTGTCGTGGGTGCAGTTCCAGAGGGCGGACGCACGGGTCGTCTGGGCGCTCCTCGCGACGCTGCTCGTGGCCGCCCTCGTCGAGGTCGCCGAAGGCATGACGGGCGGAGGGCGTGGACAGGTGCATTGCCGCGTGCGGGACCTCGCACCGGACGTCGCCGGCGCCCTGGGTGCGGCGCTACTGCTCGCGGTCTGGGCTCGGCTCCGCCGGAAACCGGCGTACGTCAGACTCGTCAGGCGTCACCCAGCGGCCGCTCCACCCCCCGCTGCCCCAACGTCCCGTGCTGTCGGTCCCCCTCGCGGTGTCGTTCCGCCCCCGCCCCCGCCCCCCCGGGGTCTACCCGGGCTGTACGTACCTCCGCCCGAGCCCCCGGACTTTTCACCGGGCCCGAGCCCTGTTACGCCAGCGGAGGACTCGGCTCCGACGCATGAGGTCGCGCCGAGGGCGGGGGGGGCGAACGCCGCACGTGCAGCGGTCGTGCAGCGCCTTCAGGCGATCCTGGGCCGTCTCAGGGAAATCTTACAACGCCTGTGGACGACCATACGCCGACGTCGTCGCACAGTCATCGTTGGCGGCGGACTCCTGGCCCTCGTGGGCGCCGGGGCGTTGGTGATTATGCGCCTCCCGGCACCAGCGCCTGTGGTGACCGAGCAACCGGACACGACAGCGCCACCACCGCCTCCACCGCCGCGTCCCCTCCAGTCGGAAGCCGAGGGCTACTACGAGCCGTCCTACAAGTTCACAGTCTCCGATCGGCGCTTCACTCGCCTGACGCTCCGTCCCGAGGCCTTTGTCACGTTCTCGCGGACCGGGACACGGGATGAAGTGGGGTGTGCAGATGCACGGATTAGCCCGGCCGCGGTACACCTGCGCTGCGAGTTCGAGCGCGTCGGCATCATGGTCACGATCGAGGGCCAGTTCCCGTCACGCTCGGTCACGAGCCGCCTCGACGCGCCGGTCCTGAACGCCATGGTCACGGTCACCAATACGCGCGGTGAGACGCTGTTCCGCGCGCGCCAGCCGTTCTATTGGCACGCGCCCGACTGAAAATGGCCGCGGAGGTTTCGGCTTCTCGAAGCGTCGCCATTCGCGATGTGACACTCGTGGTCGCCGTGTCGCTTGTGTATCTGGGTTTCGAATTCCTGAGCATCCCGAAGCGCTGGTCGTTCCTGTTCGCTGGCCTCGCTCTGGGCGCGTACGTGGTTTATCTCGCGGTCGACCGGCGCCACTCCTGGCACGATCTGGGATTCCGTCGTGACAACCTCACCGCGGGTCTTTTACCTGTCGGTGTCTGCACCGCGCTCGTGGGTGCCGGGTTGGTGGCGTTCGCCGTGGTGCAGCGGCGTGCCGTCTGGCAGCCGGCCGTCCTGGTGCTCCTTGCGCTCTATCCTCTCTGGGCGCTCGCGCAGCAATTCGCCTTTCAAGGGTTGCTCCACGGCGGGCTCACGGTGCTGGTCCAGTCTCCATCCCTCCAAGTTCTGCTCACCGCTGCGGCGTTCGCGAGCGTGCACGTCGGGAATACAAAGCTTTTGGCACTGACCTTCTTGGCTGGCATCATGTGGTCGCTGCTCTACCGGCGGTGGCCAAACCTCTGGCTCTTGGCTGGCTCCCACTCCATTCTCGCGGCTCTCGCATATCCGCTGCTCCTAGGCGATGCGCCACTCTCAAGGGTCTGAGCGCGGGCCGCCCGCATGCGGTGCGCTGATGTGACTGGCGAGCGGGCTAATCGGGTAGAGGTACGAGCGGCCACGTCGGTCTGACTGGGAGCCCCCATGCGACTTTTGATTTCGTTATGGGCCTGCGGGATAGTGTTTGGTTGCAACGGTCCGGACGCCGTACCGCAACCCTTGGATGGCGTCTGGCGTCTCGCAGTGGCCCAATACTGGTTCGATCCCTACACCCTGACATTGACTCAGCACGATAGCACCGTGACGGGAAGCGGAAGCGCCATGGGCGTCGATGTGCCGATCGGCGTGACCGTCACCGGAACGGCGTCGCTTCCCACGGTCGTTCTCAGCTTCAGTTACGGGGGCGGGACGGCCCGCTACACAGCGACGCTGCAGTCTGACACTCTATTGGTCGGGCAAGCGGTTTACGACTCGAGCTTTCCTGTTCGCTCGGACAGTCTCACGTTTGCGAAGCAGTGACCAAGACCCTCCTCGCTGCCTGCCGCTGAAGCTGGCGGCGCCCGTCGTCTGTTGTAGAATTGCGTGTGCCTCCCGTCGTGCTTCTGAAAGTGTCAGCCATTCCTGTCGCCGTCGTGCGACGCCACGTGAAAGCCCCCGAGCTTTCACGTGTTGTGCCCGAATGCTGCGGTCTCGCCTGGAAGGCGGTGCGCGCCCAAAACGCGAAGGCCGGGCGCAACCTGGCGATCTACTGGGACGGGGGCATCCGTCTGGAAGCTGGTGTCGAGCTACAAGGGCCGTTTGCCGAGGAGGGTGAGGTGGTCCGTTCCGCGACCCCGGCCGGCTTCGCGGCATCCGTCCCGCACATGGGGCCGTATGGTGGTCTCGGCGCTGCGCACGCGGCGATTCAGGAGTGGTGCGCGCAGAACAAACATCGGTTGACCGGTCCGCAGTGGGAGATCTACGGCCATTGGCAAGAGGCCTGGAACCACGACCCCTCGCAAATCCGCACTGATGTGTTCTATCAGGTCGATCCCGATTACCCGGACAAGGACTCATGACGCACACCGCGAATGCGCGATTCGCCATCAAGACCTGGGATGAGAAGCCCTATAGTGAGGGCCAGGACCTGCCAAAACTCACTCGGGCCAGCGTGACCAAGACCTTCACTGGAGAGATCGAGGGCGAGGGACAGGTCGAATACCTCATGATGTACCGCGGCGACGGCTCAGCAACGTTCGTCGGGCTCGAGCGAGTCGTCGGACGAATCGGCGCCAAGAGCGGCACCTTTGTGCTCCAACGCCTCGGCGTATTCGAGGACGGCCAGGCAAAGGAGTCCTACTCCGTAATCCCTGGGTCCGGCACCGGGCAGCTGCGCGGCTTGCGCGGTGAGGGCCGCTCCGCGGTTGGGCACGGCAGCGAGCACCCTTTTGCCCTCGACTATGAGCTGGTCTAGCGGTCGCTTCCGCATCGTAAGCGCAGGCCACGCCTGCTTTGCTGCGGTCCTGATCTGGCTCGGCGTCATGGGCCTCAGCAAAGGCACCTTCGTCCAGGTGTGGCAGCCCGTGCCCAAATGGGTGCCTGCGCGCGAGGCACTGGCGTATCTCTGCGCTTTCATCTCCCTGGCATCCGGTATCGGCCTGCTGTGGCGGCGCACCGCGGCCGTCGCGGCTCGCGTGATCTTCGCGTCGCTCATGATCTGGCTGCTGGTCCTGAGACTGCCCAACTTTCTTTTCGAGACTCCCGTCGTGCTCGTTGCCTGGACGTTCGGGTCGACGGGCGTGATGGTGGCGGCCGCCTGGGTGCTGTACGTCTGGTTCGCCACTGACCGCGACCGGCAGCGCCTTGGTTTCTTGGCCGACGAGAGAGGCGTGCGCATCGCGCGGGCGCTCTACGGCCTGTCCCTGGTCCCCTTCGGCCTTGCCCACTTCATGTATCTCGATGCGACCACCGTGCTGATTCCGCATTGGCTGCCGTGGCACGTCGCGTGGGCGTACTTCACCGGCGCTGCCTTCATCGCGGCAGGGCTGGCCGTGACGGTCGGTGTGGTTCCACGGTTGGCTGCCGCGCTCTCGACGCTGCAAATGGGGCTGTTCAGTCTGATCGTGTGGGTCCCCCGCGTGTTGGCGGGCCCCCTCAACGATTTTCAATGGGGCGAGTTCGTCGTGACGTGGGCGCTGACGGCGGGCGCCTGGGTGGTGGCGGATTCCTACCGCGGCACGCCTTGGCTCGCCGTGGGCAAGCCCTGGCGTCGGGAATTATCATCGCCATGACCCCCAAGCCGAGTGTGGTGCTGTTTGTTGTGAATGTCCCGCGCATGACCGAATTCTACCGAACCGTCGCGGCAATGGAGCTCGTGCATGCTCAGGCTGATCACGCGATCCTTGAGATCGCGGGCTTCCAGCTCGTGATTCACGCCCTTCGTGGTGAGCCCGACGTGAAGTTGGGGCCGACGGGTCAGGTCCCAGTGCGCGAGGACTCGTACGTGAAGATGTGCCTTCCGGTTCAGAGCATTTCAGCGGCGCGGGCCTCAGCATCAAAGCTGGGCGGTGCCTTACGGCCGCCGGACAAAGAGTGGGAAGCCCGGGGCTTCCGTGCCTGCGATGGCCACGATCCGGAGGGCAACGTCTGGCAGGTGCGTCAGAATGCTGTCTAACCGAGGCCATATCCCGATCGCCAAGCCGCGTCAGCGCCGTGTGTTTTCCGCACCTAGTATTGTTTGGCTGAACGCCCCGAATGAGCAGAGGAAGGCACCATGGAACCAGGCGTATTTCTTGCCGCGCTGCTGATATTTGTGGGGATTCCCTCGCTGACGATTCTCAAGATCGCGCGGCTGCGCGCCAGCCGCCCGCAAGCATCGGGCGACGTCACTGAGCGGCTCGAGGCAGTGGAGCATCGGGTGGAGGACCTGCAACAGGAGCTGGCCGAGACCCAGGAGCGCCTGGATTTCGCTGAGCGTCTACTCAGCAAGGCGCGGGACGAGCGGCGGATTGGCAGCTGAGAACGGAGACCTTCGATGAAAGTCGCCATGAAGCCGCGTGTGACGTCGCTCGCCCCGCAGTTCCTCGTCGACGACCTCGAGCGTTCGATGGCGTACTACTGGAGGCTTGGTTTCATCTTCGAGGACCCCTGGGACAACTTCTACGGCGGCCGTCCCGTGGCCGGCTGCTGAGTCTCGATGACTCCGACTGAGCTCGTTCAAGCGCTGGAACGCACTCGCGACGAGACGGTGCGGTGTTTCTCGCTGAGCGGTGGGGACCTGGCGCGCAGCTATGCGCCGGGCAAGTGGTCAGTCGCCTATATCCTGCACCATCTCTCCGATAACGAGAGCGTCTTCTTCGAGCGCATCCGCCGAGTGCTGAGTGAGCCGCGCCCCGTGCTCTGGGTGATGGATCAGGATGCCTGGGCGAAGGGGCTCGACTACTCGCGGGTGCCGCTCGATGTGTCTCGGCGCGTCTATGAATCGGTTCGCAACGCCATCATCTACTATGCCGGCGTGCACTATGAGCGCAGCGGCCACCTCGAGTGGGTGCATAGCGTAGACGGCGTGCGCACGCTGCAGGACGAATTCGACAAGGTCGCGACGCATAACGAACATCACTTGGGTCAGATCCGGGTAGCGCTGGGGCGTCCAGCCGCCTAACCCGTGCCTGAAGCGTATCTCGTGAGGTGGGGTTAGTTTCCGCTTATGGAGCTCCAGCCTTTAAACGCGTCTCACGATGCCCTTCTCCGCGTCCTGCAACAGCAGGATGATGTCTGGGAGTTCGTCGGGACGCTCCCGCAGCCACACGAGGGCGACGCGCGCCGCCTCTTTGCCATCATGGAAGGGCAGGTGCCGATCGGAATCGGCGGGTTGATCAGGTCTCAGGCCTTCGATGGGAAGGACGTCGAGGTCTTGTGTGCGCTGCGATCTGAAGCCCAACGCCAGGGGCTTGCCAAACGCGCGTGCGAATTGATTCTCACCTGGGCGTTCGGCACCGCCGGAGTCGAGCGCGTGATCGCCTGCATCGACGACAATAATGAAGGGGCGCGAACAATTGCGACGAAGATTGGTATGCAGGAGTTGTGCGCGCTGCCACCCAACCGAACCGTGTATGTGAAGTATCGCGACGAGCGCAGCCTCACGCGCGTCTGAGGCTGCCGGACCGGTCCCCACCGGACATCACGAAGGAGGCACAATGACTGCCCCCCGATACCTCAACGCAGTTCTCACCCTCATCGCGCTGCTCCTGACGGTGATCGCATTTAGGACCGTGCCCGCGGTTCAAGCGGCTCAGGCGCCCGAACCACGTAGCCGCGTCATCGGCGGCATCGAGGGACCAGTCACGAGACTTCTGGTGTGGGATGGGGCGACGAGTACCGTCTATGAGTACGGAACGAACGGGAAAGTTCGGGGCAAGTGGACCCTCAACGTTCCTGGTGAGCCCCTGGTGCGCGGACGATAGCAAGGGCCACTCAGAGAGGAGTCATCATGAGGTTCGTCTCATGGATTGTGCTCGGGCTGGTTGCGGGAATATTGGCCAAGGTCATCATGCCCGGCAGAGACCCCGGCGGGCTTATCGTCACCATCTTGCTCGGCGTCGGCGGCGCGCTGGTCGGCGGGTACATCGGAACCCGACTCGGGTTCGGCACCGTCTCGGGATTCGACCTGCGTAGCCTCGCGATTTCGGTTGGCGGCGCCGTGCTATTGCTGTTCCTCTACCGGCTGTTGAAACGGAAACGGGCCGTGTAACCAAGAAGCACCCGCTCTGGACACCGCGGCCCGCAGGCAGTCTAATCTGTCCCATGCGCAACCGACTCCTGATCGCACTGCCTGCACTCCTGGCAATTTTGGCCAGTCCCGTCGCCGCCCAAACCAGGCTGCAACTCCGTTGGGAGCTGCTGGGCGATAGCATCGCCGGCGACCGCGGCTTCTCGCGAGCGGCCTTCACCATCACCAACCGTGACACGAAGCCGCTCGCGCCGAGCGGGTGGGCGATCTACTACAGCGCGCTTCATAGCGCGGACTCGGGAACCGTCGGCGGCGGCTTCGCGATCGGGGACACGACCGGCGATCTGCACCGCCTGGCGCCGGGCGCCGGATTCGCCGGACTCGCACCGGGGGCGAGCATTCGGATCGAGTACCGCACCGATCCGCTCCTCAACACGAGCTTCGTTCCGAAGGGGCCCTACATCGTTTTCGATGTCTCGAAGGACCTAGGCGTCGCGCTGAACGATTACACGGCCGTCCCGTTCGGCCGCGCGCCGCAGGGTGCGGGGCACGACCCCCGCGTCGTGACGCCGGAGGACCAGTTCGCGCTCGATTCCGTGATTCGCGTGATCCCCCCGAGCGCGCTGCCGCCGGTGTTTCCGACGCCGCTCGAGCTGACACCGGGAGCAGGGATGCTGCATCTCGCGGCGCTCCCGGCGGTCGCGGCGCCCGCAGCGCTCCGAACCGAAGCCGCGTTCGCGGCCGAGTATCTGCGCCCGTATTTCCGCGGCACCGGGCAGGGAAGCGTCCCGCTGCGGCTCGAGGTCGGCGCCGTCGCCGGCCAGACCTCGGCGGAGGCGTACACGCTGGTCGTGGATCCCGCCCAGGGCATTAGCATCGTGGGCGCATCGCCCGCCGGCGTCTTCTACGCTCTCCAGTCTCTGCGCAGCATGTTGCCTCCCGCCGGGCCAACGCCTCGCGGTGCGGGAGGGGTCGATCTCCCTGCGATTCGAGTGGTCGACGCACCGCGCTTTGGCTATCGCGGATTCATGCTCGACGTCGCCCGAAACTTTCATCCGAAGCCCGTGGTGTTGCGGACGCTGGATCTGCTCGCGCGCTACAAGATCAATGCCTTCCACGTCCATCTGACCGACGACGAGGGCTGGCGGATCGAGCTGCCGAGTCTTCCCGAGCTGACGGCGCTGGGCGCTCGACGCGGCCATCCCCCTGACTCGGGGATGCATCTCCCGCCGGCGTTCGGCTCGGGGCCCAGCGTCGACCGGCCCTTCGGCAGCGGCTTCTATTCGCGCGCGGACTGGATCGAGATCCTCCGCTACGCGGCGGCGCGGCACATCGAAGTGATTCCCGAGATCGAGATGCCGGGCCACGCCCGCGCCGCGGTCAAAGCTCTGAAGCTCAACGAGCCGGGC
>WNFK01218934.1_pt1 | contig 12979 bp, 11 predicted proteins | sample 5400281 | NCBI WGS metagenome assembly WNFK01 (sample SAMN13153350, study PRJNA577476) | soil metagenome | isolation source: 20 cm soil on Douglas fir-dominated hillslope | place: USA:California | collected 2013-09-17
TAATTGAACTCCACGGGTCCCTCTCCGTACAGCACGATGGTGGTCTCGTCATCGCGGGTGAACGCGAAATGATTCATGTTGGCCGACGCGTCGACGAAACCGCCGTTATCTGACGCTGGCGCCGAAGCCCGTCGCCAGAGGCCCGCTGTGTGAACTTTTGTGGGACGTCCCCAACGATCCGCCTGGCGAACTGCGTTGGTGCCTGAGCAAGATCCGTGGCCTGCTCAACGACCGTGCCTGCCGGCGAGTGCACACGCATGGGGACACCGTTCAGCTGGATCTATCGCAGTCTCCGGTCGACGTGCTCGACGTCCTGCGGGCCGCCGAGGACGCACGAGTGTCTTACGCGCCAAGACCAGGATTCTGAGCGCTGTGGATCGCGCCCGAGAGTGTGTGCCTCGCGCCTAGAGTGATGGCATGACTCGCTCGACGAACGCACGACTCGCCGGCTTCGGCTACCTCAGCTACATCGTGGTCGGCATTCTCAATGAAGTCCTGATGTACCGGGCGACCGGCGTTGAAGGGACGGCCGCGAAACTCGCGCGCATCGCCGAGTATTCGACCGACGTGCGCCTTGCCATGATTCTGAAGCTCGCCGAATGCTTTAGGACACCGAGCTTGCGATGCTGGGACTCCTTTGCCGCGTTGCGGAAGGCGTGCTCATTGCGACCCTCATCCCGAACAGCCAGGGACTGCTGTGGCTCGCAAGCGTACGCGCCGGGGTGGATGTCCCGGACGTTGCGACAACGAATGCGCTGGGCGCATTCCTGCTGGCGCCCGGCGCTGCCGTCGGTGCGATTTTCTTCGCGGTGGGGAGCGCAATCTTCTCGTATCTCCTGCTGCGCGGACGGGCGATCCCTGTATCACTCGCGTGGTGGGGCGTGCTCTCCTCAGCGCTGCTCGTCATCGGCGTGCCCCTCCAGGTCGCTGGCTTCTTGACCGGCCCACTGGCCGGATACCAGTGGGTGCCGGCGATCGCATTCGCACCCGTATTCGCGTTGTGGCTGCTCATCAAAGGCGTTGCCACGCCCGGGCGCGGGGAGATGTCATGACAATCGGAATGCCCGACGCCACACAACGCGCAGCCGCGCGCGTGGTAGGAGCCGTGTATCTCGTCGCGCTCGTTCCGGCAGTCTTTGCCGAGTTCTATGTCCGCGGCCAGCTCGTCGTCGCCGGCAACGCCGCGCAAACGGCGCTGAACATCGTGGCGCACGAACGGCTCTTTCGTCTTGGCATCGCCAGCAATCTCGCCGTCTGCGCGATCGATATAGCCCTGATCACTGCTCTCTACCTGGTCCTCAACCCGATCAACAGGAGCCTCGCCTTGCTGGCGCTGGGCTGGGGGCTGGTAGAGACCGCAATCCTGGTCGTCGCCACACTGAGTGACTTCAACGTTCTGCGAATCCTGAGTGGTGCCGAGTACCTGAACGTATTCGAACTTGATCGATTACAGACGCTCGCGAGGCTGTCGGTCGGCACGCATGCGGATGTGTATAACGTCGGCCTCGTGTTCGCCGGACTCCGCAGCACCACCTTCTGCTATCTGTGGTTCAAGTCGGGCTTCATTCCGAGAGCATTGGCCGGCTTCGGAGTGGTCGCGTCCTTCTTGATGGGAGTGTCCGCATACTCGTTCATCATCTTTTCGGAACTCGCGGCGATTGTTCCCGTAGGGATTTACGGCGGTCCTATCTTTCTTTTCGAACTGACAATGGGCGCGTGGCTTGTGTTCAAGGGACTGCCACGATCGGTGGGATAGGTTCGAGCAGGTCGCGCAGCTGTGGGACATTACGGGTTCTCGGCCGCGAAAGAACGAAGACGCGCCCTCCGGCTTCTCGATAGGCACAGCTGGCGTCTGCGCCGCATCTGGTCCTTAAATGACCTGCTTAACTTTCGCGTCTCGTAGGGGGGCCTACCCACCGGATAGGCGTCGTTGATCCAGATCGTACTATACGGAAAGAGTAAGAAGTTGTTAGACCCTTGAATCCACCGGGATGCCGGGCGTATGTTCTTTGCACGATCACGAACTCGCAAGGAGTCCGTCATGACCACTCGACGACTCACGTTGGTGACGCGTGTTCGGCCTGAGCGATCGGTCAGGGTCGCCGCCGTCGTCGCGGACCTGCGGCAGCTTTCGCCCGAGGCGCTGACGCGGTGTGCACGGTTGATTCAAGCGCTCGCGCACGCCGAGTCCGTCGTGCGAAGAGTTGAAGCAGATCGTATGCGGCGGGCTGCAGATCGCGCGGCACCCGCCGCCAGGCGCGCAGCAATCGACGTTCGGTGGCGGTCACCGCTTCACGACGATCGGTACCAGCGGGCAACGTCGTATCGCCTATGAATTGACGTAGCGACACGCCGAAGTACGCTGCCATCCCAACGACGTCGTCAATTGTCGCGTGGCCCGTCCCGTACAGGTATTTGTTCAGCCAACCCTGCGACCGGTGTAGAAAACGTGCGAGGTGCGATTGATTCACCTTCCCCGCGAGCAACTTCGCCCGCACCCGTGCGTCGATCAGCGTCTCCTTGGGGTTCGGCATACATCCGCGCTGGTGAATTTCGCGAGCGGCACTTCCACTCGAAATACTACATGCGGGCAGAAATTGCTTCCCTTCGATTACACGAGCACCCAGCCTGGCGGGCCGCATCGTGTAATCGATCCAGCTTAGACGCCGGGATGTCTGCCGGTGCAAGCAGCAGACCGGTTGTGGGTATCGTCATTTTCATTCGATGTCGCGCCATTCGTCGACGGCGCGATCGCGCGCACACTCGTCCTGGTCGAATTGCTGGGCTAAGCGCGGGCTCAATGGCGTACGTCCACTGCCCGTGCCGTCGCAAAGGACCGTATCAGCAGACGCCCATGCCGCTCGGTGGACGGTTCAAAACGGCCGTGATCGACACGTCGAAACCGGCCACCACACGCGTGGCCCCGTCGAGACAAGTGGAGTTTTACTTCCTGGCCTCCTCGGTGCGCAAGTCGGTTTTTGCACTGTGGTGCGGCGGCTGCGTGGACCCCATATTTGAGCACGTGCGCGTGATGCAGCAGCCGATCGAGCAACGCCTGGTCGGCCGCGATGTCGCCGAGCAGTCTGCCCCAAACATCCACGGGTCGATTTGACTTGAACAACGTGGACGTGGGTTGTACCGGCGCATGATGACTTCCAGCAGATCTTCCGCCGTAGATCAGGGCGCAATTCATCTTCTCGTTGAATCAACGTCAAGGCGATCGGACGAGCTGATCTTGCCGACGGAGGAGCTCGTCGGACACCAGCGTCGAGACGAGATCGATCGCCGTCAGTAGCTCGAACCGACAGACGCTCGCATTCCGCGCGGCGCAGCCGTGATCGTCCACGAGACCCTGCCAGACGGCATCGCGTTTCCGGGGCTCAGCATTCGTCGACTGGCTGAGGCGGCGGCGCAACGTCGCGCGCACGCGTGCATGATGGCGCACTGCCACTGACTGCCGCGCTCTGGATTCCATTCGAAATAGCACAACGGTAACGTTTCTATTTCAAACCGGTAACACTGCGGTAAATTTGTTATTGAAATTTCTATTCTATTCAGATTAGAGTTCCTAGCTGTTGTCCGCTCGATGCGATGACGGTGTAACCCCCCATGCACCTGACACGCCGGATGCGGTTCTGTTTCATCATCGAAGAGCAGTACAGCTGCGAGCGCATGCCGATGGTCGTCGCAAACCAGCTGCGCCGATCGGGGCACGGCGTCGACGTGTTGGAGCCATCCAGGGCGGTGACCTGTCTATCCGACCTCGCGAGACAGAACTATGACGCGTACGTCCTCAAGACCGTCTCAGACGGGCCCGGGCTTTGTCTGCTGGAGGCCGCAGAAGCGGCAGGTATACCGGCGATCAACAATTCGCGTGCGATCCGGTTCGTGCGCGACAAAACAATTCTGTCAGCCCTGGCGTGCGCGAAAGGCCTACCGCTTCCACGAACGTACTTCATGGTGGATCCGCGCCTTCTCGAGAACATCCCTGAGAAGGATTACCCCTTAGTACTCAAGCCGACCAACGGGAGCTCCGGCCGCGGCATTCATCTCATCAAGAGTCGCGCCCACCTGTCAGCCCTGAAAATCACCTGTCCCAGACCGTGTTTCTTCCTCGCGCAGCAGTATGTCGAGAACGCCGGTTACGACATCAAACTGTACGTGATCGGCGAAGCCGTGTACGCCGTTGCAAGGAAATCGCCCCTTCATCCTGAGATGAAGGTGACGAGCCAACTGATTCCAGTGCAACTCGAGTGGCTGAAGCTCGCCAGGCGTGTTGGCGAAATCTTCGGACTGGACATCTATGGATTGGACGTGGTCGCGACGAGTAAAGGCCCGGTCGTCGTCGACATCAACGACTTCCCGAGCTTTGGACATGTCCCTCGAGCAGTGGACCGCCTTTCGACCTACATCCTTCGTATCGCGGAACACGCCAGGTTCAGGCGGCGGCACAGAATCCCGTTCTTCGCGACAGTGGAGTCATCAGCCAGAACGGCGACGTTTGACGCGGTTCGGCGACGGTGTGTGATCAACCCGGAACTGCATGGTGTCGGCCGCGGCCCTACCTTTGGCCCATCTGTCCGGCATAAATAGGTCGAAGCCGATGACAATCCGTCGACAGATCAACGTTTCGCTGGTTGCGATTGTGGGAGAGGGTTTACTCTCGCGCCTTAGTTTCGGCCTGATTAGCTTCACTCTGCCACTGTACGCTCGTCATCTCGGGCTCAGCCTCGCGGAAGTCGGTGTGCTCGCCGCGTTGAACAGCGCAGTGGCCGTCGGGCTGAAACCATTCGCCGGATGGGCCGCCGACCGGTTCGGTTTGAAACGTATCTACCTCGTATCGATCGGCATACGCAGCCTGGTGTCATTCTTCCTCGGCTTTGCCACCGCACCGTGGGAACTCTTTGCCATACGCAGTGTCCATGGTCTGTCCATGTCCCTGCGGGATCCGTCGGCGAATGCCTTGATCGCCGAACACGGCGGCGAGAAGTCCGTCGCTTCCGCTTTCGCCTGGTATCAGACTGCCCGGACCGTTGCGGGCTCGATGAGCAGGGCTTTCGCCGGAATTCTCCTGACGATCACCGGAGCGCATTACTCGCTGGTGTTCCTTGTCGCCTTTGCTCTTTCAGTGTTGCCGCTCCTCTCAGTAGCCCGGTATTTGAAGGAGGACAGAAACGAAATCCACGTTCAGCGTCACGTCGCTGTTTCCTCGATCCCATCTCAAAGATTCGAGGCCGACCTCGCGGGCGAGGCGACACCAGTCCGGCCCAAGGTGCTCCCATTCGTCGGTCTGGGATTCCTGATTGCCGCGAGCGCCGAAATGCTGAATGGCCTTTTTCCGGTGTTGGCCACGGAGTACGCCGGGTTGAGCCAGGCGCAGACTGGAGTGATCTATGCGGTCTCAACATGTGCGATCGTCTTCGGCGGTCCCGCATTCGGCTGGCTCTCCGACAATATCAGCCGCAAGCTCGTGCTGACAGTCAGAGGGGTTGCCAACACGCTTTCCTCCATTCTCTATGTGATCGCTCCGACATTCGCCGGCGTCGCGCTCGCGAGAACGGCCGACGATTTGGGAAAGGCGGCTTTTCGCCCGGCCTGGGGCGCACTCATGGCTCAGGTCTCGAACTCCGACACGCGCAGCCGCGCACGCACGATGAGTTGGATGAGCATGGGAGAAGACGCCGGCGGAGCGCTCGCCCCGGTGGTAGCTGGTTTCTTGTGGGCCAACTGGGGCATCGCGGCCCTGATGGGCGCGCGAGTTCTGCTCGCCCTCGCCGCCGAAGGGTACGCCTTCGTCGTGACGCGACCTGTGAGGGAAGCGCCCGTCAAGACCAATCGAAGAGCGCACGCGCACGAGCTTGCGATCGCTCTTCCTGCGAGCTCACCGACAGAGGAACAGAACCGGGGATCCATGATCCAAGTCGAAATGGATTAACCCCATCATGAAAGACCTTCTTTAGTCCAGCCCCGAGGTGAACGCAGTTGCTGCGCTCGACCATTCGGTTCATCGTGCGTGGGTCGGTCCTGCTCGGATTCGTGATCGCCTGGCCGGCTCCGGTTCGCGCGCAGGAGACCGGAACAGTCCTCAGTATTCCGCGCGTGGATCGCGCACCAAGGATCGAGGATTTTCTGACTGGAAATCCACCGACCGACGCCTCCCTTCAGGTATCGGAGTTCCGCCAGCGAGAGCCTGGCGACGGCGTCCCGGTGAGCCACGCGACCGTTGCGTATCTCAGCTACGACGATTCGAGGCTGTATGTCGTGTTCGTCTGCAAGGATGAACGGGAACAAGTGCGTGCCACGATCGCGCGCCGGGAGGACATCGACGCCGATGATCAAGTGGCCATCTACCTCGACACGTTCCTCGACTTCGAGCATGCGTACGTCTTCGCATCGAATCCTCTCGGAATTCAGCGGGATGCTGTACTGACCGAAGGCCAGAAGGAGGACCTGAGCTTCGATACCGTGTGGTCCTCCGAAGGCCGGTTGACGGCCGACGGCTACGTCGTCCGCATGGCGATCCCCTTCCGGAGTCTGCGCTTCAAGAACGAGCAGACGAAGACCTGGAGGGTCGCGATCGGGCGTGTGATTCAGCGCAACAACGAAGAGGTGTACTGGCCCTACATTACCAAGCGTGTTCAGGGTTTCGTCCCGCAGTTCGGCACGCTGAGTGGACTTGCGCGGATCTCGCCCGGGCGCAACGTCCAGATCAACCCCTACGCGGTTGGGGCGCGGGCTCGCTTCCTCGATGCCAGTGGGCCGGCCTTTCGCGACGAGGGAGACCGGCGGATCGGCATGGACGCCAAGATGGTCGTCCGGGACGGGTTGACGGTCGATGCGACGGTCAACCCGGACTTCAGCCAGGTCGAGACCGACGATCCTCAGGTGACGGTGAACGAGCGCTTCGAGGTCTTCTTCCCGGAGAAGCGACCGTTCTTCACCGAGAACGCGGGCTACTTCCAGACGCCTATCAACCTGTTTTTCTCGCGGCGCATCGTCGATCCCGGTTTCGGTGGACGCCTCACCGGCAAGCTGGGTCGCTGGGCAGTGGGTGGTCTCGCGATGAACGACCGCGCGCCGGGTCGCACGACGTCTGACGACCCACGCGCAGGCCGAAACGCCGGTGTTGGCGTGCTTCGCGTGCAGCGAGAGTTCGGCGATGAGTCTCATCTCGGTGTGCTCGTCACCGATCGCGAATTCGTCGGCAGCTCTGCTCGAATGTTCGCGTTCGACGGGCGGTGGAGGCTGGGCCAGAACTGGGCGGCCATCGGCCAATTTGCCCGCAGCGGGACCGCCAAATCGAACGCCACACCAGTGACGGGCCGAGCGGCGGTTGCTCAGATCCGTCGAGACGGAAGAAACCTCAACTACCAGGGGGAATTTCTGGATGTCAGTCCCACCTTTGCCGCACCGCTCGGCTTCGTGAAGCGGGTGGGCTACCGCCAAACCGACCACGCGACGAAGGTTCGCTGGCGGCCGAGGAGTGGCGCCGTCCTGCAGTACGGCCCTCGCGCTTCGGCGCTCTTCAACTGGAACCCGGACGGGCGACTCCAGGACCGCGAGATCAAGACCGACTTCCAGGTCGAATTCGCACGCAACTCTCAGATCCAAATCGAGCGCGTCCAGGCGTTCGAGCTGTTCCGCGACGTTCCGTTTCACTCATACGCCACCATCGCTTCGGTCCGCACCGACTGGCTCAAGTGGCTCGGGTTTTCCGGCTCGTACTCCTGGGGGACCGGCGTCAACCACGATCCCCCGCCGCATCGCGACGCCTTCCTGGCGGACGCCACCAAAGCCGAGATGACCGTCACGCTTCGTCCCACCACCCGGTTGCGCATCGACCAGACGTTCGTGCACAGCGCGCTGAACGTGCGCGACGGGGCATCGCCGATTTTTACCGACCGCCTCCTGCGGACGAAGCTCAATTACCAGTTCAACCGACTGCTTTCCATCCGCGCCATCCTGGACAACGCGGCCCTCAACGCCGATCCGAGTCTGGCCAAATTGGATCATGAGCGGAGCTGGACGCCGGAAGTACTTCTGACTTACCTCGTACATCCCGGCACGGCGCTGTTTGTCGGCTACACCGATCGCCACGAAAACGTAGCGCTGCTTTCCGAGCCCTTCCCGAGCGTGCGCCGGACCGCAGCGCCCGACACATCCGTCGCGCGGCAACTCTTCGTGAAGCTGAGTTACCTCTGGCGTTTCTGAGCATGTAAACAAGATGCGCGCGACCGCGCGCTGGTCACACAACCATTCCTCTGCGGGTGAAAAGGAGAGGCCGACATGAGTGACGATCGAAACGGGCCATCGGAGAACTCGGCGGACCGGATCGAACCAGCCAGCGGGAAGTTAGGCGTGATGATGCCAGGAATGGGGGCGGTGGCCACCACGTTCGTGGCCGGTGTAGAGGCAGTTCGAAAAGGGCTGGCTGAGCCCATTGGTTCGGTGACGCAGATGGCCACCATCCGACTGGGGAAACGGACCGAGGGACGCTCGCCACGAATCAAGGACTTCGTGCCTCTGGCGGATCTGGACGATCTGGTCTTCACCGGCTGGGACATTTTCCCCGACGACATGTACACCGCAGCATGCAAAGCCGGCGTACTGGACCGCGAACTGATCGAACAGATCAAACCGTTTCTCCAATCAATCACGCCGCGCGCCGCGGTGTTCGACCGGAATTACGTTCGCAACCTGGACGGGCCCAATATGAAAACCGGCACGAGCAAAATGGATCTCGCGGAGCAGGTTCGCGAAGACATCCGCGAATTCAAGAAGACGTCCGGCGCGAGCCGGTTCGTCATGATCTGGTGCGGCTCGACGGCGGCCCTCCTGCACCCCACCGCGGTCGTCCAGTCGGTTGAAGCATTCGAGGAAGGCCTGGAAAAGAGCGACCGGAACATCTCTCCTTCGATGATCTATGCCTACGCGGCGTTAAGCGAAGGCGTACCCTTCGCGAACGGCGCGCCCAACCTGACGGTCGACGTTCCAGCAATGCACGAGTTGTCGCGGCGCAACGAAGCGCCCATCTGTGGGAAGGACTTCAAAAGCGGTCAGACGTTGGTGAAGACCATCCTCGCGCCCGGCTTCAAGGCTCGAATGCTCGGATTGAATGGCTGGTACTCGACGAACATCCTCGGCAACCGCGACGGTGAAGTGCTGGACGATCCTCAGTGTTTCAAGACCAAGGAAGAATCCAAACTCGGCGTCCTCGACCACCTCCTCCAGCCGCAGATGTACCCGTCGCTCTACGGCAAGATTTGCCACAAAGTGCGCATCGACTATTACCCGCCGCGGGGGGACAACAAAGAGGGGTGGGACAACATCGACATCTTCGGTTGGCTTGGCTACCCGATGCAGATCAAGGTGAACTTCCTGTGCCGCGACTCCATCCTCGCCGCACCGATCGTGCTCGACCTCGTGCTCTTCCTCGACCTGGCGCAACGCAGCGCCGAACTGCGCGGCCTGGGCATCCAGGAATGGCTTAGCTTTTATTTCAAGTCGCCGATGACCGCGCCGGGACTCTGCCCTGAACACGATCTGTTCATTCAGTCGATGAAATTGAAGAACACACTGCGGTACCTGAGAGGCGAAGCGCTTATCACGCACCTGGGACTCGAGTACTACGACTAGCCCGGCGTACACGATTCTGAAAACGGTAATGAATCAGGACGAACATCGCGTAGCCGTATCCATTCAGGAGCTCCCGTTCGTCGTCGTCGATTTCCTCGAACGCGCACACCCACGATTGTTCGCAGGGATACAAAGCCCGGTCGGGCTGTTCGTGCGGTATCTGCGACGTAAGCCGGGACGGGGGCTGACGATCCTCTACCAGGCGGAATCGCTCAACGAGTCGCGCAGGAACCGGTTCACCATTCCCCAGCGCTGGATCACTGTGATGACCGGCCAAAGCGTGCATGCGCAGACCGAAGTCTATGCAGTCCCTCGTCAGCGTCAGGCGGCAGCTCTGGATATTCGCGCGCCAGGCACTACAGTCGCGGATGCGGGCTGCACGGTACAGGTCTTCCCCGCCGATCGCGGTTTGTCGGCGCTTGGAGAGAGCTGTGCTCCATCGCCGCAAGGGCCGGTGTTCTCCGCGTTGGAGACGGCCGCGCGGATGCAGCTGCGCGATGCTTCGTGGCATCTCATCTTCGCGACAGCTGAGCCCGTGCGGTACAAACCCTCGAGTCGTTGTGTTATCCGGTACCGTCTTTTGCTCGAGCGAACGACATTGGATGGAACGCAGAAACAGGATGTCAATGTCACCCTATTCGGCAAACTTTACAGCGACCCTGAGCACGCCTGCGCGTGTCACGCGACCCTCCAACGACTCTACGCCGAGCAAGCGCACACGGGTCCACCGATCATTCCGCGCCCGCTCGGTGCCGTGAATATGCTCGGACTTGTGCTCAGCGCAGCTGTGCCATCGTCGAAAGACGGAGAATTCATGTTTGCCCACCCAGGATTCCTCGTGCTGCAACCGCGTGTGCTCAGAGGCGACTCCGGCGAAATAAAGGAAATGATCATTCCTAGTGAAGAACTGAGCATGACGGCGACCGCACTTGCACGTCTGCACACCAGCACACTCCGACCGGCGGGATCTCCACGAACGGAAGTTAAAGAGGCAAAGCGTGTCGAGGAGCGCGCCGCACTGATCGCCGCCGGCAACCCAGAGCAGGCAGAGATGACACGACAGCTGGGACACCAACTCGCGATGCTGTTGGAGACGTGTCAGTCAGACGCGTACCGGCCCGCGCACGGAGGATTTAAGCCGAGTCAGTTGCTTTTCAGTCATCACCGCGTGTTCGTGGTCGATCTGGATGGCGTCTGCCTCGCGGATCCGGCGCTCGATGTCGGCTATTTTCTGGCGTACCTGCGTCCGAGTGGTCTCTGGTATGACCGCGCCGGCATGCGCGAGTGGTTCCAAGATTCATCGGCACGGTTCGTCGATGCCTATCGCCTGGCGTTGAGTGAGCGCGGCATCGAGGACGCCGTGACCCATGGCATCATGCAGCGCACGCGCCTCTACGAGGCCGCTATCCTGTTCAAGATCGCGGCACGGCGCATCAACCGCATGAACAGCCCGCGCCCGGAAGAGCTCTCATCCATCCTGACGGAAGTCGCTTGTCTGATGAAGCCGTTTCGCGATCGAACGACGTAACGACGTGCGCCGCAAACCGACGAGTTGAAAGGCGGCTGTGGCGGACGCCCGGCTAGCAACCCATGTATGACGATCTGCTTCATTGCGGATAACCCAGAGACAACGAGGCACCCGGTCATTGGTGTTGTCCTTGAACGTCTGCGGTTGAATCATGAGGTGCGTTTACTGGATGTTCAGGCGCTGACTGGGGACGAAGTGATCGCGCTCGAAGACCTGCATCTGCCGGCTGACATCTACCTTCTAAAGTCGCACACGTCGCAGGCATTGGAGGTTGCGCATCACCTGGAACAGCGAGGGGCGCTGGTCGTCAACAGTTGGGCGTCATCATCAGACTGTCGCGATCGTGCACTGATGACGCAACGTATGACAGAGGCTCGCCTTCCCTGGCCGCATACCTGGAATTTTGGTCCTTCAGACAACCTGGCACGTCAACAGGAGTTCCTGTCAACGCTGCCATTTCCGCTCGTTCTGAAGAGCCGATGCAGCTATCGCGGGGATCTCGTCGTGAAGGTGCATGACGCTGAACAATTGGAAGCGCGAGCGCGAGCGCGGAACTACGAGTCATTCATTCTTCAGGATTTTGTGCTGGGGGATGGCTCCGATATCAAATTATGGGTGGTCGGGGAACAGGTGTTTGCCGCACGTCGTCGCACGACTTTGGATGCAAATGTGGCTGGGAGCTTTCCGCTTCCCTCCGAGATGCTTTCGAGCGATTGGAGATCGTTGGCTTTGGAGATCGGCCGTGTGTTTGATTTGCGCCTGTATGGAGTCGATCTTCTGATGACGAAAGACGGGCCCGTGGTTGTTGACGTCAATTCATTTCCTGGGTTTCGTGGTGTCGCTGGCGCGGATTCCGCGTTGATTGCGCTTATCGAAGATTTGGCCGCAAGCAGATTGTCCGTCGGAGAGCGCACAATGTGACACGGGCAGACGTAGAGGTCGGCCCATGGCGGCTGCCTCGAAACCGGTCTGGTCACGCCTGCTGCGTTGGGCGTAGCTCCGGCAGCTTGAACACGTGAATCGACTGGTCCGTCTTCCGGTACCGCCTCGTGCTTTTCTGCGTAGAGAGGTCCGAGACGCACACGAACGATTGGTCCGTCAGCCAGCAGCACCCCTCGAGCGTCCGGTACTTGATCTTGCCTTTCCTCGTTCGCGGAAACTCGTACGTTTGTCCCTCGCCGGCAATCGTCCAATTGCCGAAGCGAAGCGTGCCAATCCAGAGCCGCGAGGATTGCTGCGAGAGGACCGCGATGCGGCGTCCTCGCAGCGCGACCGCCGAGTAGTCTTCGAACCTGACGGTGCGTGGCAGCTTGATGCGGGCGATCGGCTTCCAGAGGGTGCGTGAGCGTTGGAGCAGGTGGATGCGTCCTCCGCCGGGCTTCCGTCCCGCGCGGCCGGCGCGGCACCGGTTCCCCTCGCAGAGCGCGAGCAGATAGTCCTGCTCGCGCCACCGCACGGCGCTCAGCCCCTCGAAACCCCGGTTGCGCTTCTCGAACGCAAGGTCGATCCACTGCCGCCGTTTGTAGTGTGCGGACTCGTCGCACTCGTCGACGAGCGCCTTGTAGGTGCCGTCGGGATGCTTCTCGGCCTCGATGAGCAGGTAGAAGCGGCGCGCGTATCGGCTGAAGGCGATGTCTTCATATCCTTCCCCGTTCCGCTTCCGCCCGAACCACGAATGCCGCTTCGATCCGGGCTCGAGGCTGCGATGAATCCGGGCGATGCGCCTGACGTTGTCGAAGATGACGTAGTAGTCCGCGCCTTTGGCGATCACGCCGCTCGCCTCGAGCACGCCGCCGGGGGTCGGCGGGCTGATTA
>WNFK01206164.1_pt1 | contig 12973 bp, 13 predicted proteins | sample 5400281 | NCBI WGS metagenome assembly WNFK01 (sample SAMN13153350, study PRJNA577476) | soil metagenome | isolation source: 20 cm soil on Douglas fir-dominated hillslope | place: USA:California | collected 2013-09-17
GGACCACCTCCATCCCCAGGTCTGCTTCCACCACGCCTGCGACGCCTCGGAGAGCGACCTGCGGCTCGGCGACTGGAGGGGCCTTGCCCTCTCGCCCGACGGCAACCTCTGGGTCGGCGGCCGCTGGACCGGCGGCCAGATCCGCTGGACCAACGATCTGGAGAGCTGGCTCGACCGGCCCGGCAACCAGATCTTTACCGCCGCGTTCGGCGATCCCTACCGCGGCCCGTGCGGTTCGGGTTTCTGCAACCAGCCCGTCTTCATGGTCCCCGCGGAAGGCGATTTCATTTCGGTTCAGGCCGTCGCAGTCGCGCCGGACGGCCGCGTCTGGTTCGCCAGCGGGCGCACGACGACCAACGACGTCCCGCGGGGACTCGCCGCCTGGGACGGCAAGTCGTTCCAGTACTTCGACCCCCAGCGCGACGCCGGCATGGGAGAGTCGGACATCCGGGACATGGTGGCCCTCGCGGACGGCAGGCTCGTCCTGGCAGGCGCCTCCACCGGCCTGGTGTTCTGGAACCCGCAAACTGGCGCGCACAAGACGCTGCGCGCAGGCTCAGACCTTCCCGACGACCACGTCTTCCGCCTGAAGCTCGACCGGATGGTGGACCCGCCGACCCTGTACGTAGCGACGGAGGGCGGAGCCGCCGCGCTGAGGACCCTGCCGTGAAGCGCAGGATCCGGAAGCCGGTCCGCTAAGCCGCTCGCAGCAGCCACGTCCCGGGCAAGCTGAACGGCGGGTCGCTTCCGGACCGGTCGTCTTTCCACCCCGCGGACGAGCACGGGTCGAGTCCTTGCGGAGCAACGTCCTCACGCAGGTGATGCCGGAAGTTCTCCACCACGTAGCCGACCGCGTACTTCACCTCGCGCAGCGCCTTCAAGACGTGCGCGTGAAAGCGGTCCGAGAAGACCCTCCCCGTCCGGCGGGCCACGCGGTTGAGAGCGCGCGCGATGCGAACCGCGAGCCCCTGGACTGCGCGAGAGAACTTGGCCGGCTCGTCAGCCTCCAAGATCAAGTGCAGATGGTTGCCTTGGATGGAGTAGTGCACGACCCGCATCCCAAACCGCTCCTTCGCCGCCCGAAGCGCGTCCTCGATGGCCCGCCTGAACTTGAATCCGCGCAAAAAGCCCACGCCCGACAGCATGCGCATCGTCACGAGCACCGCCGCCGCCGCGGAACCAGCACGGCGATCAGAACTCGACGGGCACCATCTCCTCCCCATCCACCCCCGCCAGCGCGGCCTCCGCCTCCACACAGACCTGCCGCAGCTCCTCGCGCTCCTTCCACTGCGCCAGCTCCGCCTCCCCGCACGGCAGCCGGTTGTTCCCCTCCCCCCGGGCCTTCCCCATCTCCGCCACCGTCTCCTCGTACTTTCCTTCCCTCGCATTCAGGCGCGCCAGGTCGGCATGCGCAATCCCTCGCGTCTTCGCCTCATCCTCCCGCGTCGCGAGCTGCAAGCACGTCGCCAGCGCCTCCCGCGCCAGCCGCACCATCCCTGTCCTCAAGTACAGCTCCCCAATCTGCAACGCCGCCAGCGGCCGCGGCGGTGTCGCGTGCAGGGCCTGATTCAACAGCGGCTCCGCCCGCGCATCCCTCCCCGCGTCGACGTACCGCGACGCTGTCTCGATCAAGAGCTCCGGGTCCCCCGGATCCAACGCCAGGGCTTGCTCCGAAACCTTGATCGCCTCCTCGAGCTTCCCCGTCCGCGCTAGCTGCCGGGCCTTCTTCGCCATCGCCCAGGGATGATCCGGCGACACCATCAGGTATCGCTCCAGGATCGCGAGCGCCGCCTCATCGTCCCCCTGCTCCATCCGATCCTCGGCCAGGTATCCCAGCGCATGCAGGAACCCGCGCCGATCGCTCACCGCTCCTTCGAGGATCGCGCGCCACCCCGCCAGATCGTGCAGCTTCCGCGCGGCGAACGACTCCGCCAGCACGGCCAGCGGCACGAACCGGTTCGCCTGCGCGCGCTTCGCTTCCTTCCGCGCCTGCGCGAACTTTCCCTGTGCCGCCAGCGTGATCGCCAGCCCGGCCCGGGCGAGGCCCAGCTTCGGGTCCGCCTGCAGCGCCGCCGCGCTTCCCGTGATCGGTCCCGCCGGCGCGGCGCCCGCGCCGAACAGCTCCACCGCAGCCTTGTAGGCCAGCCGCGGCAGCGAGCCGCGCGAGCCCTCCTCGAACGCGGCGGACACCGGTTTGCCCTGTCCGACCTTCAGCCGCCGGGCGTTGATCCGCCAACGTCCGCCTTCAAGCCAGACCTCTCCGGCCACTACGTCGGTGGCGCCGAGCTTGCGCGCGAGATCCGGCGCGATCGCGGAGACGGCCGGGTCGTCCAGCGAGAGATCCCGCCGGCGCAGCACTGCGTCGAGCTGCTTGAGCGTGAGGAAGCTGTCCTTGTTCGCCTGCACCACGGCGTCGAGGATCGCCTCGGCCACCGCCACCCCGGCGCCCGCAGGCGCCTCGCCCCGGGTCGTCAGTGGCGCGACCAGGATCGTGTCCGCGGCGAAGAGCACGGCGAACAGTGCGCTCATCCGACGATGCTACCAAGGGGATCGCAGCCGGGGTAATTTCCCGCAATGGCGATCGGCCTCGTCGTGTTGCTGGCGGCCTCGGGGCTTGCGCGCATCCGCGCACAAGGTGAGGTGCAGTGGGCGGGCGATCTACAAGGCGGCGAACCCTACGTCTTCCGCGATCCCCGCAACCCCGCCACGCTGGTCGGATTCGAGGTGGACCTGATGGAAGCCCTGGTGAAGAAGCTCGCGGTACGCGAGCGCTTCGTGCAGAACGACTGGTCGAACCTGGTGCCGTCCTTGGAGCGGGGAGACTTCGACTTGATCTGCAACGGGCTGGAGGACACCGAGGCGCTGCGGCAGCGCATCCTCCTCTCCCGGCCCTACTTCCACTTCGCGGAGCAGCTGGTGGTCCGGCGCGGATCCACGCTGCGGACGCTGGACGCGCTGCGGGGACACCGGGTGGGCACGCTCGCGTCCTCGCTCGCGCACCAGATCCTGCGCGCGCATCTCGAGATCGAGATCGTGCTCTATGGAGGGCAGGAGGAGCCGTACCGGGACCTGCAGCTCGGCCGGACCGACGCGGTCCTGCTCGACTCGGTGATCGCGGCCCGCTACGGCCTCACCAAGCCGGATCTCGAGGTCGCCGACCCCGACGTGGCGCGCGGCACGTACGTGATCGGGATGCGCAAGGGCGACGAGGACCTGCGCGACGCCGTCGATGCCGCTCTGGCGCAGCTGGGAGCGTCCGGCGAGCTGACCCGCATCTTCACCAAATGGCGCCTGCCCGAGCTGCCCGCGACCAGCCATCCGGTCGCGCCGGAGCAGCCGCCGCCCGCGACCTTCGATCAGGCCCAGGTGATGCTGTTCTTCGGGGCGGCGGGAGTCACCCTGGCGCTCACGCTGGCCGGGATGGCGCTCGCGATCCCGCTGGGCCTTCTGCTGGCCCTCTCGCGGCTCTACGGGCGCGCGCTCGCCCGCTTCCTCTCGCACGCGTACATCGAGGTCTTTCGGGGGACGCCGGTCCTCTTGCAGCTCTACATCCTCTACTACGGCATCGCGCCGCTCGTGCACTTCTCCGCGCCCGCGGCGGCGATCCTGGGGCTCGGGTTGAACTACGGAGCCTACGGGGCGGAGGTGCACCGGGCCGCGCTGCAGGCGATCCCGGCGGGCCAGGGCGAGGCCGCCGCCGCGCTGGGGATGTCCCGGGGGCAGGCGCTGCGCCTGGTGCTCCTGCCGCAAGCCCTGCGCACGGCGCTGCCGGCGATGACCAACGACCTGATCGCGCTGCTCAAGGACAGCTCGCTCGTCTCGGTGATCACGGTGGTGGAGCTGACCAAGCAGATGACCATCACCGCCGTGGATGTGCGCTCGTGGGCCCTGCCCGGAGCGCTCTGCGCGGCGCTGTACTTCGCGATGAGCTATCCGCTGGCGCGCCTGGCCGCGCGGCTGGAAGCGCGGCTCGAGAACTCGGGCGAGGAGCCCGCGGCGGTGCCCGCCACATGATCGTCCGGGTGGAGGGCCTGCAGAAGTCGTTCGGCGCGCGGCAGGTGCTGCGCGGCATCGACGCGCAGGTCCGCAAAGGGGAAACCATCGCGCTGGTCGGGCCATCCGGAGGGGGAAAGACGACCTTCCTGCGCTGCCTGAACGGGCTGGACTCCTTCGATGCGGGCTTGGTGGAGATCGCCGGCCTGTCGATCGCGCCCCGCACCCAGCCCGACGCGCCCGAGCTGCGCGCGCTGCGGACCCGGGTGGGCATGGTCTTCCAAGGCCTCTACCTCTTTCCGCACCTGAACGCCCTCGAGAACGTGATGCTCGCGGCCGTGCACGTGCGCGGCGAGGCGCGGGACGTGGTCGAGCGGCGCGCGCGGGCGCTGCTACAGCGCGTGGGGCTCGGAGATCGCGCGGCGGCGCGTCCGCGGCAGCTCTCCGGAGGCCAGCAGCAGCGGGTGGCGATCGCGCGCGCCCTGGCGATGGAACCCGAGGTCCTCTTGCTCGACGAGCCGACCAGCGCGCTCGATCCGCAGATGCGCGGCGAGGTCCTGATGGTGCTCCGCGACCTGGCGGGGACCTGCACGATGCTGGTGGTCACGCACGAGATGTCCTTCGCCTGCGGCGTGGCGACGCGCATCTGGGTGTTCGACGAGGGCCGGCTGGTCGAGGACGGACCGGCTTCGGAGGTCACGGTGAACCCGCGCAGCGAGCGGGCCCGCGCGTTCTTCAGGGCGGTGACTTGAGCGTGGCGTTGGCCGCGGGATCGAAGCGGATCTTCCAGACCATCCAGAGCGCCTCCGCGACGATGCCGCGGCTCATCTTGCTCTGGCCCACCCGGCGATCGACGAAGGTGATCGGCACCTCCACCACCGAGTAGCCGCGGCGGATCGCCCGGTAGGTCAGCTCGATCTGGAAGGCGTAGCCGCTCGATCGCACCGATCCGAGATCCAGTCCTTCCAGGACGCGGCGGCGGAAGCACTTGAAGCCGCCGGTGAGGTCGTAGACGGGAATGCCGAGGATGGCGCGCGCGTACAGGCTTCCCCCGCGGCTCAGGACGCGTCGCCCGAGGCCCCAGTTCACCGTGCCGCCTCCTCGGACGTAGCGGCTGCCGAGCACCAGGTCCGCGTCGGTGCCCAGCAAGACCGGCAGGCGGGTGGGATCGTGCGAGAAGGCCGCGTCCATCTCGAGGATGCGTCCGTACCCGGAAGCCAACGCCGCCGCGAATCCGGCCAGGTAGGCCCGCCCCAGGCCCTCCTTGCGCGCGCGATGGAGGACGCGGATCCGCGGGTCCTGGGCGGCCAGCCGATCGGCGAGGGCTCCGGTCCCGTCCGGCGAGCTGTCGTCCACCACCAGCACATCGAGGGCGGGCGAAGCGGCCAGGATGGCCGGAACGATCCGCGACACGTTCTCGCTCTCGTTGTACGTGGGGAGGACGACGCAGGCGCGGTTCTCGTTCAATGGCCCTCCAGGAGCGCGAGGACCTCCTCCGCGGCCCTGCGCGCCGCCCCCGTCCGGCCTTCCGGCGCCAGCTCCGCGCGCAAGGCGCGCAGCGACTCGAGCTGCGCGGCCCGCTCCGGCGTGGCGGACAGCAGGGGCTCCGCCGCCGCGGCGATGCGCCCGGGAGTGCACTCTGCCTGGAGCAGCTCCGGCACGGCGCCGCGGCCGGCGAGAAGGTTCACCAGCGAAACGAACCGCACGCGCACCAGCAGCCGCCCGATGAACCAGGTGAGCCAGCTCGTGCGGTAGACGACCACCAGCGGGGTGAGCGCGAGGGCCGCTTCCAGGGTGGCGGTGCCGCTCGCCACCAGCGCCGCGTCGGCGCGCGCCAGCACCTCCGGGGCCTTCCCGTCGACCAGCTCCACGTCCGGCGGATCTCCCAGGAGGCGGCGGTCGATGGTGGGAGCGACCGGCAGGACCAGCCGCAGCCCTGGATGCTTTTCCCTCAGCCTTCGCGCCGCCTCCAGCATCGCGGGCCAGATGCGCCGGATCTCCTGCGCCCGCGACCCTGGGAGCAAAGCCAGCGTTCCTCCCAGGGAGCGCTTCAACGGATGCTCCGGCAATCCATCGGCGACCGGGTTGCCCACGTACGTGGCCGGCACGCCGTGGGACTCATAGAACCGCCGCTCGAAGGGAAGGATGACCAGCATGCGCGCGACGTCGCGCGCGATCCGCCGGATCCGGTGCGTGCGCCAGGCCCAGATGCTGGGCCCGATGAAGTACGCCACCGGAATGCGCAGCTCGCGAATCCGCGGCGCCAGCCGGAGATTGAAGTCGGGGCTGTCGATCAGGAGCGCGGCGCGCGGCCGGCGATCGCGGGCGGCGTCACGCAGGGTGTCCATCGCTTCCAGGATGCGCGGCAGCGCCGGGAGCACTTCGGCCACCCCCATCACCGAGATGTCCTCGGCGCGGACCAGCGCCTCGAACCCTTCCGCGCGCATGCGCGGGCCGCCCGCGCCGAAGGCGCGCAGCTCCGGCCGCAGGCCCTTCAGCTCGCGCAGCACCGACGCTCCGTGCAGGTCGGCCGACGCTTCCAGGGCGACCACGAGCAGCTCGGGTGCGCTCACGCGACCTGCTCGAAGTCGAGCCGGGGGCCGTCCTTCGAAAGCGCCTCCCGCACCAGCCCGACCAGGCGGAGGACGTCCTGCGGCGGCTGTCCGCGCGATCGGATCACCACGCGCACGTCCTGCGGGCGGGCGTACGGATAGAGCTCGCGCATCTTCCCGTCCAGGATGAAGCTGGCGTACGCGTTCAGCTTCTCCTGGAGCAGCCACACCGCGCGCGGGAGCAGCCACTCCCCCCGGTCCACGTCCAGGTAGAGGCGGAATTCGCGCTCGCCCTGTTCCTTGCGGATCTCGTCGATCTCCGCCGTGGTCGCCAGCACGTCAGATCCCTTCCACGGCGATGCCGGCCCGGTCGGCTTTCGCGATCAGCTCCGCCCGGTCCAGCGCCAGCGCGGCGTCGGCCTCGACCGCGAGGGCCGCGCACCCGGCCGCCGCGCAGGCCTCGACGGTCATGGGGCCGATCGCCGGCACGTCGAAGCGGTCGTCCTGCCGCGGCTTGCGCGCCTTGACCACCACCGCCCCGGCCCCCAGGGCACCGCCGCGCGCGATGCAGGCGTCCGTCCCTTCCACGGCCTCGACGGCCAGCACCACGCCGCCCTTGACCACCACCGTCTGGCCGACGTCGGCCTCGCCCAGCGCCCGCGCCGCGGCCAGGCCGGTGGCCGCATCGGCGCGCTGCTGGTCGGTGAGGCGGCGCTTCCCGACGGGTCCGCGCCGCACCAGGAGGTCGGGCACCAGCGGGAGCGGCGAGACGATGCGGACGCCCTCCTCCTCCAGCGCGTCGGCGATCGCGCGCAGCGCGGCGTCATCCCCGAAGCTGCGCATGCGGGCCAGGACCTTGAGGCCCAGCCAGTCCGGGCGCACGCCGAAGAGCCTGGGCTTGCGGATCCCGCCGCAGAGCACCGCCTCGGCCACCCCGGCCTCGCGCAGCACTTCGGCGATGCGCCCGAGCTGACCGACCTTGACCCACGCTCTCGCGCGCAGCGCGCGATCCGTCTCGCCCTCATGCGCCACCGCCACCACGCTGCGGCCCGCGCGCTCGGCGGCCTCGGCGAACAAAAGAGGCAGGCGCCCCGATCCGGCGATGAGCCCGATCGGCGCCCCGGTCACCGGGCGATGCCCCGCTCGGTCTGCTCGAGGAAGGCGACGAAGTGGTCGATCTCCGCGTGCCCGCCGTACTCCGCCTTCACGTGCGCCACCGCCTCGCGCAGGCCCATCCTGCTGCGGAAGACGACCTTGTAGGCGCCCTTGACGCGCGCCAGCGCGTGCTCGTCGAAGTGCGCCCGGGTCAGGCCCACCGAGTTGATCCCGATCACCTCCGCGCGGTCGCCTTGGACCGTCACGTAGGGAGGGACGTCCTGGGTCACCATCGCGCCGCCGCTGATGAACGCGAGCCGGCCGATGCGCGTGAACTGGTGCACGGCGGAGAGGCCGCCGAAGATCACGTGGTCCTCGACGTTGACGTGGCCGGCCAGGGCCACCGAGTTGGCGAGGACGCAGCCGTCGGCGATCTGGACGTCGTGGGCGACGTGGCTGTTGGCCATCAGGAGGCAGCCGTTGCCGATGCGGGTGACGCCGCCCCCGCCCGCCGTGCCGATGTGCACCGTGGCGAACTCGCGGATCTGGTTCTGGTTGCCGATCACCAGCCTGGTGGCCTCGCCCGCGTACTTGAGGTCCTGCGGGATCGCGCCCAGGGCGGCGAACTGGAAGATGACGTTGGCCTCGCCCAGCGTGGTGTCGCCCTCGATCACCGCGTGGGGGCCCACCCGGCTGCGGGCGCCGATCTTCACCTTGGGCCCGATCACCGCGTACGGCCCGATCTCCGCGCTGGAGTCCAGCTCCGCGCGCTTGTCGACGATCGCGGTTGGATGAATGGCCACGTTATTCCTTCCGATCCGCGATCATCGCCATGATCTGTGCCTCGCTCACGGGCTGGCCGTCGACCTTGGCCTCCCCGGCGAGCCGCCAGATCGCTCCCTTCTGGCGCTCGACGCGGACGTGCAGATCGAGGCGATCGCCCGGGACGACCGGACGTCTGAACTTCACGGCGTCGAAGGACATCAGATAGATGACCTTCTGCAGCGGGTCGAACGGGGCTCCCTCGTACGCGAGCAGGGCGCCGGCCTGCGCCAGCGCTTCGAGCTGCAACACGCCCGGCATCACCGGCTTGTTCGGGAAGTGCCCCTGGAAGAAGTGCTCGTTGAAGGTCAGGTTCTTGTAGGCGTAGATCCGGTCTCCCTTGACCACCTCGACCACGCGGTCCACCAGGAGAAACGGGTAGCGATGCGGCAGCGCAGACAGGATCCTCAGGATGTCCATCACTTTCCCTTCTCCTTCTCCAACTTCTCCACCCGCTGCTGCAGCCTGCGGACCTCGCGCAGCAGCTCGGGGACCCGCGGGAGCGCCGCGCTCAAGCGCAGCCAGTCGCGGTGGTCGATGGCGGGAGTGCCGCTCACGGTCTCGCCATCGCCGAGGTCGTGCGCCACCCCGGCCTGCGCGCCGACGCGCGCCCCCTCGCCGATGCGCAGATGGCCGATCACGCCCACCTGGCCGGCCAGGATCACGCCCTGTCCCAGCTCGGTGGAGCCGCTGATTCCGACCTGCGCGACGATCAGGCAGAGGGGGCCCACCCGGACGTTGTGAGCGATCTGCACCAGGTTGTCGATCTTGGTGCCCCGTCCGACCACCGTCTCGCCCAGCGTGGCCCGGTCGACGCAGCTGCAGGCGCCCAGCTCGACGTCGTCCTCGAGCCGGGCGATGCCGGCCTGCGGCACCTTCCGGTGGAAAGGCCCCTCGCCGTCGCCTTCCAGGTCGAAGGCGAAGCCGAAACCGTCGCTCCCGACCACCGCGTTGGGCTGCAGGATGACCCGGTTGCCCAGGATGCAATGCTCGCGAACGACGGCGCCGGGCCAGAGGACGCAGTCCTCGCCGACGCGCGCGCCGTCGAGGATGCGCGCCCCCGCGTGCACGGTGGTGCGCGGTCCGACGGTCGCCCCAGGACCGACGTAGGCGCCCGGCAGGACGGCCGCGGTCTCGTGGACCCGCGCGGCCTGGTCGACCAGGGCGCCGGTCCGGATGCCCGGCCGGACCGCCAGCTCCTGGTGGAAGAGGGCGCTGGCCTTTGCGAATGCGACGTAAGGCTGTGCCGCAACCAGCCTCGCCGATCCCGCCGGCACGTGGGCGGCGTCGTCTTCGGAGACGATCACCCCGGCGGCGCGGGTGCCGAGCAGCTCCTCGCGGTAGCGCGGGTTGGCGTAGAAAGCGATCTGCGAAGGCCCGGCCGATTCCAGCGGGGCCACGCCCGAGATCAGGCTGGCGCCCTCCCGCCCTCCCCCGCGCAGCTCCGCGCCGATGCGGCGCGCGAGGTCCTGGATGGAGAGCGGCTTCGGTGCCGTGCCCACGTCCCGAGCTTACTTCTTCGGCGGCGACGCCGCCTTCCCCGCGGGCGGGGTCTTCGGCTTGTTGGCTTGTCCGACGCCGAAGCGCTCGTTGTACCGGCGGACGACTTCGTTGGTCATGTCGGAGGCGGCAGGCGCGTAGAGCAAGGCGGCTTTGTCGAGGACGAAGGTGAAGCTCTCCTTGTCGCTCAGCTCGGCGACGACCTGGAGGAGCCGCTTGGAGATGCTCTGCATCGCCTCCTGCTCCTTCCCGGACAGCTCCTCCTGCATCTGGGTGGCGGCTTGCTGCGCGTCGACGAAGGCCTTCTGGAGCTGCTCCTGCTTCTGCCGCTTGGCGTCCTCGGAGAGGACCGGAGCCTGCTTGTCGTAATCCGTCTTCATCTTCTCCAGATCGGCCCGCTTCTTGTCCAGGTCGGCCCGCTTCTGGGCGAGCTCGGCCTGCAGGCGGGTCCGCGCGGCCTTCCCTTCCTCGACCTCCTGGATGGCTCGCTGCACGTCCACGTACCCGATCTTCATGCTTTGGGCGGACGCAGCCCGGGTGGCGAGAGCGACTGTGAACGCGAGCAAAATGCGGCGCATCTTGTTTCCTTCTCTGGTTTTCGAACCGGCGCACCCTAAATGGACGGGCTCGGCGGGTCAAGGCTCTTCCCGAGGTTGGACGGATGAGGTCGTGGAAAGTTCTGCCTGGGCGGCTCGGGGACGGCCACCCCCCGGCCGCGCTCAGAAGAAGTTCCCGATGGTGAATTCGAAGAGGTAGGGATCGTCGATCGGCCGGCGCGTCAGGGGGAACCCCACCTCGAACCGCAGTGGACCCAGCGGAGAGAACCAGCGAATCCCGGCGCCGACGCTGTAAAACAGACCCAAGGGAAGGTTCCCTCCGCGCTGGTTGCTCTGGAAGAAGTTCTCCTTCTCCGAGAAGACGTTGCCGGCGTCGAAGAACCCGACGCCGCGGAGCCCCGCCGCGCCGAGCAGCGGGAACTCGATCTCCCAGTTGGTGATCAGCTCCTTGTTGCCTCCCACCGGGAAGAAGAGGATGCCGGCGTCGACCTCGCGGTTGACGACGATCGGCTCGACCGGCGAGATGCTGCGCAGGGCGTAGCCGCGGATGGAGTTGATTCCGCCCTCGAAGAACTTCTCGCTGATGGCGACGGGATGGTTGATGGGGTCGGTGGCCCGGATGTAGCCGATCGAGATGTTGGTCTTGAAGACCAGGCCCAAGAAGAGCGGGCGATAGAAGCGCTCGATGAACCGGTAGCGCTGGAACAGGTTCTGGCTGCCGAGGAGCGCCGAAGCGAACTCCGCCGACCCCGAGACCAGGTTCCCGTTGGTCGGGAACAGGCGGTTGTCCCGCTTGTCGTAGTTGAAGGAGACCCGGATGCTGGAGGTGCGGCCGGATGAGAACTGGTGGGCGAGGACGTCCTCCGTGCCGGTGGTCGGCGTGACCGTCACCGCTTCCAGCGTGTAGGTGAGGAAGAGCCGGAAGTCCTCCAGCCAGGACGCCAGGTTGGTGAAGTCGTAACCCGCCGTGAGCGCGCCGCCGTTCGCCTGGCGATCGAACCCGGTGTAGAGCAGCTCGCTGCGGTAGAGATCGATCGAGCCCGTCCACTGCGTGTCCAGGAAGTACGGGTCCAGGTAGCTGAGCTGGAAGAGCTGCCGGATGCTGGAGATCTGCAGCGAGAGCGAGGCGGTGTGGCCGTAGCCGAAGAGGTTGTTCTGCGCCAGCTGCGCCTGGCCGAAGAAGTTCTCTCCGCCGGCGAACCCGAAGCCCACCTGGAAGGTGCCGGTCATCTTCTCCTTCACCGAGACCTCGAGGATCATCTTGTCGTCGGTGGTGCCGCGCTTCTGGTTGATCTCCACGCTGTCGAAGAAGCCGAGGGCGGTGATGCGACCCTTCGACGCGCGCACCCCGGTGCCGCTGTAGAGATCGCCTTCGGCGATGCGCATCTCCCGGCGGATCACCTTGTCGCGGGTCTTGGTGTTCCCCGCCACCTCGATCTTCTCGATGGTGACCGGCTGCCCCTTCTGGAACACGTAGGTGAGGTCGACGATCTTCCGGACGGGATCCACCGCCGTGTCGGGGGTGACGTTGGCGTAGGCGTAGCCCCGGTCCTTGTAGACGTCGAGCAGCCGGTTCATGTCGTTCTGCAGCCGGGTCTTCGAGAACCGGTCGCCCGAGCGCGTCGAGATCAGCCCGATCAGGGACTCCTTTTGCAGGAGGAGATCTCCGCTGACATCGATCTTGCCGACGTCGAACGGGTCGCCCTCCTCGATAGTCATGGTGATGAAGATGTAGCGCTTGTCGGGCGAGAGCTCGATCGCGGGCTTCCCGAACTTCACGTAGATGTAGCCGAGGTCGAAATAGAGGCCCTGCAGGACGATCTCGTCGCGCTGGAAGGCGTCCTCGCGGTAGGTGCCCGCGCCGGTGAGGAAGGAGAACGGCGACCCTTCCTGGGTGAGCATGGCGTCCTTGAGGGCCGACTCGCTGATCGCGCGGTTGCCGACGAAGCGGACCTCCTTCACGGTGATCTTCGCGTGCTCGTTGACCTGGAGGATCACGTTCACTTCGTTGTTCGGCAGCGGGACGATCTTCGGGGTCACCTCGGCGAGGAAGAACCCCTTCTCCACGTACTTCTCCTGCATCTTCTTCGCCGACTTTCGCACCGCCTCCTGGTCGAGGATCTGGAAGGGCTTGACCTCGATGGTGTCCTTGAGGTCGTCCTTCGACAGCTCCTCGTTGCCTTCGAGCTTGACCTCGCGCACCGCGGGCTTCTCGTTCACCAGCACGGTGAGGACGTAGCCGGTGAGCGGCGGTTTGGCGGCGCTCAGGTCCAGCTTCACGTCGTTGAAATAGCCCATGCGCCAGACGGCGAGCAGCGCGGCCTTGATCTTCTCCTTGTCGAAGGTGTCCCCGACCTTGAGCGGGAGCGTGGTCCGGATCGCGTCCGTCTCCACCCGGCGGTTGCCCTGCACGTCGATCTTCGCGATCACGCCGGTGTCGGGCACCGAAGATCA
>WNFK01215047.1_pt1 | contig 12972 bp, 14 predicted proteins | sample 5400281 | NCBI WGS metagenome assembly WNFK01 (sample SAMN13153350, study PRJNA577476) | soil metagenome | isolation source: 20 cm soil on Douglas fir-dominated hillslope | place: USA:California | collected 2013-09-17
ATGCTCGAGAAACGTGACATAACGGCCGTTCACGGAGGCATAGCCGCCTGCCCACACGTCGGCCGGCCCGGTTGCGGCCACCGACTGCAGCGCGTTGATGTACGTCGACACGCTCGGCGCCGCGACCTGCTTCCACGACGAACCGTTCCACCGCAGCACGAGCGGCTGGCCGACGAAATCCGCATCGTAGTACCAGCCGACGGCCCATGCGTCGCCTGGCGACAGCGTCGTCACGCTATAGAGCACGTTGTTGCCGGGGCCGGGGTTCGGACTGGGGACAACGGACCACGACGATCCGTTCCAGTGAAGGATCAGCGTCTTCGAGTAGCCATAGGTGCTGTCCGTCCAGTAGCCCACCGCCCACGCGTCGGAGTCGTTTGCCGCCGCCACGCCGTTGAGATCGTTGTACCCGCTGCCGACATCCGGCGTCGACACGATCCGCCACCCTGAACCGTTCCAGCGCTGGATGAACGTGCGATAGCGCGCGGTCCGGCTGTCGTACCAGTGCCCGGCGGCCCACACGTCGTTGTCGGCGACAGCCGCAACGCTGTTGAAGAGACTCTCGACGGTACCGCGGTTCGCACTCGGCACCGCCGTCCACACCGTGGCCGCGACCTCGATGACCACGCTGCACATCACGACCACACACACGAGACAGATCTTTTCCTTCATCGCTTCACACCACGCTCGGAGCGCGTGAAGACGCGCCGCATTCAGTCGAGCTGAACATCAGCCCGACCATGAAATGGGGAACGCGGATGCGGGTGCAGAAAGCGTGCCCCGCGGCACGCTGTCGAGAGTGATCAGCGATTAAGAGACGGAAGAATGAGAGGACCGCCAGTCGCGTTGGGGAGCGGGCGAGGTCACCGAAAACCGCGGCGCGTGATTCGCGTCGTCTACAGCGCGCGCAGGATGTGGTCGAACCCTTCGGTGAAATCCGGCAGCACCGCCGACACAATCGACTCGCGGCGGCTGAACACCCGGCGGCCGGCGATTCGCCGATGCGCACACGTGAGCACCGTGATGTCCCGTCGATCCAGGTGCACGAGCCAGCACTCGCGAACACCGTATTCAGCGAACCATTCGATGCGCTCTTCGGTCTTCCCAATCCTCGGATTCGGCGAGAGCACCTCCACCACGAGATCGGGCGCGCCGCGCACGCGGTCCTGGACAATCCACTCCCTGGTCCTGGAGATGAACATGAGATCGGGCTGCACGATCAACGCCCGTTCGGCGTCGAGCACGACGTCGAGCGGGGCGAGCCACACGTCGCCGATGTCGCGCGCGCGAACGTATGCATCGAGCGAGCGGAACAGTCCGGCCACTGCCGACTGGTGACGCGGCGATGGCGACTCCCTGACGTAGAGCACGCCAAACCGCAGTTCCGCCGGCCGCACGGTCTCCGGCGTGCGGAAGTACTCGTCAACGGTCATCAACGGCGGTGCAGCCATGGCGTCTGCGCTCCTCTTCATGACGACGACGACGATGCCATCGTCTACGGGAGAAGACAAGAGGGCGCGCTACGGCTTGAAAGGAGTGCCTTGCTTGGAGAGCCATCCTTCGAGGCGCGTCGTGCAGTCGCAGTCGCAGCAGGCCCACGCTTCGGCACCGTTTTCGTGCCGGCACCTGCTTCGTGCATGGGCATCCTTGATGCCGTCGAACTCGAAGAACTCTTCCCAGTAGGGCCGCTCTTCCTGGAGCGGCGTCGCGCAGAAGCAGGTCTCCACCCACTTCACGCGCCCGTCGGCGAGCTCGCGCGCCTGCGCCATGTCGTGCAGGTATTCGTCGCCGGCGATGGAGCCCTCGCCAAGCGACCCAGCATCGATGGCCCGCCGCAATGCATCGCGTTGGCCGCGCCTGACTCGCGCCGTTACCAGGTAGCGCATTGGGATTTGGGATTCGGGATTTGGGGTTTGGGATTTCTCATGGCGCCAACCGCTCCCGCCGCCATGCGCCGTCCGGCAGCTTTTGATACCGAAGCCGATCGTGCAGGCGGCTGGTGCGCCCCTGCCAGAACTCGAATTCATCGGGGACGATCCGATAGCCGCCCCACCATTCCGGCCGCGGGACGGGCCCGTCGCCGTAGCTGCGCTTGACGCGCTCGAAGGCGTCCTCGAGCACCTCGCGGCTGTCGATCGCCTCGCTTTGCCGCGACGCGTGGACGCTCAGGCGGCTGTCGAGCGGCCGCGTCTCGAAATACGCATCCGACTCCGCCGGGCTGACGCGCTCGACGCTGCCGTCGATGCGAACCTGCCGCTCGACGGAGGGCCAGAAAAACAGCAGGCTCGCTCGCCCGGTGGCCTCCATCTCGCGCGCCTTCCGGCTCTCGTAGTTCGTGTAGAAGACGAAGCCACGGTCGTCCACGCCCTTGAGGAGCACGGTACGAACCGACGGGCGACCTTGCGGCGACGCCGTCGCGAGCGCCATGGCGGTGGGATCGGTCTCGAGCTCCCGCACCTGCTCGAACCAGCGCGTGAACTGCCGCATCGGGTCGGCCTCGCAGTGCGCTTCGCTCAGCGGCTCGCCCAGGTACTCGCGCCGGATATCAGCGAGAGACATGCAGCTTGATGTCGTCGCCTTCGACGCCGATGCGCGCGGTGCCGCCTTCGGCGAGCGCCCCGAACAGCATTGCCTCGGAGAGCGGCTTTTTCACCTTGCGTTCGATCAGGCGCGCCATCGGCCGCGCGCCGAACGCGCGGTCGAAGCCCGTGGCCGCCAGCCACGCCCGCGCGAGCGGATCGAGCTCGATGGTCACGCCCCTCGCCGCGACCATCGCCCGGAGCTCGTCGATCTGCTTGTCCACGACGCGCTCGATTTCCGCCGGGCCGAGCGCGTTGAAGTGGACGATGGCGTCGAGACGGTTCCGGAACTCGGGCGCGAACATCTTCTCGAGCGCGCCGCGCGACGACACGCCCCCGCCGCCGGTCTCACCGAACCCGAGCCGGCGGTCCGACAGATCGCGCGCGCCGGCGTTGGTCGTCATGATCAGAATCACGTGGCGGAAGTCCGCCTTGCGGCCGTGCGAGTCGGTCAGCGTCGCGTGGTCCATGACCTGCAGCAGGATGCTGACCATGTCGGGATGCGCCTTCTCGACCTCGTCCAGCAGGAGCACGGCGTGCGGCGACTTGCGCACCGCGTCGATCAGCAGGCCGCCTTCTTCGAAGCCGATGTAGCCCGGAGGCGCGCCGATCAACCGCGACACGGCGTGCTTCTCCATGTACTCGGACATGTCGTAGCGGATGAAGTCGATGCCGAGGATCCGCGCCAGTTGCTTCGCCAGTTCGGTCTTGCCGACGCCGGTCGGTCCGGCAAACAGGAAATTGCCGATCGGCTTTTCCGGCGATCGCAACCCGGATCGTGACAGCTTGATGGCGGAGGCGACCTCGTCGATGGCGCTCTCCTGGCCGAAGATCACCAGCTTCAGCTGCGTGTCGAGCGTCGCCAGGGCGGCGCGGTCGTCGCTCGAGACCGCCTGCACCGGGACGCGGGCCATGCGGGCGACGACCTGTTCGATCTGCGCCGGACCGATCGCCGCGACACGTTGATCGACCGGCAGCAGCTTCTGCGCGGCGCCCACTTCGTCCAGGACGTCAATGGCCTTATCGGGCAGGTGCAGATCCTTGAGATGCTTCGAGGAGAGCGCGACGGCTGCTTCAATCGCCTCGTCCGTGTAGCGGACGCCATGGTGCGCTTCGTAATGCGGCCGCAGCCCCTTGAGGATCTCCACCGTTTCGGGTTCCGACGGCTCGAGCACGTCAATCTTCTGGAACCGTCGCGACAGCGCGCGGTCACGGTCGAACGACTGCTTGACGTCATTGAACGTCGTCGATCCGATGCAGCGCAGGGTGCCGTTCGCCAGCGCCGGCTTCAACAGGTTCCCGGCGTCCATCGCGCCGCCAGACGCCGCACCGGCGCCGACGAGCGAATGAATCTCGTCGATGAAGAGGATGGCGTTCGGCTCTTTCTCGAGGCGCTCGAGCACCTGCTTGACACGCTCCTCGAAATCGCCGCGATAGCGGGTGCCAGCGAGCAGCGAGCCGAGGTCCAGCGCGTACACCTTCGAAGCGCGGAGCGGTTCCGGCACCTTACCCTCGTGAATCCGCAGGGCCAGCCCCTCGGCCAGCGCCGTCTTGCCGACGCCCGGCTCGCCGACCAGCAGCGGATTGTTCTTCCGCCGGCGGCACAGCACCTGGATCATGCGCTCGAGCTCGAGCGCGCGGCCGATGAGCGGATCGATCTGTCCCGCCGCGGCGCGCGCGACCAGGTCGGTCGCGTAGGCCTCGAGCGGATCCGTGGATGGCGGACCCGCCGGGCCTGACTCGGCCTCCTGCGGCGCCGGTTGGCCGCGGCCGCCATGCGAGATCACACGCAGCAGCGTCAGCCGGTCCAGTCCCTGGCTCTGAAGGAAGAACGCCGCGTGGCTTTCCTCCTCCTGGAGCATGAACACGAGCAGGCTGCCCGTATCGACATGCTTCGCGCTCGACACCGCGGCGTGGACGACCGCCTGCTGCACAACGCGATCGAAGGCGACCGACGGCTCCGGTTCGACCGGGCTCGTCGCGGGGACCGGCGTGAACGCCCTGGCGAGCACCTCATCGACCTGCTTGCGCAGCGGCTCGACGTTCACGCCGCACGTCGCCAGCAGCGCACGCGCCTGCGGCTCGTCGGTAATCGCGCGCAGCAGGTGCTCGAGACCGACGGTATCGTGGCGGCGATCGGTCGCCAGGCGAAACGCGCGCTGGATGGTTTCCAGCGTCTCTGGAGCGAATGGAACAGGGGGTTTGCTCATGAATTGTTAGACTCTTTTCCCTCAGGTTCTGGTTCCATCGTCACCAGCAGCGGGAATTCGTGCTGCTCGGCCAGCTGCTTGGTCGCCTTCACCTTCGTCTCGGCGATGTCGTGCGTATAAATGCCGGCGAGCCCCATCCCCGACTGGTGCACGCTCATCATGATCGCGAACGCCTCGCCGCGCGCCTTATGAAAGATCGTTTCGAGAATCCAGACGACGAAATCCTGGGTGGTGTAGTCGTCGTTGTGCAGGAGAACGCGCCAGAGACGCGGCCGCTGAAGCTTCCGCTCCTGCCGCTGCTCGGTGAGCGTGGATTCCTTGGATAACGGATCGGCCATCCCTCGGTTAATTCTACAAGCCGTCCATCAAATCGGGCTCGATCTGCCAGGGTGCCGCGACGCCCGGCTGCACGGTTCCCGCGCGGACGCCGCGCAGGAAGTCCTCGCGCGGAATCTCCTGGGCCCCGAGCGACGCCAGGTGTCCGGTGGCCATCTGGCAGTCGATGAGCACGAATTTCCACCGCTCCAGCTGGCGCGCGAGGTACGCGAGCGCCACCTTCGACGCGTTGCTCCGGCGGCTGAACATCGACTCGCCATAGAACACTCGGCCGATCGCCACGCCGTAGAGGCCTCCGACGAGCTCGCCGTTCTCCCACGTTTCGACGGAGTGCGCATAGCCGAGCTGCGCCAGCTGCGAGTAGGCCGCCATCATGTCTCCGGTGATCCACGTCCCGTCCTGGTGCTCGCGCGGCGCGGCGCATCCGTCAACAACGGCATCGAACGACCGATCGAGGGTCACGGAAAACTGGCCAGAGCGGATCGCCCGCCGCAACGTCCTCGACATGTGCAGGTCGCGCGGGAAGAGCACCATGCGCGGGTCCGGACTCCACCAGAGGACGGGATCGTCTTCGTTGAACCACGGGAAGATGCCGCGGGCATACGCATCGAGCAGCCGCTCAGGCGACAAATCGCCGCCCGCGGCCAGCAGCCCGTTCGGTTCGACGAGAGCGTGTTCGACCGGGGGGAATGGATCGCGCGTGTCCAGCCACGGAATCGACATCGATGAATCGATGCTCAAATTGTAGATTGAACCGTGACGATCCTCACGCGGTACGCGCCGTCGCCAACGGGCGACCTCCATCTTGGCCATGTCGTGAACGCGATCTACGTCTGGGGCCTGGCGCGCGCGGCCGGCGGCCGCGTGATGCTGCGCATGGAGGATCACGATCGCATCCGCTGCCGGCCGGAGTACGAGGCCGGCATCCTCGAGGATCTCGCGTGGCTCGGCTTCGTCCCCGACGAAGGCCTGCACCCGCTATTCCGGCAGAGCGGCCGAGACGCCGTCTACCGCGAGGCGCTCGAGCGGCTGAGACACACCCAGCATGTCTATGCATGCGATTGTTCGCGGAAGCGCATCGCCGGCCAACACTATGACGGCTTCTGCCGGACGCGTGGCCTGACGGACGGCCCGGGGCGCGGGCTGCGCGTGCAGATGGATGATGGCGGCGATCTGCTCCTGCGGGATCGCGATGGCAACTGGACGTATCACTTCGCGGTGACGATCGACGACATGCAGCAGCGGATCACGCACATCATCCGCGGCGAGGATCTCCTGTCGTCCACAGAGCGGCAATTGCAGCTTCGGCAGATGCTCGGCGTCGCGGCTTCTCCGGCCTATGTCCATCACCCGCTGGTTCTGAAGCCGAATGGCGAGAAGTTGAGCAAGAGCGCGGGCGACACCGGCGTCCGCGAGTTGCGGCGCGCCGGCCTCGCGCCCGCGGACGTGATCGGGCGTGCGGCCGCTGCTGTGGGACTGATCAGCGCGGCGCGGCCCGTCGCGGCCAACGACGCAGCCGCGTTCTTCCTGAAGCCTGAAGCCTGAAGCCTGAAGCTTGAAGCTTGAAGGTGAGCCCCGGAGCCCGGGCTAGGGATGCGCGGCGCGGCGGATGTACTCGCCGCGCTCGGTCCGGTCGAGAAACCCTTCGGTCGCGAGCTGCCGCAGCACCCACGCAACGGTCTGATCAGGCAGGCCGAAGAGACGCCGCGCTTCGGGAAGCGTGACCCGAAGGCACGGCATCTCTTCGAACTCGGCACGAATGCGGTTCAGCGCCGCATGCCACAGCATGTCCGGCATCCGATCCGGGCTCCGCTCGTGCCAGGAACGCTCCAAGACAACCCCCACTATCTCGAGGCTTTCCCGACGCGAAGGCGATCGACGACCTGCGTCACGCCATCCGTTCCGCGTGCAACCGTGAGCGCGCGTTGCTTGGCGGCCGGGGACCTCACGGTGCCCTGCAGCAGAACGACGCCACTCTTCGCGGTGACGTCGATCGCCGTGCCTTTCACCTGCGCGTCCGAGGACAGCTGCGACGTTACGCGTGCCTTCAGCGATTCGTCCGTGTCGGGGGCAGCGGTCGCAGGCGAGGCAGCGGGACTGGCCAGGGCTGCGTCGGACGCCGCCGACGCTGCGGCCACCGTCAGGCCATCCTCGACGCGCGTCACACCGTCGGTCGTGCGTGCGAGCAGCAGCGCTTTGGAACGCTCGCCTTCATCGGCAACCTCGCCGTTCAACGTGACGACGCCGCCGTTGCTGGTCACGTTGATGTTGCGCCCCTTGATCCGTTCGTCGATGAAGTATTTCGACTGGATGCTCGAGGTGATCGTCCTGTCGTCCGAACCGGCCGTCGTGGACGAGGCCGTGCCGGTGGTCGCCACGGCGCCCGGCGTCGCGCTGTTCTGCGCGCTCGCGGGCGCGGTCGGGCCGGCGATTTCGACGTCCAGCTGGCTGACGACCTGCGTGACGCCGTCGGTGTCCTTGGCAATCGCGACCGCGAGCTGCCGCATGGGCTCGTTGAGCACGCGGCCCTTCAACGTGACGACTCCGTCCTTGGTCGACACGCTGATGTCCTTCGCGTTGATGTCGCGGTCTCCAACGAACTTCGAGTGAATCTTCGTGCTGAGCCATACGTCGGCAAGCTGGTCACGCGCCTGCGCGCCCTCGACCCTGATCTTGGCCGCAGCGTCGCTCGCGGTCTGCTTCACTTCCTCCTGTGACGCCGGACGATGACAACCGCCCGCGGTCAGGGCAAGTGCAAGTACGCCGCAAAAGAGCTGAGGTACTTTCATGGAATTCCCTCCAGCATGTCGAGGTGCAAACGGTTTACCATGGGTACGCATGAGGCTTTCCGCCGCGTTCGCGTGCGCGATCGCAATGTCGACGGCCGTTTTCGCCCAGGGTGCCGCGGGACGCGCCGGGTGGGATGCCATTCGCGAAGGCAGAAATGAGGAAGCCGCGGCCGTATTTGCGGACGCGATTCGTACTGAGCCGCGCGACGCGACGCTCTACCTTGGGGCCGGTCTCGCGGCACAGCTGTTGGGCGACAGCGGCAAGGCCCGCGAATCGCTCGAGCAGGCGTTGAAGCTCGCGCCGAACTTCACGACGGCTTCGCTGCTCCTCGGCGATCTTCTCTACCGCCAGAGCGACCTGCAGGGCGCGATCGCGATCTACGAGTCCGCGCTCAAGTACGCGCCGAACGACAAGACCCTGCTCGCGCGCCTCACCCAGTTACGCGACGAGCCGTCGCCCGAAAAAGGGTTTTTCCAGTCCAGGAGCGCGCACTTCACGGTCCTTTTCGAAGGCCCGGCCGATGAAGACATGGCTCGCCGCGCCGTGGAGGTGCTCGAGGCGGCGTACTGGCGCGTGGGCACCGCGCTCTACACGTTTCCCGATCATGTGATCACGGTCGTCCTCTACACCGAGGAGCAGTTCCGTGACACGACGCGTTCCCCGTCGTGGGCAGCGGCCGCCTATGACGGGCGCATCCGGATTCCGATGCGCGGCGCGCTCGAGCAGGCACGTGGCGAGCTCGAGCGGGTGCTGACGCACGAGCTCACCCACGCAATGATCCGTGCAATCGCCCCCCGTGGGGTCCCGACGTGGCTCAACGAGGGGCTGGCGGTGATGTTCGAGCCCGACGGCCGCGAGTGGGCCGACACCACGCTGTCGGGGTCCACGGCGCGCATTCCACTCGATCAGCTCGCTGGGAGTTTCGACACGCTGTCGGGCATCCAGGCCCGGATCGCCTATGCGCAAAGCGCCGACGCGGCACGCCACCTGTTTGACGAAACGGGCGGCGCCGGCGTCGTGGCCCTGTTGCAGGACATTGCGCGTGGGATCCCGCTCGCCGAAGCGTTTCAGCGTAGGATGCTCACACCTTATTCGGCATTTGCCGCAAGCTTGAGATAGAATCTGTCGTTCACCGAGGCATAGTTGGCTGTCCGTCTGTTCATAGGGAACCTCCCGTACGGCGCGTCTGAAGCGGATCTCCGAGCCCACTTCGGGGCAATTGCCGAGCCCACGCACGTCGTCATGCCCGTAGACCGTGAAACCGGACGGCCGCGCGGGTTTGCGTTTGTCGAATTCGCCGAGCGCACGGTGGCGGAGCAGGTCATCGACAAGTTCAACGCCCAGCCGTTCCAGGGTCGCAACCTGGCGGTCAGCGAAGCGCGCGCGCGCGAAGATCGTCCGCCGGGCTCGCGTCCTCCGGGAGGAGGTTTCGGCGCTCCCCGGCCTGGCGGCTTCAGTGGTCCCCGGCCGGGTGGCTTCGGCGGGCCACGTCCCGGCGGCGGCTTTGGCGGTGGCGGCGGCGGATTCGGTGGTGGTGGTGGTGGCGGATTCGGCGGCCCGCGTCCCGGCGGCCCGGGCGGCGGCAGCCGCGATCGGTCGGCGAATTTCGGTCCTCCCGCGCCTCCAAAGCGACTCCGCGGCGGGAAGAAAACCTCGCAGCAGGAACACAAGCCGCGCGGCCCGATCAAGGAGCGTTCGGACGGACGCATCTACGCCGTTGACGATCTGGACGACGGCGAGACGCTGGATTTCGATGACATCGCAACGACCGCGAAGGCGGACCTGGACGCCAAGGCGGACGCGGAAGCGAATGTCGAGCCGGACGAGAAGGACACGGACAAGGACGAGGACCAGGACGAATCGTCCGAGTCCTAGATTCGAGGGGGCCGGCCTCAGGGTCGCGCCCCCTGCAACCAATCAGAACGCCTTGCGGTAGTCGAACCAGTCGAGCGCGAAGTTGATCGTCAGCTTCCTGAACAGCAGCGCCCGTCCTTCCCCGTTGAATCGAATCGAGACCGGCAGCCAGAGCTTCTCCTCGATCGGCTCCCGGCGAACGGTGACGGTCGCCCCCTGGTTCAATCGTCCGAGCACGCCGTAGCCGAACGAGAGATCGTCAACCGCGGTCGCATCGACCCTCGCCACTTCTTTCGCCTGCTCGTCAATCCAGATCTCCCCCGCGAAGCCGCGCGCGAGCCGGCCCTCGCGCGTCTGCGGGTTCGCGTTGCGCCGAGGCTTGAATTTGACAACGACAGCGTCGCGGCCATCCAGCCGGTCGTAACGATCGATCGCCATGTCCAGGATTGCGGCGACATCTGCGACGACGGAATTGCCCCGCGCGGCCGGGCGCACCTCACGCCGCGTCGGCGTGGCATTGGTGACGGGCTTGTCGTCGCGTTCGAGCAGCAGGCGCATCATCGCGGCGCCGCCTTCAATCGGCGTCACAGCGATGACGCGCGTGTCGCCCGTGCCGAGACGGCCGAATGGATTGAAGTCCAGGCTGGTGCGCCGTTCCTTGTAGGAGAAGCGCTTCTGCTCGTCCTGCGATTTCGCGAGGTTCGCGCGGACGGCGTCGAAGAACGCCCTGGGATCGGGCAACGGCCTCGGATCTCTTGCGGTCGCGACCTGGAGCAGCAGTGCGGCGCCGAGCATGCGCGCCGCGAGCGTCATACCTTGACGAGGCGCTCCGCGGCGCGTTCGAGCGTCTCGTCGCGCTTGCCGAAACAGAAGCGGAGAATCGGACCCGGGTTGACGCCGTAGAGGAACGACGAAGGCGGGATCGATGCGACGCCGTGCTCCTTCAACAGCCACATCGCAACCTCCGTGTCGGGGTCGGATGTGATCGCCGAGTAATCCATCATCTGGAAGAACGTTCCGCGGCACGGCAGCGGACGGAACCGCGAGGCCGCGATCAGCGAGAGGAACAGGTCGCGCTTCCGCTGGTAGAACGCGCCCACGCTGCGGCATTCGGGATCGTCACGCAGCATTTCGGCGTAGGCCATCTGGATCGCGCCGTTGACCGCGAAGGTGACCCACTGGTGGATACTCTGCACTTCGGCGCTCAGCGCCTTGGGCGCCGCCGTCCATCCAATCTTCCAGCCGGTCGCGTGAAACGTCTTCGCGAACGAGCCGATGACGATGGCGCGTTCGGCGATGGCCGGGTAGCGCGACATGCTTTCGTGGCGCGCGCCGTCGAACACGATGTGCTCGTAGGCTTCGTCCGAGACGACGATGGCATCGGTGTGCTCGAGGAGCCGCGCGAGCTCGCGCATGTCGTCCGCCGTCAGGATCATGCCCGTCGGGTTGTGCGGCGAGTTCAGCACGATCGCGCGCGTCCGTGGCGTGATGGCGCGCCGCGCCGCGTCCCAGTCGATTCGGTAGTCGGGCGGATGCAGCGTGACGAACGTCGGCGTGCCGCCACTGAGCTGGATGGCCGGCACGTACGAATCGTAGGCGGGCTGGAACAGCAGCACCTCGTCGCCGGGATGCACGAGCGCGGTGAGCGTGGCAAACAGCGCTTCCGTCGCGCCCGACGTGACGGTAATCTCGGTGACGGGGTCGTAGGTATGCCCGTACAGCCGCTCGATCTTCATCGACAGCGCTTCGCGCAGCGGGATGACGCCGGGCATCGGCGCGTACTGGTTGTGCCCCTCGCGCATGTAGCGGGCGACGGCGTCGATCAGCTCAGGCGCGCAGTTGAAATCGGGAAAGCCCTGGGACAGGTTGATGGCGCCGTGCTCGAGCGCGAGCCGCGACATCGTCGTGAAAATGGTCACGCCGGTGTCGGGCAATTTGGAGCGCACTGGAATCGTGCTGCGCATCGCAGGTATCAGGTTTCAGGTATCAGGTTTCAGTAACGGTCCAGGGTACAGGTAATAGGTTACAGGCAGTTCCCTACTCGACAAACTCCGACGGCCTGAGAGCCAGCACGGAATACTTGTTGCGAAGCGTGACCACGCGATCGATGTAGGTGTGCTTCGGGAATTCGCCGCGCAGCAGCCGATCGCGCAGTGCTCGGATTTCATAGCGATAGAGGTCGTTGACGAACTCGCGTACGAGCTCCGGCCGCGTCGTCGAGCGCGGCTGGATGCCGTGCGCCCGGAGCCGCTCCAGGACGTCGGGTCGATACCGGTGTTCCATGCGTCGCGGCTGCGCGCCAGACCTCGCTTCTGCACGGCCTGTCACGATGGCGCGGGCGGCGGCTCGCGCCGAAAACCGATCCGTGAACGTTCATCATCTCACCAGCGCCCTGATCGCCGTCGTGCCCGCCGTTCTGGCCGCGTGGTGGGGACGCGATCTCGGTCGCATGGCAGACGCGGGCACGCTGTCGGAGCGGGTGGCGGCGAACCGAACGCGCAACAGCGGCGTGACGGCCGCGTGCGTCACCTTTCTGTACATCTCAGGCGGCGCCGATCGGCTCTGGGCGCTGCCGCTGATGATCGCCACGAGAATCATCGCCGGCTACGTGCTGCGCAGGCGTCTGTTCAACGACACCTGGAGCATCTTCGGCTACGTCTCGTTCTTCACGCGCCTCGTGGCGGCCGCCTTCGGGTTCTGGGCGGCCGCCTTCGGGTTCTGGATTCTGCTGAGCATGCTGCCGTGGCTCGTGAGCATGGCCGGCACACGCGACTGGCTCGTGGCGGGCGCGCTGGGCAGCGTCCTCATCGCCTTCAACCATTCGTACGGGCTCGTGTTCGGCCGGCTGCTGCGCACGCGGTCCGTCGAAGACCCGGCGGTCGTGGCGCGATTCGAACAGATGGTCGGCGCGTGCGCGCTGCCGCGCGTCGCGCTGGAGCAGGTGGACCTCCGCGGCGGCACGTTCATGAACGCCGTCGCCGTGCCTTCGACGAGCCGGCCGGCGGTTGTCGTCACCAGCACGCTGCTGGAGAGGCTTGATGTCGAAGAGACGGTTGCGGTGCTCGGCCACGAGCTTGCGCATCTCGAGCACTACACGCCACGCCGCCTGCAAAGGCTGAATACCATCACGTACGCCCTGATCGTGACGGGCGCGGTGCTCACGCCGCTGTCGCGGATCATGCTGCCCCACGCGCTGTGGGCGT
>WNFK01001338.1_pt1 | contig 12971 bp, 12 predicted proteins | sample 5400281 | NCBI WGS metagenome assembly WNFK01 (sample SAMN13153350, study PRJNA577476) | soil metagenome | isolation source: 20 cm soil on Douglas fir-dominated hillslope | place: USA:California | collected 2013-09-17
CGAGCACCGGGGGGATGGGCGCCGCGGAGAACCCCATGCGCGTGGATACCCCTATTTGTTGAAGGTCCCCTTCCACGTTTCGTCGCTCACGAGGAAGGAGAAGCCGAGCCTCGCGAAACGCTCGGTCACACCAAGATCGCCTCGATCTCCACGCGATCCTAACTCGAGCGACACGTCCAGCCCACCTCCATTGTCCTTCGTCACGAGGCCCGCCCCAAGCGTGACAGCGCGCTCGTCGACCCCGGCGGTCCCGCCGCTCACGTCCGAGGCGCCCGCCCGCGGGAGGAGGTCCGGCCACTGGAGGATGTAACCGCCGATCCGAAGCGGGAGGCGTCCCCAGAAGGACGTGCCCTCCTCAGAGCTGCGCTTGCGCTCGAACCCCACGGAGAAACGCTGCTGCGCGCGGAAATCGACCAGGTCGCTCTGGAGTGACGACCGGCTCCAGCTCGCGCGACGGTATTGAGCCACGGCTCGGTAGCGCGCGCCGAGCGGAGCCGAGGCGCCGGCCGCGAAGCCGGACGGCAAGGTGAGCTGCCCGGCGGAGAAGCGGTCCGACGCTCCGACCGTCGCCCGGGTCACGTCGAGCGGGAGGCGCTGCGACGTCTCGAAAACGGCACCCACGGTCCAGCCCTCTTTGACCAGCTGGGCTCCGAAACGCCAACGCCCCTTTTTGGGATATCTCACCGCGAGGCTGTCGCGTTCCGTCGCGAGGCCCGAATCGGAGAACGCCCGGACCCACGATTCGTGGTAACTCCCCGCGATCGCCTCCCAATCGACACCGAGGCGAAGCGCCGGAACGATCCGCCGCGCCAGGCTCACCCGCAGGAAATTGATCCCTCCGTCCCCCTCGACCGTCACGGTCGAGGGTGCCCCCGCACTCTCATCGCGTACAACCGAGAACTCGGCGTCCGTGCCGGCCACGTAGCTTGCTCCGAGCGCGAGTCCCCCCGGAAGCGCGATCACGGCGCGCGCGGAGGGGAAGGTGGTTTCGTGCGCCGTCTCGACAGGCACGGAGGTCGCGCTCACACGGCGGAGCGCGGGGAGGACCGTCACCTCGAGAAGAATGCGCTCGACGTCGGCGAGCGAAGCCGGGTTGACCAGGGAGATCTCGCGGGTGCCGTGCTCGGCCACGCCCGCTCCGCCGAGGGCCCGGAGGCGCGCCGGCTCCTCGAGCTGCGGCTCGCCCAAGCCGCCGATCGAGAGGATCGAGTTCGCGTGGGCGGGCCCCTGCGTGAGGGCAACGGCCAGGAGGAAAGCCAGGGCGCGCGCGCGCATCAGAACCTCACTGGAGGTAGCCCGGTGTACGTCACGTGGATCTCCGGCGGCCGCGAAGACTCACGGGAGCCGATCTGGAACTTCTTGATCCGGTTCACGGGATGGATCAGCGAGACATAGAGGCCTTCGTTGGAGGAAGAGGTCGCGGCCCATTCTCGAAGGAGCGCTCCCGGAATCACGATGGTGAGGCGCTTGCCCGCGCTCGCGTACGTGGAGCTGAGCAACACGGACGCCGCGGTCGCGTCGTCGATCGTGAGGGTCGACTTCTCGGTGATGCTCTCGCTCCAGACGTTTCGGATCCTTCTCACCTGCACGATGGAGGCGACGTCCCCGGCGTCCGGGACCTCGACGCCGACGATGTTCAGGACCAGCGTGGCCTCATCAATGGAAACCGCGGCCGGGATCGAGTCCAGCTGGAGGTGAACCGCGAGCGCCGTATCGAAGAGCCCACCGAGCATCAGGGACGTATCCGCGCCTGTCGGCGCGGGAGAGATCGGGGAATGCAAATAGAAGTCCTGCGTCACGGGCGTGTCGACGCTGTCCAAGACCGCGTTCCCCGAGACCACGTGCGTATAGCGCACGCGGAAGACCGCGGCCCCCGGAACGTAGGCGAGCAGGCTGTCGCCTGTCCGCTCCAGCGCGAAGCCGGGGGCGGCGGTGGGATCGTGGGCCCACTGTTTGACGAGATCGAACGCCCCGGGGATCAGGGGGATCGAGAAGTAGCCCGCCGCAGGGCGATCGTCGTGCGCGGATCCGAGAAACGTAGGGTGTAGCGGCCCCGGCCACGCGACGGTCGTGGTGTCCCAAGCCGATGCGGCCAGGAAAAGGCTCACGGTTCCCGGGTCGAGAAGCGTGGTGTCGCGCTTCAGCTCCAGCGAGACCGTCACGGGTGAGAATCCCGCGAGGGTGGTGTCGGGAAGCTTCCAGGACGCCACGGCCAGAAACGTGCGGGCATCGAACGTGGTGTCCCTGCCTATGATCAGCACCCCGCCGAAGTCGGCGGTTCCCGGCTCGACGTATGTGTCGCGGTCCGGGTTCCGGATGAAACGCACCGTCGTGCCGAGGCCCCCGGGACCGCGGATCACGCGCGCGCTCCCCACGAGCCTTTCCGCCTTGCGCGAGCACCCCACGATCGGGATCGCGCTCAGGACTGCCAGCAGGACTGCGAGGAACGGGCCATGACGCACGGGGCGGAATGATAATCCCTTGTGGTGACGAGCGCTAGAGAAGAGGTGCCTAGTCTTAAACCCACCCTTTTCGCTGCAGTTCCTTGTGGTTTCGTCCGATAGGTGGGAAGAAGGGGGGCTTTTTTTCGGCGAACCACATGAAGACCAGGAAATCGGGATCCAAGGCGCCCTCGGGCGCCCACGCGCAGGCACCCTCCGGGCAGCCGAGCACGCGGGACATCCGCAGGCGCTACGTGCTCATGACGGCCATCGCCGCTGCCTTTGCCGGGGCCGTCGTCTATGGGGTGGCCGCGCACGTCCGCGAGCAACTTCATCAGGAGAGCCGGATCAGGGTCGCGGCCCTGGCCGCGACGATCGCGGCCGGGGTCCCCGCCGAAGAGATCCGCGGGCTCAGGGCAACCGAGGTCGAGGGGGGCTCCGAATACGAGGCGCTCCGTGTTCACCTCGTTACGACCCGGCAAGCCAATCCCGAGGTGCGCCGCGTGTACGCGCTCGTTCCGGGGAAAGCCCCGGGTCTCTGGCTTTACGCCCTCGAGGCGGACACCGATCCAAGCGTGCGGTTTCACGCGGGCGATCCCTTCGACGCCAGCGGGCGGAAGGAGATCGCGGGCGCGATCCGCGGCCCGACCGCGGAGCGAAAGTACTCCCGTGACTCGGGCGGAAGCTGGCTCAGCGGGTACGCCCCAATCAGGGACGCCGGGGGGCGGGTCCTCGCGATCGTCGGCGTGGACGTGGGCTCGCGTCTGGCGCTCGCGTCCGAGCACAGGTTCCTTTCGGGGGCGGCGATCGCCTACGTGCTTGCTCTCTGCGGCATCGTATTCACCGGGTTCGACCGCTACCAAAAGCGCCGGCTCGAGCTGGAGCGAAACCGAAACATCCACGTTCGGCTGAGCATCCACCGGCTGGCCGAAGTGATGACCCGCTCGGGCGCGGAGTCCGACCTGGCGCGACACGCGCTCGAGGCGATCGCCGAGGCCACAGGGTTCCCCCACTGGGCGCTTTTCAAGCGGGACCGCGATAAAGGTGCGCTCGTGCTCTTCGCCACCCGCGCGCTCAACGACCAGGCGCAGCTCGAGCTCGCGCCGGACCCGATCGGGCCCGAGGCTTCGTCCCATGCGAGCCGTGCCGCCTTTCGCCGCGAGGCAGTGACCCGGAGGAAGGGCGACGGCTCGGTCGGGTATGCCTTCGCCGCGGCGATCCCCGAGCTCGGCCAGGATCCCAATGTGTGCGCCGTGCCGGTCGTCGAGCACGACGAGACGACGGCCGTGCTTCAGTGCTTCGCTCCCGCCTCGCGCCGATTCGGCGCGGACGACGTGACCCTGATCCGCTGGATGGCCGCCCAGCTGGGCCAGGGCCTCAAGCGGATCCAGCTCGAATCGCGGGATCAGCTCCTCGCTTCCTACATGCGGAGCACCGATGAGATGCTCGTGGGATTCGATCTGGACGGGCTGATCACCTACGCGAACCCAGCCGCTCTGCGCGCGCTCGCCGATTCCCGCGCGGGGCTTCTGGGACGCGGGGTCGACGGCCTGTTCCTGGTCTCCGAGAAACCCGGCGCGGCACCCCTTCTCGCCGTTCTGCGCGGGGCGGGGGGCTATTCGGGGGAGATCGTCTGCTGCACGGTGCAGGAGATCAGGTTTCCCGCCGAGGTCACGGTCACGAAGGCCGTCGATCGTGACGGGAACGAAGGCGCCTGGGTCCTCGTGGGGCGGGATATCAGCGAGCGGCGGGACCGGGAGGACGAGATCCAGAGCCGGACCGAGCAGCTCGAGCTGATCAACGAGCAGCTGCAGCATGCGAACGATGGTCTGGCGGAAGCGAATCGGACGAAAAACGAGTTCCTCGCGAACACGAGCCACGAGCTGCGGACGCCTCTGAACGCCGTGATCGGATTCGCCACCCTGATCGAGCAGGGAATCACCGAATCGGAGGCTGAGCGCACCTCCTTCGCCCGCTCGATTCGGGAGAGCGCCGAGCACCTCCTCATCGTCATCAACGACATTCTGGACCTGGCCAAGGTAGAGGCGGGGAAGCTGGAACTCGCTCTGGAGGCTGGAGATGCGACGCCGACCATCATGGCGGCGGTCGAGGCGCAACGGGTCCTAGCCCTCAGGAAGGGGATCAAGCTCGAGGTCGAGACGCCCGCCGAGCCACTGGAGATGCAGCTCGATCCGGCCCGGCTCCGCCAGGTGCTCCTAAACCTGCTTGGGAACGCCGTCAAGTTTACCGATAAGGGAGAAGTCAGGATCAAGGCGTGGCGGAAGCTGAGCCCCGCAGAGATCCATATCGTGGTCGAGGACACTGGAATTGGGATCGCGAAGGGCGACCAGTCCCGGCTCTTCGTGAAGTTCTCCCAGGTCGACGGTTCCTACAAGCGCCGTCACCAGGGCACCGGGCTCGGCCTCGTCATCACGAAGTCGCTGGTTCAGCGGATGGGGGGCCGGATCTCGATGGAAAGCGAGGGAGCCGGTCTTGGAACACGCGTCACGCTCGCGTTCCCGGTGGCACAGGGCGGCACGCAGATGAGGACAGAGAGGGATCCATGTCTCAACGAATCCTAATCGTCGAAGACGACCCCATGAACGCGAAGCTGTTCCAGCTCATCCTCACGCGAAAGGGAAACTACAAGATCCAGATCACCGAGGACCCGGCGTACGTGATCCAGGAAATCCAGGCCGGCACGGTGGACCTTGTCATCATGGACGTGTCTCTCTCCAACAGCCAGCTCGACGGCCTGCCCGTGGATGGATTGCAGATCACCCGCCGGCTGAAGAGAGACCCGACCACGCGCCACATACCGGTGCTCCTCGCCACGGCGCATGCCATGAAGGGCTCCAAGGAGAAATTCCTCAGGGAGTCGGGTGCGGACGATTACATCTCGAAACCGATCGTGAGCGCGGACGAGTTACTCGAGCGAATCGAAACGTTGATCTCCAAGAGGGGCCATGCCGTTCCACCTGCTGATCGTTGACGACGAGGCGCACAGCCGGAAGCTCCTGAGGATGGTGCTCCGCCAGGGGGATTATGCGTTCACCGAGGCGGAAAGCGGGCAGGAGGCGCTCGGGATCATGGAGCGCCAGAGGGTGGACCTCCTCGTGCTCGACCTCATGATGCCGCACCAGAACGGCTTCGACGTCATCCTCGCGATGAAGAAGAGCGAGACGCTCGCGAGGATTCCCTTCATCGTGGCGAGCGCGTCGACGGCCCAGGACGATATCCAGCGAAGCCTGGAGCTGGGGGCGATTGACTACTTCACGAAGCCGCTATCCGAGTGCGACATCCGATTTCAGATCCCGCTCAAGGTGAGAAACGCGATCGCGTTGCACCAGGCTTCCGATGAAAGGCTGCGGGTCGAGCGCATGAAGGCGGTCTCGGCCATGGCCGTGGCGTTGAATCATGAGATCAACAACCCGCTCCAAGTGATCCAGGGGAACGCCCAGCTTCTCAACGTTCACCCCGGACTGCCCCCCGACGCCCGAGACAAAGTGGCGCGGATCCGCGCGGCCACCGACACGGTCGCCGGCCTGACCCAGCGTATCGCGGCGCTACGCGATATCGTCACCGTGGATTACCCTGCCGGGAACAAGACCACCGTCCCGATGGTCAACTTCGAGGCTTCAGCCGAGGCCGGGAAGAAGTCCTAGCTACCCCAGTCCTATCATCGGGTAGATCCAGTCCAAAATCAGGAAGTTCAGGCGACCGATGAGGAGCGCTACGCGCCCCATGACGGTGAAGCCGAACGCCGCTCCGAAGGAGATCATAAGGAACCAGATCCCCAGGCGCGCGACGCGCCTCGTCACCGCGTCCTGCTCCTTGGAGAAGAAGAAGTAGATCAGCACGCTGAAGATGCCCAGGGCGAAGATCAAGGAATAGAAGATTGTGTGCGAGTCGAATCGGGTGAGGGGAACGATCGCCCTCGCGAGCTGCGGGAGCACTTCGCCGTGAATCCTACGCGTGAAATCGACCCCGATGTAGTACGCGACATAGATCGAAAGCGCGAAGCGTGAGATCCAGCCTATTTTGGGCACGTACCGCATGTAGAGAAGGACGCCGAGAAGCCCCGGAACCAGGAGATCCCAGTTCTGCGCGAAGTCCCTGTGCAGAGGCAGGATGAGGTTCGGCACGAGCGTCTGGTTCAGCGTAGTCCCGATAAAGTAGCCGAGCGAGACGCCCGCGAAGAGGCTCTCCGCGAATCGGAAGAAGGGATTGTCCTTGTAGAGGAAGCTCATGCACGCGAGCGTGAGAAGCGCGGCGATCCAAGTTTCGAGGCCTGGAATATGAGGCATGACGCTAGGCCCCCTTCTTCTGCGCGGCGCGGCGGCTCATGTACGCGACGTTCCCGATCAGGATGAACAGGATGATCACCGCGTGGACCACCGTCTGCCCGTCCATCCCTTTGGTCGCGGTGAACCCACGGGTGCTTTGGTAGAAGCGCGCCATGTCCGGGTAGCGCGCCGAGAGCAGCTTCTCGTACTCGGCCGCCCCCTTCATGCCCCCGAGCATGCCCACGAGCTGACCCGCGTTGAGGTAGGCGTAGTACTTCGGCGCGGCCACCGCGGTGGGCCCGACGATGATCGGAGTTCCGATCTGGGAGTGGACCTGGGTGATCCAATACTCCCCGATCACGCCCGTCGCGACCGAAACGACGAGCTGCACTTGGCGGATGCTACGGACCCCTTTCATAATGGGAATCTGCGTGAGCGACGTCCCGTTGACGTCCGCCGGGAACGCTTCCGCAATATCCTCGCCCAAACGCCTCATCGCCGCGGCCGCCCCGTCTTTGTAGCCCAGGTTCACGTAGTCCTCGCCGTAGCGGAGGTTGGGAAACTCGGCGGTCACCTTGGCGAGCGAGTTGGTCGCGAGAGCCAGCCCTCCCAGCGGATAGAACGCACAGACGATCACCCGGATCTTTTTCGCGAAGCATTGGCGCAGGATCGCTTCGGCCATGGGATCGTTCTCGGGGGCGGAGGACGGACCGTAGTCGAAGGAGACCACGACGTAGTCGCCCGGCTTCAGCGATTCGATGTAGTCGAAGGCCGCGCGGGTCGAGCCGGTCGTCGTGACGGGGAGCCCGATCGGCAGGACGATCGGGGTGCCGACACAGAGCAGCACGAGGAGGAAGAGCCATCGCCGGTCGAGGCTCAGGAGCTTGTCGAGCATCCCCGCCACGCTATTCCCCTCTCCCCAATCCGAGGTAGCCGCGCTCGATCCCAAGGATGACCCGGATCGCCATCGAGGACGCGCCGAGCGCCGCGCCGATGATGATCCCGGACTGAGCGGCGCCGTTCGGCGTGTCCATGATCCACTCCGTCAGCTTCCCGAGCGCCTGGCTCGCACCCGCGGCCGCGGGCTGCAGCGGCGGGAACGGAGCCGCCAGGAATTCAAGCAGGGGGACGCGCCCCGCCATCACGACCCCGCCCGCGAGGAGAAGGATCGTCGCCTCCGTGTTCCTGGCGCGAAACGCCCGAAACGCCGCGGACGCCATGAAGAACGCCAGAAGGGAGAAGATCGTGGCCTGGAGCGGCAGAAAGAATTGATCCTGGATCCACTTGAAAGGCGTCGGAGTACCGTCCGGCAGGGAGGTGATCCCCTGGTGTGAGATCGCGCCGTAGATTCCCGCGCCCCCCGTGGCGAAGAGTCCGAGCAGGAGAACGACGGAGAAGGGCCACCCCGATTCGCGCCGCGCGATCTTTCGGGTGCCGTTCTGCAGGACGTTCACCACCCCGAGCAGAATCGCGAAGGCGTAGACGATGATGAGCCACTGATCCAGCCGCGGGCTCATCCCGGTCGGGCCGGAGAGGAATTTCTTCGGGACGTAGAGCGAGATGATCGGGATCGCGCCGGCGAAGAAGGCCACGAACAGCGGAATCCTGGCTCTGAGCCCGGGGGAGTTGATCCCGAGCGCGATCCCAACGACCGGAATGATCGCGAAGAGGAAGACGAGAGCCAATCGGCCGAATTCGAGATTCATGGGGTCTCCGCGCCCGGGGCGGTGGTCATTGTGTCTTGAACAAACCCGCGAACCAGGTCGCGCCCAGGCTCGCCGCGATGATCCCGGTGATCCCGAGCAGAATAACGATCGCCTTCGCGATGTCCTGCGCGCGCATCGACCCCAAGAGAACGGGCTCGCGGGTCAGGTAGGCGCTCGCCGCATAGAGCTCCTCGCCGATCAAGGTGTAGTCGCAGGTCGCGATGAAGAACGGGAGCTGGGTGGGGTCCGCCTGGCCGGCGATCTGGATGGCCCCGGTCGACTGCCCCGTCTCCGCCAGGATCAGCGATTCCGCGAAGAAATAGCCGATGAGGAAGATCGCGGCCGGCCGCTCGCGGATCATCCGCGCCGAGACGGCCGCGGTGAACGCGAACTGATCGTAGGTCACGTAGTTCACCATCTCCTCGCGGTAGAGATCCGGCCTTCCCTCCGCAAGATACGCCCCGCGCACGGCCTCGCGCGCCGAGGCGAAGGTGAGCGGATCCTTGTTCGGAACATCGAGGTCGGTCCCGTACCGCGCCGTTGCGCGCGCCACGTGTCCGAGGATCGCGATCGAGGCGATCGTCTGGATGTCGTCCATGCTCTGGCTCCCGGGCACGTAGAGCACCTTCTTGCCGATCTCGGTGGCGCGGCCGATCGCCTCGTCCACGGCGTTCAAGCCCGCGATCCGCCTAATGAAGATCTTCTTCCCGGACTTGGCGGTGGCGATCGATGCCAGCAAGATCACCAAGAAGAGCACCGACGCGATGAAGGAGTTGGTCTTCTCGGTCCGGAACCAATTGTCGTGCGAGGCGACCGGGTCGCTCACGAGCGGCGGGCCGGCCGGGGGAGCCGCGGCCACGGTTCCGGAAGGCGCCGGGGTCCCTCCGGCCGCCGGGACGGCGCTCGAGGTATCGGCCGCCGAGACCGTGCGGATCTCGTAGCGGTAGACGGTGCCGTCCTTCGCCGTGGTATCGACGTAGCGCTCCGCACCCGGCTTCGCCACCGTGATCTCCGTCCAGTCATACGCGGGCGGCACGGCGCGGCGGAGCTGAAGTCCTGCGCTCTTATCCAGCCCGGGCGGATCCTTCCAGGTGAGAAGGATCGCGTTCCCGGAATCACCCGGACGATCCTTGGCGGTGAAAGAGGTCGGCGCCGGAAGGTCCGCGGGAGCGGCGGGGGATACCTCGGGCGCGATCGCGAGGGCGGCGTGGGAAAAGACGACGAGAAGCGACGCTATGAGCGGCGCTGCCAAGGATGGGAGGCGTGCGGACGTGCGGCTCGGGACGCCGGTTCTCATCGGCGCGAGACTAGGAGACGCCGGCGGAGGGTGTCAACACGGGTTTTCGTCCCCGGAGCCGCATGATCGGCCAGACGTAGACGGAAAGAGGGGGCACGAGGGAGCAGAAAAAGCGGAGGACGTCCTTTACCCACTGGCGCGGATTATTCTCGATGCTTCTCGAAAAAAAAGCCGGGAGGAGCTCAGGCTTGAGCCGCGCGTCCCGGAATTTCCGCATGAGCCAATAGGGGTTCAGCTCCCGCTCGGGGTACTGGCCGTCGACCGGGTCTCGGTAGAGAAAGGCCGGACGCGCGGCGACGCGGCGCGATGCTTGGTACTCCTGGACCGCGCTTAGAATATCCTTCCCCACCAGCCCCCGTGTCAGCCGCGCCGTTTCGAGCAGCTCGTTTCCGGTGATTTGCGGGAAGTGCTCCCCGATGAACGCGAGGCGGGCGGCGAAGTAGGGGCCTCGGGGCTCCCGTTCCATTTGGCGCCAGCCCCGCCTGCGCCGGGGCCGCGCGGGAAGGAACAGGGAGTTGTTCTCGTCGCTCAAGAAGAAGATGCCCCCCGGCCGGAGCAAGCGGTGCGCCTCGCCGAGGAACCCCTCCAGGTCGCGCACGTGAGAGATGACGCAGTTCGCCATCACTCCGTCGAAGCTCGCCGAATCCATGCGTTCGGCGAGGTACCGCCCCACTTCGACCATGTCGCGATCGATCTCGGTCGCCACGACCCGACGCGCCCCGTAGATCGCCACGAGAAGCGCTTCCAGGCCGAATCCTGCGCCCAGGTCGAGAACGTCTTTCCCCTCCGCCTCGAGGTAGCGATACATATCGCGCGCCTTCTGGAAGATATGCTCAATTCGGGGGGGATTCCGGATGATCCGGAGGTACGTGTAATACGTGAGGAAATACTCGGGAAACTGAGCGCGAATCCCGGCGTCGCTCTGCATGAGAATCGCCCGCAGAGAAGCGAGACGGCGCTCGACCAGAGACGCCACTAGGCTTCGTCCGTCCCTTACCCGGCTGGTTCGTTCAAGACGCGCGAACGGCGGATGCCGTGCGAGTTCATCCGATTGTGAAGGTGTTGCCGGCTCACGCCGAGCGCGCGCGCGGCCCGCGATACGTTCTGGTCGCATTGGCGAAGCGCCTCGCGGATCGTATCCGCCTCCACCGCGTCCAGCGTCTCGCGCAGGGTGTGCTGTCCGTCCCACCTCCGCGTCACCGGGGCGCCGAGCCCGAAAAGCGACGGCTCGAGCGCCGCACCCTCGTCGGAGAGCGCCACGGCGCGCGCCATGGCGTTCTCCAGCTCCCGAACGTTCCCCGGCCATGGGTGCCGGAGCAACAGCTCCCGCGCCTCGGCCGTGAGCCCGCGGAGCTTGCGTTGCTGCTGCTTGGCGAACTGATCGAGGAAATGCTGCGCCAGAAGGAGCACGTCCTCACCCCTCTCCCGGAGCGGCGGGACCTCGATCGGCACGACGTTCAGTCTATAAAACAGGTCCTGGCGGAAGCGTCCCCCTTCGACCTCTCCTTTCAAGTCGCGGTTGGTCGCGGCCACCAGGCGCACGTCCACCTTGCGAGAGACGGTATCGCCGACGCGGCGGATGTGGCCGTCTTGAAGGACGCGAAGGAGCTTTACCTGCAAGGAAGCGGGCATCTCGCCGACCTCGTCGAGAAAAATCGTGCCGCCGTCGGCGGCTTCGAAGAGACCGATCCGATCCTCGCTCGCGCCCGTGAAGGCGCCCTTCTTGTAGCCGAAGAGCTCGCTCTCGAGGAGATTCTCGGGAAGGGCCCCGCAGTTCACCGCGACGAAGTTCTTGTCGCGGCGCGGTCCGTTCATGTGGATCGCCCGAGCGATCAGCTCCTTGCCGGTACCGGTCTCACCCTGCACCAGCACGGACACCTGGGTCGGGATGACCTTCTCCAAGAGCTCGATGACCCGAAGCATCTTGGGGCTTCGGCCGACAAGAAGGCCGTAGCGGAAATCCTCCTTGAGGGCGCGGCGAAGGTTTTGATTTTCGATCTCGAGGCGGCTCTTCGAATCTTTGAGAGCCTCGTGCATCCGCGCGTTCTCGAGCGCGACGGAGCAGAGCGCCCCGAATCCCTCGAGGAGCGTGATGCTGTCGGGCGTGAACTCGTGGGTGATGGAATGGGAATCGATATAGAGCACGCCGAGGACGCGCCCGGAATTCAGGATCGGAAGCGCCACCACGGTGCGGAGCGAGAGCTCGCGGACGCTCTTTCGATCCTGAAACAGCGACGACCCCACGGCGTCGGGAACCCAGACCGTCTCGCGACGGTGGGCCGCTTCTTCCGCGATCCCCCACGAGATATTGAACTCATCGGAAGGAAGGGTGCTCTCGTCTTTGTTGCGCGCGACTTCGAAGTGGAGCTTTCCGTCGTCGCGCATGAGCATCATGAATCCCCGATCGGCGTCCGCGACTTGGATCACGGCGTCGACGACGCGGATCAGAAGCTCATTGAGATCGAGGGTGCCCGTGACCGAACGCGCCGCTTGCAGCACGTGCGTGATGCGGTCGAGGTCGGATACGACACGTGATCGAGACGGAGACCTTGGTTCGGCGAGAAGTTCGCGTTCCCACTGCGTCAAGCCCCTGCTGAGTCTCTCAAGAGGGTCGATCTCGGGCATTTCGGACGCGCTGGGATCCCTCGGCTGCGACGGATCTGGACGCTGCGTCATGGTTCTACCCACCCTTTGGTTTGACCGGCAGGTCAAGGTTGCGCCCTACACCTTGCGCCACTTGAGAATACAAGTGTAAAAGCGCTTTGTCAAGTGACGAACTAGGCGGTGGGACGTATGTGTCGCAGGACGACCCCGAAAAGTGTGTATGCGAGCACAGAAACGGTTAGAGCGACGACGATTGACAAGGAATCGGAGCGCCCCCAAATCCACACTCCGAACAAAGCGTTGATCAGGGTGATGACGGTCACAATGACAATCGCTCCCCACCGTCCGAAGACCTTTCCCAGGCGATGTGTCGTGTGGTCGATACTACCCACGTAGAAAGGCCGGTGGCCGAGAATTCGATCCCACACCACGAAAACTACGTCGAACAACGGATAGGCGAGGATCACCAGGACGGCCGCGACATGCGGCCATGTGAGCGATTCTTGGAGCGACTGGAGCGCGAGCGCCGCGAGCGCAAAACCGAGCAGATGGCTCCCCGCGTCCCCCAGGAAAATCCGCGCGGGGGGCGCGTTGTAGACGAGAAAACCGGCGCAGGCCCCAATGAGGCCCCACGCGA
>WNFK01159351.1_pt1 | contig 12969 bp, 9 predicted proteins | sample 5400281 | NCBI WGS metagenome assembly WNFK01 (sample SAMN13153350, study PRJNA577476) | soil metagenome | isolation source: 20 cm soil on Douglas fir-dominated hillslope | place: USA:California | collected 2013-09-17
GCTCACCGTTGGCGTTTCTGTGATCGGACTGGGGCAGCGAAATCGCCTGACGACCAGCGCGAAAGCAGCGCCAACCCTACTGTCTTCTCTACCGCCTTCTGACGCGGTCGCAATCATCAACGTAAACCGCGTATTCAATGAAGTACTGCCAAAACTCCTGGCGGAGAATCCAGCGAAGTTAACCGAAGTCACAAACGAACTGGCAAAGTTTAAGACGGAGACGGGTCTTGACCCTCATTCGTTCGAGCAAGTTGCCCTTGGCCTTAGTTACAAATATCCGCGTGAAGGGATTACCACGGTTTCAACAGTGGCACTGGCGCGCGGAACCTTTAACGCCGGAGGCCTGGTGGCTGCGGGCAGGTTAGCGACGAATGGAAAATACGCGGAGCAAAAATATCAGGGGAAAACGATTTACATCTACAGCCTTGAACGTCAACTCAGGTTATTGGGGTTATGGGACATGAAGGTGCACGACCTGGCAGTCGCTGCTCTGGATGGCAATACGCTTGTCCTTGGTGATCTTGAAGCGGTGCGTGGCGCTATTGACGCGACCCGGGCTGGAAAACATCCCAATGCTGAGTTGCTGGCCCTCGCCAGCCGTGACCCGAACGCAATTGTGGGATTCGGTGGCAACGTTTCGCCGAAGCTGCTGGAGAATTTGAGTTTGACTAATGACACGATCGCGCGTGAATTGACCGCGGTGCGGCAGCTTTATGGCACGCTCGGTCTGACCAGCTCCGACCTCGAAGTAATGTTGACGGCACGCACAGTAGATACTTACGCCGCAAAGAATCTTGGCGACACTCTCGAGGGATTGAAACAGCTTGGCGGGTTGTTTATTAACCGGTTGACCGGAGCGAAAGGCACGTTGGCAAGAAGCGCGCTGGAGAATTTGAAAACCACCACAACGGGCAATGAGCTTCAGGTGCGGACCGCGGTCGCCCAATCGCAGGTCGCGCCTTTGTTAAAGTGAGATAGTTACGAGTTACGAGTTTCTAGTTTCTAGTTTTATGAACCAACTCGGACCTCGGAACTAGAAACTCGGAACCTCGAAACTATCTCTAACGGGTTGGAATCGGAAACTGCTGTTGAGGTGCAACCTCCGGTTCGCTGTCCTCAAGAGTCTTGAGAACGTCCGCGTAGATCTTTATCTTTCCATCCTGCTTCATCCGCTGCTGGACAGCGCTAATATAGTCCTCGTAAATCTGACTCTGTTTACCGGAAAGCATTGTCTGCCTTAACGTCTCTTTTTGTTTAGCAAACTCAGCAAGGTCGGCCTCCTTGCGATTTGTGACTCCCAGGACGATGTAGGAATTTCCAGCCTTTACCGGGGTTTTGGTAACTTCGCCATTCTTCAGCGCGTAGAGAGCATCGTCGAGAGCAGGATTTGTACCGGCATCTCCGAGTGGCGAGCCGAGCTTATGAGCTTCAGCACTGCCAACTTCAAATCCCGCTTTCTCAACGGCCGCTTTCAGATCAGCGGCGCTGTTGACTGAGGCCGCGAGTTCTTTGGCCTTTTGTTCCAACTGTTCCTTCGCGCGCTGTTGCTTAACTACCTCGGCAACATTGGTCTTGATCTCGTCAAGCTCCGGAATGCGTGGCTCTTTCTTCTCGACCATCATAGGGATGGCAAAACCACCCTTTATGCCGGTTCGATCCCCGACGTCTTTGGGATTGTTTAAGGGCGCGATCGATGCTTCGAATTGTTGACTAGTGCCGATGTCCTTAACGTCGTCGCCGGGCTTGATGAAACCCGTCTCCTTAACCATCCCGGCAGGCTGCATGTTCGCTTCAGCATTCAACTCCTGCGCGACCTTCTCCGGATCTTTCGTTTCCTTTAGCCGATTCTGGGCGCGCTCTGCGATTTTTGCGGCCGCTACATAGCCTCTGCGATTACGCAGGGAGGCCAACAAATCCGGTTTCGCTTCTTCGAAAGTTTTGGGTACTGCCTCGCCACGACGCAAAATGTACCAGTTGCCGGCATATTTGATCGGGATGTCCGAAACATCGCCGGGCTGCATGTCGACCGTTCGATCATAAAGACTGTCGATCTTGTTCGGGTTCTTGCGGTAAGCACGAGCCAAGTAACCACCGTTTTTGGCGGTGGCGGGATCTTCGGAATTTCCGCGCGCCAGCTCACTGAAGACCTTCTCGGCTGTATCCGGACTTGCCGCCCGGGCCTTCGCAATCAGCTCTTTGGCCTTCTGTTCCACTTGCGTATCGAGATCCCTGCGCGCAACTTTCAAAAGTATCTGCTGTACCTTGACGCCCGCCTGTTTATTTTCAGGCGCTAACTTGTCAAACTCGTCGTGTAAATCCTTCTCTGAGATTTGCAGCTTTTCGCCAGACTTCGCCTGGTCTATATAAAGGTAGCGAATCTTCTTTTGCGGCTCGTTGATTTTGAAGTCATTCTTGTGCTGCTCGTAGTAAGCCTTTAAGTCGTCGTCGGAAGGTTGGATCGTTTTTGCGAGTTTTTCTTCGGATATGACTGCGTAAGTGACGTCGAAACTTGCATTCGTGCGCTTGAAGTCTTCGAGAACCTCGCTGTCCGAAACGTTTACCGCCGCTGTCACGAATGCCCGCAACTTATCCTGAGCAATCTCGTCGCGCACCGTTTTCTCAAACGCTTCTATACCTCCATAGCGGGAGGTGACTGATTGCTTGTACCGCTCAAAATCAACCACACCAGACGCGTCGGCAAACTGTTTACGTATCTTCTCTGCGACTTCCGCGTCGCTTGCCGAAAGGCCAAGCCGGGCAGCCTCCTGGGCCACCACCCGATTACGAACCATGCCATCAACAAAACGTTGGTAACCGCCCAGTTGGGCGATGCTGGCTCGGCCGCCAAACATTTGCAGGTAGTTATCTTTTAGGCGAGTAATGTCGGCAACAGTGATCTCTTCACCACCCACTTTAGCCGCCACGGCAGTACTTCTGGAGGGTTCAGCATTGCTGGTGTTCCTGGGCGCATAGAAGAAAATCAGACTCACCCCCATCAGGAGTACGAATGCGAGAACTATGATTCTGCTGGTATGTTTCAGCCGCGATAGTTGTTTGAGCATTTCCTTACCTCTCTAGCAAAGGGCGGATTGTAAAGGAGACCGGATGAGGGTGCAACCGCGCCAGTCATTTGGGCCAAAAGGTGTTTTCACTCAGTTGACAGCCTTTGCGCGTCAATTGCCGCTTCCGTTGCCGGATGCTATTTTAGCTGGCACGAATGAACTCGATTGGCAACTCAGCAGGCCTATGGATTGGTTTCAGCCTCTTCGTCCTTTTCATGCTGAGCCTTGATCTCGGACTCTTCAACCGCAAAGCCCACGCAATCAAGTATCGCGAAGCGGTGATCTGGAGCGTTGTATGGATCGCGGTCGCAATGATGTTCGCTGGTATCGTCTTCTGGTATCAGGGTACTGATCTGGGCCTGAAGTTTCTAACCGGCTACGTCATCGAGCTCTCGCTCTCCGTCGACAACCTGTTTGTCTTCCTCCTGATCTTTTCTTTTTTCAAGGTGCCGGCGAAGGTGCAGCACCGCGTTCTCTACTGGGGTGTCATCGGCGCACTCGTGATGCGGTTAACGATGATTTTCGTCGGCGCCGCTCTCATCAACCGCTTCCACTGGATCATCTATATCTTCGGTGCTTTCCTCGTCTACACCGGCATCAAGATGTTTCGGCAGGAAGATACCGACATTCAGCCGGAAGAGAATCCGGTCGTGCGGGCAGTGACGCGTTACATACCCATTACTCGACATTACGATGGCAAACACTTTTTCACGAGGGTGAATGGCAAACTCACCGGAACTCTACTGCTGCTCGTGCTGGTGATTGTTGAAGTCACGGATCTGGTCTTCGCAGTGGATTCGATTCCGGCGATATTCGCGATCACCACCAACACTTTTATTGTTTACACCTCCAACGTCTTCGCGATTCTCGGACTTCGTTCGCTGTACTTTCTGCTGGCTGGCGTGGTGGAAAAGTTTCAGTATCTAAGAATGGGCCTGGCGATCGTACTCACCTTTATTGGCGTGAAGATGTTGATTGAAGCCGTCCATGTGGTCATTCCTGTTTGGATCTCTTTAGTCGTAGTGGCGACGGTCCTGCTGGCATCGGTGGCAGCCTCAATCCTCTGGCCAAAAGAAGCCGAGATGGACATCGATGTGGACCTGCCTGAAGACTTCGACTCGCCTTTTGAAGACGAATCTGAAGACGAATCGAAGGAAAGTGCTGACGAAAAATAAGACCCTTCCTGGCCAACCCACTTTGCGCCCTCCGTTTCGGCATCCGGCCGTAACCAAAAGACTTGCTTGAACGCCCTCTTGCCGCTGTGCTAGATTCGTTCCTGGTAGTGTCGCCGTTGAACGTTGCGTATTAGTACCGAACAGCTGCTGCCAACCCGGCTGCCCGACTTTCCACACCCGGCAGATTTCCTTAATCAGTCGCCCATCCCCTGCGACGATTACGTTTGCGGACGGTTCCGCGGTTTCAGTTGCCCCTCAGTTTTAAATAGCTTCAAAACATGAGTACAAGAACCCGGCGTTTTGTTTTTGATTGGTGGGTAGTCCAGAAGCGCGTGGTTTATCTCCTCGTTGCTTTCATGATCCTCTGTGGCATCGCTGCCGGCGGAGCCCTCTACGTTTGGAAGTATGGCAACCCGCTGAAAAATGTCGGCACCGGCACAAAGCTGGCGTCCGGCGCGCGGTTCATTTCATTCGAGGGAGATGTGCGGGTGATCCGCTCAGCTACGCGCGAGACCGTGATTCCCGGCGCGGACACCGAACTTTACCCCGGCGATACAGTGCAGACGCAGGCCAGCGGACGAGCGCGCGTGAGCATGGCTGATGGTTCAACCCTGGTAGTGCGGCCCAACAGCACGATCATTGTCCGCGACAACGCCAGTGAGGATGACGGCAAGAAGACCAACGTTCACGTCGTAGTTGATAGCGGACAGATGTACGTGCGCACTGAACAACAACCGGAAGGAACGACCAACGTAGTCGAGACTCCAAAGACAAGCAGCAAGGTGGGCGCACAGACAGGTGCCAGCTTCGGGGTTAATCCGGAGGGTACCGAGGAAATCCGCATCAACACCGGTGCAATCGAAGTTACAAACCGCCGCGGTGACAAGACGACGTTCCATGGTGGTGACTACGTCGCTGTCAATCCCCAGGGAACACTCTCCCCGCCACAGAGGTTGCTCGACATTCCACAGCCGGCTCTGCCACGCGATCTGGAAAAGTTTTTTGTTGAAGGAAGTGGTTCGGCCAGTATTCCTTTGAAGTGGCTGAAACCTCAAACCGGCACTGCAGGTTTTTACAAAGTGGAAGTTGCTACTTCTCCATTTTTCGTTGATGGCGGCAAAGTGATCGAGCGCGACCAACTAGGCTCGACCGAATTCAGCGCAAGTGACCTGCGACCCGGTGTTTACTTCTGGCGGGTGCGCGCGATTGCGCCGAGCGGACAAACCAGCGACTGGAGCGAGCCGAAGAAATTTATTGTAGCTACGAGAGGCACTGGTTCGAAGGTGCCTGTTTCGAATCTTGAAGCGGAGTTGCTGGGCGGGCAGGTATATCTGGTTCGCGGTCGCTCAGAGCCAGGCACCACGATTCGAGCCGGCGGCCGCGAGGCTATTGTACCCGCCGAAGGATCATTTCAACTTCAGGTCACAGCGCCGCCGGGAACCGGCGAGATCACTGTCGACGCTGAAGACTCGCGCGGCAATGTTACCCCGTATCGTTTGACTCTCTACACGCGGGCGGGCCGTGGGAAAAGTTGAATAAGGCCGTTTGGTTTGAAGACATCCCTAAGGATCAAGGTTTTTCAATGTCAAGGCATGTAATACTCCTAACTGACGCACACGAAGCACCAGAAGCCGGAACAGTAGCACCGGTGAGGCGCGCCGATTCTCCCGCTGTAGACGAAATCTGGGAACAACTGCCGCTGGCGGTTCTTTACGAAGTAGTTCCCGGCGCCGATATGGTTGAGCTTCACGGGGCAATCGAGCAGGCCTCAAGCTCCTGGCCAGGTACGCCGCTAATCGCATGTCGGCGTCAACTGAGCGGCTTTCACGGCCAGAGCTGGCGCAGTCTTGACGGGGCTGCCCTGAAGCGATTGGGCTTTCGCGCTATCGCAGACAAGGCCGCACAATTGCCGGTGATTCTGCATGAGATTGAGGGTCACGGAGCGACCGGAGAGTTGAAACTCCCGGATATCGTTAGTCCGCCGAATCAGAGTGCCGCCACCTTACTTCCTCCGCGAATGAAGGCCGGCAAGCTTCGCGCGGCATTTGATCTTGTTGCTTCGCTTCACTTCATCGGTGACCAAAACACCGCGGCCCAAACTGCACTCAGCGGACTCGCGCCATTGGTCAACGCGGATCGCTGGACCATATATCTCTTTTCGGATACCAAGAGTCCCGACGTAGCGATTCTGGAAGCAGTCGCCTCGCTCAAGCCGACTGACGAAGCGACCTCAGATCCGTCCGATGACTGGCGCCGGCTTTTGTTGGGAGATGAGATTCCTCGTCCGGGTACAGAGTCGAAGGCGGCGAGACTCGCCGGCGCCGGCATGGGCACGATTAAGAAAAAGGAACGCGGACAACACTTCATAGCCGTCCCGTTGGTTTGCGGCGAGCGGATTCTCGGCGTGCTCGAAGGCACGCGCCAACGAAACTCGTTCAACAAGGCTGACCTCGGCATCCTCACTGCTCTCGCTCTTCCAGTTGCATCGGCCCTAACCAACGCCGTGCGCATCGGTGAAGCTGAGCGGCTTTCGCAAACTGACGACTTAACAAAATTACACAACGCTCGATACCTGCGGCAGTTTCTTCTCAACGAGATTCGCCGGGCTCGCCGCTATGGTTCTATCGTGGCGGCCTTGTTTCTCGACCTCGACGATTTCAAGCAGGTAAACGATGCTCACGGTCACCTGGCAGGCTCTCATGTGCTAATGGAGATGGCAGCTGTCATCCTATCGTCCATTCGCGACACTGACGCAGTGGCGCGCTACGGTGGAGACGAATTTGTGATCGTGCTGCCTGATACCCAGATAGAGCTCGCCGGAACCGTTGCGGAACGTATCCGCGACAAAATTTCTCGTCATCGGTTTCACGCCGGTCGTAACTTGAAACTATCGCTGACGGCAAGTTTCGGAGTCGCTGCCTTCCCGCTGCACGCATCTTCGCCGCAACAGCTGATTGCCGCCGCGGACACGGCGATGTACGAAGCCAAGGCTGCCAACAAAAACTGTATCCGTTTCTCCGCATCACTCTCCAGAGAGTCAAAAGTACCTGACGAAGTCGGCACCTCCGCCGATATCTCGGAGACAGATGACGGAAAAGCCTTTTCTTGATAGCGCAAAGGCCGAAAATAAGTGTATCTTGATTAGTTGGCACGGACCTTGTGATCGATTGAGTATTTGGCGAATGGCGACTTACCTGCGGGCGTACCGCCCTAACTGGCAAACTCGATATTTGTTCTACCCCTGGAACAGTCACAAGGTAACGGGTGCCTACCCGACGGACGCTCTCATATTCATATTCACGGGAAGAGATCAATAAATGGCTTTTAAATCGATTTTCAGCTTGTTTTCCAGTGATCTAGCAATAGATTTGGGAACAGCCAACACACTCGTTTACGCCAAGGGACGAGGCATCGTCGTGTCGGAACCTTCCATAGTGGCGATCAACAAGGTCACCAACCAGGTTGAAGCTGTGGGACGTGATGCGAAGGAAATGCTGGGACGAACACCCGGCAACATTGTAGCGATACGTCCGATGAAGGACGGCGTCATCGCAAATTTTGAAGTCACTGAGAAAATGCTGCAGCACTTCATTCGCAAGGCCCACAACGGCAAGACCTGGGTCAGTCCTCGAGTTGTCATTGGCATACCTTCTGAAATCACGCAGGTTGAACGGCGCGCAGTTGAAGACTCGGCCTACCGCGCCAAGGCTTCGGAAGTCTATCTAGTGGAGGAAGCGATGGCGGCCGCAATCGGCGCCGGACTGCCCATCACGGAACCGCACGGCAACATGGTGGTTGATATTGGTGGCGGGACCACAGACATCGCTGTGATCAGTTTGAGCGGGATCGTTTACTCGCGCGCCGTGCGCGTGGCCGGAAACGAGATGGATGAAGCGATCATTTCCTACATCAAACGCAAGTACAATTTGCTGATCGGTGAACGCACCGCCGAAGCGATCAAGATTGAGTTGGGTTCGGCGTATCCGCTGGATGAACCTTTGTCTTATGAAGTACGCGGTCGCAATCTTATCGAGGGAATACCGAAGACGATCACGATGTCAGACGAGGAAGTTCGTGAAGCACTTGCCGATTCCATCGCCACGATCATAAATGCTGTGCGCGTGGCCCTGGAACGTACTCCGCCGGAATTGTCGGCTGACATAGTCGAACGCGGCATTGTGTTGACGGGCGGCGGCGCACTGTTGAAGAACCTCGATAAGCGCCTCTCGATTGAGACTGGCTTGCCGGTTTCCGTAGCTGAAGACCCCCTGGCCTCCGTGGTGCTTGGCACGGGGAAAATGCTTTCCGACTTCGATTTGCTCAAGCGAGTGAAGTGGGAAAATACAATGACCAGCGGGATGTAAGAGAACAGTAGGCAGTAGGCAGTAAAAACAAGAATGAACTCGGAACTCGGAACTCGAAACTTAATTAATGGCAGCCATTCGCACCCAAAAAGAGATTCGTCAGCGCGCGCCCATCTGGCTAGCGGTATTGCTATTGACTAATCTGGTGATCATGGCGGTCGACGCTCGCGACAGCGTAACCCGTCAACGCCTGCTCAGGGTTTGGGTCCAGGCTCTGGTTTCGCCCGCGCAGAGCATCTCTTCCGGCGCCAGTGGGGCCAGCACAAATTTCGTCAAGCAGATCGTCAACTTCCGTGGCGCGGCGATTGAAAACGAGAGGTTGAAGCAGGAGTTGTCCACTACACAGCTGGAGCTGCGTAAGGCTCAGCAAGCGGCTGACGAAAACGAACGCCTCAAAAGTCTCCTGAATCTCAAGGAGCAAACTGGTTACGATCAGGTCAACGCTCGGGTAATCGCACGCGACTCGTCCATCTGGTTCAACACCATCACCATTAACCGCGGCAGTTCGTCCGGCATTGCTCTTAACATGCCGGTGGCTACAGGAAGCGGGATAGTCGGCCGCGTTATTGCTCTCAGTCCCTGGACGGCCCAGGTGATGATGATCACCGACGAAAAGGCAGCCGCCGGTGCAATTGTCGGACAGCTTGGCGGTTCGGGGGCGCATGGCTCGGTAAGGGGTCTCGGCGAGAAGGGCCTGGTGGAAATGCGTTACGTTTCCGGGCTCGAGAAAGTTGAACTTGGTGACTACATACTAACGACTGGCCAGGACGGCATTTATCCCCCGGGGTTGACTATCGGTGAGGTTGTTCAGGTAAGCCCGGGCACCGCAACCCAGTCTCACCAAATTCTGATCAAGCCCGGCGCAAAATTCGATCAGTTGGAGGAAGTGGCGGTGTTGCTCTATCATCCGCCACCGCGGCCTGCTCCCGAACAGACCCTGCCAAACGTAGACAAGACAAAGAAGTAAGGGAAAAAGTAATGAGTGATGTAATGAGTGATGCGTAAAAGGTTGATAACGCCTGCTGCCCGAACTCATCACTCGTCACTCATCACTCATCACTTTAGAAATGCCTCAACTTAAAACTGCGGCAGCGCTCGCAGTAGCCATAATCCTGCAGTTGTGCCTGGGGGCTATTTGGTTTCCGCTCTCCTACATCGACTTTCCCCTGATTGTGGTTGTTTACATCGCTTTGCAACGACATGCATGGCATGCGTTGATTGTGGGCACTATCGCCGGCCTCGCCGTCGATGCCGCAAGCCGCGGACTTATTGGCGCCGGTGGGTTTTCCAAAACTCTGACGGCGTACTTAATTTATGTTGCGGCGACTCGAGTTAACCTTGAAAATACATTGCTGAGGATTCCGGTGGTGGCGGCCGCGTCTGTCATCGACTCGGCAATCTATGTGTTCTGGCATCGGTCGCTGGGTTACCCACCGACCATGCCGTTTTTGCAGACGCTGTCGTATCGCCTGATCGGCACGACCGTTATAGGTACCTTTGCTCTTTACTTATTGAATTCACTTTTTACTGAACGGGCACGGCAACGCCGTTCCTTCGCTTCGCGTCGAAAGGGCGCGCGACGCGGCCCGGGTAAGTTGAGAAGATGAAAAAGCAGAAGTCAGAATTCAGGAGTCAGAAGTCGGCTCCTCTGAATGCTGAATTCTGAATTCTGACTCCTGACTCCTGAATTCTGTTTTATGAAATTCGAAGACACCTCGCAAAACCTCCGCAGCCGGCTTTGGGCCGCGCAAAGTTTTGTCGTACTGCTGCTTGCTCTACTTGGCGTAAGGCTCTATTACCTGCAGCTCGTCCGCGGCCAGTACTATGCTGAGATTGCGCAGAATCAACGCATCCGTCTGTTGCCCATACCGGCGCCGCGCGGCGTGATATTTGATCGCGAAGGTCATCCGCTGGTTACCTCCACTCCGATCTACAACGTCATCCTCTCCCGGGAAGACTTGCGCGACCGCAAACTTGTCTCGCTTGCAGAGCCGCTCGCAGAAGCGCTCGGCGTGGATCCTGAAATACTGCGTGATCGCTTTGAACAAATCGGCTCGCAGCCGGCGTTTGAATCCATCCTCGTAAAGCAGGACGCAAATCAGGGAGATATAGCCTGGGTCGAGGCGCACGAGTTGGAGTTTCCAGAGCTTCGCGTCGAGCAGCAGCCCCAGCGACGTTATCCGGACAGCGGGATGCTGGCCCATGTGCTCGGATACGTTGGCGAGATTAGCCCTGAACAATTGAAACAGGCGAGCTACAAAGACAAAGGACTTAAGCCTGGCGACGTGATCGGACTAAGTGGCCTCGAACAAACTTATGATGATTATCTTCGCGGCAAGGACGGTTACCGAAAAGTTATTGTTGATAGTCGCGGACGCATTCAAGATGAGATCGAGACCATTGCGCCGCAACCGGGTCAGGATTTAATTACCACCATCGACCTCGACCTGCAGCTTGTCGCCGAAGATCAATTGCGAACTTCCTCGACCGGACGCGGCGTGATTGTGGCTATGAATCCAAATAACGGCGAAATCCTCGCGCTCGCCTCCGCGCCTACGTTCGATCCAAACCTCTTTTCGCGCATCGGCACCAAAGAAGGGCGGGCAGAATATGTGGCTGTGCTGAACGACCCGCAAAAACCACTGATCAATAGGGCCGTCCAAAGCCGCTATCCGCCTGGTTCCACCTGGAAAATTCCGATGGCTGTGTCGGGGCTCGAACAGGGAGCGATAACGCTCGACCATTCAAGTCTTGTATGCGGCGGCGGCATTATGGTTGGAAACAAGTTCACGCGTTGCATGGGAAACCACGGCACACCGGACCTTAAGGCGGCCATTACTCATTCCTGCGATGGTTACTTCTATCGCCTGGGTCTCAAAATGAGGCTCGACGGGATCGTCACAATGGTTGAAGAGTTTGATTTGAACAAGCGCACCGGAATCGATTTGCCGAATGAGGTACTCAACCTGACGCCTTCGCTTGAACTCAAGAAACGCACCCAGGGTGAAAACTCGGAGTGGAAAGATATCGACACTGTCTACGCCTCGTTTGGTCAGGTCTACGACATAATCACCCCGATATCTTTGCTGCGAACGATTGCGGGCGTGGCCAACGGCGGCAAGCTTTATGTGCCGCACCTGCTTAAGGAAGTAAAACCGGTGGGCGTTGAAAACACACCGGACTACCGCGCCAGTCGCGGCTTTCAACCGTTTGATCCCACGCGGCCGAATCCAAAGATGCTGCCAATTCCAGAAGACATCCATCACCTGGTTGTTGAAGGAATGTGGGGCGTCGTCAACAACGGTGGTACGGGAGCGGCCATTCGCATGGCGGGATTCGATATCGCGGGAAAAACGGGTACGGCCCAGGTTGTCGGTCTGGGAAAAGACTCTGGGAAAAACAAGGACCACGCCTGGTTTGTGTCGTATGCACCGGCGTACAAACCTGAAATTGCTTTGGTAGCGTTAATAGAAAACTCGGGCTTCGGCGGGATCAACGCAGCGCCGGCAGTTAGGCGCGTCTATGACGTCTACTATCGCAAGACACGTAATGAAGAACCGCCGGGCGCCTTGCCTATCGCCAAGACCCCGAAGCCGGAAACCAAGTCGCCGAAGAAACCGGAGGCGATAGCTAAGAATCAGTAAACGCCCGAGGACCGGCGACGGTCTTCGGTCCTTAGTCTTCTGTCGTTTTTCATGGTTGCAATAATCCCCAAAAGAGGTCTTCGCGATTTCGACTGGCTCCTGGCTTTTCTGGCAATTGGCATGGTCTGTTTTGGCACCCTTCAGATCCGCAATGCGACCCCAACCGAAAACTTCTGGGTAAAACAACTGATTGGTCTGGCGATCGGGATTGTAGTGATGCTGCTGATCGCCTTTAACGACTACCGAAAGTTATTGAATATCGCTCCGGCTTTTTACATATTCGGTCTGTTGCTGCTTGTGATCGTGCTTGTGCCCGCCTTTAGCCTGCGGATCAACGGACAACGCGCCTGGATCAAAGTGCCCGGGATCGGACAGTTTCAGCCGTCGGAGTTTGTGAAAGTGACGACGGCCATGATGCTGGCCCGCTATTTCGGGAAAAACCGCACCGGCACTCTGACGTTAAAGGAAATGGCCATCGGCGGTTTGATACTCGCGCTGCCGATCGTTCTCATTCTGCTTGAGCACGACGTCGGCTCCGTACTCACTTACTTGCCAATCCTAGCAACAGTCCTGTTTCTCTCGGGCATTCGAATGCGTTACGTCGTCGCCGCTGCAGTTATGGGAATAGTCTTGTTGCCTTTTGCCTACTGGGTAGGGGTCAAGACTCATCTAATCAAGAACTACCAGCAGGAACGCATCAACGTAATTCTTGAACCGGAAAAGG
>WNFK01027315.1_pt1 | contig 12965 bp, 13 predicted proteins | sample 5400281 | NCBI WGS metagenome assembly WNFK01 (sample SAMN13153350, study PRJNA577476) | soil metagenome | isolation source: 20 cm soil on Douglas fir-dominated hillslope | place: USA:California | collected 2013-09-17
TCCTGCTCGAGGCGGTCCTCGCCGCCGGCGCGGAAGACGCCGAGGTCCGGCCCGGCGGGACCGTCCACTGCCGCCTGCCGCGCGGGGAGATTCCCGCCTGCGCGGAGCGCCTGGCGGGGCTCGGGCTCGGCCTCGAGCTGCTCGCCGGGACCGACACTCGGCCGGAGACGGGCGACTTCACCCTGACCTACGTCTTCGCCCCCGCCGCGCCGCGCGCCCTCGTGGTGGCGCTCGTCTCGGTGCCCGCCGATGCCCCGCGGTTTCCCTCTCTCGCCACGCGCTCGTACCCCGCGAGCCGGTTCGAGCGCGAGATCCATGACCTGCTCGGCATCGTCCCCTCCCACCACCCGGAGCTGCGGCGGCTGACCCTTCACCAGTTCTGGCCCGAGGGCTACCATCCGCTCCGCCGAGACGCGGCGCCCCGGCGCGATTTCGTGGACGCCGGCCAGCCGTTCCCGTTCCGGCGGGTGGACGGCGCCGGTATCTTCGAGATCACGGTGGGGCCGGTGCATGCCGGCATCATCGAGCCGGGCCACTTCCGCTTCAGCGTCGAAGGGGAAGAGATCGTCAATCTCGAGACACGCCTGGGCTTCACCCACAAGGGGACGGAGAAGCTGTTCGAGCAGCTGCCCTTCGCGCGCACGCCGGAGCTGGCGGAGCGTGTCTCCGGCGACGAGAGCGTGGCGCACGCGCTGGCCTATGCGCAGACGCTCGAGCGGCTGTCCGGCGGCGACGTGCCGCCGCGGGCGGCCTGGCTCCGGGTGGCGCTGCTCGAGCTCGAGCGGCTGTACAACCACGTGGGCGACGTCGGCATGATCGTCAACGACACGGGTTTTTCCTGGGGCCACGCCCACTGCTTCCGCCTCCGGGAAGAGCTCCTGCGGCTCAACGAGCGGCTCACCGGCCACCGCCTCATGCGAGGGGCGGTGGTGCCGGGTGGCATCACGGGCCCCCTGGCGGAGACCACGCTCGGCGAGGCGGCGAGCACCGTCGAGCGCGTGACCGCGGAGTTCCTCGAGGTCGCGCGCCTGTGTCTCCGCAATACCCTCGTCCTCGAGCGCCTCCAGGGCACGGGGCGCCTCTCCAATCAGACCGCGCGGGAGATGGGGGTGGTGGGACTGGTGGCTCGCGCCAGCGGCGTCGATGCCGACCTTCGCCGTGACGCCCCGTTCGCGGCCTACCGCGAGCTCGCGGTGACCGCGGCGGTGTATTCCCAGGGCGACGTGTGGGCGCGAACCATGGTGCGTCTCGACGAGGCGCGCGAGGCGGCGCGTCTCTTCAGCGTGGTGGCCCGACGCCTCCCCGACGGGCCCGCGCGGGTCGCGCTCCCGCCGCTGCCCCCGGGCGGCGACGCCGTCTCCTGCGTGGAAGCGTGGCGCGGTCCCGTCTGGTACTGGGTATGGGCCGCGGGGCCGCAGGCGCTGCGCCGAGTCAAGATCGTGGACCCGTCGTTCCGCAACTGGCCCGCGCTCGAGCTGGCCGTGCTCGACAACATCGTCCCGGACTTCCCGCTCTGCAACAAGTCGTTCAACCTGTCCTACTCGGGTCACGACCTCTAGCGAGCGACGCGCATTCCCCCGTCAACCCGAGTAGAGTAGCGGCGTTCACTCTGCCCAAGGAGGCTCGGCATGCTGAAGGAATTCCGCGAGTTCGCCGTGAAGGGCAACATGGTCGACATGGCGGTCGGCATCATCATCGGCGCCGCGTTCGGCGCGGTGGTGCAGTCCCTCGTCGAGAGCATCTTCTTGCCCCTGGTCTCGGCCCTGCTGGGCGCCCCGGACTTCGGCGGCATCTTCTGGATGCTCCGGAATCCCAAGGGTGAGGTCTACGCCTCCGTCAAGGCCGCGCGTGACGCGGGGGCGGTGGTCCTCGCCGTCGGGCTCTTCATCAACAGCATCATCACCTTCCTCGGGTTGGCGGTGGCCACGTTCTTCCTCGTGAAGGTGATCAACCGACTCCGCCGCGAGGCACCCCCCGCCCCCGCCGTCCCGCCGGCGCCGTCGGCCCAGGAAAAGCTCCTCGCGGAGATCCGCGACCTCCTGAAGCGGACATCCCCGCGCTGAGCGCGGATTCTCCATGCTGAAGGCGCGCGACTGGCGTCAGTGGCGGACCCGGGACCACGTGTTCGTCTTCGGGCCCGCCCTCCTCGTCGCCGTCGGGCGCCTCAACGTTGACGCCAAGGGCGGTGCCCTCGTATCCTGGAACATATGACTCCCCCCACCACGCCCCGGTTCGAGCAGCTGCTGTCCACCCGCGCCCGCATCGGCACCGGCACCTCCGTCCAGCCCGCGCGACCCGTTGCCAATGCCCTCTACGAGTTCGGGGGCGGGTTTCCAGACCCCGTGTCCTTTCCCTACGACGGCCTTGTCGAGGCGACGGCCAGGATGATGAAGGCGGAGGGCGCCCAGGCCCTCACCTACGGCGACCCGCAGGGCTACAAGGGCCTGCGGGAGCTGGTGTGCCACAAGTACGGGCTCTTCGAGGGGCTCAAGATCGCGCCCGATAACCTCATCATCTCGAACGGCTCGGGGCATGCGCTGTCGCTGGCCTTCTCGGCCTTCGTGGACGTGGGCGACGCCATCCTCAGCGAGGTCCCCACCTTCTCCGGCACGCTGAACACCATCCGGCGGCACGGGGCCCGCGTGCTCGACGTGCCGGTGGACGCGGAGGGGCTGGTGACCCGGGTGGCCCGGCAGCAGCTCGAGATGCTGCGCCGCGAAGGAACGCGGTGCAAGCTCATCTACACCATCGACAACTTCCAGAACCCCTCCGGCCCCACGATGTCCATGCGGCGCCGTCAGGAGCTCGTCGAGCTCGCCCACGAATTCGACACCTTCATCCTCGAGGACGACGCCTACGGTGAGCTGCGCTTCGAGGGTGATCACCTGCCCTCGCTCTACGCGCTCGACACCGGCGGCCGGGTGATCCGGGCCGGCACCGTGTCCAAGATCCTCGGTGCCGGCTTCCGCCTCGGCTGGCTCTGCGCCCCCAAGGAGATGATCCCGACCTTCCAGGGCTTCCTCTTCGGGGGTGGCGTCAATCCCTTCGCCTCGCGGGTGGCGACCTACTTCCTGCGCGATCACCTCCAGCCGCACGTGTCGCTGCTCATCGACGTGTACCGGAAGAAGCGTGACGCCATGCTGCGCGGGCTGAACGAGGTGCTGGACGGCAGCGGGGCCGAGATCAGCAAGCCGGAGGGCGGCTTCTTCCTCTGGATCCGGCTGCCGGAGCGCACCGACCTGCGGCGGCTGTCCGACCTGGCGGTGGCCGCGCGGGTGCAGTACACGGGGGGGTCCGCCTTCTACGCCAACGGGGGCGGCGAAGAGTTCATCCGCCTCGCCTTCAGCTTCGAGACCCCGGAGAAGTGCTACGACGGCGCGCCGCTCATGGCCAAGGCCGTTCTCGACGCCCGCGTCTAGCCTCCCACCTCCATGTGCTCCTCTTCGCGCGTGAGGGCGCGCGCGTGCTCGCGGTGGACCGCGAGGTGGCGGCGCTCGATGCCGCCGTCACCGAGGCGGCCGCCGCCGGCGGCTCCGCCCTGGCCCTGGCCGCCGACGCCGGCGACGAGGCTTCGGTCGCCGACGTGGTCGGGCGCTGCGTGGCGGAGTGGGGCGGCGTGGACGCGGTGTTCGCCAATGCCGGGGTGAGCGGCGGACGCATCCCGCTCCTCGAACAGACCGTGGAGCAGTGGCAGGAGATCCTGCGCGTCAACCTCATCGGCCCCTGGCTCATGATCAAGTACGCGGCCCCCGCCATGATCGGCCAGGGCGGCGGCTCCATCGTCTGCACCGCGTCGGTCGCGGCGCTGCGCGCCAACGCCGGGGGCAGCCCGTACTCGGCGAGCAAGGCGGGGGTGGTGAGCCTCATCCAGACCGCCGCCAATGCTCTCCTCGGCACCGGAGTCCGGGTGAACGCCATCTGCCCCGGACTCATCGAGACTGGGATGACCCGGCCCATCTTCGACCTGGCCCGAGCGCGCGGTACCGAGTCGCGGATCGGCCAGCTCAACCCCCTGCAACGACACGGCCGTCCCGACGAGATCGCGGCCGCCGCGCTGTTCCTCGCCAGCGACGAGTCCTCCTACGTCAATGGACAGGCCTTCGCGGTGGACGGCGGCCTGTCCAGCACGCATCCGTTCGCGGGCCACCGACGGTGACCGCGCCGGCTCCCCCCGGAACCGTCTCCGCCGCTCCGCCTCACCGGCGAATGGGGCGGACCGACCGGCAGTAGCGAAATAGCTCGGACGTGGCGGTGCCCGCGTAGAGATATCCGTCGAGCACGCCGATGCTCGTGGTCTCGGCGGGCGCGGTCGCCACCGGGAACCACGACGCAAGATCCTGGGTGCCGAGCCCCTCTCGCCCGTCGAGCACGTAGAGGACGCGGTCGGCGACGACAAGATCGTGGATGCGGGTCTGGGGCGCCCGCGCGAGCCGGACGGCCCGGCCGTCGAAGGCCATGACCCCTCGGGCGCCGAAGTAGACGATCTCGCCCGCGAAGGCCAGGGGCTTGGCCCCCGTGTTCGGGATGGGCTGGAGATTGGGCCCGTCCGTCCAGCCGGAGCCGTCGAAGACCATCGAGCGCGGGAACATTCCGCCCCGGCGGTCCTGCGCCTGGACGTAGAGCCGGCCGCCGTGGACGAATACGAAATGAAAGCGGGCGAAGTCACCGTCGGCGCTGCGGGGCGCGAGCGCGAGCGCCGTCTCCCACGTGCCGCCACCGTCCCGGCTGCGCACGGCGATCGCCTGGATGTCGCGCGAGCCGACGAGCCAGAGATCGGTCCCGTCGAAGGTGGCGACATCGAAGACATGCGTCATCCACACGTTCTTGTTGTTGGACCAGCGGCCGTCCGGCTCGCCGACGGCGACGGCGGCGGACGGCCCGTCTCCGCGCGGGTCGATGGCGGGCGCGTAGAGGCGGTCCCCGATGGGGCGAAAGAGCTCGATGGCCTCGGTGGGAAAGCGGAGCTTGGTGCCGTAGGAGCTCCGGCGGGGATTGAAGGCGGAGATCTCGATGGGACCGGTATTCTCGTCGTAGTCGCCGTACCCCATGTAGAGCTCGCCGCGCCAGCCATGGAGAGTATGGAGGTACCGGCCTACCGGCGTGGGCTGCGCGGCGGCGAAGGGGTTCTTGTCGAGGGAGACGAACTCCGCCGGCGTGCCCAGGCGGCAGGGGAGCCCGCTGCACGCGGTGAGCGCGAACGCCGCGCCGAGCGCCGCCAGCACCGAGGGCCCCGGGCGGGGCCGGCGCGTCCTCACCCGCGTCCCCTCCTTCCTCCGATCTTGTGGGCGAGATGGCGGGCGAGGAGCGAGGGGGGCATGCGCAGCCAGTGGTATCGGACCGTCAGGATTGCTCGCGCCAGCCGGGTCCGGCGCGGCGGATCCTGCGGTGGTCCGGGCTCGACGGCGGCGGCGAAGAGACGGTCCATCGCCGCGCGCACGAGAGCGGGCGGCGCCGCGCGCCGGACGGCGCGCGCGGTGGCCTCCGGGATCGGCGTGCCGAACAGCCGTGCGGCGAAGCGCAGCGCGTAGAAGAGCGGCCGCTCGAGGTCGAGGGCGGCCGCGCGCGCGGCCAGCTCGTCACCGAAGCGCGGCGCGGCGCCGAACTGGCGCAGCAGCGCATCCAGGTCCCCAAGGTCACGCAGGCTCTTGTCGTGCTCGCCCGACTGCAGGAGATGGCAGGCGCTGTGCACCACCATATCCGCGGGCCCGAGCACCCGGAGACCGTCACCGGTCACGGGGACGGCCGCCTCGAGAAGCAGCCGCGGATCTGGTCGCAGCCGCCCGGTCGGCGGCAGGATATTGTGATGCACGTCCAGCATCACGTGCCGCTTCGGGTGCGCCAGCGGCGGGAGCTCGTGGGACCACTCCCGGTAGTAGCGCTCGTCGTAGGCGCTCAGCGCTTCCATTTTCCAGCCTTCGCGGAGCAGCGCCGCCTCCACCTCGTGGAGGCTCGCGCGCGGCACCAGGATGTCGACGTCGGAGAACTGGCGGCCGCGTGCAGCCGGCAGCCCGGCGTGGAGATACGCCGCGCCCTTCAGGAGCACGAGGGGAAGGCCGGTCCCGGCCAGCGCCCGGCGGAGGCGGATGACCTCCCACCGGATGAGCCGATGCTGCTGCTCCACGTCTTCGAGCGCCGCCTCCAGGCGCACTCGAACCCGGGACGGCACCGCGGGTAGCACGCCGGCCCCCGCGGCGAGGGCGGCGAGACGGCCGAGGGCGCCCACCTGCCGACCCTGGCGGAGGAGCACGTCCCACTGGGCGGGCGCCAACTCCCCCATCGACGCGGGCTCGCGGAGCGCGCGCAGAAGCACCGCGCGGTCCATTAGATCACCGGCATTGGCAGATCGCCGGCACTGGGCCGGTCACCGGAATCCGGGACGCCCGGACCGGACCCTGGACTGGGGCTCTAGGGTAGCGGCAGCGCGCCGAGCAGGCTCAGGGCGTCCTCGAGGCTCGAGTAGGTGAACTCGTAGGCGTCGCACCCGTCGATCATACGCGAAAGCGTCGTGAAGCCTCGAAGGCCAAGGGACTCGTAGTTGAACGAGCAGTCGGCCAGCTTGAAGAAGGCTCGCGCCCGCGGCAGGCGAGTCAGCCGTGGCGCCGCGTCCCGCGCGAAGGTTGGGAAGACGATCCACGCCGGCATCGCCGGCTCCCCCGTCCGCGCAACGCTCCCGACGGGCGGGCGCAGGTGCGCCACCGTGCCCTTGTTGGTATTGGGCACGGGCGTGCTCAGGCCCGCGTCGGGGGCCCATCGGCGGATGAGCTCGATGGAGGCGTTCTTGAGGCTGATGGGCCGCGGCCACGGATCCACCTGCCCGTCGGCCGGGCGGATGAGGGCGAACTCGTCCGAGAAGAGCCGCCAGCCTCGCAGGGCCAGGCCCGCGCACAGCGTGCTCTTGCCGGCCCCGGTGACGCCGGGCAGCACGAGGGCCCGCCCGTCACGCTCGAGCACGGCGGCGTGGATCATCACGTAGTGGTTGGCCTGGGTGGCGGCGCACCAGTTGATGCTCCACTCCAGCATCGGCAGCGCCATTGCGATGGGCAGGGGCTCGAAGGGACGCACGTCATCGAGATAGGCCATGGCCTGTTGTCGCCACCATCGGCGCAGCCCGAGCGGCCCCGCCGGGCGTCGGACCGACACGTGGAAATCGGCCAGGCCGTCGCCCTCATCCACGGGGAAATCCTGATAGAGGAGACGCAGCTCCTCGGCGAGCGCGGGGATCTCCGTCTCGACGCGCACCACGAATGGTCCGGTGTCTACGTCGAGGCCGCCGCGCGCGAGACGCGCGGTGAGCTCGGAGGCGGACAGCGCGCCCAGCTTCACGGACGCGCGGGTTCCACGAGCCCGAGGGCGACGAACCGTTCAACCAGCTCGCGCACGCGCTCGGTGAGATCGGAATCGGGCGCAAGATCGAGCCGCGCGACGATACGACGGGCCAGGCCCGAAACCTCCCCCGGCGACTCCTCGAGGACCTTCAGGACTTCGGCGGCCAGCGGGTCGAGCAGGTGGGTATCACCCGAGCCTTCGTCGAATATCACGAACTCGTCGTCCCAGACCTTCCAATGCAGACGACAACCTTCGGCCAGCCGCCAGTTCGCTTCGGAGGAGTCGGGTGAAGCCGAGGGAATCACTCTGGGCTAACGGGCCGAGGGGAGACGGCCGGGGTGAGACGGGCGGGACGGAGCGATTTTCGTTTACTTGGGCCGCTTACTTCGGCGCCGCCAGCGGCGCACCCGGCGCGCCCGACAGGTGGCCGGACAACTGGCAACTCGTCGTCGCCGGGTCGCACTGGGCGAATGCGGGCCGGCTCTTGATCGACATGATGATGGGGGCAGAAGCCAGCGCGGCCTTGAGGGCCCGACGGCGGCTGGGCGAAGACGCCTTGTCGCTCGCCTTGTCTGGAGCGGCGCGTCCAGTCCCGTTTGATTCCGGCTTATGCTCGCTCATGTGCTTCCGCTCCTACCCACCCTAAGCTGCGGGGGGATTTATTGTCAATCGTGTGCCGGCGACACAGTGTTCGACTCGTAGGGGTTATATGCACGTTCCATGCTGATTTCAGCTTTTCAATAATTTCAATAGGTTAGCGCCATGCAGGTCCTGCATAGCCCCTGAAAAGTCAATGTTTCCGACACTTCTTGATGCCAAGCCCCCCTTGACAGTGGCCCGTCGATCCTCCTATATCTTCGCCAACCCCCGCTCCGGTGTCGCTCGACCGTGTGCCCTGGACCCGGCCTCCCTGCGCCACCGCACGAGCGGGCATGAGCCCGTCGCGCCGAGGAGGAAGTCATGATTCGCCGAGCCTCATCACCATATTCCAGTCACACCCCTCTGGGCTTCATCACCCTGGCCGGCCTCACGCTGATCCTGCTCGCGACCGGCCCCGCGCGCGCCGCGAACGAGCTCGGAATCATCACCGGCGGCGAGCGCGGCACCTACTACCAGTTCGGGCTGAATCTCCAGCGACTGGGCAAGCAGACGGGAGTCGACCTCTCCGTTTCCACCTCCAAGGGCTCCATCGAGAACGTGTTCGCGGTGTACCAGAAACCCAATACCCAGCTGGGCATCGTCCAGTCGGACGTGCTCGCCTTCGTGGCCCGCGTCCAGTCGGACCCCGTGCTCAAGCGCATCGCCAAGAAGACCAAGATGGTGTTTCCCCTCTACAACGAGGAGATCCACCTCCTCGGGCGGAAGGGCATCACCGACTTCGACGATCTCACCGACCGGCGCGTGGCCATCGGCCGGGAGGGCAGCGGGACCTACCTGACCGCACGGCTCCTGTTCAAGGTGTCCGACGTGGTGCCGAAGGAGATGGTCCTCATCGACACCGATGAGGCGCTGACCGAGCTGAAGGCCGGTCGCATCGACGCCATGTTCTACGTGGCCGGCTATCCCGTGAAGCTGCTCAGCGAGGGAGTCACCGAGGCGGACGGCCTCGCGCTCATCCCGATCACGAACAAGAGCATCACCGAGTTCTACACCCGCGCCGAGATCCCGGCCGGCACCTATCCCTGGCAGCCGCAGGTGCTGAGCACGGTAGCCGTGAAGGCGGTCATGATCTCGTTCGACTTCCGCCGGAAGGACTGCGATATCATCGGGCAATTCGCGCAGTCCGTCTCGACCAACCTCGCGTGGCTGGTGAAAAACGGCCACCCGAAGTGGAAGTCGGTGGACCTCGACGCCCCGCTCAAGGGCTGGGAGCAATACGACTGCGTCGCGAAGTACATGCGCAAGCCGGGCCAGCCCGCCGCCGCAGTGAAGCCTTCCGGCAGCAATCCGGTGATGGACGCGATCAAGGACCTGCTCAACGAGTGACGAAACGCCGGTGACGCTCCCCTCGGCACCCACGACCGAGCCCACGCCTGCGGGTACCTACGGCCCTTACCGGACGACCGACACGGTCGTGCCTGGGGTCCAGGACGCCTTGTACCTCGCGGAGCGCGCCGACACCGGCGCGCGCGTGGTCTTGCGCGTGTTCACCGGCGATGCCGCCCGCGACGAGGAACTCGTCCGGTCCCTGCGCGAGCACGCGGGCCGCCTCGCCGCGCTCTCCGCCCGCTGCCCCACCATCGCCACGGTGTACGAGTGCGGCGTCACCCCCGGCGGCGCGCTCTACCTCGCGCTCGAGCCAGCCGACGGGGTGACGCTCGCGGAGGCCTTGCGCCGCGACGGGCCCTTCCGGCCCGAGCGCGCGGTGCGGCTCGCCATCGGCATCGCCGAGCCTCTCGAGGTCGCCCATATGCTGGGCGTGGTTCACGGCTGCCTCAGCCCGCAGAACGTGGCGCTGGTGGGACCGGACGAGAGCGTCAAGCTCACGCAGTTCGGCCTCGACTGGGTGCGGACGGTACGCTGGCTGAGCCGCCGGGGCGCGCGCGCGGTAGGGGCCGCCACCACTCCGTATCAGGCGCCGGAGCAATCCCTCACCGGCGAGGCCACGCATCAGAGCGATGTATTCGCGGTGGGCGCGCTGCTCTACGAGATGCTGACGGGCCGGCCGCCGGGCACTCGACTGGCGACGCGACGCCGCGGCGGCACCCTCCCGCCTCGAAAGCTCCGGCCCGAAGTAACGCGGACTCTCGATCGGATAATCATGCGGGCACTCTCGTCGGTGCCGTCCCGGCGCCATCGCGACGTGACCGATCTCTTCAACGATCTCTGGAGCGAGATCAGCCCGTTCTCCAGCGCCAGCCGGCAGGAGCGGGGCGCGGGCCGGCGTGGGCGCATCGGAGGCGGGAAGCGGGTGTTGCTGGCGGCCGGCGTGCTCGTGGTGACCGTCGGTGCGGCGATCCTGCTGGCCACATCGTGGCTCGGCGAGCGCGACTCGGTTCCGCTCCTGCGGCAGCCGGCTCCGACGCCCGCGGAGGTCGCCTCGCCGCTCCCGCCCGTGGCCCCCGCGCCGTTGCCCCCCGCGCCCGCGCTGCGTCCCGCGCCCGCGCTGCCCCCCGCGGCGGCCCCGCTCCCGACGGCGCCATCGCGCCCGGCGGTGCGCGATGTCGTGCCGAGCCCGGTGCCCCCGGTTGCCAGGGTGGTTCCGCCACGGTCGACGGCGGAGACCGCGCCGAAACCGGCCGCGGTGGACGCGCCCCGGCCCTCGGCGGAAACGCGGGCGGCGGCGGCGGCGCCGCGTACGGCGCCCCCGGAGCCGTCGCCACGCGAGTCCGCCGGTGACGGCAGCGCCATCATCGACTGGCTGTTGCGGGAAGGCTCTCCGTCGCGGCGCTGAGGGTCGCCGGCCCCGTCAGCGCGGCGCCGCCGCGCCTTCCTGGACGAAGCGCTCGAACGGGCCGGAGACGCGCACCACCTCGTTCACGGGCCAGGCGCCGCGGCTCACCGTGACCACGAGGAGATCCCCGGCGATGCCCGACCGGCGTGTCTCCGGCGTCACGGGAACGAAGGCCAGGGTGCGCGGCGCGTCGCCCTCGCCGAAGCGCGCGAACTCCACCTTTTTCCCGTCGGGTTCCAGCATGAAGATCTCGCCCCCCTGGCGGTCCGCCACGAAGAGTCGGCCGGCCGGGCCCACCGACATCCCCGCCACCACGGGCCCGGTGAGGATCAGGGTGGCCTTACCCTCGGGGCTCACGTGCCAGATCTCGCCCGGCCCGCGCAGCCACGGCGCCTCCGCCGTTCCATCGGCGGCGACCCAGAGCTGCTCGGGGCCCAGCGCGAGCAGGCGCGGCCGGCCCATGCTGACCACCCGCGGATCGAGCACCTCGCCCTGCGGGCTCAGCCGGAGCACGACCCCCTGCGCGCGGTCGGCGACATAGACGTTGCCGGCGGCGTCGGCGACCGCGCCTTCCGGCTGCTTGAGCACGGGCGCAGTCCCGCGCGGAGGCGTGCCGCCCGCGAGCAGCTCCGCCCGCCCGGCCAGCATGCGGTACAGCACCCCGACGACGCGGTCGCGATCGAACGTGGTCACCAGCAGCTCGCGCCCGCCTCGCACCGACGCCACCTGGGGATTCGGCAGCGGCGGGCCGACGAGGTAGCGCGACTCCGACTGCGGCGTGAGCCGCGCCCCGCCCGGCGGGATCCGGTAGACGCGCCCGAGATCCTCGGCCTCGCCGCCGGAATAGCGGCGGCCGCTCCGCGCGAGATAGAGCACGCCATCGGCGTCCACCGCCATCGTCGTCGTGGAGGGAATCCCCGGCAAACCGCGCCAGGCATCCGACGTATAGCCGTCGCCGGTCACGTACACCTCGATGGTGAAGCCCGGCGGCACGGTGGGCGGAGCGGCGACGGCGGCGGGTGCGAGCGCGAGCGTGAGGAGGACGGGGACGAGAGCGCCGCGCATGGCGACGATGAAAGCACGCGCCCTCGACGCACGCAAGAGGCGGACGATGGTAGGATGGCGCGCATGGGAATCGAGGAACAGCTTTCCGACCTGCTGACCAGGGCCATCAAGGACAAGGACGCCCCCACCGCCAACGTCGTCCGCATGCTCAAGACCAAGCTCCAGGAGCGGCGGACGTCCAAGGGCTTCTCCGGCACCGTGGACGACGCCCTCGTCGTCGATGTCATCGGCGCCTATCGCAAGCAGCTGCAGAAGGCACTCGCGGAATTCGAGAAGGTGGGCGAGCGGGGCGCGGAGCAGGCGGCCGGGCTCCGTTTCGAGATCGCGTTCTGCGAGCGGTGGCTGCCGCGCGGCATGGACGAGGCCACGCTCCGCGCCCTGGTCCGCGAGCGCCTCACCGCGCTCGGCATCGCGGACGCCAAGCAGGTGGGGCGCCTGGTGGGCGACGTCATGAAGACGCACAAGGGGCAGGTGGAGGCCGGCGACGTCAAGCGCGTCGCGGAGGAGCTGCTCAAGGGAGGCGCCGCATGAAGGGCGTGACGCTGCCGACGGAAACCGTCTTCGTGATGGAGATGTCGCCCATCAAGTTCGGGCTGGGCGCCATGGAGGAGATCGGCTTCGACGCCGCCCGACTGGGGCTGGCCAAGGCCCTGATCTTCACCGATCGCAACCTCGCCGCCGAAGGCCTGCCCGAGCGCGTGCGCGGGCTCCTGGAGGAGCAGGGCATCAAGGCGGACGTCTACGACGGCGTCGAGGTCGAGCCGACCGACCGCTCCATGGAGGAGGCCGCGGAGTACGCGCGCAGCAAGGAGTTCGACGGACTCATCGCGGTGGGCGGCGGCAGCACCATCGACACGTGCAAGGCCGCCAACCTCCTCACTTGCCATCCCGCGCCGCTGCTCGACTACCTCAACAAGCCGGTGGGCAAGGGTGTCCCGGTGCCGGGACCGCTCAAGCCCCTCATCGCGATACCCACCACCGCGGGCACCGGCAGCGAGACCACCGCGGTGGCGGTGACCCATGTGCTGGACCAGAACGTCAAGGCGGGCGTGTCGCATCGGCGGCTGCGTCCCACGCTCGGCGTGGTGGATCCGCTCAACACCCTCACCGTCCCGCCGGAGGTGACGGCGGCGGCGGGCGCCGACATCCTCACCCACGCCATCGAGTCGTACACGACGCG
>WNFK01123249.1_pt1 | contig 12964 bp, 16 predicted proteins | sample 5400281 | NCBI WGS metagenome assembly WNFK01 (sample SAMN13153350, study PRJNA577476) | soil metagenome | isolation source: 20 cm soil on Douglas fir-dominated hillslope | place: USA:California | collected 2013-09-17
GAGAGCCAGGCGAACTTGAAGGCGGTTTGCCCCCAGGCGAGGTCGATGGTGTTGATCAGCGGCAGCCACCCGTAGGTCGCCACGCCGGCGGTGACCCCGGCGGTGAGCAGGGACTTGTGGAGAAAGGTCCGCCGCGTGATCCGCATCGTCGGGCCGGACCGCTCGCCGGTCCTGTTGAGCGTACGGGCCATCTCGCGTCGCTCGTTCAAGAGGTGATCCATGCCGTGTGCCTCCTTCCCGGGCGGGGTCGCCCCGCGCCCGCCTGCTGGTGCGCTGCCCTTGGCCTCACTTCTTGAGGTCCACCGAGACCGACGCGGTCTCCTTGGCCTTGACGGTCACGGGCGTCTCCGTCTCCCCGGTGAACTCTTGCCACGTCACGAGCACGTAGCTCCCGGGCGGAACGTCGCCGATGGTGAAGGTGCCGTCCTTCGCGGTGATCGCGTAGTACGGGCTGTCGGCCACGAAGACCCAGCCCAGCATCCAGCCGTGCGCGTCGCATTCGACCCGCATGATGCCGGTGCGCTTCACCGCGCGGGTGATGCGCTGGCCTTGATTGGGAAGCGCCAGGTTGAACACCGGCGCCTTGTCGATGAAGCTTTTGGTGTTGTGGAGGACGGGATCCGAGTTCACGATCACCACGTCGCCCGCCGGCATCACCTGGACGTGAGGCTTGAAGTCGCACTTCAGATTCTCGATCTCCGGCGTCTTGGCGAGCTTCGGCCAGGCCTTCCCCTTCTCCACCTTCTTCAGGAAGACGATGGCGTCCTGGACGCCCTTGTCGGGTCCCACCAGGATCTGGTCCACCTCGCGCACCTCGGTGCCGCACGCTTCGCGGTCCTTGGTGGGCACCACCTTCCGCTTCGAGGGTGGATTCCCGGTGAAGACCACCTTCCCCTTGATGCCGCCGCCGTCCGCGACCGGCGCCACGTCATACGCGTTCGCCGCCGCCACCGTCAGCCATCCCGCGGCGGCCATCGCCAGAGCCGCGGACAGAGCAATCCCGTTCATGGACAGACTCTCCTTGTTTCCGCCGTTGCCGGCGTTCGGTGTGCTGCAGTGGAGCGCGGGGCCGGGTGGCCCCGGGGCTAGAGGCGCGCCGGAGACCGCACGAGGGGCTCGATCTTGTCCTCGACCTTTTCCGCGGGCGAGTGACAGACCAGGCACGAGCGGCCGCCCACCTCCGAGACCAGGGTGTAGCCGGTTCCGTTGGACTGCCAGAGGATGACGTCGTAGCCGCGGTGGCTCATCACCGTGAACCGGGGCTTGTCGGCGGGCCGGAGCCGCCGATACGCCTCCTCGGGCATGATGAACAGCGACACGCGCTTGCCCTCCAGCTCGTACTCGAGGGCAGCGGCCTCGATGTCCCGCACATGGGAGATACGTCCACCGAGGAAGGTGAGCCCCTCGCTCGGCAGCTCCGGCAGGTTCATGTTGAAGCCGAGGCGCTGCTTGAACCACGCCTCGGCGCCCTTGGGGCTGACGCCCGAGACATCCGCGGGCAGGAGATTGCGGGCCAGCTTCTGATGCTGCTCCACCGCCGCCACCGCGAAGTCCGCCATCCGCGTCCGCCCCTGCAGGTGCGACTGGATCGCGATGCCGCCGGCGGCGCCCAGCGAGACCAGGGCGAGCATGGCCGCCACCAGGCCCACCCGCCGCATCTGGCCGCGCCGCCGGCGCGCCTGATCGCGCTCGACGAGCCGCGCGAGCGACTCCGTCACCGCCACGCGCACCCGCTCCGGAGCCTGCTCGGGCTCGAGCGAGGCCGTGCAGGCCTCGCGAAAGGCCAGCTCGCGCTCGACGAGGCTGCGGCAGGCCTGGCAGCCGACGAGGTGGGTTTCCATTTCCTCCCGGGTCGCCGGAGGCAGCTCGCCGTCCACATACGGAAACACCTTCGATTTGACGAGGTTACAGTCGATCATGCGCTCTCATCTCTTGATCGGGCGCGCGTGGGGCCACATTGGCTCCGCGCGGCGCCTCGATCAGGCAGGTACGGAGGAGATTCCTCCCCCGGTATAGTCGTGACATCACGGTGCCGATGGGGCGGTTCACGATCCGGGCGATCTCCCGATACGAGAGCCCCTCGACGTCTCGCAGCTCCAGGACCTCCCGCATCTCATGCGGGAGCCGGCGAATGGCCTCCCGCACCTGCTCGATGGCCTCGCGACGGAGCAGGATATCCTCCGGCGCCAGCGGGACCGAGCAGAGCAGGTTGTCCATGGGCAGGACCGGCTCCTCGGCTCCGTTTCCGCCCCAGAGTGGCTCCTCGGCGGGCAGTCGGCGCTGCTGGCGTAGCCGGTCAATATGGGCATTCTTGATGATGGTGAACATCCAGCCCTTGAAGGACAGGGTCCGGTCATAGCCGGCGAACCCCTGGAAGCCCCGGACGAGCACGTCCTGCAAGAGATCCTCGGCGTCCTCGGGACGGCGGGTGAGCACCAGGGCGTAGTTGTACAAAGAATTCAGATGTTTGAGTACTAGCCCCTGAAAGTCGACGCCGTTGTCCAAAAGGCCCTCACCCATAACTACGAAAACGTTGCATCCCTTATTCCCGGCCGGAGTCGATTGGCCGCCCGAGCATACGCTTCAAGTCAGGGTTGCGGGCGCCCGCGCGAGGGGGGATGCTGCGGGTAGAGGTGAGCCATGAGCATTCAATCGGTGAATCCGGCGACCGGCGAGGTGGTGGAGAAGTTCGAGGCGACCTCCCCCGCGGCGCTCGAACGCGTGGCGGCGGGCGCGCAGGCGGCCTTTCACGAGGGGCGCGGCGTGCCCGTCGCGGAGCGCGCCGCACCTATGCGGGAAGCCGCCCGGATCTTGCGCGCCCGCAAGGATGAATTCGCGCGAACCATGACCGTGGAGATGGGCAAGCCGATCACCCAGGGCGAGGCCGAGGTCGAGAAGTGCGCCTGGACTTGCGAGTACTATGCCGAGCACGCCGCCGCCATGCTCGCCAACGACCCTCGCGAGACGGATGCGCTGCGAAGCTATATCCGATTTGACCCGCTGGGGGTGGTGCTCGCGATCATGCCGTGGAACTTCCCCTTCTGGCAGGTGTTCCGCTTCGCGGCGCCCGCGCTCATGGCCGGCAATGCCGCCATCCTCAAGCATGCCTCGAACGTGTCGCGCTGCGCGCTCCAGATCGAGGAGGTGTTGCAGCAGGCCGGCTTCCCGCGCAATCTCTTCCGGACCGTGCTTCTCGAGTCCGCGGCGGTGAGCCCCCTGATCGCGGACCGGCGCATTGTCGCGGTGACGCTCACCGGGAGCGACGGAGTGGGTGCCAAGGTCGCCGAGCAGGCCGGGCGCGAGCTGAAGAAGACCGTGCTCGAGCTGGGCGGCAGCGATCCCTTCATCGTGCTCGCCGATGCGGACCTCGCCGTCACCGCGCGCGGCGCCGCCGATGCCCGCCTCGTCAACGGTGGCCAGAGCTGCATCGCCGCCAAGCGCTTCATCGTGGTGGAGTCGGTGGTCGACCGCTTCCTCGATCTCTTCAAGAAGGAGCTGGCGAGCCGCCGCATGGGCGATCCGCTCCTGCGCGAGACCCAGGTGGGCCCGCAGGCCAAGCACGATCTTCGCGACGCGCTCCACCGCCAGGTGGTCGAGTCGAAGAAACGCGGCGCCCGCGTGCTGCTCGGCGGCGAGATTCCCCCGGGGCCGGGCGCCTTCTACCCGCCCACTCTGCTCTCCGCGGTGGACAAGGGAATGCCCGCCTTCGACGAGGAAACCTTCGGCCCCGTGGCGGCGGTGATCCGGGCCAAGGACGGCGCGGACGCGGTGCACCTGGCCAACGAGTCGAGCTTCGGCCTGGGCGCCTCGATCTGGAGCCGGGACCTCGCGGCGGCGGAGCGGCTGGCCGCTCAGGTCGAGGCTGGCGCGGTCTTCGTCAACGGGATGGTCAAGTCCGACGCGCGGCTGCCCTTCGGGGGCGTCAAGCGCTCCGGCTACGGGCGCGAGCTCTCCGAGTTCGGCATTCGCGAGTTCGTGAACATCAAGTCGGTGTGGGTCGCGGCGATGGGCACCGCGGAGTCATCCGACTCCGAGTAGGCGGCGCAGGAACGCGGCCTGATCCCAGGCGCCGCGCCCCACGCTGAGACCCAGCCGCACCACGACGAGACGGCGTGAGGGAATGATCGTGAGCAGCTGCCCCTCGTGGCCGATGGCGTGATAGGTGTCCGGCGGCAACCCGTGCTCGCCCGAGGGCGCGTAGCCTCGCCCCAGTCGTAGCCAGAAGTGCGCGCCGTACACCCCGTCCGGCGCGGCGGGCGCCGGGGTCACGCTGAAGGCCACCCAGCCTTCCGGCAGGATGCGCTTGCCCTCTCACACTCCGTCTTGAAGATAGAGGAGCCCGAAGCGGGCCCAGTCTCGCGCGGTGGCGAACATGAGCGAGGAGCCCACGAAGGTCCCCGCCGCATCCGGCTCGATGAGCGCGCTGGTCATGCCGAGGGGCTCGAAAAGCGCGCGGCGCGGGAAGAGTTGGTAGTCCGCCTCGGTGCCGCCGACCGCCCCGCGCAGCGCGCGGGAGATGATGTTCGTGGTCCCGCTCGAGTACGACCACCGCTGCCCGGCCGGCGCGGCGAGCGGTTTGCGGGCGGCGAAGCCCGCCGCGTCCCCCGTCCCGAACAGCATCCACAGCACGTCGCCCAGGGGGTTCCCGTAGCTCTCCGTGAATGCGAGCCCGCTCGACATGTGGAGGAGCTGCCGCAGCGTCAACGCGTGACGAGGATCGTCCGGCGCGCTCCATTCCGGCACCCGGAGCGGCCCGTCGAGCGCGAGCTTGCCTTCCCGCACGAGGACGCTAGCCAGCGCGTTCACCACGCTCTTGGTCATGGACCAGCCCGGTAGCGCGGACTCCGGACCAAGGCCCGCGGCGTAACGCTCGGCGACGAGGCGCCCGTCCTGGACGACCACCACGGCACGGGTGCGACGGGTGGGCACGGGATCGGGCTCCGCGAAGGCCTCGTCGAGCGCGGTGGTGACGGCGGCCGGGTCCAGGCCGGAGGGCCCGACGCCGGCGCCGCGAGCGTCGCGCGTGGGCCACGGGGTCCCCCTCGCCGGAAGAGCCGCCACATTCGCGGGAAGCCCGCGCGCGGCCAGCTCGCCGACGCCGACGCCGAGGGCCAGGGTGCAGCCCAGTCCGTCGCGGAACACCGCCACCCGCTCGCCGAGGCCGAGGAAGGCGCTATGCACCGTGCGGCTGCTCCGCTCCACGTCCGCGCTCACGACGCGGAGAATGCCGGGATCGTTCAGGCGGATCTCCGCGTCCAGCACCGCCTGCGGCCTCCGTCCGGACACGTAGACGCCCGAGCATACGGTCTTCGCGACATAGCCATTGCCGACGAGAATGACCTGCCGGGTGAAATAGCCGGCGGCGATGAGAACCCCGGCGGCGACCACGAGCGCGGCCAGTCGTAACCGCCGGCGCCACGGGGAGCCGGCGGCCGCGCTCACCCGCGGAGCCGGGCGATCACGTCCAGGACGCGCAGGATCTCGCCGCCCTCGCGCACCATCTGCCGGTCGCCGGCCTGCCCCCAGCGAAGCACGCCCTCGCGGTCCACCACGAAGGTGGAGCGATAGGCCACGTTGCGGTCGGCATCGTGGACGCCGTACGCGCGAATGGCGGTGCGGTGGACGTCGCTCAGCAGCGGAAAGGGAAAGCGCCGGGCGGCCTGATAGGCCTCGTGGCAGAAGGGCGTGTCGCCGCTGATGCCGAGGAAGACGGCCCCGCGCCGCTCCAGCTCAGCGGCGGCCTGGCCCAGGCCGGTCAGCTCGGGCGTTCAGATATTGCCCCAGTCGTAGCAGTAGAAGGCGAGTACCACGTCCGACTTGTCCCGGAACTCCCCGAGGGACAGGGGACGGCCGAGGGTAGACGGGAGCGAGAACTCCGGAGCGGGCTGGCCCCAGCGGAGCGCGGGGACGAGATCCATGGTGGATATGCTAGCCTCCTTTGAAAGGAGAAGATATGTCCCATCGGGGCCTGAAGTTCGGCATATTCCTGGCGCCCTTCCACCGGGTGGGCGAGAACCCCACCCTGTCGATGGACCGCGACATGGAGCTGATCCAGTGGCTCGATCATCTGGGCTACGACGAGGTCTGGGTCGGCGAGCATCATTCCGCAGGCTGGGAGACCATCGCCTCGCCGGAAGTCTTCATCGGTGCGGCCGCCGAGCGCACCCGTCACATCATGCTGGGCTCCGGCGTCACCAGCCTGCCGTATCACCACCCGTTGATGGTCGCCAACCGCTTCGTCCAGCTCGACCACATGACGCGCGGGCGCACGATGCTGGGCTGCGGCCCCGGCGCCCTGCCGTCGGACGCCTACATGATGGGCATCGAGCCCGTTACCCAGCGACCCCGCATGGAGGAGGCGCTCGAGGCCATCATACGGCTCCTGCGCTGCGACGAGCCGGTGACGATGAAGACGGACTGGTTCGAGCTGCGTGAGGCGCGCCTGCATCTCGCGCCGTACACGGACCCGCACTTCCCCATCGCGGTGGCCAGCACCATCACGCCGGCCGGTGTGATCGCGGCGGGCAAGCACGGCCTGGGCGTGCTGTCCATCGGCGCGGGGCTGCCCGGCGGGCCGGAGGCCCTGGCCGGCCAGTGGAAGATCGCGGAGGAGACGGCGGCGAAGCACGGCGTCACCATGGACCGGAAGAAGTGGCGCGTGGTGGTGAACGTGCACGTCTCGGATGATGACGAGGGAGCGCTTCGCGAGGTCGGCGCGGGGGAGCGGCGCGAGACCATCACCTACTTCGAGGAGACACTGGGCCGCCCGCCCGGCCGCGCCGACGATCCGCTACGCGAGGGCGTGAAGATGGGCACCACGCTGGTGGGCTCCCCGGAGACGGTGATCCGCGGCATCGAGCGGCTGCAGGGCTATAGCGGAGGCGGCTTCGGGGGCGTTCTCTTCCGGGCGCACGAGTGGGCCACTCGCGAGCTGACGCTGCGCAGCTACGAGCTCTTCGCGCGCTACGTGATGCCGCATTTCCAGGGCTCGCTGGACACCGTGCGCAACTCCAACGAGTGGGCGCGGTCGAACCGGAAGACGGTGTTCGGGCCCAATGTGGAGGCGGTCCGCCGGGCCTATACGGACGCGGGCCGCAGCGTGCCCGACGAATACCGCGCCCGCACCGTGGGGGCGCGGGATGTACCGGAGGGTACTCCCGAGGGCTGACCCGCCTCGGCTAGCAGCGCCCCTTCTTGGCCTGGCCCGGGGGACACCCCTTGCCCCCCTCGTCCTCGCGCGACATCTTCTTCGCGTGGCCCGGAGGGATCTTGTAGTACTTCACGGGCACCGCGATCACCGGCGGTGGCACTCTCCCGACCTCGATCTCGGCCCACGGTCCGCTGTGCGAGCTGGCGACCAGCCACCGGTCCTCGTGCAGGCTGTAGTAGCGGCCTTCGTGGAAGAAGAGATTCACGTTGACCTCGGGCGCGTACTTGACCGGGGAGTTGGGCACGATGACGAGCTTGGGCGGCGATACCAGTACGACGGGTGGCGCGACATTCACTTTGATGCTCACCTGAGCCGTCGCCGCCGCCGGCAACCCGAGCCCGGCCGCGATGGCGAGGGCCACTATGACATGCTTGGACATGGCAGTCCTCCTCGGCTTTCGGAGGAGCAAGGGCGATGCCAGGCCCACCTATTGGGATTCCGGATACTTATCCCGAAGCCCGGCCGACATGGTGCCGTTTCCGGGAACGCGGCGCCGGAAAAGTTACACGACTGGTTACGGAAGCTGAATCTTGCCGCCGCCGCGGGGGCCCGGGCCACCCAGCCCCGACCCGCCGAGCCCACCACCCCCCATGCCGGGCGGCACGCGGTCGGGAATGACGATCGACGAGGCGGCCTCGCGCCGCAGGTCCTGGAGCTGGCGCATGGTCCGCTCCACGCCCACCTCGGCGGCGGCGGCGAATTTCTCCGCCGCCTCGCCCAGCGACGTGGCCTCGATCTCGAAGGCGATCGGCAGCGCGCCTACCGAGGTGACGAGCTGCGCCTCACCCAGGTAGAGCACCGGGCGCGAGGGATCGGGGGCCCCGTCCCGGGTCACCGGCGTGAGGACACGGATGGTCCCCATGCGGCGGTCGGTGTACACGTCCTCGCGATAGAGGCTCGCGGGATCCATCTTGAGCTGGGCGCTTTCGGCATCGATCGACATCGCACGGGACCTCTCGTCTTCGAGTAGTGGGCCAGCCGCAGTATTATAGCCCCCTCGCGTCACTCACCGTCGAGGAGACTGCTCATGCGCCTGCCGCTCGAAGACGTCACCGTGCTCGACCTCTCCCATGCCCTCGCGGGCCCCTTCTGCTCGACCATGCTCGCCGATTTCGGCGCCCGCGTGATCAAGCTCGAGCCCAAGGGCGCCGGGGACATCGCGCGCGCCTGGGGCACCCCGCTGCCCGGCGGGGAGACCGCGTATTTCGTGAGCCTGCATCGCAACAAGCAGGGCATCGAGGTGGATCTCAAGCACCCGGACGGAAAAGCGCTCTTTTTCAAGCTGGCCCAGCGCGCGGACGTCGTGCTCGAGAACTACCGGACCGGCGCGCTGGAGCGGCTGGGGCTCTCTTACGAGGAGGCGCGCGCGCGCCACCCCGGCATCATCTACTGCTCGGTGTCGGGATTCGGCCAGGACGGGCCCTATCGTGACCGCGCCGCGCTGGATCTCATCCTCCAGGCGGAGAGCGGCATGATCTCGGTTACCGGCGAGGAGGGCGGCCGCGGGGTGCGCTGCGGGACTTCCGTCGCTGACATGACCGCGGGCATGTACGCGGCCTTCGGCATCATGCTGGCGCTCCGCGTGAAGGAGAGGACCGGGCGCGGCCAGGCCATCGACGTGTCCATGCTCGAGGGGCAGATGTCCCTGCTCGGCACCATGATCGGCGGCTACCTCGCCGACGGCCAGCTGCCCGTGCCGATGGGCACCGCCTACAAGGCGCTGCTCCCGTATCAGACCTTCCGAACCAAGACGCGCGATCTCGCGCTGGCGGTGGGCAGCGAGAAGCTCTGGCAGGTCTTCTGCCCCGCCATCGGCCGCCCCGAGCTCGCGAATGACCCCCGCTATCGCAAGAACGTCGACCGGGCGAAGAACCGCGCCACCCTCATCCCTCACCTCCAGGAGGTCTTCCTCACCAAGACCTACGAGGAGTGGGAGGCCATCTTCCTCCCGGAGGGCATCCCCTTCGGCGCCATCAACAATATCGACCAGGTGGTGAACCATCCCCAGGTGAAGGCACGCGCCAGCCTCGTCGAGATGGACCATCCCCGCGCCGGAAAGGTCAAGATGGTGGGCGCCCCCGTGCGCCTGTCGGAGACGCCGGGCTCGGTGCGCACGCCCTCGCCGATGCTCGGCGAGCACACCTCCGAGGTCCTGCGTGATCTGCTGGGGATGAGCGCGGCGGAGATCGACGCGCTGCGGAGCGCGGGGGTCATCGGCGGCCGCTGACCGCGCGCCCGGCCCCGAGTGAACGGGGCGGACGCGCGGTCCGCCTGCTTGGCGCGCTCGGCGCCGATCGCCGTCTTCACGTCCTTCTCCTCCTCGGGCGGCGGCAGCACCGCCGGCATGCCGAGCGCGGCGATCCAGAGCTCGCGGCCCCAGCCCTTGGTGTGGTAGAGGTGCTCGTCCTCCTCGTCCTCCACCTCATCGTGCGCGGCCTGGAGCGCCTTCGCCTGGTCCCCGGTGAGCTTCTTCGCCAGCCGCCCCATCAGCTCCCAGTTGAGATGGTCCTTGGTCTCCGCGAGGGCGATGCACTCGGCGGCCACGATCTGCGCCGCGTCCGCATTGCCCGCGTCGATGGCCATCTCGATGGCGCCGACCAGGGACTCGCCGATGTGTCGGACCACCAGGCGGCCGGGCGTGTCCGTCTCGGGATCGAGGCCGAAGGTCTCGAAGAGACCTTCCACGATCTCCACGTGATGCTCCGTCTGCTCGAGATACTCCTCCCACTCTTCCTTGAGATCCGCGTTCACCGCGCAACGGACGGCGGTCTCGTAGATCTGGACGCCGCCTTTCTCGGTTTCAAGGGCCTGGTACAGGAGCTCCGCGATCTGTTCCTTGCTCATGGCACTGCCTCCATTGGGTCGGGTCGGATTCGATTTCGACTGCGACTTCCCCCGGGAGCAAGGCGCGTGCCGCGTCCGGCACAGCCCTTGCTTGGTCTTGATGGGTGTTGCCGTAGTCAAACTCGACCTCTGGAGGATCGCCATGGGTGTTCTCGGTTGGATCGTCTTCGGTCTCGTCGTGGGTATCGTCGCCAAGCTCATCGTGCCCGGACGCGATCCGGGCGGACTCTTCCTGACCATGGTGCTCGGCGGCGTCGGCGCCTTGATTGGCGCCTATCTGGGGCGCATCCTCGGCCTCTACGGCCCGAACGACTCGGTGGGCTTTTTCATGGCGGTGGCCGGCTCCATCCTGCTCCTCGTGCTCTATCGGATGGTGGGCGGAGGCCCACGGCCCGCGCGCATGTGAGCGCCCGGCGCTCATGACTCGCGAGACGCGGCGCGGGCGGACGAAGCTACCCGGTAACAGCTACCGGCGACGCCCCCCGCCGCCGCGGTCCGAGCCATCCACCTCGCCTCCGGCGGATGCCGCCGCGAGCAACGTGGAGAAGATCGCGCGGCTCGAGGCCGAGCAGCTCCACCGCCGGTCGTTCTTCGAGCGCGTCGGCGACCGCGCGGTGGCCATTGCGGGCGGCGGGTGGGTGGCCTTGTTCCACTTCCTGTGGTTCGCGGGCTGGATCGTGGTGAATGTGGGCGGCGTGCCCGGCGTCGAGCCTTTCGACCCCTATCCGTTCAACTTCCTCACCATGGTCGTCTCGCTGGAGGCCATCTTCGTCACCCTCGCTGTGCTCAACAACCAGAACCGCATGACGCACCAGGCCGACAAGAGGGCGCATCTCGATCTCCAGGTGAATCTCCTCGCGGAACAGGAATCGACGGCGACGCTCCGGCTGCTCCAGCGCGTGGCCGAGAAGCTCGGCCTGCCGCCGGGCGAGCTCCAGCAGGTGGAGGCTCTCACCCGGGAGACGGACGTCGCCCACCTCGCAACCGAGCTGGACGGGACCCTCCCCGAGCCGGAAACTACCCCCGAGCCGCCCGCCGCCACCCCCGCCGGCGCTCAGTTGACAGGAGCCGAGACCCGAGGATAATCGGCGCACCATCCCGTCCGAGCACTCGTGCGGCAAGGAGGCCACCCATGATCCTCCGACGCGCTTTCGCTCCAGCCCTGGTTGCACTGCTCGTCCTGGTGGCCCTGCCCCCGCGGGCCGACGCGGCCCCGGAAGGCCAGCTCACCTGGGGCGTGCACATCACGCTGGCGCCCACCTGGTTCGACCCGGCCGAGACGCCCGGCATGATCACGCCCTTCATGGTGCTCTACGCGCTGCACGACGCCATGGTGAAGCCCATGCCGGCGGGCCCGCCGGGCTCTCGTACGAGTTCGTCCTGCGAAAGACCGCCCGCTTCCACGACGGCTCGCCGGTCACCGCGGAGGACGTGAAGTTCTCCTTCGATCGCTACCGTGGCACCGCGAGCAAGGGGTTCAAGGATCGCGTCGCCGCGGTGGAGACACCGGACTCGGGACGCGTGCGCTTCCGGCTCAAGCAGCCCTGGCCCGATTTCCTCACGTTCTACTCGAGCGCCACCGGCGCGGGCTGGATCGTGCCGAGGAAGTACCTGGAGCGCGTGGGGGAGGAGGGCTTCAAGAAGGCCCCGATCGGCGCGGGGCCCTACAAGTTCGCCTCCTTCACGCCGGGCGTGGAGCTGGTCCTCGAGGCGTTCGAGCAATACTGGCGGAAGCCGCCGAGCGTGAAGCGGCTGGTCCTGCGCGTCATCCCCGACGAGTCGACCCGGCTGGCCGCGCTGAAGCGCGGCGAGGTGGACCTGGCCTACTCGATTCGCGGCGAGCTCGCCGAGGAGCTCCAGCGCACGCCGGGCCTCACGCTGAAGCCCGCCGTCATCCAGGGCACGTTCTGGCTCTACTTCCCCGACCAGTGGGATCCCAAGTCCCCGTGGCATGACCGTCGCGTGCGCCAGGCGGCGAGCCTCGCGGTGGACCGCCCGTCCATCAATCAGGCGCTCACCCTGGGCCACTCGAAGCTCACCAACAGCATCATCCCCAGCACGTTCGAGTTCTTCTGGCCGCCCCCCGCCCCGGTGCACTCGGCGGCGCGAGCCCGGGCGCTCCTCGCCGAGGCCGGCCACCCCAATGGCTTCGACGCCGGCGAGCTCTTCTGCGACGGCTCCTATGCCAACCTCGGCGAGGCCGTGCTCAACAATCTCCAGGCGGTGGGCATCCGCGCGAAGCTCCGGCCGCTGGAGCGTGCGGCCTTCTTCAGCGGCTACTCGGACAAGAAGTTCAAGGGCGGCCTCGTCCAGGCTTCGAGCGGCGCCTTCGGCAATGCCGCCACGCGCCTGGAGGCCTTCGTGGTCACGGGCGGCGCGTATGTCTACGGGACCTATCCGGACCTCGACGGGCTCTTCGGGGAGCAGGCCGCGGAGCTGGACCGCAAGCGCCGCGAGGCCACCCTGCACAAGATCCAGCAGCTCCTCCACGAGCGGGTGGTCTACGCCCCGATCTGGGAGCTGGCCTTCCTCAATGGGATGGGGCCGCGCGTGGGCGAATCCGGTCTCGGTCTCATCCCCGGCCACGCCTACTCGGCGCCCTACGAGGACGTGACTCTCAAGGGGCGTTGATCAGGGGCTCCAGCGAACGCGCGGCGCCCCCGGCACGATGGCGAGGTGGATGGGATTCACCCCCGGCACCTCGCCGGCGAGGGCGTGGATGGCCTCCTCCGCCTGCTCGATGGGGAAGGACTTCGTGTGCAGGCGGTCGAAGGGATAGCGGCCCGACGCGATGATGTCGACGGCGCGGAAGGTCTCTTCCACCGGCATGCTCAGCACGCCGCGGAGGGTCAGCTCCTTGTAGATGAGGTCGTCCGCGTTGAGCTCGCGGGTGAGGCGCTGCCCCTTGAG
>WNFK01214393.1_pt1 | contig 12962 bp, 8 predicted proteins | sample 5400281 | NCBI WGS metagenome assembly WNFK01 (sample SAMN13153350, study PRJNA577476) | soil metagenome | isolation source: 20 cm soil on Douglas fir-dominated hillslope | place: USA:California | collected 2013-09-17
ATTCGGCCGGTCCAGCACGTAAAACGCGATTCCCTTTTTCGCCGCGGCCTCCATGCAATAGCCCATCGTCGTCGTGTACGTGTAAAACCGCACGCCTGCCAATGAAAAAGGCCCGGCAGAAAATCGCTTCTTTATCGGTCATTTGGAGAGCGACGGCTTGAGGGCAAACCGCAGAAAGATGAGTCCGGCAACGAACAAGATCACGACAAGTCCCCACAAGAAAGGAATCGGATTGGGACCGGAATCAACGGGAGCTTTCCAAAGAATGATTCCCAAATATGTCGCGCAACTGATGAACAGCAGCGCCAAAATTCCGCAAATCCACCGTCTCACGATATCTCTCTCAAACCGTCACGGCCGTTATTTGTACAAAATGTATTTCCGACGCATTGTTTCATACGCGGCCAGGTCGTCCTTCCAGCTCGCCACGATTTTCTCGGGCGCAATTCCTTCACCGAGTTGCCGCACGGTCCCGTCATTTCCGAGCAGCGTAAGAGATTTGCCCACATCAATTTTGTCCGGATACATTTTCTTCAGCAGCGACGCGATTTCGAGTCCCATGCGCATGGAACGTACGGAGGATTTCTCCATGACGCGGATTCCCACTCCTCCGCATCGCACCCCGGCGTACAAGCCGGAAACCGGAATCATCGGCTGCGACACGAATCGCACTCCCGGCAAATGTTTTGCATTCAGCGCGGAGGCTACTTCTTCTCCGTTCATCCACGGCGCGCCGAATTGCTCAAACGGCGCTTCTGTTCCGCGCCCCACGGAGACTCCCGCGTTCTGCAAAATTTCGAGCCCCGGATACAGGATCGCGCCTTTCGTTGTCCGCAAATTCGGAGAAGGAGGAACCCAGCGCAGTCCCGTGCTGTCGTAAAAATAATTCCGGTGCCAGTTCTTCATCTGGATCACGTGAAGGTCAACGCCGATGTGATTTCCCGCGTTATAAAGTTGCGCGAGCTCGCCAATCGTCAAACCGTAGCGCACCGGCGTTGGAAAATACGCCACAAATGAAGTCTTGTCCGCGTCCAGCATCGGCCCTTCTACAATTTCTCCGCCGATCGGATTCGGCCGGTCCAGCACGTAAAACGCGATTCCCTTTTTCGCCGCGGCCTCCATGCAATAGCCCATCGTCGTCGTGTACGTGTAAAACCGCACGCCTGCGTCCTGAATATCAAAAACGAACGCGTCAATTCCTTCCAGCATTTCGTCCGTCGGACGCTTGTTTTCCCCGTACAAGCTGTAAACCGGAAGTCCTGTGCTCGGATCTTTCGACGAGGTCACTACATTCACATCCAGTTTTCCAGCCAGGCCGTGCTCCGGGCTGAACAGCGCTACAAGTTGCACTCCCGGCGCGTGCGCCAGGCGGTCAATTGTCGTTTTTTCCTGCGAATCGAGGCCGGTATGATTTGTGATCAGCCCGACATGCTTGCCCTTCAGCGGCGCAAACTTCTGCGCTTCGAGCACATCCAGCCCCGTCTGCACGCGCCCCGGCCGGCCTTTCTTCGCGCCCGCCTTCGTCGCGGCGCCACATTCGTTCGCGCAGAATGCAGCAGCCAACGCAAAAATTCCCAATAAACAAATCGTTCCTTCGCTCCGCCGCAAGCTCGCCTCCCGAACTTCTTCATTTCATTTCCGCAGCCAATGATATTCTGGAACGCCCTGCCGCAAACTGCGTTGTCTCGGCAAGTTGCGTGTGTTATCAACAACTCAGAGCAGGGCGTCGCTTCGGGAGATTCCGTGCTGAGAAAACGCCTCTCTGTGCTGTGCCTGCTTCCTTTCATATTTCTTATGGCCAAAAACGTCCGCTCGCAGAGCCAAACTTCGCCGCAAAAATCTTCATCGGCCGCTGCGCAAAAATCATCCAAAACATCCGCACTGCCGAAACTTTCTCCCGCCGCGCGGCAGTGGGTGGACTCCACGCTGCGCAAAATGTCCGACGACGAAAAAATCGGCCAGCTTCTTTTCACAACGTATCACGGCACATTCACTTCGACGGATTCACCGGCGTATCAACAAATGCTGCACAGCGTGAACGACCTTCACGCCGGTGGTTTCATTATCGTCACGCACATCGGCCCGCTCGGAATCGAAAAGAGCCAGGCGTATCCCACGGCGGCGCTGAATAATGAACTGCAAGCCAAAGCGAAAATTCCTTTGCTCATCGGCGCGGATTTTGAGCGCGGCACGGCGATGCGGCTCGATGAAGGCACTTCGTTCCCCACGCAAATGGCGCTCGCCGCGGCTGGCGATCCCAAAGACGCGTACACGATGGGAAAAATCACGGCGATTGAAGCGCGCGACGTCGGCGTGCACTGGGTTTACGCGCCTGTTTCGGACGTCAACAACAATCCGGAAAATCCCATCATCAACACGCGTTCGTTCGGAGAAGATCCCGCACGAGTGGCCGAATTCGTCAGCGCGTATGTTCGCGGGGTCAACGAGAACGGCGGGCTCGCCACGGCAAAGCACTTCCCCGGTCACGGCGACACTGCCGCCGATTCGCACATTGATCTGCCAGTGATTAAAGCCGATCGCGCGCGGCTCGATGAACTCGAACTCGTTCCCTTTCACGCAGCGATATCCGCCGGCGTGGGCAGCATCATGACCGGCCATCTGAACGTGCCATCGCTTGAGCCGGATCCGAATACCCCCGCGACTCTTTCGCACAATATTTTGACCGGCGTTTTGCGCGATCAACTCGGCTTCGAGGGACTCGTCATCACGGACGCAATGGATATGGGTGGGATCACCGTTCGTTTTGCTCCCGGCGAAGCCGCAGTCCGCGCCGTACTCGCGGGAGCGGACGCGCTGCTGATGACACCGGTGCCCGATGCCGCGTATGAAGCGCTGCAAGCCGCAGTTAAATCCGGCCGCATTTCGCAAGAACGGCTCGATGATTCCGTCCGCCGCATTCTCGAAGCGAAAGCGCGCCTCGGCCTCGACAAAAACCGTTTCGCGGATCTCGCCGCGCTCAATGCAAAATTCGGTTCCGAGAATTGGCAGAAACAGGCGCAGGATATTTCCGATCGCGGCGTCACGTTGCTGCGCGACACTCCGCACCGTCTTCCGCTCGACGGCACAAAGCCCAGCCGCGCCCTGCTGCTCGCTTTTTACGCTGATCCTGAACCCTATCCGGGGGAAGACCTCGAACGCGAACTTCGTCGCCGCTTTGATTCCGTTACGACGCTTCGTGCGGACACGCGTTTCGTCAGCGCAGCTAATTTGAAATTACCTTCTCCCGATTCATATGATGTTGCGCTTCTCGCGCTCTTCGTGCGCGTCAGCGATCGCAAAGGCAATGTAGATGTTCCCGCCGAACAGGCTGGGCTCGCCGAACAGCTTTACAAAACCGGCAGGCCAGTCGTCACGCTCGCATTCGGCAGTCCTTATTTGATTGAGCGATTTCCGCAAGCCGAAACGTGGCTTGGCGCGTTTGGCATCAGCGACGTAGCGCAGATTTCCATGGCACGCGCCCTCTTCGGTGAAATCCCTGTGCGCGGTCATCTGCCCGTCACGATTCCCGGCATCAATCTGAAGGCCGGATTTGGAATCGTGCTCGCTCGGAAGCGCAGCTTCAGCCTGCATTTGATGTCATCGAAGCGGCGGTGAAAGACAAAGCATTTCCCGGAGCGACGCTCGCCGTCGGCTATCGCGGCAAAGTCTCCATTCACGCGTTTGGAAAACTTTCTTACGACGCAAAACCTTCTTCTGCTGCGCCGGGCACGATGTACGACATTGCCTCGCTCACGAAAGTCGTAGGCACCACCACCATCACGGAAAAACTCGCCGAAGGCGATTTTCCGGTGCCGCTTGATTTGGACGCCAAGATCGAGCGCTATCTGCCCGAGTGGACTTCCGGGCCGCAGCCAGAATGGCGCCACCGTGTGACCGTTCGCCATTTGCTGACGCACACGTCTGGTCTCCCCGCGTTCAAGGAATATTGGCGCGCGTCAAAGGGGAAGCAGGACACGCTCGACCGTATCTTCGCGGAGCCACTCGAATACGAACCCGGCACAAAAATGATTTACTCGGATTTGGGAATCATTTTGCTGGCGCAAATCATCGAACGGCTGACCGGAAAAACACTGGATGTTCTTACGCGTGAATTCATTTTTTCGCCATTGGGAATGACCAATTCGAGCTACCTCCCTGCAAAGAAACTTTGGCCATCCATCGCGCCCACGGAAATAGACAACAGTCTTCGCCACCGTTTGCTGCAAGGCGAAGTTCACGATGAAAACGCGGCGGCTATCGGCGGCGTCTCCGGCCATGCGGGACTCTTCAGCACGGCGCCGGACCTTGCCGCCTTCTGCCAAATGCTTTTGAACGGCGGCGTTTATGCGCACGCGCGCATCGTGCGCCGTTCCACTATCGCACAATTCACTTTTCCGCAGGAACTTTCAAACCGCACGCGCACGCTCGGCTGGGCTGTTCCCACCGAAGGCAGCTCGAGCGGCCATTTCTTCGGCCTGCATTCCTACGGCCACACCGGATTTACCGGCACATCCATTTGGATTGACCCCGACCGCCAGCTCTTCGTCGTGCTGCTCACCAATCGCGTCCACCCGACGCGCGAAAACCAAAAAATTGCCAAAGTCCGCCCCGCCCTCCACGATGCCGTAATGCAATCCCTCGGCCTCGCCATTACCGCGGCCCCGGCAAACTAAATGAGATTCTGGTTTTTGTTCCTGAAACAAGCTTCGAACGAGTCTTAGAGAGCTTCGCCCTTGGCGGCATGGCCGCGAAGTAAGAATATCTTGGGATAAGGGCCTCGGCCGCACAGCTTGAATGAGCCGAAGTCTTTCTACCAGTCCCCTACGGGCACTTCCGGCCCGAATCAATCCAAAGTCGAAGTTGATGGAGGTCATCAATGCTGATGGCTCGGTCACGCATGCGATCAACCAAATGCTGGCGTACGTTTGGCGGAAAGTTATCCCAGCGCTCAATCCTGAGGAATTAGCCGCCAAACACGATTCTTCCCAATTCATCGCCGAGTCACAGAAACGCCTTTTGCCGCAAATCGTTAGAGGCTTGCACGAGGTCTTCGGGGCGGCCAAGGTCGCGCCAGTAGTATTCGTCGGCGCGGAAAGCAGAGATTTCTTCGCCGCTGCCGGCCAATCGTAAATAGGTATCAATGATCGAGAACACGCCGTCTTCAGTAATGAGTTTCAGGAGGCGCGGCGAGATTACGTGGATTCCGGAAAAGGCGAGAGGCTGCAATGTTGTTGACGGGCGCACGATTTCGTCAGGGGAGCCGGTGCCCTTCCTGCGGCCGCAGAGGAGTACGTCTTCGCCGAAGAGAAGTTGACGCGAGGATTTTCGTTCTTGCACGGCGAGTGTTGCGAGGGCACTTTTTTCTGTGTGCGCTTCCACCATTTTCCGGAGGTCGATTGTGCTTAGGACATCCACATTGTGAAGAAGGAAGGGATTGTCGGGATTGTTTTCCAGAAAAAACCAGGCCGCCTTTTTCAGGCCACCTCCCGTATCCAGCAATAAATCGTCTTCGCGGGAAATTGCGATTTGCATGCCGAGATTATTTTTCGTTTTCAGATACTCGATGATTTTTTCGGCGTGATGATGGACGTTGACGATAACTTCGCGGATGCCGAAGGATTGCAAGCGTTCCAAGGTTATTTCCAAAAGAGTTCGGCCATTAATTTCGACTAACGCTTTGGGGAGATTGTCTGTAAGTGGCCGCAGGCGTGTGCCGAGGCCTGCAGCGAGGATCATGGCTTTCATTTTTGCACTTTCATCGGCGCGATGTTATTTGCCCATCTTTTCGAGCTCGAGGTGATGGACCTCAACTTTGAAGCCGCCGCGCGCATGCAGTCTTTTTCCGAGTTGCTCGGCCAGAAAAACGGAGCGGTGCTGGCCGCCGGTGCAGCCGAACGAGACCATCAGACTCTTGAATCCGCGGAGTTGATAATTATTTATGCTGGCATCCACAAGCGAATAGACCGAGGCCAGGAATTGGTGAACGCTTTCCTGCTGATTCAAATACTCGATCACCGGCGCGTCCTTGCCGGTCAGGTCGCGGAAGCGCTCTTCTCTTCCTGGATTCGGCAGACTTCGGCCGTCAAAAACAAAGCCACCGCCGTTTCCGCTGTCATCGCGCGGCATTTCGCGATGGAAAGAAAAACTGCTGATGTGCACGACGAGGCCGTCGGACTGTTTTGCGACTTGCTGCAATTTTTCGGAGCCGAGCATGCTTTCAAATGCCGAGGTCAAAGTAGGCAACGCGATGGGAAGTTCGACGTTATGCAACAGCCAGCGCAGGTTTTTCAGTGCGTATGGGACGCTTTGCAGGAAATGCGCTTTGCGTTCGTAGAATCCGCGGAAGCCGTATGCACCGAGGGCCTGCAAAATGCGGACATAAACGTAGGCATAGTAGTGTTTCAGGAATTTTTCGCGCTCGATGTCCGCGTATTCCGTGAGGCAATCGAGATAATGTTCGAGAAGTTGCTGCCGCAACTCCGGCGGCAGATCGGCTTTAGCGTCATAGAGGAGTGAGGCGAGATCGTATTGCAGCGCGCCTTTGCGGCCGCCTTGATAGTCGAGAAAAAAAGGCTTGCCGTCGCGCAGCATGATGTTGCGCGACTGGAAGTCACGATAAAGAAAGTAATCCCGATCGGCACTAAGTAAGAATTCTGTGAGCCGTTCAAAATCGTCTTCGAGCAACTGTTCATTGAATGGAATTGCCGCGAGACGCAGAAAATAGTATTTGAAATAGTTCAGGTCCCAGACGATGGACTGGCGATCGAAACTCCCTCGCGGATAGCAAGCGGCGTAATCCAGGTCGCGGCCCGCTTCAATCTGGAACCGGGGCAGCGTTTCAACAACTTTGCGGTAGGTTTCCACAACCTTCGGCGCGATTTCCGTTCCCGTTCGATTCTTTGAGAGAAAATCAAAGAGCGTCGTGTCGCCAAGATCCTCTTCGAGATACGCGCATTCGTTTAGCTCTTCGCCGTAGATTTCCGGTACCGGCAAGCCGTGACGGCGGAAGTGGCGAGAAAATTCGAGGAACGCCGCGTTCTCTTCGTGGACACCATACAAGATTCCGATCGCGCTTGCCCGAGGGCTGCCCAAGCGAATAATTTTGCGCCCTGACCCACCAAGCTCGCCTTGCAAGGGCAAGACGTGCTTCGGTGGCTCGTGAAAATACTCTTCAAAGAGTCGTTTCAGTACGTCCATTTTTACGTTTCCAGAAAATTCAGCAGCAGGCTGGCGCCATCAGTCATTCCTAGCATAGCCGATTCCTCGAACCTGTCTTTCTGCAATGCGCGGCCGCTGTGCCCAGAAATACGCAGGCGGATTCCACGATTTAGCCATCCCCAAATTATGTTGACCGTCTCGCATCAATTTCCTGTCGCAAAAGATCGCGGCGCCCAGACGTGGCTGGCTCATGGCTATAATGGTGCGATGCCCTCGCTCCCCAAAGAGTTCCGCCTCACCGAGCGGCGGAATCCTGCTTCTAAGAATCTTGACCGCATGTCTTCGCTTGAAATTGTACGGCTGATGAATCGCGAAGATCAGAGGGTGGCGGGGGCCGTTGCGCGGGAAATTCCGGCAATCGCTCACGCAGTGGACGAGATTGTTCGCAGCCTGCGCAGAGGTGGGCGGCTGATTTACGTGGGCGCAGGATCGAGCGGGCGGCTTGCGATTCTGGATGCCGCCGAGTGTCCTCCCACGTTCGGCGTTTCGCGAAAAATTGTCCAGGCGTTGATTGCGGGTGGACGGCGCGCAATCACGAGCGCCGCAATGCCGAACGCGATTTGCAGCGGAAGAAACTTTCGAGCAAGGACGCGGTAGTCGGAGTTGCGGCGAGCGCAACGACGCCGTACGTGCTGGGGGCGATTCGTTACGCGAAAAAGCGTGGCGCGGTGACGATTGGCGTAGCCGCAAACCGGGTTGGGCCGCTGATCAAGTTGGCCAAGATTTTCATAGCGCCGGAAGTTGGGCCGGAGGTGCTGACCGGCTCAACGCGTATGAAGGCGGGCACGGCACAAAAAATGGTCCTGAACATGCTTAGTACAGCGGCGATGGTGCAACTGGGACACGCCTATGAGAATTTAATGATTGATGCAGTGCTGACGAATAAGAAGTTAGAGGGACGCGCAGTGCGTATCCTGCGGGAGGCGTCCGGCAAGAGTGTGTCCTCTGCGGAACGCGCTTTGCGTTCTTCCGGACACGATATGCGTGTTGGGCTCATTATGCTGAAACGCGAGGTGAGCGCACGCGAGGCAAAGGGGTTGCTTAGCAAAGCGAAAGGAAATTTGAGAGCGGCTTTGGGCGAAACGGGAAAGCGGAATGGATAAATTTCTCATTAAGGGCGGCAAGGCGCTGAACGGGACCGTGGCGATCAGCGGCGCGAAGAACTCCGCGTTGCCGGCGATGGCGGCTGCGCTGTTAACGGCCGAGCCGGTTGCGCTGCACAACATTCCGCGCGTGCGCGACATCATCACGATGGCGAAGCTGCTAGCGTTCATGGGAGCGAACGTTTCCGTGGACAGTTTTCCGGCGGCGGATTACTGCATTACGGCGAAAACAATTTCACATGCGGAGGCGCCGTACGAACTGGTGAAGACGATGCGGGCGTCGATTTTGACGCTCGGGCCGACGCTGGCGCGGATTGGAATCGCGCGCGTTTCACTTCCGGGCGGTTGCGCGATTGGGGCGCGGCCAGTGGATTTGCATCTTACGGCGCTGGAAAAAATGGGCGTAGAGATTGTGACCGCACACGGATTTATCGAGGCGCGCGCGCCACGAGGGCGATTGCAGGGCGCGCAAATCAAGTTTGAAAAGATCACGGTGACGGGCACGGAGAACATCTTGATGGCCGCGGCGCTGGCCGACGGCGAGACGGTTGTGGAAAATGCGGCGCGCGAACCGGAAGTCACGGACCTGATTGCGTTGTTGCGAAAAATGGGCGCGAAAATATCCGGCGATGGGACTTCCACACTACGAATTGAGGGCGTGCAAAAACTTGGCGGGGCGAATCATTTGGTGATTCCCGACCGGATCGAAGCTGGGACATTTCTGGTGGCCGGAGCAATTACCGGCGGCGACCTGACACTCATCAACTGCGATCCCGCGCATCTCGGCGCGACAATTGCACTACTGCAAAAGGCGGGCGCGGTCATTGAAACAACCGGGCCGCATCGCGTGCGCGTGCGCGCACCGCGCAAACTCGCGGCGGTGGACGTCACTACCGAGGAATATCCCGGCTTCGCGACAGACATGCAGGCGCAGTACATGGCGCTCGCGACGCAAGCTGAGGGAGTTTCTTCCATTAACGAGACGATTTTCGAGAACCGCTTTCTTCATGCGAGCGAAATGATGCGCATGGGAGCAAATATTTCCATTGAGGGCCACCGCGCTTTGGTTCACGGGCCTGCGGCGCTTTCCGGTACGACGGTCCAGGCGTCTGACCTGCGCGCGAGCGCGGGGCTTGTGCTTGCGGGATTGGTGGCGAGCGGCGAGACGATTGTCGAGCGCGTTTATCACATTGACCGTGGCTACGAGCGCATCGTTGAGAAGCTACGCGCGCTGGGGGCAGTGATCGCGCGCGTGCACGGACCGAGCGCGTGACGCTCCACCGCTTGTTGCGGCATCACGGATCGTAGAAAATCAAAGGAGAGAGCTTGGCAACGTTCATCAGAGTTTGAGGTGTTTTCATGAAGAGACTATCCAAACAGACGTTTTTGCCCAGTGCCGCAATGGCCCTGGTTCTCCTTTCCAGCAGCGGGACAGTATGCGCGCAGGCGGCCGGGGCTGGTGCCGGTGCAAGTGGCGGAGCGGGCACTTCGACGACGCAGCCCGGGAGAGATACATCCCCGCTGAACGCCGAAAATGCGCTGGCGCTCCTGCCTCATCCGGCCGACAAGAAAGAGGAGAAAGCGTACGAGAAATTCCAGGTGGTACCAGCCACGGACGCTGCGAAAAAGATTGAGGCGGGCGAGAATTTCTTGAAGGCCTATCCAAAGAGCTCGCTTGCGCAATATGTCTATCCCATTTTGGTGGTGGGATACATTCAACTGGGCCAGATGGACAAAGGAATGGCCACGGCACAGCGGGACTTGGAGATTAATCCTAAAGACTTTCGGACGATGGCCGTGCTTTCGCAAGCGCTGGCAAGGACCTACAATCCCGCAGCGCCGAACGCAGGAGATCAACTGGCGAAGGCGGAGGACTACGGAAAGAAAGCGCTGGAGGGAATACCCACGCTGAAGAAACCGGAAGGAGTCAGCGACGAGACTTTTTCGCAGATGAAGACAGAAACGGAGGCGATGGCGCGCGGAGGAGTTGGGCTTGTGCTGCTCCGCAAGAATAAATTTGACGAGTCGATTCCGGAGCTGGAAAAAGCAACGAGCCTGAATGCAACGGATCAGACGAACTTTTATTTGCTGGGAATGGCGGAGGCGAATACCAAGCGGTTTGGGGAAGCAGCGGCGGCGTTTTCCAAATGTGCCGCTTTGGCCGGAAATCTGCAAGCGCCTTGCACCGCAGCGGCTGCGGACGCGAAAAAGAGCGCGGGGCAATAGCAGCGATTCATCCATGAAATTGATGTTGCGGCGCAAATCAGGTTTCCTGGTGTGGTTCCGGGGGTTTTGAGTTTCTGCTACACTCGGTGCCATTCAATTCGCGGCGCATTGCGCCGAAATTTACGGAGGACGCACGGATGTCCAACACTCAGCTTCTGGAAAAGCTCGATGCCGCTATCGCGGAAAAAAATCTGCTGAAGCATCCATTCTATCAGGATTGGCAGGCGGGGAAACTTTCACGCGAGTCGCTGCAGCTTTACGCCGCGCAGTATTACCGGCATGTGGAGGCGTTTCCGCAGCATCTGCGAGTCCTTGCAGCGCGGGGCGATGAATCGCTGAAGCCGGTGGTGCGGGAAAATCTGGCAGAAGAAGAGAATCCTGAACGGCCGCATCCACAGTTGTGGCGCGATTTTGCCGCTACGCTTGGCGTCAGCGAGGATGACCTCACTTCTTCGCCTGCCCTGCCTGGCACACAGCATGTGGTTCAGAAGTTCCGCGAAATTTGCGCGAACCGGTCTGTTGCGGAAGCCGTGGCAGCTTTGTATGCGTATGAATCGCAAGTTCCGGAAATCGCGAAGACGAAGATTGATGGACTGAAACGTTTTTATGGGATCACCGAACCGAAAGGTCTAGCGTATTTTGAAGTTCACGAGGAAGCGGACAAGGTGCATCGGGCCGCGTGGCGTGGATGGCTCGAAGCGAACGCTAACGGAAGTGAAGAACAGATACTGGCGTCCACCAATGAAGCGCTGGACGCGCTTTGGGGCGCACTTTCCGCAGTGCATTCCAACTGCTCAACGAACTAAGAAAAAACTCTCTCCAAACGGAAGACGGCCTCCGGAGTTCCGGAGGCCGTTTTGTTTCTTGATGGTCTGTGCGATTTACTCGGTAGCGACGCCGCCGGCGGCTTCCTTCTTTAGTGCCTGCTTTTCGCGAGCTTCTTTTATTAGTGCTTTGCGCGACAACCGAATCTTGTTGCCCTCGATCGCCAGCACTTTCACCAGAACCTGGTCACCGAGTTTCAGTTCATCGCGCACGTCGCGGATGCGATGTTCGGAAATTTCGCTGATGTGGAGGAGCCCGTCGGTTCCGGGGAAAAGTTCGACGAATGCGCCGAATTCCGCGAGGCGAACGACTTTGCCAAGATAGGTTTTGCCGATCTCTGCGCTCGCAGTAACGTCGCGGACCATTTGCAACGCCGCGTCTCCGCCTGCGCCACTGGTGGCGAAGATGTGGACGGTTCCGTCTTCGTGGACGTCAATCTTGACGCCGGTCTGTTCGATGATGGATTTGATTTTCTTTCCGCCCGGGCCAATGAGGTCGCGGATCTTGTCGGTCGGAATGCTGAGCTTGAACAGGCGCGGCGCGTACGCAGAGATTGCCGTCCTCGCCTCGCTGAGCGTCGCGTCCATGATGTCCAGAATGCTCAGGCGCGCTTGCTTCGCTTGCGCCAGGGCTTCGCGCATCATGGGAATGCTGATGCCGGTGACCTTGATGTCCATCTGCAGCGCGGTGATGCCAGTTCGCGTGCCGGCGACTTTGAAGTCCATGTCACCGTAGTGGTCTTCGGCGCCGGCAATATCCGTGAGGATGGAGTATTTGCCGCCGTCACTGACGACCAAGCCCATGGCGATGCCCGCACATGCGGACTTGAGCGGAACGCCCGCGTCCATCATGGCAAGCGAACCACCACAAACCGTGGCCATCGAGGAGGAACCGTTGGATTCGAGGATGTCGCTCACAAGGCGCATCGCGTAAGGAAAATCCGCTTCGGGCGGAAGAAGACTCGTCAGCGCGCGTTCCGCAAGCGCGCCGTGACCGATTTCGCGCCGGCCCGGTCCGCGCACCGGCTTCACTTCACCGACGCTGAACGGCGGGAAGTTGTAGTGCAACATGAAGCGCTTGAACGTGTCCTGCGCAAAGAGAAGATCCAGACGCTGCTGGTCTTCCTTGGTGCCGAGCGTGAGGGTTGCAAGGGCCTGTGTTTCGCCGCGTGTAAAAAGCGCGGAGCCGTGCACGCGGGGGAGCAAGGTGGTTTCGCAAGTGATCTTGCGGATTTGATCGAAGCGGCGGCCGTCCGGACGGCGACGTGCGTTCAGGATTTCGTCGCGAAAAATTTCTTCCTTGAGGCGGTCAAAGGCGCGCTTGGTGAGCGTGATCTTGTCTTCTTCCTCTTCAGGAATCGCTTCGACGAGCTTGGCCTTGAGGGCGTCCACAAGGGCGTAGCTTTCCTTTTTCGGATGCTTTTCGGTATTGAGGGCGTCCTTTAGATCGGCGGAGATGGTCTTTTTGAGATTGTTGTAAATCGCGTCGTCAAACGGGAACGGCGCGACTTCGACTTTTTTCGGCTTCAGTTGCGCGTGCAATTCCTTGATGGCGCCGATAATTTTCTTGATTTGCGCGTGGCCGAATTCG
>WNFK01155379.1_pt1 | contig 12959 bp, 9 predicted proteins | sample 5400281 | NCBI WGS metagenome assembly WNFK01 (sample SAMN13153350, study PRJNA577476) | soil metagenome | isolation source: 20 cm soil on Douglas fir-dominated hillslope | place: USA:California | collected 2013-09-17
CAGAAGCGGTTCACAGTTCCGGCCTGATCCTCCCGAACTCCTCGACCTGACCAGCAACCAGTACACGAGAGACTTCAACGAGGTCAAGAGCATCGGCGATGTGAACAGCAGTACGCGTACTGCCGAGCAAAGCCAGATTGCCATGTTCTGGTATGAAAGCTCACCTAACGGGTGGAATCGAATCGCCAGAAATGTTTCTGCTCAGCAGGGTCTCGATCTGTGGCAGAACGCGCGCCTGTTTGGGCTCATCAACTTTGCGATGGCCGACGGCTTCATCGCCGGCTTCGACGCTAAGTATGCCTACAATTTCTGGCGTCCGGTCACGGCGATCCGCGCCGCAGACACGGACGGAAACGATCAGACGCTTGGCAATCCAACCTGGTCATCGTTTCTGGTAGCGCCCAACATACCTGACTACCCTTCGACGCACAGCGTGCTGGGCGCAGCGGCAGCCGAGGTGTTAGCCAGATTCTTTGACAACGACGACGATGAGATTGCCTTCACCACCACAAGCGGCAATCCGTTTCCAGGTATCACCCGTTCTTTCACCAGCTTCTCGCAAGCAGCCCAGGAAAACGCCGACTCGCGTGTATACGCGGGCATCCACTTTCGCAGCACATGCACAGATGGATTAAGGCTGGGCAAGCAGGTTGGACGCTTCGCATTCAAGCATTACCTGAAGCCGATCTAGAAGCACCATACCGACGACGACGAGGACGATGACACTGATTCAGTAAAAAAACCGGGCGACAGGACGGCAGCGATCGGGTGAGTAACTCAAGCTTCTCACTAATCGCTTCCGTATTTGATCTCCAAACGGGGAAGGCTGTAACTGGCCGCGGCGTGAATAAGCAGGCGCTCAGGTCTTCGGATCCTGGATGAACTAACTTGGAATCTCCAGACAGTCCTTATGATTCGCGCGTCCCTTAAGAGTCCCATAAGCGTTCCCGTGAGTCCTTGAAGTGCGGTAAAGTGCTATCCATGCCCCGAAGTTCATTGAATTACAATCGGTCGCCTCTCTTTCACGGCGGCGACACGGGTTCGACTCCCGTACGGGACGCCAACATTTCTAATCAAGCGCAAAATCTAACAGTAGCAAGAGGCCGACGCCTTTCTCCGCTAGCTCACAAACCCGCATCTTCACTATTGGCGTTCAGAAGTTGAACTTCGCCGCAAATTGAATCAGTCGAGCGTTGTTGCTCGTCGAAGTGATGCGCCCGAAATCGCCGGGATTAATAATTTGTCTGGTGTTCTGATCAAGAGAGGCTGGACGCTTTCTAAAGCCTGGCTCAGGCTTGCTATGACTGAGAGCGATTAAAATTCCACTGTCCCACAAAACCGTTAGAGGAAATGCGTACTTTTCCCGCGTTAGGGGTAGGAGTGAAGGTGTCGGTGCATGGTTAAACTGAAAAGCGTTGACCCAAACACCCTGCAAGAGTAGGATGCTTTCAGTTCTCAGCCAGGTAGACGCCAAACAACCAGTTCATAAGGAGCAAGATGCGAATCCTTATCGTTGGGTTGATAACCACATTGTTCATTCAATTTGGTACGCCGTATGCAGATGCATGTGGTGATAAGACAATGCGCGTGAAGACTGGTTTGAGGTATTACCAGACGCAAGCTGCTAAACACCCTTCCAAGATTCTGATTTATTCGGCCTCGCTACCTTCCGGCAAAGCTGTTGAACTTAGGGACTTCTTAAACAAGGCCGGTCACAAATCAAGGGTAATGGACGATGTGGGCGGTATCAAGAATGACATCAGAAGCTCTCACTACGATCTCGTCCTCACGAATCTTGCAGAAGCAGCCGAATTGCAGAAACAGGTCGAATCCTTCACTCCAAACACCGTAGTGGTCCCTGTGCTGTTTAAGCAGTCTAAGCTTGATGAGAAGGCTGCTGCTAAACAATACAAGGTCATCCTGAATAATCCTAAAGACGGATTAGACTTTTTGATCGCCGTCTCGCGAGTGATGAATTCACAGTCAAAGAAGAGCTGAAAAGTCTCAGCAAAGGTCGATCACAATAAGTATGGGATTGGTTCGTTCAACCCTTATTGGTTGCGTCTTGTTTTTTGCAAGTGCGCCACTCAATGTGGCACTTGCACAAGCATGGTTGCCAATGAAGGGTGAAGGGCAAGTCACCATTACTTACGAAAACCTCTACGTTAAAGATCACTTCGATTACAAAGGAAATAGGTTTGATGCAGGACCGATCCGTACACATACGGTCGTAACAACATTTGAGTACGGATTAACCAACAAACTGACGCTGGATTCTGAACTCACCCACGTTACTTCAAAATATGAGGGCTTTGTTGGTCCTGTACCGCATGGTCCGCCAGATACTGGTTTCTATCATCCTACCTTCCAGGATTTACGCGTCGGCATTCGGTATAACGTTTTATCGAAGCAATTCGTTGTCACTCCACTCGTCGCCGTCGTGATACCAACACATCACTATGAGACGCGAGGGCACACTGCTGTTGGCAGGGATCTTCGTGAGCTGCAGATTGGCGTGAATGTGGGTCGCGATCTTGAAGACATCATTCCGCGAACGTACGTCCAGGCTCGTTACACCTACGCATTTGTTCAGGACGTTCAGCAGTTCAATCTTAATCGCAGTAATGTGGATTGGGAGTTCGGTTATTTTGCGAACAGTCGGTTGTCCTTACGCTTCACGGGAGCCTGGCAGCAGACCTACGACGGAGTCAGGTATCCCCTGGACCAAAACATACCGGATTTTCACGAGCTGCACGATCGCGCAGCCCAGTCCAGTTTTCTACGCTTTGGTGGCGGGTTAAGCGTTTCTTTGAACAGGTCCATCGACTTGCATGCTGACTTTGGCAACACCTACAGAGGTAGAACCACCCATGGGGCCAGGGGCCTTTCACTCGGGCTTAGTTTTAGATTCTCGCGCGGCGGTTTTCGAGTAGGAAAGTTCCAATCACGTTAACTCAAACGAGTGATTTGGTTACGAGTTGTTGTAGCAATATCCAATAAGTATATACGCATACTTTTCCGTCCGGGGTTATCAGGATGCCGCCGCGATTCGTTTCAAGACCGACAAGCCCTACTTTGTTCGGTGGATCAATCTCCTTCCATTCACGACGATCACCAGTCGTAAGACTCACTTGGTAGATTTTGGTAGCAAAATCTCCAGCGCCGGTAACATAGACTGAACGGCTATCATCGCTCCACTGAATCGGTTCGTCCCCTTTCTCTAGTCCTGGAATGGGTGTGGGCTGACTCCCATCCAAAGGTTGAATGTAATAGTTCTGGTCAGGTTGAAGCGTGATCACATTTTTGCCATCAGGAGACACGCTCAGCGCAACTGTCAGTTCTTCCGTAATCGGATGTACATCACCGGTGTTGATGTCCTGGACATAAGAGCGAATGAGCGCGTCCTTGTGTGCTTCTACTCCGGTAAACAGAATTTGTCGTCCATCAGGGAAAAACGTAGCGTAGTGGTACTCCTTCATCCCACGGTTCGGCAAAGTCCTTGGCTCATTTCCGGAAGTTGAGAGGATAACCAATTGTGGTTGTGGGCTTGTTTGCACAGCCAGCGCTGATTTGCCGTCAGGTGCTAAAGCGAGCGCTCTTCCTGCGCCGAGCCTAACGTTTTCAGAGCTATCAAGTTTTCGCAAATACGAAGTGTTTAGGTCGCTACTATCACTGGATTCATATCCGCCTTCGTAGTAGAGGAGCGTTTTTCCGTCGTCCGAAAGATCCGCAGATGTACTCCAGGCGAATTGAGAATCGATCGCGTTAGTCTTTGACTTGTCTTCAACGACCATCATCGTAGAGTGATTAGTACCTTGGTTTATCAGTATCTTTCCGTCATCGGAAATGTCTTCGATCCTCGCACCCATACCTGGCACGTCATAAACGTTCATGCGCAGCTGTCCCGAAAGAGGCACGGCATTAATGCTCAAATGTTTGTGTGATTTCCCGCCGCCAACCCAGACTTCATCGCCATTCGGATTCCAGGCCAAACCTTTGAGGAACTTCCAATCAGTTGAGAGGTTGATCTTTCTTTGAGAAGCCACGTCAAGGACGATTATGGATCCACTGGCGTCGCCAATCGGGTGCTCAAAAAAAGCAATCTTGTCACCTTTTGGCGAGAATCGTGGGTAAGTCATCCAACCGTCAGACTTGTAGAGAGTTTGACCGATCGGATATTCCAGCTGCTGTCCACTCATTCCGGGCCTGATAACAGCGAAGGTATTTCCGTCGGGGGCGAAAGCCGCATCATCAATCCCATCAGCGATGATCTCTGGCTTACCACCATCTGGGGGCAATATCGCCAGCGTTCCGTTGTAACCGTCGCTCCAATTGAGTTCAAAGTCGAAGAGGACGGCGATCTTCCCTGAGCGCGAAACCGATTTAAGAGCAGCTGATTTAATGCCAAAAGATCTAGAGTTGGAACCGTCGACATCGGTGATAAAAAGTTCAACAGGTTTTCCATCAAATCCGGCACTATAAATTATGCTTTTCCCATCCGGAGCGAAGCGCGAGGCCGAGATAAAGCCATCACGATTTGTAAGTTGGCTCCGCGCTTGAGTGAGTCTCAAGCCCGACGGCGTACTGCGACGATTAAGTGAAAGAACAACTGCCATCGAAGCAAGTAGGATCAGCCCAATCGTTACTGGAATAGTCCACTTAAGCAAAGTCTTTGTCGGAAGCCATTCTGTCTTTTGCTGAGCCTCGGGATCGGTAGATCTGAAACGTGCTGGTGTAGTTGTTTGTGCGTTCGCCGAGTCCTTTGATGATAATAGAGAGCCATCAGAAGTGGTTCGCTCGAGCGCATGCAACTTGATTTGATCTTTAAGTCGTTGAAGATCAGTCAAGAACTCCGAGATTGTTTGATAACGAAGTCCCCGATCTTTTGTGAGAGCCTTTTTTACGACCTCTTCAAGCTCCAAAGGTACGTCTGGAACTATCGAGCGGATTGATTCAGGCTCATCTTTTATCAGCGCCGCAATGATGTCGCTCGTTGTTTCCCCTTCAAACGGTACCTTTCCAGTTACCATTTCATAAATCACAATCCCCAAAGACCAAATATCAGTTCGCGCATCCACATTCTTTCCGCGAGCCTGTTCCGGTGACATATATTGCGCTGTGCCCATCACTAAACCGGGATTCGACTGCAGAAGAGTTGGGGTCTCCAACTCCGCGCCTGTCACCGGCATATCTGTCAGCTTGGCCAGGCCGAAATCAAGGATTTTCACCAAACCGTCAGTGCGAATCATGATGTTTTCCGGCTTGATGTCCCGATGGACGATTCCGGCGGAATTAGCGGCAGACAATGCGCCGGTCACCTGAAGCGCGACGTTGATTGATTCCCTCAGTTTGAACGGCTTTTCATTCATCATTTGGCGCAGCGTTTTGCCGTCAACGAACTCAGTGGCGATGAAGTGTGCAGAGTTCGATTCGCCAATTTCGTGAATCGTGACAATGTTCGGATGGTTGAGGGCCGACACAGCTCGCGCCTCTCGTTCGAATCGCCGCACACGATCGGGGTTCACTGTGAAGTGCGGCGGCAGAACCTTGAGGGCGATTTTGCGTTTAAGCCTGATGTCGTCGGCAAGATAAACTTCGCCCATTCCACCTGAGCCGAGCAGGCGAATGATTCGGTAGTTCTCGATTTGGTGTCCTGATTCGAAAGTCGATTGATGACTGTCGAGCAACTCGGCGGCCACATCGCCGGCCGGCGTTTCGATGAAGTCGGCAGATTCCTCCAGCGATGAAAGCAGCGATTCGACTTCGCGGCGCAGCGATTCGTCGCCCACGCACTGCGTGGCCAGAAATTTCGCGCGCTGGTCCGCTTCGCACGCAAGGGCCGCGTGGAACAAGTGATCGATTTGTTGCCAGCGTTCCGGGGTCATGCTTTGCGACGCAATCTATTCAGATTGCGTGCTCGGGAGTTACTCAGACGCAGGCTAACAGCTTGCGTCATAAGCCTATTCAACATTAACGCGAGAAACTTGAGCTAAACCTCTAAATTGACCGAAGCGGCGGATGAGATTTCTCGACGCAGCCACGCTTTCGCCAAAGTCCAATCGCGCATGACTGTGCCAGGCGAGACGCTAAGCACCTCAGCCGTTTCGTCAATGCTCAAGCCACCAAAGAAACGCAGTTCGACAATTTGGCTCTTCCGCGCATCGAATTCTGCCAGACGCTCAAGCGCTTCGTGCACATTCACCACTTCCGCGCTTCGTTCATCAGAGAGTATTAGTGCTTCATCCAAAGAGACTTGGGCCGCGCCTCCGCCTCGCTTGGCGTAGTTTCGGCTGCGAGCATAATCAACCAGTATTCGACGCATCATTTGCGCGGCGATACCAAAGAAATGCGCGCGGTTTTGCCATCGCACATTCTTTTGATCCACCAACCGAACGAAAGCTTCATTGACGAGTGCTGAGGTTTGGAGAGTATGGCCGGGAGACTCGCGCTTCATATAGCGATGCGCCAATCGATGCAGCTCATCGTACACCACACCCATCAACTGATCGCGTGCTACCTGATCGCCATTGCCCCAGGCAACGAGCAATTGGGTAACTTGCGGGGATGGGGATGAGTTGTCTTCCATCGCGCGAATCGGGACGTTATGGGCGCCTATCATATACCTTCGACGGCCACTCTCATGCAAGAAAATGCCGGATTTTGCTGCTGAAGAAGCGGCTCCTCCGTAGCCAATTCTCTCGTGCCACATTAGAGGTTTCTCGCGCTGCTGCTTTTTCGGCGCCACGACTATCACCGCCGCGTCAAGATTGTCGTCGCCGGTAGTAACGGAAACGACAGCTTCGCCATTGTCCGTTACAACCCCAACGGCTCGCTGGACACTTCTTTTAACGGCGGCGACACGGGTACTGCACGTCTGGGCCGATAGCGGCCCTGCAAACCCGGCGATATCCACGGAAGAGGCGCGTTCTTCAAGCGTCCAATAAGCGTTCCTGTCCTTCAAGTGCTGTGGAGTGCGATCCATGCCGCGAAGTTCCGTTGAATTAACAATAGGTCACTTCTCTTTCACGGCGGCGACACGGGTTCGACTCCCGTACGGGACGCCAAATTCCTCAAGCGATTGGACGATTCGATTCGGTCCCACCGTATCTCCAGCGACGTCACTAACTAAGCATTGGCCGTCCTCCAACGGCAACTTCGCTACCGGCGTGTCTACACCCATGCACTTCCGAGACGTCCAGCTCGTTCTTCAGCTTCAAATCGTTGGTATGCGAGTTGCCGAAAAGTCGCTGGGTACTGTCCAACTGCGGGCTTTTTTCAGAACCCGCCCGCCGCAGACTAACCAGCCACTGCAGCCAAACTACAGCGGCGAACCACAAAGATCCGAATCTTTGACGCGGAACCAAAAACGATCCGGGGCAAAACTCACCCAATCATTGAACGGAATTCAGGAGGCATACCCACAGTGAAAATTTTGATCGCGGAAGACGAGCGAGTGTCACGCCGCTTGCTGGAACTTACTCTAACCGGTTGGGGTCATGAAGTAATCGTAACCGAACAGGGTGAGGAAGCCTGGTCCATCCTTGAACAAGAAGACCAGCCCTCTCTCGCGATTCTCGACTGGATGATGCCGGGGATGGACGGAATCGAGATTTGCCGCCGCGTACGGCAGCGGAAGAAGTCATCAGGAACCTACATCATTCTCCTCACCGCAAAAAGCAGTAAAGCAAACATCGTGGAAGGCTTGATTGCCGGCGCGAATGATTATGTGACGAAGCCGTTTGATCGTCAGGAACTGCGCGCACGCGTGAATGTTGGTGAGACGGTACTCGATCTACAACAGAAGCTGGCTGGAGGCGTCATAGAACTTGAAGAAGCCCTCGGGCAGGTTCGTGTACTGCAGCGCATCCTCCCAATTTGTTCCTACTGCAAGCATGTACGCGATGATAAGGACTACTGGCAGAACGTCGAGTGCTACATCAGCAATCATTCCGAAGCAAAATTCAGCCACAGCATTTGTCCCACCTGCTACGAGACTATGATCGAGCCACAACTTGAGGAGACGCGGAGCAAGCGCTTAGCGGCGGCTTAAACTTCGATCTGCGAAATTCGAGATGAGAATCCCAATAGCCGAAGACGAGCGCCTGTCGCGTCATCTGCTCGAGAATACATTTCGCGGCAGTGGTCACGATGTTGTCTCGGTGGCGGCCGGGCCCGCCAACGCCGAACCTGGCGCCCGCTATGGCAGTCAAGGATCTTACTCCCAACATTACTATACCCCACCCAAAAGGAAGCCGATGAAAACCCACTATTACCCGAAACTCTCGTTGAAACATAATTCTCTATCCAAAAGGAAATTTAGATTCATGCTCAAATCCCAATCGTTAACAACATGCCTGGTCCTGGTGGCCGGCATTCTTGCTGGCTCTGGCGTTGCCACGCAGGCGCAAACAACCATCCTCAATGCTCCTTCCACTGATGTTCAGATTACCGGGAAAACATACCTGGAGACAGATTTCGTAAGCCACCTGACGAGATTTGAAAAAGGTGGCTTTCAGGTTTACGGCTTACGTCTTCTTTATGGCGCGAGCAAGAAATTAGAAGTCGGAGCCAACCTTATTTACACCAGGGCCGCAGGTTCGCCGCAAGCCGTGGAAGTGCAGCCAAACGCCAAATGGCAGTTCTACCAAAATGAAGAGAAGGGTGTCGCGATCGCGGCCGGCGGCGTGCTGTACCTGCCCTTTCCGCACCATCAGGCAAGCGACACACTTGGACTCTTTTACGTCACCGCCAGCAAAAAAGTGAAGGCCTCGTATGGGCCACGTTTCACCGGCGGCGCTTATCATACAGTTGGCTTAAGCACAGGAAGCAAAGGCGGCGCCATTCTCGGTTACGAACAGCCCGTGCATCGCAGGTTTACTCTGCTGGCCGACTGGTATAGCGGCAAGAATCGCCTGGGATACTCATCTGCGGGTATTGGCGCCACAATTTCAAGGAGGAGCAACCTCTACGTCTGTTACATATTCGGCAACGCGGGGCGCGCCAATAACTCCCTTGGTGTCTTTTACGGTTGGACTTTCTAGTTTCAGCCTAAGCCGACCCGAGGAAATGCAGGTCTACAATTGACCGGTGTTGCCTTGTGTTCAATCTCTAAGTCTGACCCTGCCGCGGTGTTGACCTGCTACAGATTCGCGTCAGTAAATTCCCCAAGAAAAAAAGCGAGAATTAATGAAACCAGTTGAAGATCGTGATCCGAATGCGCACCCACGCACTATAGGCTGGGTAGGAATGACGGCACTCGCAATGGGCGGAAGTAATCAAAGCCTGTTTCTGATTGCGGCACTTTTCATCGGCCAGGGAGCTATCCCCGGCCAGGGCAGCGCCGCCGTGCCGTTACTGATACTAGGCCTACTGCTGAGCTGGGCTGCCGGACCAGGTTGGACAGAGCTGATACTGATGTATCCCAAACGCGTCGGCGGGATTGCTGCTACGTGCGGCGAAGCCTTTCGTCCCTACAGTCTCATCCTCGCTAACTTAACCGGTGTTTGTTACTGGTGGGGATGGGTGCCCACTTGTGGGCTGACGGCACTCCTCTCCGCTTCGGCAATTCACGCCTGGTATCTTCCCGGTGTGCCTATCTCTCTCATGGCGAGCGGCTTGGTTCTCTTCTTCGCGATTGTCAACTTATTGGGAATCAAATGGGTCACACGCTTGATTGTTCCGATCGCATCGGTTTCCGCAGTGCTGGCTTTCCTGTCAGGGTTCGTTCCGATCGTCACCGGTCACGTCGATTGGCATCAGGCCACGACGTTTACTTTGACCATTCCGTTCGCCGGTAAGTTCGGACAACTGACCAGCCTCATGGCGGCGTGAGATGTTTGCCAGCGGGGCCATGGCTGGACTCTATTTCATCGTCTTGCCGGTCGTCTGGCTGGGTACTATTGGCTCGGACGCCATGGGCCAGGACCTGGCGTCGGTCTTGGGGCCAACGTTTGCGCCACTGCTGGGAAGTGCTGCAAAGGGTGCGGCCATCTGGTTCATGATCTTCAATATGTTTCATGGCACGGTCCAGCCCCTGGCTGGCGCCGCACGAACACTCTCGCAGTTATCGGAGGACGGTCTGCTGCCTCGGATTCTTGCCAAGCGATCACTTACCGATGCGCCGTATGTTGCCATCCTACTCACTGCCGTCATGGCCATCTTCTTTTTGCTTATCGGCGACCCGATCTGGTTGATTGCAGCAGCTAACTTCACTTATCTCATCAGCATCTGTTTGCCCAGCGTTGCCGTCTGGCTACTGCGGCGGGATGCTCCGGCGATGAGGCGACCATACCGTGCTCCGCGAGGGACAATCGTGCTGGGCCTGGTCGCCGCAGGCATCTGGGGCTGCGCGGCTTTGCTCGGGTTTCAGCAATTCGGCTTGCCGACTGTAATCATCGGGTTGGTCTTCGCTTATGCCGGCACGGCCCTCTATGCCTGGCGAAAATTTTCTGACCGACGTCGGCTGGGATTACCGGGGGTTGCACGTTCCCTGCACATTAAGTTAACCGGAGCCATGTTACTGGTTATGGTAATGGATGCCGCCGGCTATTTGATGGCGGTGACTAGCATGCCTGCGGTGGGGATGGTGCTGCCGGGTATGATCGCTCACTCCGCTGAAGAGATCTCGAACGCTGCCAAAAGACTCGCGACGGGCACACTGGCGGACTTCTCTCGCGCAATGCAGGCACTCGGAAGCGGCAATCTCGAAGCCGCTCACGTGAATGTTGACATCCGGCCTGTCATCGTCAATTCACGCGATGAAGTCGGAGAGATGGCCGAAAGCTTCAATGCTATGCAGGCGGAAATTGGCCGTGCCGCTTTTGGTCTCAAAGGAGCGCGGGAAGGGCTTCACCAAGCGCGCGCGGAGTTGGTCCAAATCAACGCTTCCCTCGAACAACGCGTGGAAGAAAGGACCGCTGAAGTCTCGGCCTACCGAGAGTTGGCGGAGCGCAAGCGTAGTGAGGAAGAGCGCGAACGAATATTTAGCTTGTCAGTCGATCTTATGTGCGTGGCCCATACTGACGGTCTTTTCAAACGGACCAATCCATCTTTTGAAAGAATACTGGGCTTCAGCGAAGATGAACTGCTTGCCAGGACATTTCTTGACATAGTTCATGCGGACGACCGCGCGACGGCCATCGAGGCGGTGCGGCAGCTGAAACAGGGCGTCCCGGCGATGGACTTCGAGATTCGCTGTGGATGTAAAGACGGGACTTATAAGATTTTCTCCTGGGCTGCGGTACCGGTCGTAGAGAATGGCGTGTTTTATGCAGTCGGACGGGACATGACTGAACGCAAACAGATCGCGGAAGATTTGGAACAGGCGCGCGACGCGGCCATTAAGTCGGAGCGATTAAAGTCGGAGTTTCTAGCCAACATGAGCCACGAGATTCGCACACCGATGAACGGAATCATCGGCATGACCGAACTTGCGCTTGACACCGACCTCACGCTCGACCAGCGTGATTTTCTGGGCATGGTCAAGCAATCCGCTGACTCATTGCTCATAGTCATCAACGATATCCTTGATTTCTCGAAGATTGAATCGGGTAGGTTCGAACTCGACCCGATTGATTTCGATGTGACTGCAGCGATCAGCGAAACGGTGCGTCCACTCGCCGTACGAGCCGGACAGAAGGGCTTGAAACTGAATTGTCGGGTCGCGCAGAATGTGCCCTCACACTGTTTCGGCGACGGTACCCGTCTACGTCAGATTCTGGTGAATCTGTTGGATAACGCAATCAAGTTTACTGAGGTTGGTGAGATCGCATTGCTGGTGGAGCTGGAGTCTGAGACCGCGACAGAGGTCCGTCTCCATTTTCAGGTGCGAGATACCGGCATCGGTGTCTCGCGCGAAAAGCAGGGGCTGATCTTCGAAGCTTTCGCGCAGGCTGATGGGTCGACCACCCGCAAATATGGTGGCACCGGACTCGGTCTGGCGATCACGTCGCAGCTCGTCGCTCTAATGAACGGCCGCGTCTGGGTAGAGAGCCCCGCAAACGCACTTGAAACAAACGAGACCAACCCGGGCTGCGTTTTTCACTTCACTCTGCCCCTCGGCGCCACCTCAGCCCTTGGCGCAAAGTCCCCAACGGAAGTCAAAACGACCGCGCAGCCAATTCCGCCGCAAGGAAGAAGCGGGCGCAAATGGCGAGTACTGCTTGCCGAGGACCATCCGATCAATCAGCACTTGGTGGTTACCCTGTTAACCAAGCGCGGCCACTTGGTGAAAGTGGCGGCGACCGGCAGCCAGGCTGTGGATATGCTCGCACAAGAAACGTTTGACGTTGTGTTGATGGACGTGCAGATGCCTGAGATGAATGGCTTTGAGGCTACTCGTGAAATTCGCGAGCGCGAAAGGGCGTTCAATCTCCACACTCCCATCATTGCCATGACCGCGTATGCCATGAAAGCAGATCGCGAACGCTGTCTGGCCGCGGGTATGGATGCTTACCTTTCGAAACCGATAAAATCAAACGAGCTCTTGAGCATCCTGGAAAACCTGATTTCCAAATCAGATTCTACCAACGCGGAGATCGGTGCGGCCGAGGGCCCACAGATCGGGAACGACGCGGACTTTTCCGCGCTCTTGACTCGCGTTGATGGCAATCCGGAATTGGCAGGCGAGTTAATCGAGATATTTCTCGAGGATTGGCCGCACCTGCTAGGTGCTATTCGCGAGGCAGTAGGAAAGAACGACAGCCTGGCACTCGAACGAGCGGCGCACAAAGCGAAAGGTGCCATTTCATACTTCTCGAACGGCAGTGCCGCACATGCGGCTTTGCGGCTACAAGAGATGGGCGTTGAAGGCAACTTTTGCGAGGCGCAGATGACTCTTGCCGATTTGGAGGCCTCGGTTCAACTCGTTATCACCAAGCTGCTGGAATTCAGAAGTGCCTGCGTGAGTTAGATGCAAGTCGGGCGACAAGTAGCGGCTCAGCCGAGATAGTCGATCCGAT
>WNFK01042014.1_pt1 | contig 12955 bp, 14 predicted proteins | sample 5400281 | NCBI WGS metagenome assembly WNFK01 (sample SAMN13153350, study PRJNA577476) | soil metagenome | isolation source: 20 cm soil on Douglas fir-dominated hillslope | place: USA:California | collected 2013-09-17
GATCTCCACCCGCAGCCAGCTCGCGCTCGCGCTGATCTCGATGCTCGTGGTCGGCGTGTTCTTCATCGTCGTGATCGTCAAGCTCGGGTCGACGAACAGCGTCAAACCGTTCAACCCGTCCTCGGCGGCCGACGGCTGGTCCGGCATCTTCTTCGGCGTGCTGTACGGCGTGCTGATGTTCGTCGGCTTCGAGACGGCGGCCAACCTGGCTGAGGAGACGCCCAACCCGCGGCGCGAGGTCCCGATCGCGGTGATGGCCACCGCGACGATCGCCACGGTCTGGTACGTCCTGGCCACCTACGTCGAGGTAGCGGGTTTCCACTTCAATCTCACGATTTTGACCAAGGCCGCCAGCGCGCCGCTGTTCGCGCTCGGCGCGCCGGCGAGCCAAGGCGGCTACGGCGGCACCTGGATCGACCGGCTACTCGAGCTCGTCGTCCTGTTCGACATGATCGCCGTGGCGATCGGCTGCGCGGTCTCCGCGTCGAGGGGGATCTTCGCGATGGCCCGGGACCGCCGGATTCCCGGCGTGCTGGCCAGGACGTCGCGGCGGCACGGGTCGCCGCTCGGCGCGGCGGTCTTCGTGACGGCCGCCGCCATCGTCACGCTGCTGGTGAACCAGTTCTGGACGGGGCTGTTCGCGCTCCCGGGCACGCCGCACTACTTCGCGCTGTTCGCCTGGGGCTCCACGTTCGGCGGGTTTGCGCTCGTGGTGGTCTACCTGCTGATGTCGGTCGGCGCGCTGCGGAACTTCGGCCGCGCCGACGGCAAGGTGCGGTTGATCATCGCCGCGGTGATCGGCATCCTGATCACCGCGGGCGCCATCTACGGGTCGTTCTACAAGGTCACCCGGCCGACGATCTGGGCGCCGTGGTTCGCGCTCGGCCTGCTGGTGCTCGGCCTGGCGTCGACCTGGGTACTGCGGCCCAGGCAGGCCGCGAGCACCCGCCTCGCTGACCTGAGCACGACCGCGGCTCCCGGCGATCAGCCCGTCAGCACCTGATGAGCGTCGTGCCGGAGGCGCGCCCATGAGCTCTGCCCGCGCCGTCCTGGTCACCGGCGGCGGCAGCGGCATCGGCGCGGCGGCGGCCCGCATGTTCGCCGCAGGCGGCTGGCGCGTCGCGATCTGCGGGCGCCGGGCCGGCGCCCTGCGCGCCGTCGCGGCCGAGACCGGTGCTCTCGACCTGGTCTGCGACATCGCGGACGCCGGGCAGGTTGACGAGCTGATCGGCGCGGTCAGTGGCACGTTCGGGCGGCTTGACGGGCTCGTGCTGAACGCCGGGGTCATTGCCCCCGGCGGCGTCGCTGAGCTGTCGCCGCAGGACTTCTCGGCGATGGTGGCCGTGAACCTGACCGGCTCGTTCCTGGTGGCACGCTCCGCGCTGCCGCACCTGCTGGCCAGCGGGCGCGGCGCGATCGTGTCGGTCGCCTCGGTGGCGGCGCTCCGGGCCGCATCCGGCATGGGCGGCTACGCGGCCACGAAGGCTGCGCTGACGATGCTGACCCAATCGCTGGCGGTCGACCACGCGCAGGAGGGGCTGCGGGCGAACGTGGTCTGTCCAGGCTGGACGATCACCGAGATGGCCGACGCGGAGATGGCCGCCTTCGGCGGCGAGCGCGGGCTCGGCGTCGACGAGGCCTACCAGCTCGTCACCGCGCTCGTGCCGCAGCGCAGGCCGGCCAGCGCCGACGAGGTCGCCGCCGTGATCGCCTGGCTGCTGTCGGACGCGGCGTCCTACGTGAACGGCGCCGTGATCCCGGTGGACGGGTCAGCGGTCGCCGTCGACGTCGGGACCGTGCCGTTCGATCCGCGGGTCAGCCTGTCCGGGCTGGGTCAGGGCGGCGAGCACGGCAGGAATGACGGCATCGGCCCGCCCGGCTAGCTCGCCGGCGGTCAGCAGCTGCACCGGATGCGGGATGTACAGCATCCGGCAACCCGGCATGGCGAGCAGCCTGGCCTGCTCGACGGCTTCGTCGGCGAACGGCGTCGTCGCGATGCCCACGGCCGGGATTCCCCGGCGCTCCAGGTAAACGAGGTCGCACACACTGCACGACGTACACGAGCCTCAATCGGCGAGTGCCTCGACCACCAGGTCGGCGCGGGCGGCGATCTCGTCGATCAGGGCCGGTGCGGCGGGCTTGGAAAAGATTTCCTTAGCCGAACGGAACGTAGTCGCACCAGCCTGATTCAGCTGCGACTCGATCCGGTCGAGAAACTCGGCACCCCTGTTCTTGGTGATGTCGAGCAGCGCTACCGAGCGGCCGGCGACCGTCGCTGGCCGCCGCGCGAGCGGCTCAGGCTGCCTGACCCGCTCGTCGAAGGGGCTGACGTAGTCGCGGCTCGCGTAGTCCGTAGTCAAAGCGGCTCAACCTCCCGGGAGATGATCTGCGCCCCCATCCCGGTGCAGGGACCCAGAACTGCAGAGTAACGGCCGGCCTCGCCGCCCGCGACGAGCAGGACGATGGAGTCGGGCGAGGCCCATTTGGAAATGTCGGCGGCCGGGTCGGCGGACGCGGCGAACGGTGTCGTCTCACCGCGCCGCAGCTCGCTGGCCGGCCGGTGAACGGCGTCGAACATGAACTGGCGCAGGTGCTGCTTGCTCCAGCCCGCGGCACGGAACATCTCCGCGTGCTCCGGGCAGATCACGAACACCGATGGCTCCGTCAGCGGCCACCAGTTCGTGGACCAGGCGCTGGCCGCCGCCCAGGAGAGTATGTAGGCGAGGTCCTCGGGCGTCCTGCTGCGGTGATCGGAGATGTTCTGCGGAGCATCGCTCCCGATCAGCGTGACCACGGACTGGCCTGGCTCGAAGCCGCGCTCGACGTGCAGCGGCTCCCACGGGCTGGTCTCCTCGTCCTCAGCGATGCAGAAGCCGACCTTGCCCATGTGCCCGAGGGTCGCCCGGTCCAGCGTGCCGGGCATAGCGCCGCCGAGCAGGGTGACGATCAGGCGCGCCGCCCGGCCGATGGTGAGGTTCGCCCGCGAGCCAGGTCCCAGCGCGCCCATCCCGCTGTTCAGCCCGATCGCCCGCCTGACCGGGCCGTTGACGACCACGAGCTGGCCGGCCGGCTGCGTCGTCACCGCCTGGCCGTGCAGATTGAAGGCGGGATCGAGCATGGCCCTGGCCGCGGCTACCACGACGGGTTCGAGCGTCGCCTCGCCCATCGACGGCGCCACCAGGCCGAGCGAGACAGAACCGTCGGCGCCGCCGAGCATCGCCTCGACGCGCCGCCCGGTCGGCGCGACGACAGGCAGCCCGTCGGTCCAGCCGCGTTCGAACATCTCCTCCATCTCGTCCTCGGCGGCCGGTCGCGAGATGGCAGCTGCCACCTCAGGGTCCACGGCGGCCTTCGACGAGCAGCCGGGCTTGCGCAGGGGCTCGACCGGTGGCGGCAACTCCAGCGCTGCCGTGCCGAGGAGCGTCCGTGCTTGCTCGATCACGACCGCGATGCCGGGCTGGTCCCAGCCGACCACGCGGCCGGCCACGACGCCGGCCCGGTCGACCAGGACGGTTGTCGGCACCGCGAGCAGCCCGTACGCGAGCGAGCTCTCGTACGGCGGCTCCTGTGAGACCACCCGGCCGGTCCAGCCGACCTTGCGGGCCACGCGAATGGCCACGTCGAGCGGATCCTCGAAGATGGCCGTGACGGCCAGGCCATGCTCTTCCCAGCCTCGGCAGAAGGGCCCGAGGTTGCGCAGCGCCATGGCCGATGTCGGGCATTCCTCAGATACGAATACGAGCAGCGCGGCGCCCCGCGCAATGAGGTCACTGAGGCTGACCCCGCCAGGTTCGACCCCGGTGACATACAGGGCAGGCGCCGGGCTGCCCGGCGCAAGGCTGGATCCTGGCCCCTGGCGCTGCGGCAGGCTCTGGAGCCCGCCCGGGGTCGCCGGTGCGCCAGTGCGTCCGGTCGCAGCACTCTCCAGCCTGTCGATGGCGCTCCTCCTAGGCCACATTGCTCGATGATCACGCAGTTGTGGTCCATCTATCAACCACAACCGCGTGATCATCGACTAGGACTGCCCTCCAGGATCGTCGCCAGCGCCGCGCGTGACGCACCGGCACGGATCTGGCTCGGCGAGTCTGAGCCCGAGGCGGCGAGCCATCCTTCCCGCAACGGCCGGCTGCCGATTACCTCGCCCGCCGCGGCGGCGGAAAAGCCAGCGTCAACCAGGACGGTCATCGCCTGGCTGGCCGGCAGCGCGTTGAACCACCGATAGCCAGCTGCCCGCCGTGCGGCCGGATCGATGCTGCCGATCACCCGGACGCGCGACAGCCCGCCATCGGGAAAGGCGTCGAGCCGGATCGCTGACACTGGTCCCGCGTGACTCACGGCGAACTCGTGCCGCGTGTCCGGCTGCAGCCTGGTGCGCTCAAGCAGCGGCTGCCAGGACGGCGCAGGCGGCCACCCGTTCGAGCGTCGCCTCGCCCATCGACGGCGCCACCAGGCCGAGCGAGACAGAGCTGGAGGACCACGAAATCGTGACCCGCGTCCCGCCGCCGCCTGGTCTCCCAGCCCTCGCCCATCGACCGGGCCCGGCCGGGACGGTTCAGCATCGACGCCGCAGTGTAGAAGTCATCGCTGCTCGCCACGACCAGGCCGCCGTACGCCGGACTGGCCAGATCGATGGTCAGCTCGTCAATGCCGCGCGGGTCAGGAACCGCCAGGCCGTGCACGCGGAACCTGGCCACGCCACCGTCCGGGTACGCGCACAGCCGCACGTGGGAGAAGCGCCGCGGATCGGTCACCGAGAAGAGATTGTGCTCGTCTCCGCGCAGCGGAGACCGTGGCACGATTTCCGCCCAGTCGACCGCCCGGCCGGTCAGCTCCTCCGGGCTCGGGTATCCCTCCTGCCCGCAGGCGTGGACCGCGCAGTGCTCAGGGTAGTTACCCGTGAAGAAGCTGGTGTCGACGTTGATGGTCGTGATGATCCCGGGCGCGCCGAGCCGCACGATCACCCAGTCATGGCCCGGACTGCGCCGCCTCCTGGTCTCCCAGCCATCGACGATCTCACCGCGGTTGCCGTACCTGCCTGGCTCGAAGACCGCGGCGCCGGGGGTCAGCAGGTTCTCCTTGTCGCCGAAGGATTCGTCGCTGGCCGAGACCACGCAGCCGCCTAGCCAGCGCGAAGCCAGATCGGTTTCGGCGGCCGCCTGCGCGCTCACGGCGGATCTCGCCGCAGGAGCTCCCCGCGCGGCCGCGCGAAATCAATCAAGTCGCCGCGCAGAATGGATCCGCTGACGGTGCCGGTCAGGGTGCGGCCGGCGTAGGGCGTCAGCGGATGTTTGTGACGGATCATGGCAGGGTCCACGGGGAAGGGGTCGTCGGGCGCGAAGATGCAGAAGTCCGCATCGTAACCGGGCGCGATCCGGCCCTTGCTGTGCAGGCCAGCCAGTTGGGCGGGCCGCCGCGACATCCAGGTAGCGATGTCTGCCAGCGAGAATCCCTTCCGGCGCGCCGAAGTCCAGATCAGCGGCAGCCCGAGCTGCACCGAGGAGATGCCGCCCCAGGCGGTGCCGAAATCACCGGTGTCCGTCTGCTTCATCGCCGCCGTCGCCGGTGAGTGGTCGGAGACGACCAGGTCAAGCACCCCGGCACGCAGCCCGTCCCACAGCAGCTCACGGTTGGCTGCCTCGCGCACCGGAGGGCTGGCCTTGCAGGCGGTCGCGCCGTCAGCGATCTCCTCGGAGCTGAGGATCAGGTAGTGCGGGCAGGTTTCCGCCGACAGGCTGACGCCCTCACGGCGGGCCGAGCCGATCATCGGCAGCGCGTCGGAGCTCGACAGGTGGACGATGTGCGCGCGGCCGCCCGAGCGCCGAGCCGCCTCAATGACCTGGCAGATCGCCAGGTTCTCGATGCCGCGCGGCCGTGACGCCAAGTAATCGACGTAACTACGGCCCGCAGCTGCCGGGATCGCGGCCGACGCCTCGGCGCTCTCGGCATGGACGAGCAGCGGCGTGCTAAATGGCCGCAGCCGGAAGAGTGCGGCCTCCATCTCGCCCGCGCTCACCGGCGGGAAGTCGTCGGACCCGGACTCGGCGAGGAAGCACTTGAAGCCCAGCACGCCGGCCTGATGCAACGATTCGAGCTCGCTTTCGTTACCAGGGATCACGCCACCCCAGAAGCCGAGGTCCACGTGGATTTGCCCGTCCGCCGCCCGCTGCTTGAGTTCGAGCGCCGCGACGGTGGTGGTGCTCGGAACGCTGTCCAGCGGCATGTCGACCAGCGTGGTAATCCCGCCAGCTGCGGCGGCCATCGTCGCGGTCGCGAAGCCTTCCCAGTCGGCGTGCCCAGGCTCGCAGATGTGCACATGCGAGTCGACCAGGCCAGGCAGGAGGACCTCGCGGTCCGTCAGCTCGATCACGTTCTGTGCTGCCGCCGTATGCTCAAGCGGGCCGACGGCGGCTATGCGGCCGGCCCTGACGCCGATGGTCGCCGGCATCTCCGCACCGCCACAGATAGTACGCGGCGCCCGGATGACAAGGTCGAAGCCGACGGTCATGCGGGGCTCGCTATGAGCACCCGGTCGGGAATCATGAACAACAAGTATAAGGTCTATTGACATTTGATTATGACTTTGTAATGTTCGGTCTATGTCCCAAGCCCCGGACGATGAGGTGAATTCGCGGCTCTCCGCTGCGGTTCGCAGGCATAGCCCTATGCCGCTGCACCACCAGATCAAGGTCGCCGTGCTGGAGGGTGTGGAGCAGGGGTGGCTGGAGCCAGGGGCGCAGCTCCCAAGGGAACGAGAGCTTGCCCAGACGCTGGGCGTCAGCCTGGCACCGGTCCGCCAGGCCATGGCCGACCTCACGCGAGAGGGCTACGTCGACCGCATCAGGGGCAGGGGCAGCTTCGTCCGTGACCGCAAGCTGGTCGAGAAGATCCAGATTCTCGGCAGCTTCCACCAGTCAGTGAGCCGACATGGCCTGAACGTGGACGTGAAGGTGCTGACTAGTGATGTCACGAGGCCGCCGCATGTCGTCGACGCGGCACTCACGCTGCGCGGCCGCGACGCCTGGTGCCTGCGGCGATTCGCCAGCATCGACGGCGAGCCGCTCGCACTGCTGACCGCATGGCTGCCACCGAGGTACGCCCGCGGTGTCAGTGATCAGGATCTGGGCACGGGGTCGCTCTACGAGGCGCTAGGCCGGAACCATGGCGTCGAGATGACCGCGGCGGACAATTTCGTCGAGGTCGACAGGGCCGGGCTCGAGCACGCTGAGCTGCTCGGCTTGGCGCCTGGCTCGCCCGTGCTCAGGGTCATCGGTGTCACCAGGGACCAGCGGGATCACCCGGTTGAGTACTCGGACGTGCTCTACCGGCCCGAGCGGTTCAGGTTCGCGATCGAAAGCAGGCGATCGATCGCGGTCATCTAGGCAGTAACCCGCGCGGTGCCAGGCGCCGCAGAAATGGCGCAGGAGGATCACATGGCAAGTGACGTCTCCCTCCCCTCGGATTTCGCCGACGGAGGGCAGCTGTTCGTCAGGAACGCGACTGGCCTGGTCCGGGAGGTCTCCAAGTGGGATGCCCTGATCATGAACACCCTCGGCATGAATGTCGCGCTCGGCGCGATTTTCATGCTGCTGCAGGCTCCCGGTAACTTCCCCGGCGGCAACATGCTGCTGGCGATCGGCATCGGCACGCTCGTGATGGCGTTCACGCTGCTGTGGGTGTACTCGGAGTTCGCCTCGGCCATGCCGAGGGCCGGCGGCGACTACGTGTTCGTCAGCCGAGCGCTGCACCCGATCGCGGGCTGGCTGATGTCGTGGAGCCAGGGGCTCTGGCTGATCTTCTTCTGGATCGGATTCAATGCCTGGTTCGCGCTGACGTTCGCCGCGCCGGTCGCGATGACCACCCTCGGCGCGGTCACCGGACACGCGGGCTGGATCACGCTGAGCAACGATCTGCTGGCGAAGCACACGATCATCGGGATTACCACCCAGTGGTGGGTCATCCTGTTCGGGACGGTCCTGACCTTCGGCTTCGCCGCGCTGCTGATCTACGGATCGCGGTCCTACTGGCGCGTGCAGAAATGGCTGTTCGCGATCGCAGGGGTCGGCATCCTGCTGGTGGCCGGACTGCTGCTGTTCCGCGGCAACCAGATCGCGCAGTCTTGGACGACCTTCGCGACCACCAACAAGGGCCTGGCCTTCAACAACATCATCCCGGGGGTACGCGCAGGGCTCGGCGCAGATCGGCGGTGAGGTCAAGCGCGCGTCGCGCAGCCAGTACTTCGCGATGGTCGGCGGCGTCCTGATCAACGGGGCAGTGCTGGCCTTCATCGTGTGGGCTTACCAGCACGCGGTCGGCCACGACTGGGCCGCGAGCCTGTCCTACCTGAGCAATACCGCGTCGCCCAAGCTGGCGCTGCCCGGCGCCGTTCCCCCTGGCATCAACCTGATCGCCAGCCTGCTCACCGGCAGCGTGCCGCTGCTGCTGATCATCGGCGTGGGCTTCATCCTGTGGGCGCTGATGGGCACCCCGCTGTCGACGCTGCAGGCCACGCGCTACATGCTGGCCTGGTCGCTGGACCGGGTCGTCCCGAAGCAGCTCGGGCACGTCAGCGACACGTACCACACGCCCATCCGGGCGATCCTGCTGTGCGCGGTGACCGGCGAGGTCGCGTTGTTCGCGCTCGTTCAGATCCCGCAGGCCAGCCTGCTCGGCGCGCTGCTCGCGCAGATCGCCGCGTTCATCGTCGTAAGCATCGCGGGAATCCTGTTCCCGTACCGGCTTAAGGCGGTCTGGGAGAGCGCAGGCGGCCGCAGGATTCTCGGCATCCCGGCGGTCACGCTCGCCGGGATCGGCGGGGTCATCGCCCTCGGCGTGCTGATGGGCGAGTTCGTCTTTAACTCATCGATCAGCGCTACCTTCGCGGTCACGCGCGCACTGTCGCTGGAGTTCATGTCCGGCGTCATCGTGCTCGGCGCGATCTGGTACGTCGTCGCCTGGCGGCTGAACGCGCGCAAGGGCGTGAACCTGGCGCTTGCCTACCGGGAGATCCCGCCGGAGTGAGCGAAGCGTTCCTGGCACCGTTGGTTGCACCGCGTGACGGCGAGCTTGTGCTCGTCGTCGGAAACCTCACCATCGACGATGTCGTTCTCCCCACCGGCGTCACCAGGATGGCGAGGCTGGGCGGCAACAGCGTGCACGCCGCGACGGCCGTCATCACGGCAGGTGCCAAGGCGGCGCTCATCGCCCGGCGGGGAGATGACTTTCCGCGCGGCGCGCTTACCGCGCTGGCTGAGGCGGGCGTCGACCTGGGCAGCCTGGTCGAGATCGCCGGGCCGACGGTGCGCAACTGGGTCATCTACGAGGAAGACGGCAGCAGACGGTGGCTCTACCGGACTCCGGCGGGCCGCAGCGAGCAGGTAGCTCCGCAGCCGGAGCCGAGCGGATCGTCGCGCAGGTGCGGCGGCTCGCTCCCGGTGCCGTTATCACCCTCGATACGCACGAAACCTGGGGAGCCCACGTGGCCGACCGGGTCCTGGATCTGGCGCGCGAGGTCGATCTGTTCGTCCCGAGCCAGGAGGAGCTTGCGGTGCTGGCCGGCGCCGCCGACCCAACGGCCGGGCTCGGTTACCTGACCGCGGCGGGCGTCGCCGTGGCTGTCGTGAAGGCCGGGTCCGCGGGCGCGTACCTCCTGGCCGACGGCCGGATCACGCATGTTCCCGCGATGGACGTCCAGGTCGCCGACAGCACCGGGGCAGGCGACGCGTTCTGCGGCGGCCTGGCCGCGGGGGTCGCGCGCGGCTTGTCCGTGCGTGAAGCGGTCGGGCTCGGCGCCGCGGTAGCCGGGACGGCGATCACCGGCAGCGGCAGCCTCCGGCTGCTCCAGTCGGGCCACGATCGCGCGGCCATCGCGGCGGCGGGGCGCAGGCTCGCGGCGGCCGCAACCGAGATCCGCTCCTCCCCCGCCAGGCCGCGGCATGGCAGGGGAGCCGCTGCCGCCACCACGCACGCGCCGGACGCCACAGCAGCGCAGGCCGACGAGCCGAGATTGGCGCGGGCGGACGGGCGAGCGCCGGCCCAGCCAGCCAACGCCCAGCCAGCCAACACCCAGCCAGCCAACGCGGGGGCTGGCGACGACCCGCGGTACGACATCGAGGTCATGCGCAGGGAGATCATGACGATCCCGGACGTCGTCTCCGACGTTCTTGACGACGCCGAGGGCCGGATTGCCGCCCTGGCCAAGCGGCTGGCCGCGCGCGGCATCCGGCACCTGTGGCTCACTGGCTGCGGCGACTCGGCGTTCGCCGGACAGGCTGCGGAGCTGGCATTCCTGCGGCATTCACCGATCGCCGCGCACCCCGTTCATGCGCTGGACCTGGCCCGCTACCAGGTACGCCGGCTGCCGCCGGGCAGCGCCGTCATTGCCGCTTCGTTTTCCGGTAAGGCGGGCCGGACGATCGAGGCTGCTGTCCAGGCCCAGCGGGCCGGTCATCACGTCGTAGCGCTGACCAACGCGCCGGCGAGCGACCTGGCCCTGGCATCTGGGGAAACACTGCAGCTCGACGTGCCGACGCTCGGCTTCTCACCCGGGACGTCCAGCTACGTGGCGATGATGTGCACCCTGTTGCGGCTCGCCGCTGAGCTCGCCCAGCTTGGCGGGGGCGGCGGGCTGGCCGGCGAGCTAAGCCGCCTGCCCGGCCAGGTCGAGACGACGCTGCGGCAGACGGCAGACGTCGCCGACCTAACCGCCCGGGCGTTGCTGCCCGCACCGTGGATCGCCTTCCTCGGCGCCGGGCCCAACGAAGCGACGGCCAGGTTCGGAGCCGCGAAGCTACTCGAGGGCCCGCAGCTGCTAGGGGTGGCGACGAATCTCGAGGAATGGGCACACGAGCAGTACTTCGTCACCTCAGCCGGAGATCCCGTCGTCCTGGTCAACCCGAGCGGCGCTGGTCACGACCGGGGCCTTGAGATCCTGTCCGAACTCCGGTTCGTCGGCGCCCGCCCGGTCGTGATCAGGCCCGAGGTGGCAGGAGAGTTGCTGCTTGCGTTGGCGGCCGGCGTCGCAGAAGAGCTTTCCCCGGTCACCGCATGCCTGCCGCTTGCCCTGGCCGGCTTTCACCTGGCCAGGCTGGCAGGCAAGAGGTCCTACAACTTCCCCAGCGAGGCGGCCAGGGACGAGCATTACCAGACCATTCACCGCGCCACCATCGGAGAGCCCGCATGACGTGCGATGAGCCGGAGGAGCGTACGGTTTGAAAGAATCGAAGATCTTCTTTGCCACCGACATCCATGGGTCGGACCGGTGTTTCCGCAAGTTCCTGAACGCGGCCAAGTTCTACGGCGTGGACGCCATCCTGCTCGGAGGCGACATCACCGGCAAGATGATCGTCCCGGTCGTCGAGGAGCAGCATGGGCAGTACTACGCCCAGCTCTTCGGGCGCAAGCGGGTCGTGGACGCCGACGGTCTGGCGGGGCTGAACAAGTTCATCGCCGACGCCGGGTTCTACCCGCACCCGATGACCGCGGACGAGATTAACGTCCTCAAGCAGGATCCGGCCGGCGTCAGCGACCTGTTCAGGAAGCTGATCAGCGAGACCATGGGCCGCTGGATCGAGCTGGCCGAAGAACGGCTGGCCGGCAGCTCAGTCCAGTGCCTCGTCGCCCCTGGCAATGATGCAGCTGCCTGGCGGCTTCCAGATGATCTCGGTCGGGTACTCGAACCGCACTCCGTGGGACTCGCCGCGCGAGCTCGATGAAGACGACCTGGCCGCCCTGATCGACCGCGAGGCCGCAAAGCTCGCCGATCCGGCCAGGGCTATCTTCAACCTTCATGTCCCGCCGAAGGAGACGCCGATCGACCAGGCGGTGGCGCTCGACAAGGAGTTCCGGCCGGTCACGCGCGGCGGCTCCCCGGTGATCACCGGAGTCGGAAGCTCGGCGGTCAGGCAGGCGCTCGCCCGGTTCCAGCCCATGCTCAGCCTGCATGGACATATTCATGAATCCCGCGGCGAGGCGCGAATAGGCAAAACCCTGGCGCTCAATCCGGGCAGCGAGTACAGCGAAGGCGTCCTGCGCGGGGTCATCGTGACCTTGTCCGAGAAAAAAGGTGTCCGTGGCTATCAGCTCGTCGCAGGGTGAGTCGGGGCGCCGAACGCGGCCGGCGCCGGCGCCGACGGCGCAGGTCGAGGTCGCCGTGCTCGGCTCGGCGCGGATCCGGCCAGGCGATCCGCGGCACGATGGTGCCATGCGCCTTGGCGGCCTGCTGGCCGGGCAGGGCTGGATCGTCGTCACCGGCGGGTACGGCGGGCTGATGGCTGCCGTCTCCCGCAGCGCGGCAGCCGCGGGCGGCCGCACGGTCGGGCTGCCCATGCGGGCATGGCAGCACCTGACGCCGGACCCCAGCTGCGCCGAGCTGAGATGGAGCAGCAGCTACGGCCAGCGGCTCGGCTTCCTGCTAGCCGCGCGGGTAGCGATCGCGCTGACTGGCGGTATCGGCACGCTGGCCGAGGCTTCGGCGGTCTGGGCTGCCGCCCAGACCGAGTCGGATGCCGCCCAGCTGGTGCTGGTCGGTCCCGCCTGGAGACGGCTGGTCGGCGTGTTCTCGCAGGAACTGGTGGTCGGCGAGCAGGACATTGCCGTGCCGGTGGTCGTCGACGACGTCGACGCGGTCATTCCCGCCGTCCACCGCCTGATCGCCAGCCCGGCGGCCGCCCTCGGCGCCCGCGGCTGATCACCTAGCCGCCTACCGCCGAGTTCGTGCACCACTTAACGGGTAGACACCGTGCACAGGTGTAGCCGGAGGGTCTGCACAAGACCCTCAGCCTTCACGTAAAGGCAACACTCACGCCATCGGGGGGCGGCGATGCGGACGGAACGCGCGGCATCAGCACAACGGGACGCCGATCCGGTCGGCCAGTTCTTCACCGGGCTGGCCGAAGCGGGTTACCTTGCGACCTTTGATCGGGAATCGGCGACGCTGCGGTTCGACCTCGTCGACGGC
>WNFK01241242.1_pt1 | contig 12954 bp, 10 predicted proteins | sample 5400281 | NCBI WGS metagenome assembly WNFK01 (sample SAMN13153350, study PRJNA577476) | soil metagenome | isolation source: 20 cm soil on Douglas fir-dominated hillslope | place: USA:California | collected 2013-09-17
CGAATTCCCCTTCGATCCGGTCGCGGCCGGCGCCTTCATGCTGGCGCGCTGCGCCGGCAACGACAAATTCTTCGCGGTCGTCGACCTCCTGTTCCATACCCAGCGCGAATGGGCGGTGGAGAAGCCGCTTCAGCCCCTGCTCAAGACCGTCAAGCAGGCCGGCTTCACCGAGGAGAGCTTCAAGGCCTGCTTGGCGAATCAGAAGATGCTCGACGGCGTCGAATGGGTGCGCAACCGCGGCGCCGAGAAGTTCAAGGTCGACTCCACGCCCACCTTCTTCATCAATGGCCAGATCCAGAAGGGCGCGCTCTCGTTCGAGGACATGGAAAAGCTGATCCAGCCGCTTCTCAAGACATAACAACGGTTTGAGGGTTTCCTGCGTGGCGGCGGCGGGGCCTTATCCACGGCTATTTTTTAGCCATTTGGCGGCACGAAAGTCGGGAAAACACCCCTTCTCAGGGTTGCCGGAATCTCTGCCAGGATTCATGGTGCCGGATGGGGACGCCTCGACCCCCCGCCCGGCCGCCCGGTCCGGCGGGAGTGCTGGACAAATCACCCCCAGAACCCGCACTTTCTCGTGGGTGATTCGCGCGCACGCCCAGAGGCTTATGGCTTCATGAAACTGACCAAACTGCGGCTTCTCGGCTTCAAGTCCTTCGTCGAGCCGACCGACTTCCTGATCGAGCCGGGATTGACCGGCGTGGTCGGGCCGAACGGCTGCGGCAAGTCGAACCTGGTCGAGGCCCTGCGCTGGGTCATGGGCGAGACGTCGCACAAATCCATGCGCGCCGCCGACATGGAAGACGTCATCTTCTCCGGCAACAGCGGCCGGCCTCCGCGCAACAATGCCGAAGTCGCGATGGCGATCGACAACACCGATCGCAGCGCGCCCTCCCAGTTCAACGGCGAGGAGTCGCTCGAGGTTTCGCGCCGCATCGAGCGCGACAAGGGCTCGACCTACCGGGTCAACGGCCGCGAGGTGCGGGCGCGCGACGTGCAGATCCTGTTCGCCGACGCATCGACCGGCGCGCGCTCCCCCGCGCTGGTGCATCAAGGCCGCATCGGCGAGATCATCCAGGCCAAGCCCGAGCAGCGCCGCCGCGTGCTGGAAGAAGCCGCCGGAATCTCCGGGCTGCACGCGCGCCGCCACGAAGCCGAGCTGCGGCTGCGCGCCGCCGAGCAGAATCTCGCCCGCCTCGAGGACGTGATCGGCCAGCTCGGCGGACAGATCGACGCGCTGAAGCGCCAGTCGCGCCAGGCGGTGCGCTATCGCGCCTTGTCGCAGCAGATCCGCAAGGCGGAGGCGGCGCTCTATCATCTGCGCCACGTCAATGCGACCGCGGAGGTCGCCAACGCCGAGCACGCCAAGGATGTCAGCATCCGCGTCGTGGCCGAGCGCACCGGCGCACAGGCCGAAGCCTCCACCCAGCAGGCGATCGCCGCCGCCGCCCTGCCGGCGCTGCGCGACGCCGAGGTCAAGGAAGCGGCCGCCCTGCAGCGCCTGGTGGTGGCGCGCGAGACGCTCGATCGCGAGGAAGCCCGCGCCAAGGAGCGCATGGCCGAGCTCGACCGGCGGATCGTGCAGCTGCAGGACGATATCGCGCGCGAGCAGAAGCTCGCGGCCGATGCCGAGGGGGTGATCGGGCGCCTGCATGCCGAGCAGGAAGTCCTCGAGCGCGAGGCCGCCGCCACCGCGCAGCGCCGCGCCGGCGTCGACGAGCGCGCCAACGCGGCAGACGCCCTGGTGGCGGCGACCGAAAAGACCTTCGATCAGATCACCACCGCGCTCGCCGATCTGACGGCGCGCCGCAACGAGCTCGAGAATGCGGCGCGCAACCACAATGAGCGCCGCGCCAGGATCGAGACCGAGCTCGCGAGCGTGACGGCCGAATTCGAGCGCATCGAGGCGGAAGCCGCCAACAAGGTCGATCTCGCCGGCCTCGCCGCCGTGGTGACGGCCGCCCAGCAGGCGATCACCGAGGCCGAGGGCGCGACGCTGCGCGCCGAGGCCGCCCATTCGGGCGCGCGCCAGGCGCTCGACGTGGCGCGCCAGCCGCTGGTCGAGGCCGAGCGGCGCGCGCAACGGCTCGAAACCGAGGCGAAGACGCTCGCCAAGGTGCTGCATGTGGACGCCAAGAACCTGTGGCCGCCGGTGATCGACCAGCTCGGGGTGGAAAAGGGCTACGAGGCCGCGCTCGGCGCGGCGCTCGGCGACGACCTCGACGCGCCGATCGAGGCGAATGCGCCGATGCATTGGGCGGGCGCCGCGCTCGACCCGGCCGATCCCGCGCTCCCGGGCGGCATCGAGCCTTTGGGTGCCCATGTCAAAGCGCCGAGCGAGCTGGCGCGCCGGCTTGCGCAGATCGGCATCGTGGCGAGCCGCGCCGACGGCCCGCGCCTCGCCCGGCTGCTGAAGCCCGGCCAGCGCCTGGTGTCGCGCGACGGCGACCTGTGGCGCTGGGATGGATTCGCGGTCGCGGCGCATGCCCCGACCGGGGCCGCGCGCCGGCTGGCCGAGCGCAACCGGCTGGCCGACATCGAAGCCGAGCTGCAGATCTCCCGCACCGAGGTCGAGGCCCGCAAGGTGGTGGTCGCCCGCGTCGAGGGGGAGATTGCCGCCACGGCCTTGGCCGAGAGCGCCGCCCGCATTCGCTGGCGCGACCTCCAGCACGAGGCCAACGGCGCGCGCGAACGCCATTCGGCGGCCGAACGCGAGCTCGCCCGCATCACCTCCCGTCACTCGGCCTTGTCCGAGGCAAAGACGCGGCTGGCCGCCGGCCGGGCCGAGGCGGAAGGCGGCCACAAGGACGCGCAAGCGGCCCTCGCCGCGCTGCCGGCGGGCGACTCGATCGAAAGCGAGCTTGCGAGCGTGCGCGCGCGCCTGACCGACGAGCGATCGAAACTCGCCGAGGTGCGCGCCGAATCGCAGGCGCTGGCGCGCGAGACCGAGCTCGCCGAGCGGCGGCTCTCCGCCATCCGGTCGGAAACCGCGGCCTGGAGCGAGCGCCGGCAGGGCGCCGCCGCCCAGATCGAGACCCTGCAGGCGCGGCTCGGCGAAACCCGTTCCGAGCGCCAGGGCCTGGAGGACGCCCCGCGCGCCTTCGAGCAGCAGCGCCGGTCGCTGATCACGCAGATCGAGTCGGCCGAAGCAAGCCGCCGCGCCGCCGCCAACGAGCTTGCCAAGGGCGAGCATGCGCTCGCCACGGCCGACCGGGCGGCGCGCGCCGCGCTCGAAGCCATGGGCACGGCGCGCGAGGACGCGGCCCGCGCCGAGGAACGGCACGAGGCCGCCAAGCGCCGGCTCACCGACGTCGCCCATGAAATCCGCGAGATGCTGGAGGTCGAGCCGGCCGCGGTCGCGGCCCTGGCGGGCATCGAGGCCGGCGCCGTGCTGCCCGACGTGGTCGAGGTCGAGGGGGAGCTCGAGAAGCTGCGCCGCGACCGCGAGCGCATCGGCGCGGTCAATCTGCGGGCCGAGGAGGAATTGCGCGAGGTCGAGACCCAGCATGCCTCGCTCACCTCCGAGCGCGACGACCTCAGCGAGGCGATCAAGCGCCTGCGCCAGGGCATCCTGAGCCTCAACAAGGAGGCGCGCGAACGCCTGCTCGCCTCCTTCGAGGTGGTCTCCGCCCATTTCACGCGGCTGTTCACCGAGCTGTTCGGCGGCGGCACCGCGGAATTGCAGCTGATCGAGCACGAGGATCCGCTCGAGGCCGGGCTCGATATCCTGGCCAAGCCCCCGGGCAAGAAGCCCGCGACCCTGTCGCTCTTGTCGGGCGGCGAGCAGGCGCTGACCGCGCTCGCCCTGATCTTCGCCGTGTTCCTCACCAACCCGGCGCCGATCTGCGTGCTCGACGAGGTGGACGCGCCGCTCGACGATCACAACGTCGACCGCTTCTGCGACCTGCTCGACGAGATGACGCGCTCGACCGATACGCGCTTCATCATCATCACGCATAATCCGATCACCATGGCGCGGATGAACCGCCTGTTCGGCGTCACCATGGCGGAGCGCGGCATCTCGCAGCTCGTCTCGGTCGATCTCGAAGGCGCCGTGAAGATCCGCGACCAGGCGGTGGCGTAAGCCCAACCCATGCCAGACCGTCATGGCCGGGCTTGTCCCGGCCATCCACGTCTTCCAAGCTGATAGGCGCCAGACGTGGATGCCCGCGTCGACCCGATTACGCGGTCTCGCAGGCTGAACCGCGCGCGCGGGCATGAGATCGCATGGACCTCCCTGCCGACCTGAAATCCGGCCTCGAGCGGCTGGCGCAAGGCAAATCCCGCCGCGCCATCGCGCAGCGCGCCGAGGCGATGTCGCTGCTCTATCGTTCCGGCGCCGGCTCGGGCGCGGCGATCCGGAGCGAGGACGATGCCCTCGCCTACGCGTTCACGCGCCTGCCTGCGACTTTCGCGGCCGTCACGGCGGTGTTGACGGCGCTGCGCGAGGTCAGCCCGGATTTCTCGCCGCGCACCCTGATCGACGCCGGCGCGGGTCCCGGCACTGCCGCCTGGGCGGCGCAGCAGCTCCCCGGGCTCGACGATATCCGCCTGATCGACGACAATCCGCATCTGCGCGCGCTGGCGCTCGGCCTGCTGGCGTCGAGCGCCGCCCCGGCGCTGCGCAACGCGACCTATGACCACGGCGATCTCGTCGCACGGCTGAGGGGCGGCGCGTCCGCCGATCTGGTGATCGCGAATTACGTGGTGGGCGAGGCCGCGCCCGACGCGCTGCCGCGCATCGCCGATGCGTTGTGGTCGGCGGCACGCCACATGCTGGCGGTGATCGAGCCCGGCACGCCGGCCGGCTTCGGGCGCATCCGCGCGCTGCGCGCCCAGCTGGTGGCGCAAGGCGCGCACGTGGTCTGTCCATGCCCGCACGACGCCGCCTGCCCGATCGTCGCGCCCGATTGGTGCCACTTCTCGCAGCGCCTCAACCGCTCGCGCGATCATCGCCAGGTCAAAGGCGCAGCCTTGTCGTTCGAGGACGAGAAATTCTCCTATGTGGTGCTCGCGCGCGACGCGCCGGCGCGCATCGAGGCCCGCGTGCTGGCGCATCCCGCCGTCACCAAGGCCGCCGTCACCGCCAAGCTCTGCGTGGCGGAAGGGATCGTGACCGAGACGACGGCGCGGCGCGACCGCGAGGCCTACCGGCTGCGCAAGACCTGGCGCTGGGGCGAGGCGGTGACGCGCCCGGCCAAACCGGAATAATGTCCGGCCCGCCATCGCGTCGCCGGCACGAATTCGTGATGGGATTGAATGATTTATGCCGAATCCCGAATTTATCGTTTGAGGCCGCCGCCAACCCGCGACGGCAGGCGCCCGATTCGTTTGCCGCAACAGAAGCGTAGAGCGGCGTCTGGAAGTCGGTTGAGAGCCGTGCATGGCGCGTGCCCGGCGGTTCCGCGGGAGCCAAAACCGCTTTAGGATCGGGGCGACGCGATCCCCGCGTCGTTTGTCCCGCAAGCCTCAGGGAGTGCCGCGATGTCCACCACCGGCTGGGTTATCCTCGGCGTGATCGTCGTTCTCGTGCTGTGGGTCATCACGATCTACAACGGCCTGGTCGCGATGCGGCAGCGCGTCAGCCAGGCCTTCGCCGACGTCGACGTCCAGCTCAAGCAGCGCCACGATCTCATCCCGAACCTGGTCGAGACCGTGAAAGGCTATGCGGCCCACGAGCGCGGCACGCTCGAAGCGGTGATCCAGGCGCGCAACGCGGCGGTCGCCGCCCAGGGGCAAGGGCCCGCCGCGCAAGGCGCTGCCGAGAACATGTTGTCGGGAGCGCTGCGGCAGATGTTCGCGTTGTCGGAGAGCTACCCGGACCTCAAGGCCAATGCGAATTTCCAGCAGCTGCAGGCCGAGCTGACCGACATCGAGAACAAGATCGCGGCGTCGCGCCGGTTCTTCAACAATTCGGTCAGCGAGTACAACACCGGCATCCAGCAGTTCCCGGCGGCGCTGTTCGCGGGCATGTTCGGCTTCACGGCGCGGACCTTCTTCGATCTCGGCGACGAGCGCAAAACCGTCGAGCAGGCGCCGCAGGTGAAGTTCTGATCGGGCATCACGGCTAGAACCGGGCGCACGGCCGCGTCGCGGCCGGGACATGAGGCGATCATGGCTGCCTACGGCCTCTACACCCATATCCAGTCGAACAAGCGGCGCTCGGTCGCCTTGCTGATCGGCCTGTTCTTCCTGGTCTATCTCCTGGTCTATGCGGGTGCGCTCGCCGCCGAGGCGCTGTCCTATGAGGCCTCGCTGCAGTTCCTGCTCCGCCGCGCCTGGTTCGACTTCCTCGCCGCCGCCCCATGGGCGACCGTCGGCACGGTACTGTGGGTCGTCATCGCCTATTATTTCCACCAGTCGATGATCGACGCCATCACGGGCGGGCGCGAGGTGACGCGCAAGGAGGAGCCGCGCCTCTATAATCTGCTCGAGAACCTGTGCATTTCGCGCGGGATCACGATGCCCGGACTCAAGGTGATGGAATCGGACGCGCTCAACGCCTTCGCGACCGGCATGAACGAGAAGCAGTATGCGATCACGGTGACGACCGCGCTGCTGGCCCGGCTCGACGATCCCGAGGTCGAGGCGGTCCTCGGCCACGAGCTCACCCACATCCGCAACGGCGACGTGCGCATGCTGGTGGTCGCGGTCATCATCGCGGGCGTCGTCAGCTTCTTCGCGGAGCTGATCTTCCGGATGTGGTTCTACGGCGGATTCGGCCGGGGCCGGTCGTCGAGCAGCGAGGATCGCGGCAAGGGCGGCAACATGATCGCGATCGTGATCGCGGTCGGCCTGATCGCGCTCGCCTGGCTCTTGTCGCTGGTGATCCGCTTCGCGCTGTCGCGCTCGCGCGAGTTCCTGGCCGACGCCGGCTCGGTCGAGCTGACCAAGAATCCCGACGCCATGATCTCGGCCTTGCGCAAGATCGAGGGCCGCGGCGAGCTCGAGGGCGCGACCTCGGCCGTGATGGAAATGTGCGTCGATAACCCGCGCCAGGAATTCGGCGACCTGTTCGATACCCATCCGCCGGTGGACAAGCGGATCGAGGCGCTGATCAAGTTCGCGGGCGGCCACGACCCCGGACCGATCGCCCTCCCCGCACCGGGGGAGGAGCCAGCCCCCGGAGGTCCGTGGGGAGCGCCTGCCCAGGCCATACCGGGCGGCGGCCTTCCCGGCGAATCAGGACCCGGTGCGGAGCAAAATGCCGACAAGCCGTTCCTGCCCGACCGGCCACCGGTCTCCCTCGGCGGAGAACGGCCGGCAGACCCGCAGGGTCCTGCCCGAGACGGGCCATGGAGTCACAAGGATTAGGCCGCCCAAGACCTTATCCGACAGACCCGGCCGGGCTCATGGCCCGCTCGGCAGTCCAACAGGATGTGGATAGGAGGCGTCTGGCGGGATCAAGATGTGGGAAAGATTGGCAACTTTACCATAAATGTAATATTGCTTTTAACCAAACTTGGTTGTGCCGTAATAAAGGCATTGGCACGCGTTGCGGGGAAGGGATGTTTCCATGTCGAAGCCAGCCGTCATCATCGTGGGAGCCGACAAGGGTGGGGTCGGCAAGACCACCATCACGCGCACGCTCCTCGACTACTTTTCCGCCCGCAAGGTGCCCACCCGGGCCTTCGACACCGAATCACCGAAAGGCACCCTCAAGCGATTCCATCCCGACGTGACCGACGTGCTCGACGTCACCAAGGTCCCCGACCAGATGCAGATCTTCGACACTCTGTCGGACTCGACGGTCACGATCATCGACGTGCGCGCCGGGCTGCTGTCCCCCACCCTCACCGCGCTGCGCGACATCGGCTTCATCGACGCGGCCAAAAAGGGCCAGATCACCTTCTCGGTCTTCCACATCCTCGGGCCGTCGATCGCCTCGCTCGACGAGATCGCCGACACGGCCGACTATCTTTCCGACGCCAAGTATTTCCTGGTGAAGAACTTCATCAACAACACGCATTTCTTCGAGTGGGACCAGGCTACCTACAATTCCTACTTCCGGCGGATCAAGGACGCGGTCGAGATCACCATTCCCAAGCTCAACGAGATGGCGAGCGAGCAGGTCGAGCTCGCTTCGGTTCCGTTCCTGTCCTTCATCGCCAACAAGGGTGGCAACGGCGAAAATGCGGCCTACTCCTTCGTGCTGCGGGGCTATGTCCGCCACTGGCTCGGACATGTCTGGGCGGAATACGACCGGATCAAGCTGGTCGATATCGTAAGCCCGAAGGACCAAGTGCAGATCCGGGTGGCCCGCTAGCCTAAGACCTGATATGGCGGGCTCGCACCAGCGGGCCTGATTGGCGGGCGGGGCACCACCTTCGAAGGACGCATGAGCCGCCCTACCCATGTCTATATCGTAGCCTCGCCGCGCCCGCGTACCGGCAAGACCCTGCTGGCGCGCGCGCTGATCGAGTTTTTCCGCACCGACGAGCGGCCGGTCGCGGGCTTCGACCTCGACACCATGGACCCGATGCTGTCGCGGATCCTGCCGAAATTCGCCCTGCACGCCGATATCAACGACACGCGCGGACAAGTGGCGCTGTTCGACGAGCTCATCGTCGACGACGAGAAGCCCAAGGTGGTCGACGTCAGCGCGCACGCGTATGAGACCTTCTTCGACCTGATGGAGCAGATCGATTTTGCGACCGAGGCTCCCCGGCGATCGGTCGAACCGGTGATCCTCTACGCGGCCAACTCCGATGCGCTGTCGGTGAAGAGCTATGATCGCCTGCGCAATCGGTTTCCGCGGCTCACGCTCGCGCCGGTCTACAATGACGGCATCATGCGCGGCTACAATCTGCGCGGCGAGTTCCCGACCACCAATGTGGTCGCCTTGCCGCTGCGCATTCCGATCCTCTCCCCGCTCCTGCGCACCATCGTCGATGCCGGACCGTTCTCCTTCGCCGAGTTCCGCCGCCAGCCGCCGCAGGGCTTCCCGGCCCATCTCGAGGGCGAGATGAATGCCTGGCTCAAACGGGTCAACCTGCAATTCCGCGAGATGGAGCTTCGCCTGCTGCTGTCGAGCCTGCGCGGCACGCTGCTGGGGCGGTCCGAACGGCAGCGCGATCCGGCACGGCCGCGGGCGTGACGACGCCGTGACGGGTTCGACTTTTTTCGGCAGTCGGCCGCGCCTTCGCCGGAAACCACTCCGGCGTTTCAGTGCCCCTCGAAGCTCACGAGCGTGCGGACCGGGACGTCGAGCTTCCTGATCTTGTCGGCGCCGCCGAGCTCCGGCAGGTCGATGATGAAGCAGGCCGCCAGCACCTCGGCGCCCATCTGGCGCAGCAGCTTGACGGCGCCCTCGGCGGTGCCGCCGGTCGCCACCAGATCGTCCACCAGGATCACCCGCTCGCCCTTGGCGACCGCGTCCTCGTGCATCTCCATCTCGTCGAGGCCGTATTCGAGCGAATAGGCGATCGAGACCCGCTTGTGCGGCAGCTTGCCCTTCTTGCGGATCGGCACGAAGCCGGCCGAGACTTGGTGGGCTACGGCGCCGCCGATAATGAATCCGCGCGCCTCCATGCCGGCGACCTTGTCGATCTTGGAGCCGGCCCAGGGCTGCACCAGCTCGTCGACCGCCCGGCGGAAGGCGCGCGCATTGCCGAGCAGTGTCGTGATGTCGCGAAATATGATCCCCGGCTTGGGATAGTCGGGAATGGAGCGGATCGCGGCCTTGAGGTCGTAGGCAAAAACGTCGGTCGCCATGGTCAACTCGCAAAAGGTGGGAATCGGTCGAACGGGGGGCTTGCTGCGGCGCACACTGTGACGAAGCGCGCGGGCGGCCGCAACCGCAGAACAGCGCGATCCGGATCAAGCCGGGATGGCATTATTGCTTCCGGCTCTCCGTCAGGTAGCTCTCGTCCACGAAGCTCGCGCGGTCATAGGTCGCGTCCGCCGGCACCAGCCCGGCGGCCTTCACGTTGTCGAAAACCCGGACCAGGCTCTTGTCCGTGACCGACAGATCGCGCGCCAGCACGTCCATGCGTGCCGTGTCCTCGAGCGCGCGGCGGGCGAGCGCGGGCGTCGTGCGCAGCTCCTTGGCGCCGAGCTCGGCCGATTCTTCCGGGTGCGCGAACATGTAATCGGTCCCCCGGCGCAACGCGCGCAGGAAGGCGACCAGCAGCGCCCGGTTGGGGCGCGCCCAAGCGTCGTCGACCACGACCGAGGTGAACTGATAATCGGGAACGAGGTCGGCGATGGGGCCGAGATTGCTGAAGCCGTCCGCTTCGGCCTCGTAGCTCAGCGGATAAGGCTGCAGCCCGGCGTCGATCTTGCGTTCCTTGAGCAGGCGCGCCCGCGTGGGCGAGCCGCCGACCGCCGCGACCTTGATGTCGGAAACATCGAGCCCGGCCTTGCGCGCGATGTCCTTGACGAAGAAGGTCGTGCCCTCCTGCATCGACACCACGCCGATCAGCTTGCCCTTGAGGCCGGCGAGCGTTTTAATTTCCGGCTGCGCCACAATGTAGTGCGGCGGCCGCTGCGCGCTGCCGGCCACGATCTTCAGCGTGCTGCCCTTGTGGGCTTGCGCGATCACGTTCTCGATCGACGTGATGCCGATCTGCCTGGTACCGGCCCGCAGGTCGTCGAGGATGCGGTCGGCCGCGTCGTAGATCTCGATTTTCGCGTCGATCCCCGCCGCCTTGAAGAAGCCCTGCTTCTCGGCGGTCCAGGCCGGCAGATAGAAGATCGTGCGCGACACCACCGCGACGTTGAGCGTCGCCTCGGCGCGCGCGGCGAGCGGCGCAAGGAGGACCGCGAGGGCGGCCAATGTTGCGGCGATCGTCGTCCTCATGAGCCCCCCTGTTTCTTCTTCCCGAGCACCCTGCCCGCCACCGCGTCGAGCTTCTTGAGGAGCTTGCGGTCGCGCGCCTCGGGCGCCGTGATGATCGCGGTGTCGAGCGCGCGGTCGGAGCCGATCGGACAGGGCTCGTGCGTGCGCGGAAAATCGCGCGCCAGCCGGCCCACCAGTCGCTTCGCCTTCTCGGCATTGGTGGTGAGCACCTTGATGATGTCCTGCACCGTCACCGCGTCATGGTCGGGATGCCAGCAGTCGAAGTCGGTGACCATCGCGACGGTCGCGTAGCAGACCTCCGCCTCGCGGGCGAGTTTGGCCTCCGGCATGTTGGTCATGCCGATCACCGAATAGCCGAGCTGCCGGTAGGTGAGGCTCTCGGCGAGCGAGGAGAATTGCGGCCCTTCCATGCACACATAGGTGCCGTCGCGCACCACGCGGATGTGTTCCGCCTCGGCGGCCGCGGCGAGATGGATGCGCAGGCGCGGCGAGACCGGATGCGCCATCGACACATGGGCGACGCAGCCTTTGCCGAAAAACGAGCTCTCGCGCTTATGGGTGCGGTCGACGAACTGGTCGATGAGCACGAAGGTGCCGGGCGGCAGCTCCTCCTTGAACGATCCGCAGGCCGACAGCGATATCAGGTCGGTGACGCCCGCGCGCTTCAACACGTCGATATTGGCGCGGTAGTTGATGTCGGACGGCGAGAGCCGGTGGCCCTTGTCGTGGCGCGACAGGAAGACGACCGGCAGGCCGGAGATCTCGCCGATGCGCAGCGCCGCCGACGGCTCACCCCACGGGCTCTTGATCTTCCTGGTGCGTGTCTTTTGCAGGCCCGGAAGATCGTAGATGCCGGATCCGCCGATGATGCCGAGAACGGATTTGGTCATCGCGCCGCTCTGCCCTTCCGTGTCGCGCCGGGGCTCGACCGGCCACGCCGGCATGACGATCCTAAACGAAAGGGCCCCGTCGCGGGGCCCTTTGTCAATCATTTGCGCCGCGAGGTCAGAGCGACGTCGCCCTCGGATCCTGGCCGCGCGCGATCTCGCGCGGTTTCTCGATCTCGTGCCACACCTTCTTCTTGGTGAAGTAGAGCAGGCCCGAGAATATGATCAGGAAGATCAGCACCTGGAAGCCGATGCGCTTGCGCGCCTCCAGGTGCGGCTCGGCCGCCCACATCATGAAGGCCGCGACGTCTTTGGCGTATTGATCGACGGTCGTCGGCGTGCCGTCCGAATAGTCGACCTGCTTGTCGACCAGCGGCTTGCGCATCCCGATGGCATGGCCCGGGAACGCCTTGTTGTATTGGGTGCCGGGCGGCAGCGCAAAGTCCTTCGGCGGATCCTCATAGCCCTTCAGGATCGCGACGATGTAGTCGACGCCCAATTCCTGGTACTGGGTGAAGATGTCGAAGACGAAATTGGGGAATCCGCGCTCATAGCCGCGCGCCTTGGCGAGCACCGACATGTCGGGCGGCAATGCGCCGCCGGTCACCTGGCGCGCCTGGGCGTCGTTCTCGAACGGCGGCGGGAAGTGATCGGCGGCCCGGGCCGGCCGTTCGAACATTTCACCCTGATCGTTTGGCCCGTCCTTGACCTTGTACTCGCTCGCAATCGAGTCGACCTGCGCCGGCGTGAACGACCTGCGCCGGCGTGAACCCCGGACCTCCCGGCTCGCCGAGATTGCGGAACGACAGCAGCTTCAGGCTGTGACAGTTCTGGCATACCTCGCGATAGACCTTGAAGCCGCGCTGGAGCTGGGCGCGATCGAAAGTCCCGAACGGTCCCGCGAAGGACCATTTGAGCATCGGCGGATTCTCGGCCTCCTCGGCGGCGGATGCCGGCATGGGCGAGCCGAGGAGTCCCGCGAGCCCGATTCCGATCCCCAGCACGAGCGCCGCCACTCCGGCCTTGCGCTTCTTGAGCACCGCCTCCGAAATCGAGCTCGGCAACGGCCGCGGCGTCTCGATCAGACCGAGCAGCGGCAGCACGACGAGGAGATGGACGAAATACCAGGCCGTGAGGAGACGCGAGGCCCACACATAGCCTCCTTCCGCCGGTTTCGAGCCGAGCCAGCCGAGCCCGACGCAGACCACGACGAAGATCCAGAAGAACTGCTTGTAAAGCGGCCGGTAGGTCGCCGATCTCACCCGC